>FWWM01010233.1_pt1 | contig 16802 bp, 20 predicted proteins | sample 2228351 | NCBI WGS metagenome assembly FWWM01 (sample SAMEA103939774, study PRJEB20133) | metagenome | reverse complement strand
AGCGCCCGCGCGCAGATCCGGAGGGTGTGTTCCGTCATCCCGTCCCCACGAGCCGTGCCACCTCCTCCGGGATGCGCTCGAGAGGTAGCACGAAGTCCGCTAATCCCGCTTCCACCACGCCCCCCGTGTCCTTGATGCGCCGGCATCCCAATAGCCCGTCCCATGCCCGTGAGGACCACGCCCAGCACGGGCGCGTAGGTCTCCGCACCACCAGCTGCCGCCCGCCGGGTGCGACGTAGACCACTCCAGGCTGCGGCGCGACCCCGTCCCGAGCCTCCTCCACCCGCATCGGGCCCACCTCGCCCAGCCGCCGTGCCAGGCTCGCGGTGAATCCCGGGGGCATGTGCTGGACTACTACCACGGGAGTCCGGAGGGGCGGGAGGTGCGTGAAGAGCGTGCTGAGGGCTGCAGGGGCTCCGGTGGAGGCGGCCACCATGCGCACGCGGGCAGAGGGGCGCCGTCGGGGAAGCCGGGCCCGGAAGGCGGCCTTGACCTTCTCGACGAGCTGCCCGAGCTCCGGTCCCCGACCGGTGTGGGTGCTCAGCACCACAACAGGCGTGGAGAGCTCTTGGGCAAGGGTCCGCAACGCCTCAAGCCCATCCATCACCGGCATCTCCAGGTCGAGGGTCACCACGTCCGGCCGCAGCCGCCGTGCGAGATCGACGGCTTCCGCGCCGTTTGCCGCTACACCCACCACCTCCACCTCCGGATCCTGTTCGAGGGCGGCGCAGAGCAGCCGGCGGAAGGTGGGGGAGTCGTCTGCGACCACCACCCGGACGCGCTTCGTCTGCGGGGCCATCACGGCTCCTCCCGGGAGTTCAGGACCCTCCGGGCCGCCGCCGTGCTGTCCGGAGCCCACTGCACGCCCACCGCGAACTGACGGCCTCGCTCGAACCGCGGCCGGCCACGCCTCCACCAGCCGGGTCGGATGGTGATCCATCCGGGCGACGTACACGCGGGCGGACATCCGCCGGCGGGGTAAGGATCGCCGGTTCTCCCGCAGCTCCATGGGCGCCGTCCGCAAGCAGGCGTCGGGCGGTCCGTGACCGTGCGCTCACGATCTCCCCCGGCACCCGAGGACTGTAGGTGACGTAGCTGAGCGGGAGGGTGAGGGCACCGAGGACCGCCCGGCGTTGGTCTAGATCCACCACGTCCAGGTGGGTGAGGACGGCCCGGCTGGGACGGAGGGCTTCAAGTCCTTCCTGCACCGCGCGTAGGATCGAGGGAGCACTCGTGGCGGAGAGGACGAGGTGCACCTCGTGCGGCCGGCTCCGGGCGAGGAGCTCCCGCACGACCTCCACCCGGTCCGCCAAAGCCGGATGCACGCCCGGAAGATCCAACAGTACCACATCGGCGTCCGGAAACGGCCCCTCCACCGCGGAGACCGGGTGCACGGGGATCTGGAGGAGATCCCCGCAGGCCCCCAGCTGTTCGAACGCTCCCATCCGCAGCGTGTCCGCGGCCACCAAGTGTACCCGCCATCCCCGGAGGACCAGCTCGCACGCCAGCTTCGCGATGGTGGTGGTCTTTCCCGCGCCCGTGGGTCCGACGAAGGCCACCCGTCGGATCTGCCCGCGCCGCAACCGAAGGGGCGGTGCAGGCGTCCAGCGGACCTCGCAGGGGGGCGCAGACGGAAGCCGCGGCATCGCGATGACCTCCACGCTCCCCGGATCCAACCACCGCCACCACCGATGGGGCCTTCGCTCCCGCCAGTACAGGACCACGGCGTCCTCTCCGAGGTCCTCCCGGATCCGGGTGAGGGCCTCCTGGAGGGTCTGGGCTTCATACCGTCGGGCCAGCATCCGCACTCACCGTCCCCAACTTGTGCAGGGCGAGATCGGGTTCGAGTTCCTCGAAGGCGATCACCGGAAGCTGCGGGACCACGTGCTCCAGCAGGCGCCGCACCGCGGCCCGCACGGTCCCCGAGCAGAGGAGCACGGGGTGCGGGCTTGTCTGCGCGGCGGCCTCCCACGCCGACCGGATGCTCTGCTGCAGCCGGTGGAGGACCTCCACGTCCACCTTCCGGCCCTGGGCGCCTTCCAGGAGGACGGCCTCCGCCGCGGGATCCAGGACCAGGACGTGCAGCCGGCGTGCGTCGTCGAGCAGGTGCTGGTAAAGGCCGCGGCCCAGGGCCCGGCGCACGAGCTCCACGAGCCGCTCCGGATCTTTCACCGTGCGCCCGTGGTCCGCGAGGGTCTCCAGGATCGTGACGAGGTCCCGGATGGGGACGCCTTCCTGCAGGAGGAGCTGCAGGACCCGCTGGACCTCGCCCACGCTCAGCACCTGGGGCACCAGCTCGTCCACCAGGGCCTTCTGCCGCTCCCGCAGCCGGTCCAGCATCTCCTGCACGTCCTGTCGGCTCAGGAGCCGCCACCCGTGGCGCCGTACTACCTCTGCGAGGTGGGTGGCCACCACCACGGAGGGCTCGGCCACGGTGTACCCGCAGGATTCCGCCAGTGCCCGCTCGTGCGCGGAGATCCACACGGCCGGGGTGCCGAAGGCGGGGTCTTGGGTCTGCACGCCCGGGAGCTCCGGCGCGTCCGGGGTGGTCCGGATCGCCAGCAGGCCCGCGGGCACCACCTCCCCACGCGCTACCTCCGTGCCCCGGAGGAGGATGCGGTACTCCCGGGAGCCCAGGGTGGGCTCGTCCCGCACCCGGACAGGCGGGATCACGAGGCCCATCTGGGCGGCCAGCTGCTTGCGGAGGGCCACGATGCGCTGCAGCAGGTCCCCGCCCCGGGTGGGCTCCACGAGGTCGATGAGCCCGTAGCCGATCTCCACGCAGAGGGGGTCGACCTCCGCGAGGCCGTGGACGGCCTCCTGCGCGGGCACGGGAGGAGCGGGGGGTTCCGGCGGGGTTTCCGGCGCCCGCAGCGCCCATCCGGTCGCCACCAGGAGCCCTCCCACGAGCAGGAACGCCGCCTTCGGGAGGCCGGGGAAGAGCCCCAATGCGGCCACGATGGCGCCCGCGGCCACGAGGGGCCGCCACCGGGCGGTGAGCTGGGCCACGAGGTCGGCGCCCAGGTGGTCCTGCCCCGCGGTCCGGGTGAGGATGAGGCCGCTGGCGGCAGACAGCAGGAGGGACGGAACCTGGAGCGCGAGCCCCGCGCCCACGGCCTGCAGGGCAAAGGTCTGGACGGCCTCCGCAGGGGAGAGGCCGCGGCTCAACCCGACCCCGAACCCGCCCAGGAGGTTTACCGCGGTGATCAAAAGGCCCGCGATCGCATCGCCCCGGACGAACTTGCTGGCCCCGTCCATGGCTCCGAAGAAGTCGGACTGCTGCTCCACCCGGCGCCGCCGCTCCCGGGCCGCCTCCTCCGTGAGGGTGCCCGCGTTGAGCTCCGCGTCGATGCTCATCTGCTTGCCCGGCATGGCGTCCAGGGCGAACCGGGCCGCCACCTCCGCCATGCGGCTCGTGCCGTTGGTGACCACGAGGAACTGCACGATGAGCAGGATGACGAAGATCACAAGCCCCACCACGAGGTTTCCGCCCACCACGAGCCCGCCGAAGGCGGCCACCACGCTCCCCGCGGAGCCCTGGGTGAGGATGAGGCGGGCCATGGCCACGTTGAGGCCCAGCCGGCCTAGGGCCGCGGCCAGGAGCAGGGACGGGAACACCGAGAGCTGCAGGGGATCCGTGACGTATGCGGTGGCGAGCAGCACCACCACGGAGAGGGCGAGGTTCCCGATGAGCAGCACGTCCACGAGGGGCGTGGGAAGGGGAACCACCAGGGTGGCGGTCACCAGGAGCAGGCAGACTACAAGCCCCAAGTCGCTCGACTGCACGAGCCGGCGGCCAAAGCTCACCACGGCACCTCCCGGAGCTGGCCCGAGCGGTACAGCAAGGCCAGCAACTCCGCCACCGCGTGGTAGAGGGCGGGCGGGATCATGCGGCCGAGCGGGACCGTGCGGTACAGGGCCCACGCGAGGGGCGGATTCTCGACGACCGGCACCCGGTGGCGGGCGGCTTCCTCTCGGATGCGTTCAGCGAGCTTCCGGGCGCCCTTCGCCACCACCACGGGCGCGGGAGCCTCTTTGGGGGCGTACCGGAGGGCCACGGCCACGTGCACGGGGTTCGTGACCACCACCGTGGCCCGGGCCACGTCCCGCATCATGCGACGCCGTGCGAGCTCCCGGGCTCGGGCCCGCTGCCGTGCGCGCACGAGGGGGTCGCCCTCCGTCTCCCGCAGCTCCTCCCGGACCTCCTGCTTGGTCATGCGGAGGGTACGCTCGTACTCGAACCGCTGGTAGAGGTAGTCGAGCCCCCCGAGGACCGCGAGGGCGATGGCCCCGCGGATCGCCACCGCGTACACCGTGCTCCCCATCCAGCCCGCGAGGGCGGCGGGGGAGGAGAGGGCGGGGGGCGGTCCGGAGACCACCTCCCGCAGCGGCCCCCACACCGCCACGCCCACCGCGACCCCCTTCAGCAGGGCTTTGAGGACCTCCACGACGGAGCGCAGCGAGAAAAGCCGCTCCAAGGTCCGCAGGGGGTGGAGGCGTTCCAGGCTCGGCTCGAGGGATTTACTGCTCAGCAGTCCCCCGGTCTGGGCCACGCCGGTGGCGAGCCCAGCCACCAGGGCTGCGGCCACCAGGGGTCCTCCAAGCCAGGCAGCACCCACGATCCCTTCGGTTGCCAGGGCCTGAAGCCGGCCGGGATCCGGAGCGGCCAGCACCCGGCGGGTGTAGTCCGCGTACGCGAAAAACCCGCCGGGCAGGGCGAGGGCGCCCACCGCCACGGCGGCCGCCAGGGCGGCTCCCTGCGTGAGGTCGTGGCTGCGGGCCACCTGCCCGCGGCGCCGGGCCTCCTGCCGCCGTCTGGGGGTTGCGGGCTCCGTGCGCTGGCTCGCCATGGCGCATCCGCGGGATATGCAAAGGCCGTGCCGGGAACTAGGCGAGATCCATGGCCGCGAGGTTCGCGATCTCCGCCAGCAGGTCCGCAAGCCCCACGAGCAGCAGGGGGATCTCGTCCGCGCTTAGCCCCAGGCGCTGGAGGGCGCCCTCGCTGCACCGGTGCATCAGCTGGTCCGTCCCGACCCCGAACCCCAGCATGAGGCAGAGGGCGTCGGCCACGTGGACCACGTCCGCAAGCCAGGGATCCTCCGCCTCCTCGGGCCGGTGGTGGTGCTCGATGGCCGCGACGAGCGGCTCCGGGAGGTTCCACCGCCGGGCGGCTTCCGCGCCCACCTGTGCGTGGTCGCAACCGAGGACGGCCCGTTCCGCCTCCACGAAGTCCATGCCCTGGGCGACCGCCGCCAGGACCTCCGCGTACTGCTCCTGGAGGGCGCTGCTGAGGGCCAGTTTGCCGATGTCGTGCAGCAGGCCCGCCACGAACGCGGCCTCCGTGTCGCGCTTCCGGGTCGCCGCGAGGTAGCGGGCCACGGTGGCCACGGCCAGCGCATGCTGCCAGAGCTGCACCCGGTCCAGACCGTAGCCGGGTGCGCCGGGCCGGAAGGCATCGTAGGCCACCGCGGTGACGAGGAGGCTACGCACCGCGGCGAATCCCACCAGCACCACGGCCTCCCGCAGGGTCGCCACACGGCGGGTCCGCAGGTACAGGGCGGAGTTCGCGAGCCGCAGCACCCGGGCGGCCAGCACGGGGTCCTTGCCGAGGGCCGCGGCCACGTCCTCTACGGAGGAGTTCAGGTCGTCCAGCAGCCGCATGGCTTCCACCACGTGCGCCGGGAACGGCTTGAGGAGCTCAAACGCCACGAGGATCCGGTCCGGAATGCGGCTCACGGCCCCCTCCGCAGGAGCTGCGCGGCACCCCGCAGGGCCTGTGCGAACTCCGCCTCGATCCCTCCGAGCAGGTACGGCAGGAAAAGCCCGAGGAGCACTAGACCCACGCCTACCTTCAGCGGGAGGCCTGTGAGGAACACGTTCACCTGCGGCGCGGCCCTCGCCACGAGCCCCATCCCCACCTCCACCGCCAGGGAGGCCACGAGGAAGGGCGCGGCGAGCTGGACCCCGCTCAGGAAGCTGGCGGCCATGAGGCTTACGGCCCACCCGCCGACCGGCTCCGCGGGCAGGAAGTGGTCCACGGGCAACCGGTGGAAGCTCACGCTCAAGAGGCGCAGGGCGTGGTGGTGGGCGTTTCCGGTGAGGAAGAGGAGGGTGGCGAGGATCGTCCACAGCTGGGCGAGCACCGTGGACTCGGTGCCGTGCACGGGATCCACGAGCTGTCCCGTGCCGAACCCCAGGCTCAGCTCCGCCACCTGGGCCGCCACCTGGACCGCCGCGAACGCCAGTGCCACGCCCCATCCCAGAAAGAGCCCGACGGCCAGTTCTTTGATGGCCAGCGCGGCGAACGCCGCCACGCTCTCCGGTGCGCTCACCCGGACGGCGGGGATCGTGGCGGTGAGGAACAGGCCCAACCCCACCCGGGCGGGGAGGGGGACCCGGGGACCCCCGAGGGCCGGCAGGGCCAGCAGGAACCCGGACACGCGGGCAGCCCCAAACAAAAGCGAAACCAGGAACCCCCAATCCGACGTCACCGGACCAGCTCCGGAAGCGCCCGCAGCAGGGCGGCGGTGAAGGTCAGGAGCTGCTGGGCCATCCACGGCCCGAGCAGCACCGCCACGGCGCCGACGGCCACCATCTTGGGGACGAAGGACAGGGTGGCCTCCTGCACCTGGGTGAGCACCTGCACGAGGCTCACGAGCACCCCCACGAGGAGGGCGGTCACGAGCACCGGCAGGGCCACCAGGGCGGCCACGGCCGTGGCCTGCTGGGCGAGGGCCAGGAGGGCGTCCAGGTTCATCGGAAGCTCCCGATGAGGGCCCGTGCCACCAGGTGCCACCCGTCCACGAACACGAAGAGCAGCAGCTTGAAGGGCAGGGAGATCAGGACGGGCGGCAGCATCAGCATGCCGAGAGAGACGAGGACGCTGCTCACGACCATGTCCACGATGAGGAAGGGGAGGAACAGCAGGGAGCCCAGGAGGAACGCGGTGCGGAGCTCACTCACCACGAAGGCGGGGATGAGCACGTACGTGGGGACGTCGTCCGGCCGGCGGGGGCGCGGGAGGCGTCCCAGGGACAGGAAGAGCGCGAGGTCCTCCTGGCGGGTCTGCCGCAGCATGAACTCCCGGAAAGGCCGCAAGGTCCGGTCCAGAGCCGCCTGCTGGCCGAGCTCTCCCCGGAGGTAGGGCTGGAGGCCCTCCCGGTTCGCGCGGTCCAGGGTCGGCGCCATGGTGAACAGGGTCAGAAACAGCGCCAACCCCACCACCACCTGGTTGGGCGGAACCGTGGGAACGCCGACGGCGCTGCGCACCAGGGACAGCACGATCACGATGCGGGTGAAGGAGGTCATGAGGATGAGGAGCGCGGGCGCCGTGGCGAGCACGGTGAGCAGGAGGAGGATCTGCAGGGTCGTGGAGACCTGCTGGGGGGAGTCCGAGGTACTCACCCGGAGCTCCACCACGGGGAGCGGGGCGGCGGCGGCGGGCGCCACCAGGACCAGGACTCCGAGGCAGGCCAGAAGCCACGCCCTCACCGCGGTTCCTCCCCGAGCCGCCGCAGCCGCCGGGCGGCCTCCCGGAGCTTCTCCCGGAAGGGCTCCGCCTCCCGGGCAGGTGCGGGGCCGAGTTCTGCGAGCACGGTGAGCTGGCTTCCGAGGAGAAGCCGCTTCCCTTCCACCTCCACCACGTACAGCACGTGGTGGGGGCCCAGCCGCGTCACCTCCCGGAGGCGCACCGTGCCCGACGGGCTTTGTGGCCCGATCCGCAACAGGAGGGAGCGGGTGAGGAGCACGAGCCCCACCACCAGGACGAGGCCCGCCAGGGCCCGAAGCAGCAGGGAAGCCGGGTGAGGCTCAGGCGGTGCGGTGAGCAGAAGGGACGTCATGTCCGGTCCTCCAGGCCGCGGCTCAAGGTGCGCAGGCGCTGCTCGGGGCTCAGGATCTCGGTGACCCGCACCCCGAAGTTCTCCTCGATCACGACCACCTCCCCGCGGGCGAAGAGCCGGTCGTTCACGTACAGGTCCACGGGTTCTCCTGCCGCCCGCTCAAGCTCGATTACCGCGCCGATCCCCAACGACAGCACGTCGCGGATCCGCATCCGTGTGCGGCCGAGCTCCACGGTGATCTGGAGGGGCACGTCCAACAGCAGCTCCAGGTTGCGGTCGGAGGTGGCCTTCGGCCGCGGCTCCAGGGGCTCGAACGCCACAGGCCGCGCGGCCGGCTGGGAGGGGGGAGGCGGAGGGGAGGGGGCGGACCCGGCCATCCGCCGCGCGGCCTGGGTGCTCAGCTCCACCAGCTGTGGGAGCACGGAGGCCTCGTAGATCTGGTAGAAGGTCGTCTCCCGCAGGCCTTCCACGTTGAGGTGGAAGGTCACCCGGACCAGCTGGTCTCCCAACGGGAGGAGCTGCGCCACCGCCTCCTCGGTGTCCAGCACCACCACCTGAGGCGGCGAGATGGTGATCGGAGAACCCAGGAACTCCGCGAGCGCGGTGCTGGCGGAGCCCATCATCTGGTTCATGGTCTCCCCGGCGCCGCTCAGCAGGAGCTCCCGGTCGAGAGGCCGGCTGAGAGAGCCGTCCCCGCCCATCATGAGGTCCACCAGCACCCGCACGTCCTCCTCCCGCAGGAGGAGATAGCTGTGACTGTGGACGGCTCCGGCGGTGCGGACCCCCACGCCCACGTGCCCCACGAGGGCCCTCCGGTCCAGGTCCGACCCGCTGAGGAGTTCCGCCTTCGGCGCGGTGATGTGGACCCGCCGCCGCACGAGTTGGGAGAGGGCGGTGGCCGCGGAGCCCATGCCGATGTTGGAGAGCTCCGCCAGCAGATCCAGAGGGTCTACCGTGTACGGGTCAGCCATGATGCGGGTTCGCCTCCTGGCCCAGGATCTCCACCGCGAGCCGGCTCCCCACCCGGCCCGGGCGTCCGGTGAACACGGGAACGCCCTCCACCAGGACCTGGAGGGCCTCGTGGACCCGGCGGTTCAGGCGGACCACGTCGTCGGGGCCGAGGCTGAGGAGGTCTCCCAGGGCCACCCAGGCACGGCCCAGCTCCACCCGCACGGGCACGGAGGTGTCCTCGATGGCCTGCTGCAGGAGCTCCGTCTGGGTGGCCCGCGAGGGCGCCCGGAACAGGGTGGTGGCACTCAACAGGCTCAGGATGGGCTGCAGCAACAGGTACGGCAGGCACAGGTTCATCCGGTGGGAGTGCTGCGGGGTGTCCACCTGGAAATGCACGAGCAGGACCACGTCCGTGGGCCCCGCGATGTGGGCGAACTGCGGGTTGGTCTCCAGGCCCATCAGCACCGGCCGTACGTCCGCCACGGACTGCCAGGCGTCGTGCAGGAGCGGCAGGAGCCGCTGCATCAACCGCTCCACAAGCCCCCGCTCCAGCTCCGTGAGGGGCCGCAGGGGCTGGTCGGCCCGGCCGGGGCCGCCCAGCAACCGGTCCACCATGGACAGGGCCAGGCTGGTGCTGAACTCCAGGAGGGCCCGGCCCTCGAGGGGCTCCAGCCGGAACAGCACGATGACCGTGGGCGAGGGGATCGACCGGACGAACTCCTCGTAGCTGAGCTGCTCCACGGCCTGCACGGTCACGTTCACCGGGAACCGGAGGTGCACGGAGAGGGCCATCCCCGCCATGCGGGCGAAGGCCCCGTGGAGGATGGACACCGTGCGCAGCTGGTCCTTGGAGAACCGGTCCGGCCGGCGGAAGTCGTAAGGCCGGATCCGACGGTCCTCGGACGAGGTCCCCCCCTGCGGGACGACCTCTCCCGACCGGAGGGCCGCGATGAGCTGGTCGATCTCCGCCTGGGAAAGGAGCTCGTCGGTCATTGGGCCACGAACTCCGAGAAGTAGACACCCTTAATGCGGAACGGTCCGGCTCGCTCCGCCTCGTTGAGCCGGCGTACGAGTTCCCGTTCGACCCGCTCCCGCCCTTCCGGAGTCCGGAGGAAGGCGTACCGCTGCCCCGTGAGGACCCGGACCACCACGTCCGACCACCGGTACCGCGCCTCCGAAGCCGCCTCCTTAAGGCCTTCCCCGGTGAGCGGGGTTTCCACCTCCAGTGCGAGGGTGACCTTGAGGTAGCGGAAGCCGTCCGCGGGATCCAGGTTCACGACAAAGCTCCCGAGGGGAACGGTGGCGTGGGTCAGCTTCGGGGTTGCGTCACGGGGCCGCGTGAGCAGGACTCCTGCAGCCACGGCCCCCGCCACGAGCACCACCACGCCCACCACGGGTCCCGGTTTCGCGGCACCGCGCTCGGACCGCATCCTGTACCTCCGGCCCACGGGTGATGCAACTTCCGTGCCGGACGCTAGGGCCGGAGCAGGATGATCTCCACCCGCCGGTTGCGGGCCAGGTCCTCCGGTGTGGTGCCCCGACGGACCGGGCGGCTATCGCCGTAGCCCACGACGGTGAACCGGGTGCCGTCCGCACCGGAGAGGTGCATCAGCCGTCGCACCACCGCCGCGGCCCGGGCGCTGCTGAGCTCCCAGTTGGAGGGGTAGCGGAAGGTCCGGATGGGGCGGGCGTCCGCGTGTCCCTCGACCCGCACGAGGAGCTCGGATCGGGTGCGGATGGCCTGTGCCACGGCCCGGAGCACGGGTTCTGCTTCAGGCCGCAGCTCCGCGCTGGCGGTGTCGAAGAGCAGAGGCCCCGCCATGGAGACCCGCACCCCCTCCGGGGTTACCCGCACCTCCACTTGAGCGCCCAGCCCCGCGGCGGTGACCTGCTGCAGGATCCCGCGGGCGAGGGCCTCGAAGCTCTCGGAGAGCGGATCCTCAGAAGGCGCGGGGGTGGGCACGTCCAGCTCCAGCACCCCGCTCCCGCCCGGCAGGACTCCGTGACTGCCCTCCAGCATCCCGAGGGAGGCGGTGGCCGCCCGGAATCCTGCGAGCACCTTCCGGAACTTCGCGAGGTCGAGCTGGGAGAGGGAGTACACCATGATGAAGTACGCCAACAGCAGGGTGATGAGGTCCGCGTAGGTCACGAGCCACCGGTCGAGCCCGCCCCCGCCGTGGCCGTGGCCTCCTCCCGTGGCGCCCCCGTTCCCTCTCCGCCTCACCGCGTGCTCACCGCCGCCGCGCCGGAGACGGATCCCCGAACCGCCGCCTCCCGGCTCACCTTGGCCCGGAGGGCGGGCGGGAGGAAGGCCCGGAGCTTCTCCTCCACCAGGCGCGGGTTCTCTCCGGCCTGGATGGCCAAGACCCCCTCCGTGATGATGTGCCGCAGCAGGGCCTCCTCCTGGGAGCGGGCCCGGAGCTTGTTGGCGAGGGGGAGGAACACGAGGTTGGCGAGGGCCACACCGTAGAGGGTGGCGATGAAGGCCGCGGCCAGCATGTGGCCGAGTTTAGAGGGGTCATCGAGCTGCTGCATCATGTTGATGAGGCTGATGACGGTGCCGATGATGCCCAGGGTGGGGGAGAACCCCGCCATGGTGGTGTAGATGCTCTCGCCCACCCGGTGCCGTTCCTCCATCAGCTCGATCTCCGTCTCCAGGATCTCCCGCACCACCGCGGAGTCCGTCCCATCCACCACCAACTGCACGCCCTTCGCGAGGAACGGGTCGTCCCCCTCCCGCAGCTCGCCCTCGAGGCTCAGCAGGCCCTCCCGCCGGGCCCGGTCCGCAAACCGGATGAGGCGGTTCATGGTGCCGGTCACGTCCGGAGGACGGTGGAAGAAGGCGCGCAGGGTGACCTTCGGGAGGTCCAGGATCTGCTTGAGGGAGTAGGAGATCATGGTGGCCCCCAGGGTCCCGCCGAACACCAGGATGAAGGCGGGGATGCTGAGGTAGTACTCGGGCTTCCCGCCTTTCAGGATGGCGCCTGCCCCCACGCTCGCCCATCCGATGACCAGGCCCAGCAGGGTTGCGAGGTCCATGGGTGCTCACTCCTCGGTGCTCGGATCAGGACCCGGCGGCCAGCTCGACCGGCAGCAGGCCTTCCGGTAGGCCAGAACCCGGGCCACCACCTCGTCCACGGACTCCTGCACCACGTACTTATGCCCGGTGGTGAGGGAGATGACCGTATCGGGGGTTCCCTCCACCGACTCGATGAGGTCCGCGTTGATGACGGTCTCCGTGCCGTTTAACCGCGTGACCTTGATCATGGCCTCCGGCGGGCGGGGCCCGCCTCGAGGCGGGCCCCGTCTCCCTCACCTGCGTTATCGGCGCAGGGAGATCAATTCTTGAAGCAGTTCGTCCGAGACGGTGATGACCCGGGCGTTGGCCTGGAACCCCCGCTGGGCCGTGATCATGTTCGTGAACTCCTGGGCCAGGTCCACGTTGGACATCTCCAGGGCCCCCGCCACCAGGGTCCCCCGGCCGCCGGTCCCTGCCGTGCCCACCGCGGCCGGCCCGGAGTTGGAGGACTCCGCGTACAGGTTGTTCCCTGCCTTTAGCAGCCCTCCGGGGTTGGTGAAGAGGGCCAGGGCGATCTGCCCGATGGGCCGCCTCTGCCCGTTGGAGTACAGGCCCGTGATCACCCCGTTGCCGTCGATGGCGAAGGACTGCAGGCTACCGCTCGCGTATCCGTTCTGGCTGCGGAGGGTGGCGGTGGAGGGGGCCGCGTACTGCGTCAGGGCCGAGAAGTCCAGCGTGACCTCTAAGGGAGCCGCGCCCGTGCCTGGGTCGAAGGAGAGCGGGGCAGTTCCACCGGTATCCACCGTCCCGGAGTCGGTGAAGGTCAGATCTCCTGCGCCTAACGACGTCTCCCCTTGGAAAGCCTCCCAGTGCCACTGGTTCTCGCCTGTCTTGGTAAAGACCAGCCGGAGCTGGATGGCGTTCCCTAGGGAGTCGTACACGGTGACGGTGGTAGTCCAATTACCGTTTACCTCCGTCGCGGCGTCGAGGTTCCCACCGAACAGAACCTCGGTCGTGGCCTTGGGCGGGATCTCGGTCCCGATGGGGATCTGGAGCGGCTTCGGATCCCCTGTGGTGACCACCTCACCCGTATCGCTCACCTCCTGCCACCCCAAAAGCCGCAACCCCGTGCTCGCGTGCACCAAGTTGCCCTGGCTGTCCATCACGATGGCTCCGTCCCGGGTGTAGAAGCGCTGCTGTCCGTCTCCCACCACCAGGAAGCCGTCGCCCTGGATGGCCAGATCGGTGGGGATGCCCGTGTACTGGAGGTTGCCCTGGGTGAAGAGGGTGTCCACGCTGCCCACCTGTACCCCCAGCCCCACCTGCACCGGGTTCATGCCGCCCCGGGCCTCCGACGGGGCCTGAGCCCCCCGGACCATCTGGCTTAGCATCTCCGCGAAGTTGACCCGGCTGGCCTTGAACCCCACGGTGTTCACGTTCGCGATGTTGTTGCCGATGACGTCCATGCGGACCTGGTGGCTCCGCAGCCCGGATACGCCTGCAAACAGGCTCCTCAGCATCCTTCCTCCCTCCTTTCGGTCCTCCCGGTCACCCCAGGACCTCTACCAGTTGGTCCAGGGTGTACTCCCGGTCTGCGACAACCAGCACGAACCGGTCCTCCCGCCGGCGGACGCCCACCACTACGCCCTCTGTCGTGGTCCCGTCCGCGTTCTGCACCACCACCCGCCGGCCGACAAGCTGGAATGCGGCCGCGGCCTCTTGCCGCCGGCTGAGCGCCTGGACCGCCTGACTCACGTTGTGCATCTGCTCGAGGGCGCTGAACTGCGCCAGCTGCGCGATGAACTCCCGGTCGTTCATGGGCTCGAGAGGGTTCTGGTTGCGCAGCTGGGCGACCAACAGCCGCAGGAAGTCGTCCTTCCCGAGGACGCTGGACCCTACCCGTACTCCGGATTCCTGCTGGACGGCCCGAACCTCCATCTCCTCACCTCCTCACACCACGTAGTCCACGGCACCCGCCGTCCTGTGCGCCTGCGGCCTGCCGCTCCGCGGCGGACGGACTCGCACCCCTTCCAGAGGCTCCCGTGGAGTCTGCGCCCGGCCGTCGTCCTGGGCCAGCACGCCGACCTCCAACTCCAGCAGGACAACGCCCCGCTCGCTCAGGGTCTGCTGGAGCATGGACCCGTGGGTGCGCACCACCTGGACCACCTCCTGCCCACCCTCCACCCGGGCCCACACGACGTCTGCCCGGCCCCGGACCTCCATCCGCACCACCTCGCCCCGCTGGTCCGGGATCTCCAGGCGGAGACGGTGCGGGGGCGGCGTGTCGCCGGAGTGCTCCTCGGGCAGCCGAACCATTTCCGCCGGGCCTCGCACCTCCGGCCGCTCGCCCCGCGGCTCCCGCCCGGAGGGGAGCGCGGTAGGTACCGCCTCGTGGGAGCGACCCGAATCGGGGGTGCGAGGTGCGGGCGTCTCGTGGGGGCGTTCAGAGCGTGTCTCCTTCCTCCCTCCCTCGAGGCGCGCGACCCCGTACCCGCCCCCACCCTCGTCCACCGTCCAGGTGAACGGCTCCTCTCCGAGTCGCCGGGAGTCACTCCTTCCACGTCCTGCTGGCTTCTCCGCGTGCGCCAGCACCGGCTCCTCTTCGGATCCCACCGGTTCTTGGGCGCTCTCCGAAATCCCCACCTCCTGCACGGGAGTTCCTTCGCGCGCCGGTAAGGAGTCCGGGATGGGGGCATCCGAACGCAGCGCACTCCTCCCCGAACCGGCCGCAGACCCCTGCTCGGTGGTGGGGACTGGCTGGCGGCCCATGGGCGGCGTCGCGTGCCCCTCGCGCTCCTGTGAAGCCTCCGCAGGGAGTTCGGAGGGTCGGGGGGTCGAGGGCCCGGCCGCGACGGCCAGGAGCTCCGGATGTAGGCTCCCAACGGATTCGGCGCGGGAGGACCCCTCCACGGCTTCGAGGGCGAGGAGGGAATTGCCGGGCTTGTCCGCAGCCTCCCCCTCGGAAGGATCCTGTCTGGGGTACCGGACCGTGCGCAGGAGCCCGTCGGATGTGACCTCAACGGTTGGAAAGGCCTCAGGCGGAATGACCGGGGACTGCCGAGAGGCTTTGATCTCCACGGTTTGCATCAGGACGGCGGCGAAGGCCGCAGTATAGGCCTGGGCCAAGAGCTCCGGGAAGGCCGGAGGGAGGGCGTCTTTGGGGAGAAGGTTCACGGCGCGCCTCCAGACTCCAGGGCGCGCAGCCGCCGCCAGGTCGCCAATACCCGGTCCACGTAGGCCCGGGTCTCCGCGTACGGCGGCACCCCGCCGTACCGCTGCACCGCTTGCGGCCCTGCGTTGTAGGCGGCCAGGGCGAGCTGCACGTCCCCGAACCGGTCCAACAGCCCCCGCAGGTACCGCACGCCGCCCATCACGTTCTGCACGGGGTCGTAGGGATCCCGCACGCCCAGAGCCCGGGCCGTGGCGGGCATGAGCTGCATGAGCCCCTGAGCCCCCGCGGGCGAAGTAGCGTAGGGGTCGTAGCCCGACTCCGCCTGCACCACCGCGTGCACGAGGGCCGGATCCACCCCGTACCGCCGGGCTGCCCCCTCGATGATCGTCCGGAAGGACGCGCCGTCGTTTTCCGCGTGTCCGGGAGGCGCGGTGCGAGGAGCGCCCCCTTCGCCCAGCCACCGCTCGATGGCGCGGATCCGGTTGAGGAGCAGTAGCAGGTTCGGGCTCATGGCCTCCGCATCCGGCGCAGCAGGGCAGCTTCGTCCGCCTGCGCCTGCGCGCGCCGCTCCTCCTCCCGGCGGTGCTGGTGGAGCCGCCGCTCCCGCAGCCGCTCCACCACCTGCCGTTCGGTCCGGGCCTGCAAAAACCGTGCCCAAGCCGCCTCCACCTGTGCGGTCCAGTCCGCCACGGCGCGCTCCGCGGCCGCGGCATCCGCCCGGGCCCGTGCGAGGGCGAGGGCGGCGGTCCGCAGCGCCTGGGCGTCCTCCGCTTTCCGCACCGCACCCTCTGCCCTCCACACCCGCGCCCGGGCTCCCTGGAGCTCCTCCTCCGCGCGCCGCAAGGACTGGAGGAGGTCGAGGAGCTCCCGGCGGGCCTGCCGCTCACGGACGGCGCGCAGCCGCCGCAGGCCCTCAAGCCGGAACCGAAACCGCCCCATCCCTACTCCGCAAGCCGTGCGAGGTGTGCGAGGGTCTCCTCAAAGGAGGTGCGCTCGTGCGGGAGCTGGCGCAGGAAAGCCCGGATGGCCTCGATGCGGTCCAGGGCCGCGTCGACCCGCGGGTTTGACCCGCGGGTGTACGCGCCCAGGTTCACCAGGTCTTCCACCTCCCGGTAGGTGGCGAGGTGGGCCCGCACCGCCTGCGCCCACCGGAGGTGGTCGGGGCTTACGACGGCGGGCATCACGCGGCTGGTGGACTCGAGGACGTCGATGGGCGGGTAGTGGCCGAGGGCCGCGAGGGAGCGGGAGAGCACGATGTGGCCGTCGAGGATGCTGCGGGCGTGGTCGGCCACGGGCTCCATGAGGTCGTCGCCCTCCACCAGCACCGTGTACAGGGCGGTGATGGAGCCGCGCTCGGAGGTCCCGGCCCGCTCCATCAGCTGCGGCAGGAGGGCGAAGACGCTGGGGGTGTATCCGCGGCTGGTGGGAGGCTCGCCCACCGCGAGCCCGATCTCCCGCTGGGCCATGCAGAACCGGGTGACGGAGTCCATCATGAGCATGACGTCCATCCCCTGGTCGCGGAACGCCTCCGCGATGGCGGTGGCCACGAACGGCGCCCGGGCCCGCACGAGGGGCGGTTGGTCCGCGGTGGCCACCACCACCACGGACCGCTGGAGGCCCTCTCCCAGGTCGTTCTCGATGAAGTCCAGGACCTCCCGGCCCCGCTCGCCCACGAGGGCGATGACGTTCACGTCCGCGCTGCTGTGCCGCGCGATCATCCCGAGCAGCGTGCTCTTCCCCACTCCGCTCCCCGCGAAGATCCCGATCCGCTGGCCCCGTCCCAGGGTCAGCAGCCCGTCGATGGCCCGCACGCCCGTGG
>FWWM01010231.1_pt1 | contig 16806 bp, 14 predicted proteins | sample 2228351 | NCBI WGS metagenome assembly FWWM01 (sample SAMEA103939774, study PRJEB20133) | metagenome | reverse complement strand
GCGCTCGTCCACGAATTTGGGGAAGATGGTGGGAATGACGGTCCCATCAGGCTTGGTGTAGCCCTCTCCGCGGCCGAGGTCGGGCGCTTCTCCGGGGAAGGTGATCAAGCGCCAGAGCCCCTTGCTATCGACCGGGTTGCCGTTGTAGTCAAAGCGCAGGCCGACGTTAATGGTGAGTTTCCGGGTCGCCTTCCAGTCGTCCGGAATGTAAGCTCCAATGCGGTTGGCGCGCGGAAACGTCAGCGGCAGGCCCTCCGGGGTGCCGGTCTGGTTCGGCAGGCCCAGGAGGAATGAAGCGAACCCCAAACCGGTCTCATTGGCGGAAAACGTCAGTGCGCCCTCTTCGAGGTTCGCGGCGCCGCGCTCCATCGAAATGCGATACAGCTCGCCGCCCATCTTCAGGTTGTGAGCGCCTTTGATCCAGCAAAAGTGGTTGCCGATCCATATCGTGTCCATATTCTCGTAGCCGTTGCCGTTGGTCCGTTCCTGGAGAGTGAAGCCCAGGCCGCCGAAGCGCGGGATGCCATGCTCCCTGGGCGTGAGCTTGCGAAAGCCATCCGAGGGGATGAGGTACTCGCCGATCCCCAGCCGGTCCTGATAGAAGGATTCGTCATCCGTGCGGGGATTGCTGGTGAGATCATCGGAGATGTTGAAACCCACCCGGAGGTCATTGAGCATGCTCTGGTTGAAGGTGTGGATCCACTGCGTGGCGAGTTTGGTGACCTTCGAATCCCGGAAAACCGGGAGGTGTGGATTGATGTGGTTGTCAGTGAGGTCCGAGCGGTCCAAAGCCAGCCGGCCGAAGACCCGGTCCTTCTCCGCGAAATAGTAATCGACGCGGCCGAAGTAGGTGTTCACGTTGGTCGGCTGGGGCACGGCCTGCCGGGCGGTGAGGTCCAACGAGTCCTCCTGGACGAACTGGGCTCGCGGCACGAACAGATTCATGACGTTGAGCGCGCCGGGGTGCAGGCGGGATTTGGGAATGACGTTGTTCGGAAACGGGTCGCCGGTGAATGGATCGTAGATCAATCTCGGCTTGACGAACTTGCCCTTGGCGAAATAGCCCGGCAGCAGGCGGGAGAAATCGCCCTCGCGAAATTCGTCGATCGGCCACCACTGGGTCTGCACCGATCCCCGGCGCGTACGGCGTTCGTCGTAGTTGAATGCCCAGAAGGCCTTGTTGCGGATGATCGGGCCGCTCACCACGCCCCCGAACTGATTCTGGCGCAGCGGGTCCTTCGGGGAGCGCGCCTCGCCCGGCGCGAGCTCGAAGTTCAGAAAGTAATGCTCGGCGTCAAAGAGGTCGTTTCGGAGAAACCAGAACAGGGTGCCATGGAAGTCGTTCGTGCCGCTCTTCATGGTGATGTTGACATGGGCGCCGCCGCCGAAGCCGATCTCGGCGGTATAGGCATTCGTCTGGATCTTGAACTCTTCGATCGCCTCGATGGACGGCACGAAGTTGGTGATGTGGATGCGCGGGTCCTTGGCGTCCACGCCGTCGAGAGAGACCACCTGGTGGATCTCCCGCTGCCCGTTGGCGCTGACGGAAAAGCCCTGACCGGGGATGGGAAATCCACCGAGGCCGTTGCCGCGGCCGGTGCGGTGGCCGAACTGGACGCCCGGCACCAGCACGGCGAGGCTCACCATGTTGCGGCCGTTCAGCAGCAGCGCGACAATGCGCTTGTTCTCGATAACGCCGCCGGCGGTGGCGCTCTCCGTGTCGAGAGCAACCGAGCTTGCCACCACCTCGATGGTTTCCGTGACGGCGCCGACCTCCAGGCGCACGTCGCTACGCAACTGCTGGCCGGTTTCCAGCCGCAGACCGGTGACGGTCTCGGTCTTGAATCCTGCCAGCTCGACAGTTCAGCGGTAGTCTCCGACCGCCACCAGCGGGAAGTTGAAATTTCCCGTCTCGTCGGTGGTGATGGTTTGAGACATCCCTGTGTCTCCATTGGTGCAGGTCACGCGGGCCCCGCCGACGACGGCTCCGGACGTATCGGCCACCAAGCCTTGAATGCCCTGGGTGGCGGATTGAGCGCTGGCGATCCCGAAACAGATCACCAGGAAAGCAGTGTCCGTGTGGTAGTTGGCATCTTGCCCCCAGTCCTACTGTGGTGAAAATATCTATCATCAAAAGCAGGCCCTGTCACGACCGTCCTGCAATTCTGGTTCAGCACTTGCCTGTCAGCGCGATGTCCGGGCCGCCACGACACAGAACGCGCTGATGGGGAGTCACAGCCTGTCTGTCGCGGTCGGGGCGGGGTTACAATCGTGAACTCATGAAGAATTGGGCGCTCATCGGATTGATTTCTGCTGTGGTTGCGCTGCCCGGCTGCAGCTCGGAGAACAAGAGCGGGCGGCGGCCGCCCAACATCATACTGGTCCTGGCCGATGACCTCGGCTACGGCGACCTCGGCTCTTACGGCCAGAAAAACATCCGGACGCCGGCGCTCGACCGGATGGCGGCCGAGGGCATGCGCTTCACCGACCACTACGCCGGCAGCACAGTCTGCGCGCCGTCACGCAGCGCACTGATGACCGGGCTGCATACGGGCCATACACCGGTGCGCGGCAACCGAGAGGTGCGGCCGATGGGCCAGCATCCGCTGGACGATGACGTGGTGACGGTGGCTGAAGTGCTGAAATCGGCCGGCTACGTCACGGGGTTAATCGGCAAGTGGGGGCTCGGAGGACCGGGCACCAGCGGCGAGCCCAACCGGCAGGGTTTCGACTACTTTTACGGCTACCTTTGCCAGCGGCACGCCCACAACTACTATCCGGAGTTCCTGTTCCGCAACCGCGAGCGAGTGCCGCTGGCCAACGTCGTCGCCGAGCCGAAGCGCGAGGACGGTGCCGGCGTGGCGGTGCAGCGGGTGCAGTACTCGCACGACCTGATCGTTGAGCAAGCGCTGAGCTTCATCGAGCGGAACAAGGGGCGCCCCTTCTTCCTGGCTTTAACAGTGACGATTCCTCACGCCAATAATGAGGCGGGCGACAAGGGCATGGAGATCCCCGATTATGGCTCCTACGCGGAAACCGACTGGCCAGAACCGCAGAAAGGCCATGCGGCGATGATCACGCGGCTGGACCGCGACGTGGGGCTGCTGCTGGAACTGCTCGACCGGCATGGGTTGGCGGGCGATACCCTGGTGTTGTTCACCAGCGACAACGGGCCCCATCGCGAGGGCGGCCACGACCCGGAATTCAACGACAGCAACGGGCCCCTGCGGGGCATCAAGCGGGATCTGTATGAGGGCGGAATTCGCGTGCCGCTGATTGCTCGCTGGCCCGGACACGTACCGGCCAATACGGTCAGCGACCACGTCTCGGCGTTCTGGGATTATCTGCCGACGTTTGCCGAACTGGTGGGCGTGCCGGCGCCGCCGGGGCTGGACGGAATCTCGATGGCGCCCGCGCTGCGGGGCGATCGCTCCCACCAGCCGCAGCACGAATTCCTCTACTGGGAGTTTCACGAAGGCGCTTCTTCCAAGCAGGCGGTGCGGATGGGCCGGTGGAAGGCGGTCCGCCTTGCCCAGGGTCAGCCGCTGGAACTCTACAACCTGGCCGCCGACATCGGGGAAACTAAGAACGTCGCCCGAGAGCACCCGGATGTCGTGGCCCGGATCGAGGAATATCTCAAGACGGCGCGGACGGAGTCGGAGATCTGGCCCCTAAAGTGAGCGGCGCGGAGTCCGGATCAAGAATGGCTGCGGCCGGTCCGCGATCGGCGCCAACACCACAACCGATCGGCAGATCCAGCGCCATGCTGGCGTTGCTGGCCTCGGCGCTGTGGGGCGGAAATGTGGCCGCGCTGAAGTTGGCGCTCACAACCTTTCCTCCCTTCTGGAGCGCGTGGTGGCGAATGCTGCTCGGCGCGGCCGTGGTGGCTGGATGGGCCCATCGCCAGCAGTTACGGTTGCGGCCGGGGGCGGGCGAGCGCGGACTGCTGTTTGTCCTCGGGGTGCTGTTCGCGGCGCAGATCATTCTGCTGAACCTCGGCGTGAATCTGACGTCGCCGGCCTATGCCGTCGTCATTTTGAACTCTCATCCGATCTTTTCGAACCTGGTGGGGCACTACGTGGCATCTGAGCAGCCGCTCAGCCGGTGGCGCGTATTTGGGCTTGCGCTGGCCTTTGGCGGCATCTGCTACCTCTCGCTCGGGCGGCCGATCGAGGCGCTCGCGCCCCGGCCGTTGTTAGGCAATTCCCTTCTGATCGCTTCCGCTTTCTTGCTCGGCGGCCGGACGGTCTACACGCGGTGGCTGGTCCAGACGGTTCACCCGGTGCGGGCGGTGGTCTGGCAGATGGCTTTTTCGCTGCCCTTTTTCTTGCTGCCGGCGGCTGTTCGGGAACCGCTGTTGTTGCGGCCGCCGGCGCCCGGGCCGGTAATGGCGCTGCTGTACCAGGGCCTGATTGTGGCCAGCCTGTGCTTCATCATATGGACGGCCTTGCTGCGACGCCACACGGCGGGCACACTGTCGATGTTCGCCTTCACCGTTCCGTTTTTAGGCGTCCTGGCAAGCTGGGTGCTGTTCTCCGAGCCGGTCACGGGACGGATCCTGCTGGCGGTGGGGCTGGTGACGGCCGGCATCGCCATCGTGACGCGCTCGCCCGGAGCCGCGGGCGCCCCGGAGGGCTAAGTTCGATCACCACCTGCTCAGGCTTTGTTCGAAAGGGCGGGTGAGGTGTACCGAATGATGCCGGCGGGGTCAGTACGACTGAGATGCCCCGGGGCACCAACGGCCTGCCGGTTTCTTAACCGGGCGCACGGTAATCCCTGGCGCGACAAAACACTGGAGAGGACATGGCATGTGGAAGGCGGACGCCGGCGTTGCCGAATCCCGTGCCCGCTATCGTGAAGGGAAGATTTGATTCGAATACAAGATGACCCGGAAGCGGCAGGGGCAGGAAGCGCTGGAGCGGTTGGGTGAGGTGGGTTGGGGGAGGCGGGAGAATCCTGGTTGGTCTTGGGGGAGAGAGTATCGGAGTCGTTGTGGCGGAGAGCGGGGGAACGGCGATTCGATCTTGCCTGGCCGCACGAGTTTCTCTTTGGCCCGTTTCATGCGCCGCGCCCACTCGGTGTCGCTCAGGGCGTGGGCCGTCCGATTCAACTGCGACAAGCTGAGGCCTTCTTTGAGGCGCCGGTCGGCGCCGGGCAACGAGTTCAGCTTCTCGTACGGCGTAAGGTAGTCGACCGCTCAGTATCGGCGTGTCCGTTTGCCTCGCCGGTGGATCCCCGTGGTGGGGAAACCCCACGGCCGATGGAGATTGAGATAAGGATTGAAATGCTTCCGCTAGAACGGGTCGATCGGCTCTCCGGCGTGCCGGGCCGGAATGGGAGCGTAGCCGATGTGTTTGCGCATCACGGCGCCGTTTTTGCCCTCCACCGGCGGGGTGTCCAGGCTGTGGGAGGGCCGGGACTTGGTGAATTCCGCCAGGAGCTTGGCCAGGCTGTGGTTGATGAACTCCGCACCGTGGCCGGCATGAAAGCCCAGAATCGGAAAGGGCAACGGGTGTCGATTTGCCTCCAGCACCGGCGCCGGTGCCCCCGCTGCACCCCGATCCGGCCGCCCCGGCGGTATGGCCGGATGAGCCGGCTGATCGGCGGCAGGCGCAACCCCGTCACCTTGCTCAGCGAGCAACGAACCACCCCGTGCTGCTTCTTCCGCCGCCGGGAGTACTCCTGCTCGATGAGCGCCTGCGGCACACAGGCATAGATCTCCTCCCGGCGCCGGTCATTGAACTGGATCCCCTGGCTGGCTCGCACGAACTCGTCCGCCGCGAGTCTGTCGGCATCTTGCATCCGCACTGGCATCTCCGTGCAGGAGGCCCGCTCCCCGTTGTCTGCTCCCCAAACTCTCCTCTGCTTCCTCGTCATTTCAGGATCGTCCTGCATCAGAAACCAGCCTCCCTTTCACGATGATCTTGAGTCGGACAATTCTGACGCCCCGAAGGGAACCCGGGCTGTGCTTCAATGAGTTCTGTGCCTTCCTTGGGGCTAGGACATGGCTGTGCGGCGAGAGAAAACGATTCAGACGATTCTTCAGGGCGCCCAACGATTCGAGCGCGAGATCTTCCCCGCGCAACGGCGGCGTTTCAAGGCGCTGGCGGGAGCGCAGTACCCGAAAGCCCTGTTCATCACCTGCTCGGACTCGCGCATTGATCCGAATCTCGTTCTTCAAGCGCGGCCCGGGGAGCTATTCCACATTCGCAACGCAGGGAACATCGTGCCTCGGCCACGGGCCGCCGGCGGCGAGGCGGCAACGATTGAGTTTGCGATCCGCGGACTGGGTATCCGGCACGTGATCGTCTGCGGACATACCGACTGCGGCGCGATGAAGGCATTGCGCGAGCGAGATCAGCTAGGCGTATTCCCAGCAATGCAGGCATGGTTGAAGCATGCGGAACTGGCCCTGCGGGTGCTGCCGAAGGTCGCCAATGACGGCCGGGATGCGCAGATCCGGGCGCTGATTGAAGAAAATGTACTGGTGCAAATGGAAAATCTGCGCGCTCACCCGGTCATCGCCGAAGGCCTGGAGGCTGGACAAGTTCACCTTCTTGGGTGCTTGTACGACATCCCGAAAGGTCGCTTTCTCATATATGTGCCGGCTCAGGGGAAGTTTGTGCCGGCGCCGGAAGTGGACGTGGCGGAGTTGGAACTGACCGTGCGAACGGAAGCAGTGCGATGAGGGACCGGTTGGGGAGCACCCCGCAGCAAACCGGAAAGAGAATGGCCGAATGTTGTATCCAGTAAACGTTCGCGGCCATGAGATCCGCTTCTACCTCGATTCAGGCGCCGTAGCGGCCAGTTCCGGCCTCGACGCCCGGATGGAACGGATCCGGGCGGCGCTGCACCTGCTCCCCCAGGAGCACGTGGAACTCATCGTCGAGCCGATCATCGTGGTGGACGAGCTTCCGAGCACGGCCCGCCGGGGTGGAGGCTGGTTTGCGCCCGGCAGCGGACCCGGACGCGCCTCGGCCTGGATGGAGCCGCGCAGGGCGGCAAGAACGGGCGTGGCTCCGGACGAGATCGAGCGGCGGATCGGGGGGCTGGACCAGGGCACGGGCATCATCGGGATCACGAGCTATTCGTTTCTGCGGGACGACAATTGGGGTCTCGGGCAACCGGCGCATCACTACACGATCCTGCACGAAGTCGGCCATGCGGTGGACTACCATACCGGACCGCGGCACAACGGACTGATCCCCCCGGCCGGCTTGCCAGGCAGAAGCGGAAACGCTCCCTATCAGGGGCAGCGTTATCCGCGGCCGACCCTTGGCGAGCTGGCGGCCGAAGCGTACTCGCGTTTTTTCCTCCGGCCGAACTCGATGTGCCGAGGCCACCAATGGACGCCGCCCTGCATCCAGCCTGATGGGACACCAGCCACCGCGGAGTCCCACAACCAGCGCTGGTGCAGCGCCCGCCTTCAGCGAGACCTCCAGGCCAGCCCGGCCTTTCAAATGTGTTTGGGCTCGGTGACCTTCACGCTCGCGTGGGCGGCGACCGGGCGCGAGGCCCCGGAATTCGATGCTTGGCGCAGGGGCGAACGTGCCCGTCCTCTCAGCGGGACCGGTACGGTGCGCGGAGGGCCGCGGATCGTCGTGGGCGCTAGCTGGCGCCGGCCGGGTCCGATCCGCGCCGCCTAACCAGCCCGCCGGGGCGCGCGGCCGCGCCAAAATTGCGCGCGGTTTTGCGGGGGTGCCATATAATCAGTCGTGTTTGGGAGGTGTCGGGATGGCTGTGACAAGACGCCGGTGGCTGCAAGGCGCCTGGATGGGCCCGTTCAGCGGGCTCTTGCCGTTTTCATCCGCCGCAGCGGGGCGGTAGAAGGGAACAGTCTATGATCGGCTCGGCGTACGGCCGGTGCTGAACTTTCAGGGGACCTTCACCACCATCGGAGCTTCCAAGCAGTGGCCCGAGCTGTTCCGAGCGCAAGCAGAAGCTGCCCGGGAATACGTGGTGCTGGAGGAGCTTCAGGAGGCCATCGGGCGCCGTCTGGCGAAGCTGATCGGGACGGAAGCGGCCCTGGTCACTACCGGCGCGGCCGGCGCCATCGCGATTGGCACATACGCCTGCATCACCGGCGACGACCGCGACAAGATCCGGCGGCTGCCCGACCTGGAAGGGATGAAAGACGAGGTGATCATCCAGAAGGTCCACCGCATCGCGTACGATCACGCCGTTCGCGGGGCGGGCGTAAGGATTGTGGAGGTGGAAACGCTGGACGATCTCAAACGCGCCATCAATCCGAGAACCGCAATGATGTACTTCCTCCCCGGCAACACGAACGACTACGAGTGGGGCGACGACTGGATCTCGCTCGAGGAGACTTTAAAGGTCACCAAGCCCGCCGGCGTGCCGGTCCTGGCGGACTGCGCCAACTTGCTCCCGCCGTGGGACAACATCCCAAAGCTGGTACAGTCCGGCGTGGACCTGCTGGCGATTTCCGGCGGCAAACACATGCGGGGCCCGCAGTGCTCGGGCATCCTCGCCGGACCGAAGAAGCTCATCCAGGCCGCCTGGCTAAACTCGAATCCCCACGCGGATTCCAATGGGCGGCCGATGAAGGTGGGCCGTGAAGAGATGGTCGCGCTGTGGCTGGCCTGCGAGAAGTATGCCTCGCTGGATTTCGAGGAGATCGACCGGGCGTGCGAGCGGCAGGCGGCCCGCCTGGCGCGTGAGCTCGCCAAGATCCCCGGCGTGCACGTGAGCCAGGCGCCGTTCTCGCGCATGCGGCGCGTCCACCGGGTCATCGCGTCGTGGGACGAACAAGCGACGGGTTTGACGGCTGCCCAGGTCCGGGATCAACTGATGGAGGGCGAGCCCAGAATTGCCGCCACGCTGGCCAAGCCCCAGGGCATTCAGCTCACCGTCTTCATGAACGAGCCGGGCGAAGAAAAGCTCGCCGCCCGGCGCATGCGGGAGATTCTGGGCGGGCGGATCCGGCGGGCGTGAGCAGTGAGGAAAACGGAGACATGCGGATTACCAGAAGGCAACTCGCCGGGCTGGCGCTCACAAGCGCAGTGGCCTGCCGTTCAACGGAACATCTGGAGGCAGCGATGCTGACCGACAGCCCGAAAGGCGGGTTTCAGTTTCTTAAGGGCAGCGGACCGTATTCCTCGGGGGCGGTGGCCGCACCGGGCTACGAAGTGGTGCACGCAATCTTCAATCCGCTGCCGCCGTTGTGGGACGCCTTCGGCATCATTGAGAAGCATCTTAAGACGATCGGCCGTCCTCTGGACGCCGTCTGCGGAATGGAATTGCGCATACCCGAGCCGCTGTCGGTCGAGGGCTTCAACGAATTCAACCAGCCGTACATTGACCGCTTGAAACAGTGGAGAACGCACGTCGCCGGGCTCAACCCGGTTGCCCGGACCAATGTGGCGCCGGTAGTGAATCCGGTTCCCGCCCCTTCCGTCTACGGATTCTCGTACACGGTCCCGTCAGACTATCAGGGTAGGACATTCGTCGTGGCCGGCGCGGGCGAACTTCGGTCCGCCTCGGTAACCGCCGAAGGAATCGTCAGCCGCGGCGACGTCAGCCTCGAGGGAATGCGGGCTAAGGTGGAGCACGTCCTCATGACGACGATGGCGGAACGCCTGAAGGCGATGAGCGTGGCGTGGTCCGATGTCACGCAGTCGAACATTTACACGGTACATAACATTCATCCGCTGATGGCGTCGACCGTACTTCCGGCGCTGAGGGAGGCCGCCCGTCACGGCATCCGATGGCACTTCGCCCGCCCGCCCGTGCTCGAGATCGAATTCGAGATGGACATGCGCGGCGTGCGGCGCGAAATCATCATTCCCCTGTAGGGCCGGTTCCGGGAAAGGCGCAGGCGCCAGCCGGGAGGCGAACATGCTGAACAGACGCAAGTGGCTTCGTCATCCGGCGACTGCCGGGGCGTTGCTGGTGGGCGGAGGGCTCGTTCCCCAGGGGATTGCCCGGAGCGCGGGCGAACTCCGCATCACAAAGTATGAGGTGATCCCCACCCGCGTGCCGATGCATGAACGGGTTCGCGAGGCCTGGCAGAAGAGCTTCTTTCTTCAAAGCCGCTTTCAGACTCATTTCACGCCCACCATCGTTCGGGTCTTCGCCGCAGACCTCGTCGGGGTGGCCGATGCCATGATGGACGCCAAACGGGCGCGCGACCTGCTGGCGTCGATGGTCGGTCACAATCCCATCGAATGCTTGATGGACGACCGGCTGGGCGGGATGCTGGCGGCGGTGTACGACCTGGTCGGCCAGGCGGTCGGCTTGCCGGTCAGCAGGCTGTTGGCCTCTCAACCGCGAGCGCGGATTCAGCAGACTTGGTGGAGCCATTGTTTCCCGCCGGAGCTGATGGCCTCAGAAGCCAAGCTGGGGGCCGAGCTGGGCTACCGCGTGCACAAAGTCAAGGCGCGCCCGTGGGAGGATCCCATCGACCAGGCGGCTGCCATTTGCGAGGTGATTCCGAGAGACATGCGCGTGTGGGTCGACGCTAACGCCTGGTGGGGATCGGTGGGGCGAACGCTGTCCTTTTGCGAGCGGTTGGCGAAGTTCCACAACTATTTCGCCGTCGAGTCGCCCATCCGGCGCGAGCGTCTGGACGGCTACCGTGAGCTGAAAGGCAAGGTGTCGCTGCAAGTGGCCGAGCATATGCCTCCGGATCCGATGCCGTTCATCCGCGAGGCGCTGGTGGACGCGTTTGTCATCGGCGGCCCGCCTGGCAAGACTCTGGTGCAGCGGGCGCTGATGGCGGAAGTGACCAAGATTCCCCTATGGGTCGAGCACAGCATCGAGACCGGGATCAACCAGGTGTTTCAAGCGCACCAGGCGGCGGCATTCCCCGGCATCGAGTATACGATCAGCATCACGCACGTCCTGGAAGACGACTTGATGCTGGAGCCATTTACGATGAGGGACGGCTTTTATGAAGTCCCGGCGAAACCGGGGCTGGGTGTCGCGCTGGACATGGACGCGGTTGAGAAATATCGCGTCGGCTAAGCGCCGAGGGGGCATGGCGTCATGAAACGTCAATTTCTCCCAGTGCTGCTTGCGGGCGGCGCCGCACTCTTCAGCCGGCCAGCCCAGACCGCCGGGCCGAAATCAACAAGGCCATCGAGCTGCTTTCGCAGGTGAGCCCGTGTCCTACTACCCGGAAGGCCGCGGGGGCACGCAGGGCGGCTTTAAGGAGGGGTTGCGGTTGGCCCGAACTTGGGCAGACCTCATCATCTATGAACGCGAGTTCGGCGCCTATGATGTCACCGAACTCCGAGAGTTCATGGCCGGGCTGGTTCAAGGCGGCCCGACCGCAAACGGCCATCGGACGCCAGCGGTCCAGGTAGTGCTGCCGTCTAGCGACCTGGATGTGCCCACTGTGCGCGCCAATCACCGGGTGGTGCGGCAAGTGCTCGCCGCCGGGGTCCACGGCGTGACTCGGTGGCACGCCCGCGACCCCCTCGAGCGGGCGTTGGTGCGGACAGCCCGTTACCCGCATCACCGCCCGGGGGCCGGCGACGAAGCGCCGGCGGAAGGACTGCTGGGCAACGCCGGCAACTGAACGCCTCACAGATCTGGGGCATCTCGCCAAAGGAGTACATGGAGCGGGCGGATGTCTGGCCGCTGAACCCGGCCGGGGAGAGCCTTCTCGGCCTGAAGATCGAAGACCGCCACACATTACAGCACGCCGAGGAAAGCGCCGCTGTGCCCGGCATCGGCTACGCTGAATCGGGCCCGGGAGATATGGGGTTGTTGCTCGGGTTTCCGGAGATCCACGATCCCCCTTATCCCCCCACGGTCGCCCAGGCGCGGGCCCGCGTCCTCAAGGCGTGCAAAGCGGCCGGGGTCGTATTCCTCGACGTGGTCACGGTGGACAACGTCGAGGAGCGTATCCGCGAGGGAGTGCGGATCGGGGCGGCACGGAGCGAGGAGATGGCCGCCCGCGGCCGGCGGTTCATCAGGGGGCCGCGGCCGTGGTAGGCCTCGCCCGGCCGGATGAGCGAGCTAAGCGCGCTGGAAGAACGTCTCCTTCGGCGCCCGGTAGCGGATCGCGAGTTCCGGAGTCTGCACCCGTTTCTGGCGCTGCTTGGAGACGAACAGAAAAGCCAGCATCCCCGTCGTCAGCAGCGTGCGCTCGACCGGATACAAGGGCTTGCCGGTAACGAACAATTCCTCGATGGCGTACGTCAGGCCGTCGAAGTGCGGTAAATCACGGCTCTCCGGAATCTGGCCGAAATGGGTGGAGACCGTCCTGCCTTCCGTTTCGGCGGCAAAGGTCCAACTCCGGCAGTGGCCGTTGAGCATGTAGACGGCGGCTTCGAGGCCGTCGCGGTATTTCAGCAGGAACAGCACGGGCTGTTTGCAGTTGTCCTCCATTCGGCCGGGCCGGACCGTGGGACTGCGCGACAGGGCTCCTTCCAGCAGTGGAATGCTCCACCGGCCCGCCTCGCTGTCCCGCCACTTCCATGCGGCATCACCCTCGATCATCTCGACCGAGGCCACGCCGGTTTCGCCGCCGGCCCGCCGCTCGACCATGCACTGCATCGCCTCCAGGGTATGGAAGCCATAGGAATCGGTCCCGCCGTAACCGGTCTGCACGACGCGTGTGATCCTGGCGCCGTAAGGGATCTCAAGCTCGGGTGTGCGGACGGTCACCGGGATCGACGAGCCGGCCATCAACGGGAAGCCGAGTTCACGCGCCCAGTCGTACATTCGCTTCGCTTTCGGCCAGGAGTATGACAGATGCTTGTCCGAGAAGACCGGGACCGAGCGGTTGCTGCGGCGGAAAACCGCGACAATCTGCTCGAACAGCTCATAACGCGGGTAGAGCTTCTGGCCAAGCTCGTTCGTCGGATAATCGCCGTGCTCGCCGATCAGCAGCACCGCCTCGATGGCCAAGCTGTCGCCGCCCAGCGTCAGGGCGCCGGCTACCGTCGGGAATATCTTGTAACCGTAGCGTGCGGCCAAGGGCCGGCTCATGTCACCCGGAGGGACCTGGTCGGTGTACATCGAGACGATCTGGGTCCGGGGCTCCTGGCGGCGGCCGTTCGGGTAGTACCCATCAAAGATCCTGGTGCAAATGACGTCGGCGTGGGAACGGTGGCGGAACTCGGTGACGATCGCCGCCACCATCTTCTTGCGCTCCGCTGCGGCGGCCAATCCTCCGAACCCGGCCAGGAATTCCCGGCGGTTGATATGCTGCGGACAGCCCATGCTGCGCCCCCGAAAAACTATCGATATCAGCCCCTATTATGCTCCCGGAGGCCGTCATCAAGCTTGGCGCCTGAGCTACGATGTAGGCTTCACGAAGTGGAGGTTGCCAAATGAGGAAGAAGCGTATCGCTCTCACGTTGCTGCTGGCGGCCGCTGGAATGACCATGGCCGCCGACAAGAAAATCATCTACCCGCCGGAGTTTCGGCCCAATATGCCGTTTAGTCCGGGCGTGCTGGTGGGAGACACCTTGTATTGCGCAGGCCAAACGGGCGCAGACTTGAAGACCGGAGAGTACCCGGCGGATTTCAAGGAGGAAGTCCACCAGACGTTCCGGCGGATCGGCCTCATCCTCAAGGCCGCCGGTTACGACTTCGCAGATGTGGTGGACGTCAAGGTGTACCTGACGGACATCTCGTTGTTTTCCGACATGAACTCGGTCTATACCCAATACTTCAAAAAGGACCGGCCGGCGCGCACCACCGTAGCCGTGGCCGGGCTGGTGGGCAAGGCGCGGATCGAGATCACGGTCACCGCCAGGAAGTAGGCGCGGCGCCATGCGATGTCTGCTTGGGCTGGCAATGCTGGCCGGCGTGCTTTCCGGCCAGACCTATGACCTGCTGCTGAAAGGCGGCCACGTGCTCGACCCGGCCAACGAGATCGACGGGATATTCGACATCGGCGTACGCGGGGACCGGATCGCCCGCGTGGCGGCGAACATTGATGCTGCCGGGGCGAAGAAGGTTCTCGATGTGCGCGGTCTTTACGTGACGCCCGGACTGATTGACCTGCACGCGCACGTCTGCGGCTACTCCGGCGCTCTGTTCCCGGATGACACCGCGCTGCTGACCGGCGTCACGACGGTGGTCGACGCCGGCGGAACGGGATGGCGCACCTTTGAGGATTGCAAAGCCCGCGTTATCGACCAGGCCCGGACCCGCGTGCTCGTCTTGCTGAATATCGTCGGTCACGGCATGCTGGGGCCGGAGTATGAGAACGATGTCGGCGACATGGACCCGGAAAAGACGGCGGCCAAGATCAAGGAGCATCGCGAGATTATCATCGGAGTGAAGACGGCCCATTTTGGGCGGCCGGGCTGGACTGCGCTGAAGCGCGCGGTTGAAGCCGGCAAGCTCTCCGGCACGCCGGTGATGGTGGACGACAAGATCTTCACCAACACCGGGCGGACCAGCCGCGAGAAGCTGCTGGAGGTCATGCGCCCCGGGGACCTGCATACGCACATGTACAACGACCGGCAGGTCGAGATTGTCGACCGTTTCAGCGGCACGCTCCAGGATTATGCGGTGGAGGCTCGCCGGCGGGGCGTGTTGTTCGACTTGGGCCACGGCGCGGGAAGTTTCCTGTGGCCGGTCGCCGTCAAGGCGATGGCGCAGGGTTTCCCGCCGGACACCATCAGCACGGACCTGCATGCGAGCAGCATCATGATTCCGGAAGCCGACCTGCCGACCTGCATCTCGAAGCTGATGTTGCTCGGGATGGAGCTTACCGACGCGATCCGGCGCTCGACGGTGAGGCCGGCCCAGATCATCGGGCGTTTTCCGGAACTCGGCACGCTCGGCAGCGGTCAGGTGGCCGACATTGCCGTGTTCCGGTTGCGCGAAGGCGTGTTTGCTTTCAAGGACGCCTGGGGTAAGAAGATGCTTGGGACGAACAAGCTCGAGTGCGTGCTCACCGTGCGGGCCGGGGAACTCGTTTTTGATGCTTTGGGGCTGGGCTTTCCCGAGTGGACCCAGGCCGGAGCTTACGAGGTAATCCCATGAGGCGGCTTGTCGCGCTGCTGATGCTGCTGGCGGCGCCCGCCGCCACGCAGGAGATCTACGATTTGCTCCTCAAGGACGGGCATGTGATCGATCCGGCCAACGAGCGCAACGGACCCTACGATATCGCGATCGTGGGAACGAGAATTGCCCGGGTGGCGGAGGAGTTGCCGGCCGCTCATGCCAGAAAGGTCATCTACACGGGCGGCTTTTACGTCACGCCCGGGCTGATAGACATCCATACTCACTTCGACGCACAAGGCGCATGGCTCAACCTGAACCCGGACCACAACGCCCTGCGCTACGGGGTGACGACGGCCGTGGATGCCGGCAGCTCCGGCTGGAAGAATTTCGAAGAGTTCAAGGCGAAGGTCATTGATCGCGCCAGGACGCGCCTACTGGCGTTTTTGAACATCGTCGGAGCCGGGATGTACGGGCGCGAGGTCGAAAACGACCTGAGCGAGATGGACGTCGAAGCAGCGGTGCGGATGGTGCGCAAATATCCCTCGATCATCGTCGGGATCAAGACGGCGCACTTTCAACCCCCCACCTGGGAGGCAGTGGACCGGGCGGTCGAGGCCGCCAGGCGCACCAACACGGTGGCGATGGTCGACTTCCACCCCAAGCCGGGCCGCGGCTACCGCGAGCTGATATTGGAACACATGGGGCCCGGCGACATCCATACCCACGTCTATGGCCGCCTCACGCCGCAACTGGACGCCCGCGGCAAGATCCGGCCCTATATGTGGGAGGCGCGGCGCCGTGGAGTCCTGTTCGACGTCGGTCACGGCTCCGGCAGCTTCTGGTTTCGGATTGCCGTGCCCGCCGTCGAGCAAGGCTTTCTGCCCGATACGATATCGACCGATATTCACAAGGACAGCATCATGCTGCCGCGGGCTACCCTGACCAACGTCATGTCGAAATTCCTCAACATCGGCTTGACGCTTGAGCAGGTGGTTGAGCGCACCACAGTCAATCCGGCGCGCGCCATCCGGCGGACCGAATTAGGCGCGCTGAGCGAGGGCGCCACGGCCGATATCGCGATCCTGGCCCTCGAGGAGGGCAGTTTCGCCTTCCTTGATTCGGGCCGGGGCAAGCTCACCGGCAGGCAGAGACTCCGCTGCGTTGTTACGATCCGCAATGGTGAAGTGGTTTGGGACAGCGACGGTCTGAGCCTGGAGGACTGGCGCCACGCTGGGCCGTACAGCAATTTCAAGTAGCCAGGCCGCCCATCAACGCCCGGACCGGGCCAACAAAAAAGCCCCGTCACCGGGGCTTTTTCGTTGTCAATCGGGCGACGTCCTACTCTCCCACGCGGTTGCCCGCGCAGTACCATCGGGGCTGAGGGGCTTAACTGCCGTGTTCGGGATGGGAACGGGTGTGACCCCCTCGCTAGAGTCACCCAAAACCTGCGATCTGCTCAGGAATACTGACGGGCAAGCCGACGGCGTAGCCGCACCAGCGCGCTCTCCGTGTGCGGGGTAAATTTTATGGTCAAGCCGAACGGGCGATTAGTAGCGGTTAGCTGAGCGCATTGCTGCGCTTACACATCCGCCCTATCAACCTGGTAGTCTTCCAGGGCCCTTCTTATGCCTTACGGCTTGGGAGACCTCATCTTGGGGAGGGCTTCGCGCTTATATGCATTCAGCGCTTATCCTCACCGAACTTCGCTACCCAGCTGTGCCTCTGGCGAGACAACTGGATCACAAGAGGTTCGTCCACCCCGGTCCTCTCGTACTAAGGGCAGCCTCCCTCAAGTCTCCTGCGCCCACCACAGATAGGGACCGAACTGTCTCGCGACGTTCTGAACCCAGTTCACGTACCGCTTTAATGGGC
>FWWM01010226.1_pt1 | contig 16817 bp, 8 predicted proteins | sample 2228351 | NCBI WGS metagenome assembly FWWM01 (sample SAMEA103939774, study PRJEB20133) | metagenome | reverse complement strand
AATCAATCATCGATACTTTCAGAACAAAAAATAATTCTAACGATTTTTTTGTTTTACTTAAAGACAATGATCATCCAGATAGTGGATTGTTACCACTTGCAAAACTTATAAAAACTTTACAATCAGAGATTGACATAGAACAAAAGAGAGGATTGGATATCATCATTCTTAAAGCAGATTCACCATCACCATTTGAAGCTGCACTTATGGTAAATTCTTATATCGATGCATATTATGAATACAATCTCAAAGTGAATAGAACTAGATATACATTGGCAAGAGAATTTTTAGAAGAACAACGTGAAAATAAATCCAACGAATTACGTCAGGCAGAAAATGCAGTAAGTGATTTTCAACAGAGAAATAATGTTGTTGTTCTTGATGAACAAGCAAAAGCGTTGGTTCAGCAACTATCTGATTTCGAAGCACAAATGAAAGCTGCGGAGATCGACGCATTAGCAAAACAAAAAGCATTGGAAGAATTTAGAAAACAACTTGCTGAGAAAGACAAAGAAATTTCGAGGTACATTGAGAGCTTATCAGCGGAACCGTACATTAAGAATCTTCAAGAACAACTTGCTCGATTAGAGGTTCAGAAAGAAGTTGTAATTGCACAACAGAATATTAAAAATCCAGAAAACGATCCAAATGTTCTACAATACACCCGTGCAATTCAGGATTTGCAAAATAGATTGAATTCTAGATTATCTTCGCTGGAACAGAATTTAACAGCTTATACACCTGATGAATTAAGACAATTGTCGATCGAAGTTTTAAAATTAGATTTAGAAGTTCAATCTGCTAAAGCAAAAGCAAATCAATTGAAGGAAGTTGTAAGAGGTTACGAAGCGAGGTTCAATAAACTACCTGTACAATCAATTGAATACGCAAGACTTGAGAGAAATAGATTAAGCAACGAAAAATTATATTTACTTATCGAAGAAAAATACCAGGAAGCAGTAATATCTGAAAAATCAATCCCGAGCAATGTGCAGGTTATTGATGCAGCGGTGATTCCAACAATTCCATCAAAACCAAATAGAACTTTAATAGTCTTGATCGGATTTATTCTCGGCGCAGGTTTAGCTGTCGGATATGTAGTTGCACGAAAATATTTTGATGTTACAATTAAAACTCCTGAGGATATTCAACAAAGTGGAATGAATGTATTGGCTTGGATACCCGATGCAAGAGAATTCGAGGAAAATTTTGATGAAGAACATGAAATAATAGTCGCCAGTAGACCTAATTCAATTCCTACCGAAGCGTTCTTATCTGCCAAAATGAAATTAATGTATTCAAAATTGCTTGATAGAAAAATTAAATCTGTTTTAATTACTAGTCCAACTCCAAAGGATGGTAAAACATTCGTGTGCGCTAACTTATCAGCTACTTTTGCGACAACAAATAATCGAGTATTGGCTGTTGATCTTGATTTGAGGAAACCAAGGTTACACAAAATTTTTAAAGTTGAAAGAAGTAATGGAATCACTGATTATTTGTTTCAGAATATTGATTTTAATTCAATGATAAAATCAACATTTATAAACAACTTAGATATTGTTACTGCAGGGACTATTGCACCAAATCCCGCAGAGATAGTATCATCGAAAAATTTACAGGAAGTTTTAAAAAGATTCACTGAATTATATGATATTGTATTAATTGATTCACCACCAACGATTGCGGTCTCAGATGCTGGAGTTATCTCTAATTATGTTGATGCAACAGTACTTGTGGCGATGGTAAATCAAACCAGGATTGATTTATTAAAAGAATCAATCAATATCCTAAAAACTGTAAGTGAAAATTTCGTAGGGGTTATCTTAAACAGATTCAATATGACAAATGGGTATGGTTATTATTACAAGTATTACTATTATTACTATGGAGCAGAAGGAAAAAAGAAAAAACAAAAACATAAAATTCATGAAAGTTGAGACATAGGTTTTACATTCTAAAATTTTAATAGCAGATTTTGTTCACATCATCTCAAATCTTAAGTTTGTAATAAAGTTTTGAAATTTTTGAAATGGGCGCTTAGCTCAGTTGGTCCAGAGCGCCGCCCTTACAAGGCGGAGGTCAAAGGTTCGAGTCCTTTAGCGCCCACAAAATTTTAATTAATAAGGTGAACCATCACTCGAAAATTCTCCCCAAAATTCACTTATGATATGTTTTTATGAATGGTAATAGATTAACCTCCCTTGATGTCTTTCGTGGAATCACCATTGCGGGGATGATCCTGGTCAATAATCCAGGAACATGGAGTAACATCTATCCTGCTTTGAAACACGCTGATTGGCATGGTTGGACACCAACAGATTTTATATTTCCATTCTTTCTATTCATTGTTGGTGTTTCGATGGTTTTCTCTTTTAATAAACGTTTGATGCTTGGTGATTCAAAATCGAATTTGTTAAAACATGTCTTGCGAAGATCATTAATTATTTTCGTTCTTGGTATGTTTCTTCACCTCTTTCCTTATTTTGATTTTTCAACAGTTCGGATTCCTGGAGTTTTACAACGTATTGCATTGGTTTATCTGGTAGCTTCAATAATGTTCCTAATTTTAAACACTCGCTTACAAATAATTTTATCTATAGCGATATTAATTTTTTACTGGTTAGCCATGAAATTAATCCCAGTTCCAAATTATGGACCTGGAAATTTAAGCCCTGAAGGTAATTTAGCTGCTTATATAGATAGATTGATTTTTTATGGACATATGTGGAAACAAAATTGGGATCCAGAAGGCTTGTTATCAACTTTTCCAGCAGTAGTAACGACAATGACAGGAGTCTTCACAGGTAATTTATTAATTTCAAATAAAAACGATTATGAAAAAACTACTGTAATGTTTTTTTCTGGTTTTGGTTTGATTATTCTTGGTATCATCTGGGATATGTGGTTTCCAATCAATAAGTATCTGTGGACAAGTTCCTACGTATTATTTATGAGTGGTATGGCATTGAATTTTCTTGCTTTTTGTTTTTACTTGATTGAAATTAAGAATATTAAATGGTGGTCTAAACCATTTCTTGTATTTGGTATGAATGCTATTACATCTTTTTTTCTTTCTTCTATAGTTGCTAAAACTCTAGTAATTACCAGGATAGAGAATGAATTAGGAGAATCAGTCACCTTAAAAAATTATATTTTCACAAAACTCTTTTTACCTTATTTTACTCCCATAAATGCCTCTCTTGTATATGCATTAACTTATGTGTTGATATGGTTTCTTATTATGTCATTTTTTTATAAAAAGAGAATTTTCATAAAAGTTTGAAATGAATTTTCCACCTTAATATTACTTTAGTAATTTGCATATGTAACTATACTAATCATTTAAGTATTTCTATATAAATTTGTCAAAAGATTAAAAACTATGGGATTAATATGAGATGGTTTCTGAGATCAAAAATTCACAAAGCAAGAGTTACAGAAGCAAATGTTGACTACATTGGAAGTATAACAATTGATGAAGAACTAATTGAAAAGTCTGGTCTTCTACCGGGTGAGAAAGTCTTAGTGGTTAGTAACACTAGTGGTGAAAGACTTGAGACATATGTTATTCCAGGGGAACGTGGGTCGGGCGTAATTTGTATGAATGGAGCAGCTGCGCATGTAATTAAAAAAGGAGAGGAGATTATAATAATGGGATTTGAATTATCAGATAAACCTGTCGAATCAAAAAATATTTTAGTTGATGAACAAAATAAATTCATTAAATATCTTTAATTACTTCATCATTAAATTGAATTAAAAATTTTTATCTCTGATTCTTCTTTTCTTCTCTGACTTTCCACTCAATTCTTTTTCCTAATAAGATTTTTGAAGAGTTATTAATATCATAGTTAGAAAGTTTGATAAAATATTCGATAACTTTACCATATTCATTCAAATGAAAAGTTGATAAAGCGAAAGTGTGATAAAATTCAGCTAAGTCGATTTCTTCTGATATTTCGGGATACTTATTCAAAATTTCCTCTGCTTTTAGACAATAATTTAGTGCTTTTGTTGGTTCACTGTTTTTCAAGAATATAGACGCTAATTGGGAATAAATTTTAAATGAGAGTAAATGATTTTCCTTTTTAATAAAGTTGAGAAATATTTTCTCAGCACTATCGATAGAAAAAACTTTCATGAAATTAGTGGCATTAACATTTTCGAGGAAAATCTGATTAGCATAACTGCTTGCAATTTTATAGTCATCGGGATGTTTATGAAATGCTTCCTGAAGAATCTGGGTATTATTTTTTATTATTTTCATCTCAGATTCTGAACTCAGTAAAATTTCAAGAATTTCATTATTTGCGATATTCTGTGACACCAAGGTTTTACTTAAAGCATATGCAAATCTCACATTACCTGATCTATTCTTGTGGAATTTTATCGCATTGATTATTTCTTCAGTAGTTGGTTTATATTCTTTGACATAATTTTTCACGAATAATTTTTTGTTGAGTGTATCAAATTTCTCGTCATTTTGGTAGACTCTGGTAGTAGTTTGTCCTTTGTAGAAAGCTACAGGAGCAAGGAATTCGAGTAATGGTTTTTTCTCAGAGTTAATTTTTTTCTCACTAGTGAGAGTAAACGTTCCCTCGGGGGAAAGTATTTGTAAAGTTAGTAGTGTGAAAGGGTTATCTATTTCTATGCTTTTCAGATTATTTAAAATTTTTTGATTCATCATTTTTGATGAAATAAGAGCAAAATCTGGATTCATCTCAGAGTCTGAACCGATTAATATTAAATCTCCCTGCACACCACCCCAAGTCTGGACATAAGGGAATACTGAATTGAAGGTTGACAGAACCATTGTTAATACATCATCATCCATCTCATAGATATGAAACCACTGACACATTATACCGCCAGGTTTCAAACTAGCTTTGCATCTTTCGAAATATTCCTTAGAAAATAAATTACCTATCCCTGCAATCCATGGATTTGATGGTTCAGATATAATCACATCAAATTTCTTTTGGGTTAACTTTAAATATGATTGAGCATCTTCGATAACTAATTTTAGTCTGTTATCATTAATACAACTTTCATTCACTTCTTCAAAATATTTAGATGCATCAATTACTTCTTTAGAAATTTCTGAACAAATTACCTGATCAGGATTGTATTTGAGAGTGGCATTTACAGTTGAACCACTACCAAAACCAACAACAAATACATCCTTTGGATTCGGATGTAGGAGCATTGGTATATGACCAATCAAAAGTTGAGTAGGGAGATCACCATAACTGCTTGCATCAGGTTTTCCATTAATTAGTAATATTTTTTGTTTCAATGTATCGAGTGTTTTTATTACACTAATATTTCCACTAATTCCATCTTTATAAAAAATAATTTCCCTATTATTGAAAAATCGCCGATAATCAGAATACGATTGCGGTGGAGTTTCACTAATTCTTCTGAAAATACCAGCAGTCATCAAATTTTTATTCCATTCTGGAGTTAAAAAAATCAACACGATGATCATTGAAGGCAATGCAAAACTTGTTATCCTAAATGTTTTCCTTAGATTTCCAATCGTCATAGATAAGATGATAATACTCGCAAGTAAGTTGATTGATATTCCAAGTAAGAAAGAGTATTCTATCCCAATTAATGGTATTAAAATTAATCCGGTACTTATTGCACCTATTACATTACCCATTGTATTGACTGAAAAAACTGTTCCAACAGAATATCCTACTCTTTTTTTCTGATGAGCTACAATTTCAACTACTAATGGTAAACTCATTCCCATGAAGAGAGTAGGAATAAACATTAGACTAAAACAAATCAAGAACTCAATTGTCAAGAAAAATGAAAATGTTTGATTTGATTTTGTAAACAGAGATCCAATACCCCAGAAATAATAAGGTAGGAGCGGAAGTATGAAAAGAGCTAATAACATAGTTAAGGAAATCATTGATTGTGCAAGAAATAAAACATTTAATCGATTAAGTCTTGATATAAAATTGGAAGAAACGATGAAACTACCAGCAGTTATGCCACTGATAAATGCCATTAACATAATGGAAAAAGAATAAGTTGATGACCCAAAAATTGTTATGAGCACACGGGTCCATAAAATTTCATACATGAAAGAGGCGAATCCACTTAATCCAGCAATGAGAATTAAAATCTTCAAATTCGATGGTCCTAATTCAAATTGAAGCGTGGTTTGCATGAAGCCATTATATTGATGAAATTTATTCTCTGAATATGTTTCTCCCATTATACTGAGGAATAAACTGAGTGTACCGACAAAAATATTTAACAAACCAGCAATAAGAATTGTAGTATCAAGACCGAAGTTTTTTATGAAAATGAACCCGGCAAAAAAAACGCCAACAACTGCACCAAATGAATTCAAAAAATACAGGTTTGCATTTTCCTTTCTAATATCATCAATTTTTTCAGTAAAGAATTTAGTTAAAAGTGGTAATGTACCTCCCATCAATGTCGTTGGTATGATTAGTACAATTGCAGCGAATATCAGTTTTATAGATAAGTAAACATACGGATTTTGATAAATTAAACTTTCATTAGCAACACTGAAAAATAAAATTTTAACCTTTTCAATTATAAAAGGAAAAACAACCCCATAGATACCTATAATTAATTCAATTACGCCATAATATTTTAGTTGATTTAAAATTTTATCTGCAAGTTTACCAAAGAAAAAACTGCCAATTGCTAATCCACCCAGAAATGTTGCAAGTACTATAGTTTGTGCATAAGTTGTATTTCCTAAAAAAAGAGATAGGTATTTAAACCAAACTACTTGAAAAATTAACCCATTCATTCCTGTTATTAAGAAAAAAATATAGATAAATGTACGAAGGTTATTTCTTTTCATGATTAATTCCCATGTGAAAATTAAATTTATTTTATTTATATTTAATGCAAATTAGTGCAAATATAAACCAGGAGGAATTATGGAAAAAAATAATTATGATATTTTGGTTAGAAAAGATGGTGAGAATAAATACGCTGCATTTTGTCCCCAATTAAACATATTTGTCAAAGGCACTTCTCACGAGGAAGTGGAAATATTGGTCAGAAAAAAGATTCAGGAGATTTTAGAAAAGAAAAAAACTAATCCATTAAATCAATAAAAATAGTCGTATTGATAAGGGTTGATTATTTTAAAAAAAAGTAGTATATATGGGAAGAATTATATTTTGATTCGGTGAAAGAGATTTTGATATTAGTTAGGGCATCGTAAATAGATTTGACTCTTAAGCATAAATCAAATTAACAGGAGTCATCACCAAAAAATAGGAGAACTTAATATGAGTAATTTATATTGGTTTTCATCAAAAACTCGACTTTTCGTCTGGGTTATTCCATTTTTTGTTTTAATAATTACGAGTGCTCTTAATGCACAAGTGACTACCTTGTGGGAGAAATCTAAAGCTAACGGTAATTTACCAGCATTCTTCGGAACTAACTCAGAGAGGGGTTTTGCTTATGGTTATGTAGGAGGAAACCACAGATTATATGTTGTAAAAAATAGTCCTGTAACTGTTGTAACTATGAATGCATTAACAGGGGATTCTGTTGGTGTTCTGGATGTTACAGGAATTACAGGAGGAACATTTGCACTGAATGACGTTGAAGTTTCAAATGACGGAGTTATCTTTGGTTGTAACCTAACAACAAGTGCAAGTAGTACTGCTTTTAAGGTTTATATGTGGACTAACGAATCTTCAACACCAGTTCAAATTATAAACTATACTGGTGGTGCTTATCGTCTTGGTGACCTATTTACCGTAGTTGGTTCACTCTCAGATAATTCAATTGCCATTTATGCTGCTCAATCTGGAGGTACAAGAATAATTAAATTCACCACTACAGATGGTGGAACGAATTGGTCTTCATCTGAAATTGTTGTCTCAGGTTTTACAAGTCTTGGAACAGTTCCAAAAGTTTATCCTTCCACCAGTGGTTTTTGGACTAATGGTAATGGGCAGAACTTAAGACAACTTTCCTCAACTGGTGCCTTAGTTGGTGCAGTAGATTTAAATCTTGTACCAAGTAATAGTAATTCTCTTGTTTATTTTACTTCGGGTACTAAAGAATATGTTGTTCAATTTTTGTATGGCCCAGGAACTTCAGTAATTTCCACAACTTCATTCTTCGAAAGAGCATTTATCCTTGATGTTACAAATGGTTATCAAGCAGTAGGGAATGTTGGATTTACTTCATTTTTAGGGGACAATTCAAATGCGAATGGAACGGGAGATGTCGCCTTCAGAAATAATGGAGACGGAACTTTCACGATTTATGTTTTAGCAACTAATAATGGGATTGGTGCTTATACAATCAATCCAGCAAATTTGACAGCAATTTTGACTCCACCCACAATTCAAAATTTTGCGTCCTTCTGGCCACCAGCAAACTGGCAAAGATTCAGTGGTTTTCTTGAATCACCTTCCACATTGACTTCAATTACGTCAGGTTGGTTACCGGATGATTTTGGAAATGTAACTTCTCCCGTTAATAGATCTGCAAGAATAAATATTTACGGGACAGCAATTAAATATTGGTTTGTGTCTCCAACTATTGATTTAGGATCTGGTTCTACAAATTACCAACTAGAGTATGATTTAGCTTTAACTAAATTTGCAGCTACAACACAAGATACTCTTGGAATTGATGATACATTAGCAGTTATAATATCTACGGACAACGGTCAGACCTGGTCAAAGAGCAATATTCTGAAATTATATACTTATGAGAATTTCATTCCACCAACGGGTACTCATGAAATCATTAACTTAACAGGATATACTGGTTTAGTAAGAATTGCATTTTATGGTTCTTCAACTGTTTCTAATAAAGATAATGATGTTTTTGTTGATAATTTCGAGATAAAAGAATTAGTGACTGCGCCGATGCTAACAGTTTTACCACCATCTAAAGATTTTGGGGAAGTTCAGATCAACACACAGTCTCAACCTCAAACTTTCGTTCTAAGGAATGATGGTGGAGGGACTCTCACAATCAGCAGTGTAGTATTAACCGGTACTGATGTTTCACAATTCATTTTAACGGATAACAATATTTATCCTGTTTCCTTAAATCAAGGACAATCAATAACTGTAGATGTTCGATTTGCACCTACTTCATTATCAAACAAGTCTGCTAATCTTACAATAACACATAATGCTTCTGGTTCTCCAACGGATGTTCCATTAACTGGTACTGGTGTTGATTACACAATTACTACATTTCCATATGTTCAAGATTGGGAGGCTACTGCTTTTCCACCATCCGGTTGGTTAAATCTTCAGGTAAGTGGTTCGGGATTATTTGAAAGAACTACAACAGGTACTAATCCAACTGTTTCTCCAAAATCAGGTTCAGCAATGGTTCAATTCAGGAGTTATAATTTTACATCAGGAACATCTGCTGCATTAATATCTCCACCGATTAATTTTATCTCCACCGATTAATTTTCCAAATGCTAATTTCAGATTGAAATTTTACATGTATCGAGATGGTGGTTATTCTACGAATGCTGATAGAATAAAAATATTTTTCAATAATCAACCAAGTCTGGAAGGTGCTGTTTTGATTGATTCTATTAATAGATCAAGATCATTGTATCCAGTAGTACCATCTGATGGTTGGTATTTATACTCATTTCTGATCCCTGAAACAGGTGCCGGGACTGGGAAATACATTATCTTACAGGCAATAAGTGCTTATGGGAATAATATGTTTCTTGATAGTTTGGCAATAGAAAGTTTGGGTGATATCGGTTGGTGTAATTTACAGTGGCCAGGAAGTGCAACAATAAATGTGGGTGATTCCACCTGGGTATTTGCTCAAATCTGGATTGATGGTGTTACCTCACAGTCTGGAGCAACTCCAGGATTGCAAGCATGGATCGGTGTTAATAACGAAAACACAAATCCAGCAACATGGACAAACTGGATCCCAATGAACTTTAATGTTGATGTAGGTAATAATGATGAATACATGGCATATATTGGACAGAATTTAGCTCCCGGTACATATTATTATGCCAGTCGTTTTAAATACTATCAGAGTGAATATAAATATGGTGGATTCAATGCTTCTGGTGGTGGATTCTGGGATGGAACGAATAATGTATCAGAATAATGTATCAGGTGTTTTGACAGTCAATATGCCGGTAGGTCCTTTAAGTGGTGATTATTATATTCCACAAGGCTCTCATCTAAAAGGGTTTCCAACATTAGTTGATGCATTTAAAGCACTGGATACTTTAGGTGCATCGGGGAATGTGCGATTCTTAATAGATGATAATTTAAATGAAGTTGGTGCTAATCTAGTATTAAATCGTAGTGATTTGACAAGTTCCACATCATTAACAATTAAACCTGCACCTGGGAAATCACCAAAAATAACAATTACAGGTTGTTCTTCTGCCTCTGGTCCAAATCAGTATTCAGGTATTACATTCAATAATGCGAGTTATGTTACTATTGATGGTTCGAATACAGAAGGTGGTACAAGCAGAGATTTAACAATTGCTATGAATGATTCTGCAAATGGAAGAATTGCTATTCAATTATTTGGAAATACTGATTATACGGTCTTCAAGAATTTGATAATCAAGTATGAAATTACAAATCCTACATTTACCACAACTCGAGGAATTTATGTTAATGGTCAAGCAAGTGGAGTGGCAAGTTTCTTTTCAGTGGATAATTGCTTGATTGGTGATACAATTTATCAACCGGCTTATGCTGTATCTGTGACAGGATATAGTACTACTGGTTCTTATGCAGATAATATCTATATCTCCAATAATGAATTATATGGAACATTAAGAACAGTTTACGGTTTCTATGCTGGTGGATTTATGGAAATTTCTAATAACGATATTAAGGGAACGCAACCACCAGCGTCAGGAAATGTTCGTTGGGGAATTCTATTGAATAACTATAACGGAACAATTCAAATTTTCAATAACAAAATCCAAACGCTAAGAATGGCATCAACTGGTACTCAAGGAATTTATGGAATTGGAACTTTAAGTAGTGCAGCAACCTCTACTGAGGTAATTATTTACAATAACTTCCTTGGGGGTGATTACAAACATACTGGTACCGGTGTGCCAGTAAGTGTTGATGTAATTTCTTTCCAGGATAATGTACCATCAGCAAAAGTTTATTACAATACAATCGTATTGAATGATATCGGGAAATTAGCTTCTGGAAGAATGACAGCAGTTAGATGGGGTGGTACCGCAAATGTAGAATTGAAAAACAACATCATTGTTAACTTGGTCGATGCAGCTGTTGCATTTGGTGTTTATCATGCTGGTGGAACAGTTGTATCTAATTATAATGCCTTTTATGTACCTGGTGCAAATGCAAATATTGGTTACTTTGGAAGCGCAAGAAAAACTTTGCAGGACTGGCAAACGGCTTCTGGACAGGATTCCAATTCATTTGTTGAGCAACCACCTTTCGTTGGTGGCTTAGATTTCCACATTCCTGATGGCTCAATAACATTGATTGAATCTGGTGGTACTCCAATTCCTGCAATCGGTTTAGATATAGACGGAGATACAAGAAATCCTGCAACACCCGATGTAGGGGCTGATGAATTTAGTGGATATAATCCTGGAATGCTTCCAGATACGGTTAATCTGAGTGTGAGAAAGTATTGGAATATCGTTTCTGTTCCACTCCAAGCTACCAGTATGCTAAAGAATGATTTATTCCCAATGGCAGTTTCTAATGCATTCTGGTTCGATGGTCAGGAGTATCAAATCAAAGATACTTTAGAAGTGGGCAAAGGTTATTGGTTGAAATTTGGCCAGGACACCTCGGTAGTTGTGATTGGTCCGAAGAAGGACTCGATTGTAGTACCAGTGATGCAAGGATGGAATATGATAGGTACATTAAGTATTAATATTCCGACAACAAATGTTTATACGATTCCATCTGGAATTTTATCTTCGAATTTCTTTGGTTTTATGAATAGATATTATCCAGCCACAACATTAAAGAAAGGTGAAGGTTACTGGATCAAAACAAATGCAGCTGGAAGTCTTGTTTTGAAGAAATCAGTTCTTGCTAAAGGTGGTGATGAGGAGATTTATGTCGAATCCATTGATCAAACATGGAGAAAGTTAATCATAACTGATGCGAACGGAATTTCACAAGAATTGTATCTTGCTGAACAATTTGATGATTCTAAATATCATCTCCCACCATTACCTCCATCTTCAATGTTCGATGTAAGATTCAGTTCTGATCGATATGTTGAACATGATAATTATCCACAACAGATCAATTTGCAAGGAGTAAAATTCCCGATTACAGTTACAATAATTAATGCTGAAAAAGGTTTCTACAGATTGAAAGAATCACAAACAGGATTGAATGTGGTCTTAAAGAATGGTCAACCATTCACTATCTCAGATCCGAATGTGAAAGAATTAACAATAGAAGGTGCTACAATACCGACTACTTTCGACTTAATGCAAAATTATCCTAACCCATTCAATCCAGTTACCACTATTAGGTATGCAATTCCAGAACCAGTGAAAGTTAAATTAGTAGTATACAATGCTGTTGGTCAGAAAGTTAAAGAACTAGTTAATGACAATCAGGATGCTGGATATTATGCTGTTGAGTTTAATGCTTCTTCGTTAGCAAGTGGTATGTATTTGATTAGACTCGAAACACCCAAATTTACAAAGACAATAAAAGCGTTGTTGATTAAGTAAGGATGTAGATTTTATATCGATGCATAAGAGGGCTGTCGAATCGACAGCCCTTTTTATTTTAATTAAAGAGTGTTCTTGCAATATTGAATTTTAAATAAGATTAATTGTTGGTTCATACCAGTTCGTTGAATTAATCAATAAAGGAATTGGTTAGATTTATTGTGGAAGGTTAATCTGAAATTATTTTGCTCTAAGTTAAAGTCTTCATTAAAAAATCATCCAGATTTTTGAACTCTTTAATAACTTTTTTTCGCATCTGAGTGCTAAATGGATTGTATCGATTCATATCAATAAATAATTGGAAGGTATCGTTATTTGTTCTTTCAATCATTTCAATTAAATCAAAATAACCTTTAGTTCCAATTCCACTTTGAGGTAGGTTTAATTTACCTAAAGAACGACCGATATATTGGGTAATAAGGCATAAAGTATATGCCATTAATTTATCGTGCTCCGTGGAAGTTAGTTCGATGATTTTGATTCCCTTTCTCTTAAAAGCTCTTATCACATTTTGAGATTTACTATCATACTTCAATTGTTTAATTACGATAGCTTGATGTCCAGATAAATTATTTTTAACAGAATCTGGACCAAAAAGGGGATGAATCCCGAGTAAATGATTTTCTGGGAAATATTTTTTCAGGATTTTGAGTGGATAGGTTTGAACTGAACAGAATTCAACTATTTTGAGTGGATAGGTTTGAACTGAACAGAATTCAACTATCAAGGATTTTTTATTAACCTTACCTTTCAAATATTTTGCAATTTCTTCGATTGCTGAAATTGGCACACTAAGGAAAATTATTTCATACTCACTTAAATCTTTAAAATCTTCTAATCTGTTAACTGAATACGAGGGCAACTTTTCCTTATCAAAGATGACAAAATCAAATTTATCTTTGAAGAATCTAAAGAATAAATTCCCAAATCTTCCAAATCCAATAAGTGCTGTTTTCATTCGATTATTTCTTTCTGTAATCTTCTGGATTCATTCAATATAGCATTCAAAATTTTTTCGATGAAGTTTTTATCAAGTTCTAATTCATCCGAAGCATTTAACCAATTCTGCCGAATTTGAATTTCTCGTTGTGAATCAACTAGTTCAAAATGATTTTGTTTTTTAATATTTGCAATATTTTTAACAAGTGAATTTCTCGCATTTAAAAGTAACAAAATTTGAGTGTCTATTAAATCTATTCTATTTCGCAGGTATTCCATTTGACTTGTATCATCTTTAAGTTGTTCCTGCATCAGTATGTGATCAATCAAAACCAATGCACACATTGCTTCGGCGACAGGTACTATGCGTGGACAGATACATGGATCATGTCGACCTTTAATTTCAAATTCTACTTCTTCTCCCGCATATGTAATACTTTTCTGCCTTTTTGAAATTGATGATGTCGGTTTTACTGCAATTCTCATTATAATTTCTGAGCCGTTTGAAATTCCACCAAGTACTCCACCACTATTATTAGTAACTGTTTCTATCTCTCCTGTCGATGGATTTCTTCTAAATTGATCATTACACTCACTACCTTTCATTCGAGCAGAAGCGAAACCACTTCCAATTTCAAAGCCTTTTACAGCTCCGATTGACATAAGGGCTTTTGCAAAATCTGCTTCAAGTTTATCGAATACTGGTTCACCATATCCTGCAGTTAATCCTTTTATTTTTATTTCAACAATACCTCCGATCGAATCTCCTTCCTCTCTAGCACTTTTAATAAGTTCAATCATTTTCTCAGCTGCATTCTTATCAGGACATCGAACTGAATTTTTCTCAATCTCGTTTTCATCGTAATTCTGGATTTCAATATCACCAATTTGTCTCGTATAAGCTGTTATCCTAATTCCTCTTTGGATGAGGAGTTGTTTTGCAATTGCTCCAGCAGCAACTCTTGCAACAGTTTCTCTTCCTGAGATTCTTCCACCACCTCGATAGTCATAGATACCATATTTTTTCAGGAATGTATAAGCACCGTGTCCAGGCCTAAATATTTCCTTTAAGTTTTCATAATCACCTGTTTTGTAGTCTTCATTTTTAATAAGTATACAGATGGGTGTTCCTGTTGTCCTGCCTTCAAAAATTCCAGAAACAATCTGAACTGTATCGGATTCTTTTCGTTGGGTAGTGACATCACTCTGACCTGGTTTTCTTTTATCAAGTTCTTTCTGAATTTCATCAGTTTCAATTTGTAAATTCGGTTTTATTCCATCAATTACAACACCCATCATTTTACCATGACTTTCACCGAAAGTGATTATCTTAAAGAAATTTCCAAATGAATTCCCTGCCATTTTTAACTCCACGAATTGATTAATACTTCAAGTGAATGAATGCGTTCCATGAGTAATCTGAATTGTTCAGGTGAAATGGTTTGTTCGGCGTCTGAGATTGACTTATTAGGATCAGGATGCATTTCAATCATTAGACCATCAGCCCCTGCAGCTATAGCTGCTAAAGATACTAAAGATAGAGGAATTATAAAATCTCTTCGACCTGTGCCGTGACTTGGATCTACTATTATTGGTAGGTGAGATAATTTTTTTACAGCTGGAATAATATTCAAATCAAGCGTGTTCCTCGTGTAATCAACAAAAGTTCTTATACCTCTTTCGCAGAGAATTACATTATAATTCCCTTCAGATAGAATGTATTCTGCACTCATTAAAAATTCCTGTAAAGTAGCTGAAAGTCCTCTTTTTAATAATACTGGTTTGTTAATTTTACCAACCGCTTTTAATAGACGGAAATTTTGCATATTTCTTGCACCAATTTGTAATACATCAGCATATTCTGCAACAAGTTCAACTTCGGATGCTTCCATTACTTCAGTTACGATTGGTAATCCTGTAAACATTTTTGCCTTTTGAAGTAACTTTAATCCTTCTTCTCCTAAGCCTTGAAAAGTATAAGGACTGGTTCTCGGTTTATATGCACCACCACGCAATAGATGAGCTCCATATCTTCTTGCAATTTCTGCAGAAGCGATTATCTGTTCTTCATTTTCTACAGAGCATGGACCGGCAATGATTACTCGATGTCCATTCCCAATCAGAACACCATCAACCTTTACAATCGTCGATTCTTTTTTGAATTCACGACTTACTAGTTTATAAGGTTTTAAAATAGGGATAACATTCTCAACACCAGGCAATGTTTTGAAGAGAGATTCATTTATTTTTCTCTCATCTCCAATCACTCCGATAATAGTTTTTTCCTCTCCTTGAGAGAGATGAGGTCTGAAGCCCAGCTTCTTTATTTTTTCAATCACATTTTCAATTTGTTCTTGTGTTGAATTTGATTCCATTATGATTATCATGTGTTTCTCCTCATTTTCTTTTAGTTTAAACTAAAAAACCCCTTACCGGTAGTTACCAGTAAGGGGTCAAATTGACTGATAACTACCGTTCAAGGGAGTTTAATAGAGTAAAAATAAAAGTAAAATCTAAAATTGGAATTGACTCTTGTATTCATACAGTTCTTTTAATTAAATTAATTTCAGATAATTTTAATATTAATTTAACTATCAATGGTATTAAATTCAACAATGAAGGAAATAAAATTCTATTTTCAAGGTGAGCATGGCGCTTTCTCAGAAGAGGCTGGTTTAAATTTTTTTGGTGCAAATGCTAAAGGTATTCCATTACCAAAATTTGAAGATGTGTTCAAATTTGTACAAAAAGACAGGGATTCGTTCGGTGTGGTTCCTATAGAAAACTCTACAATTGGTAGCATTCATTCAAATTATGATTTATTGCTTCATCATGGAATACCCATCGTTGGTGAAGTAAATTTGATTGTACGACAGAATCTGATTGCATTAAAGAATACTTCTTTACAATCAATTAAAAAAATAATTTCTCATCCAGCAGCCCTTCAACAATGTCAAAAATTTTTCAAAACTTTGGAGGATGTAGAGATAGAAATCAGTTACGATACAGCCGGGAGTGTGAAATTAATTAAAGAACGAAATCTTACAAATACTGCAGCAATTTCTTCAGCTATTTCGGCAAAGTTGTACGGAATGAAAATAATTAAACGCGATATTCAAGATTCGAATTCAAACATAACCAG
>FWWM01010218.1_pt1 | contig 16830 bp, 19 predicted proteins | sample 2228351 | NCBI WGS metagenome assembly FWWM01 (sample SAMEA103939774, study PRJEB20133) | metagenome | reverse complement strand
TCAAGAATAGCTCTCCGGGGAAGTTGAGGATTGGAAATTCGAAGAAAGAGATAGTAGAATCCCCAGACGACACACTGTTGTTCTCCTCGAAATCCAGGGGCCAGCGAGGATAAGATTTGGGGACAGTAGGGCTCATCTGCGGAAATGACTCGGGAAAACGAGACTCCCTCTTTCGCGAGGAAATCGTTTAAGTAGTTGACAAGTTGTGTCGTCCAGAAGTAGACATGTCGTGTTCCCGGACTGATTCCGTTGGGATCAAAGATCTCGACGATTCGGGAAATTCCGTCAATAATAAGGACCAGAATATGACCGAGAGACCGACCCTGGTATGTGCCTGACTGATCCGAGATCGAACCCACAACATAATAGTTGACCGGAATGCCCGCCCGAAGACAAGAGAGGAAATTCTGGGTAATCTCAGAGAAACCAATAGAACTTACAACGATGTACTCATTTCCTCGTCCTAAAATTATCTTACCTTCTTCCTCTTTCTCTTCCTCTTCCTCGAGATCGAGGAGCTTCATCGTTACTTCATACATTATCGATCTCCGGGAATGTTGAGTTAATTTAATCTCTCCCTTAAACGTCTGACACTCCGGAATATATCGAGACAACTTGGGCATTATTGGTGAAATGTCTCCGTACTCCCCTTGATACTCTGGAACATCTCGAATATCAATGTCAAGAAGACGATATGTTTCCGTCTGTCGAGCCCGGGAAATCTCGGACAAGATCTCCTCGGGAGGACGGGAAGGTCGGTAGGGTATGGTGACGAGTTCCGGACTTTGTCCTCCGCTCGGTCGAGTTCGGGAAGAGACAATATGTGTTGCCTCCGCATATGGGGGAAGATAGAAGTATCCATGTTCTTTCAACCATTTCACTCCCAGAGGAGTATAGGTAACCTTTTGGGCTCGTGGATCTAACACCATGATGGGTTTTACTTCGCCCGAAAGATAGATATCCAGAGAAGGTATAAACCGCATAGCGTGGACCCTCCGTTTTCGGAGCTTCTTCCATTGTATTTAAGAAGGAGAAGATTTTTATGGATACGTTTTTTATTCTTTCTTCTTATTTCTTATTTCTTATTTCTTCAAGGGAATTCCGAGAAGAGCGGACATCTTTTGTAACAGGCGAGGATTCGGAATTGCGGTGCCATTCTCATATTCTGCAACGACTGACTCGGAAACGTTGAGCTTCATGGCGAGATCTTTTCGTGACCAGCCCTTCTTCGTTCGCTCGGAAAGAATTCGATGGGCCGTCTCTTTCGAGATTTGGGGTAATTGAAGAGGATCCTCCGAGGTGTCAACCGATTCCAATTTGCGGGCACTGAGACTTGGAGTGGACTGTTTATTTTTTCCGGCGGAATATTTCTTGAACGTGTCGATAGGTTGTCGATTTCGCTGGGCATGTAACAATTGTTCCTTCTTGGAGCGGAGAGGACGACGAATGATAACTTGTTTCCAATCCTGATGTTCCATTTGTCTTTGACCGGAAAAGAAGGTACAATTTGAGAATTCATTTTTTTTTCTTTCTGGAAGGGAGAATTTTTTGATTTTGTCAAGATGAGAGAATTTAATAACGAAAACATATATGGACAAACTTTCTCTTCTGTTTACGATTGTTCCGTTCATCCTGGTGTATTTTACGTTATGTGCACTGGAGAATGTTGATAACTATCACTTGTATATTTCTGGAAGAAGTATTTCTCCCTCGTTCTGGAATGTGTGTCAGATTTTTGCCAAACCAGAGTATAATATTGTTTTGGCAGTCAGTCTTATTGTAATTATTGGAGTCGGGTCATGGATGAGTAGTTATCTGATTCTTCGAAATGATTATTATCTTTTGGAGGAGGTTTCTCAGAGAAAGATTATGAGTCCGAAGAAGACAACGCCATGGAATAATTATTATACAGTGAGAGAGCTTCGAGAGATGTGTCGACAAAGAGGTCTGAGTCCATGGGGTCTGAAAAGGGAACTGGTTTTCCGTCTTACTGGGACGGAATAAAACAGAAAAGAATGTGATTTTAAAGAAAATCTTCTTGTATACTTCCGATACAAGAAGATATTAATAGGTATCGGAGGAAATAGAATTTGATGTTGAGTTGTGAAAAACTGAATTTGGAGAAGAAGCGTCGAAATCGGAAATCGGCATATGTTGTCTCACAATATTGCAATTGTGGGAGCCGTTGATGCTGGAAAGAGCTCTCTTATTGGAGTTTTGAGTACGGGGACTCTTGATGATGGAAATGGCAAGTCAAGGGAGACCGTCTTGACTCTTAAACATGAAAAAGAGTCAGGGCGGACGAGTAATATCAATGTTGTTAAAGTGTTAAATCCCTTTGAGAAAGGGACAGTTTCTCAGATTCGATTTCTTGACTTAGCGGGACATGAAAAATATCTTCGGACGACACTTCGAGGTCTGACCAGTTTCTTTCCGGATTATGCCATCTTGGTTATTAGTGCCTCCAAGGGGATTACACGGATTACACGAGACCATTTTAATATTTGTCGGAGTCTGAGTATTCCCGTTCTTATTGTTATCACGAAGATTGACATTGCGCCTCCGGAGACCTTTAAGCAGACACTGGAGTCAGTTCGGTTACTCTGTCGACGTCTGCAGATCAAGTTTACCGTTGACTGTAGTCGGGAAGAAGGGAGGGAAGAGGCTCTGGAAATTTTGAGTGTCAATCCCCTTGTCGTTTCGCCCATCTTTTTGGTTTCCAATGTGAAGGGAGATGGTCTTGATCTGCTCAAGTCCTTTCTCTTTTGTCTTCCTCAATTGCAGACACCTCCACGAGCGAATTTCATTAGTAAGTTTGCTTCTCTTCGGGGCATTCGAAAACTCTTCTTTATCTTAACTCCTTATCGAGTGGAGGGGATTGGTCTGGTCCTCTATGGAGAGAATTGTCTTGAGCCGATTGCGGTGGGTGATAAACTTGAGCTCGGTCCTCTTGGTAAAGAGTATGTTGACATTCGTGTCAAATCCATTCACAACGAATTTAGTGAGGTCGTTTCTCGTCTTGAGCCAGGTCAACATGGCTGTCTTGCTATCCGTACGATTGATTCCAAGATTGAAATTTCCAAGGATTCTCTCAAACGAGGACGAGTTCTGATTAACACTCCAGTTCTAGTTAATAAGGTTGTGGCGGACATTGTTATTTTGACATCCTCGACAACAATTAATATTGGATACACACCTTACATTCATTGTGCCAATGTCAGTGTGTGTGGACGTATCATTGGAGGAGACAACTTTCCCCTCCGAAGTGGTAAGCGTTCCTCTGTAACTTTCGAGTTTCTAACACCTCAGTTTATCTATCCTGGAGCTCGCTTGATCTTTCGAGATGGATATGTAAAAGGGATTGGCGTTATCAAGGAAATTCTTCCGTAAAATCCAAGGAGAATTGAAGCTTTTGAAATTTCTTGCGGTGAGGACGAGGAGGAATTTGACCCTTTTTCAACGTGTAGGTTGAAAGAAGATCTGACAGGATGTCCTCTGCCAGAATCAGTTCCCGTTTAAACTTTCTTAAATCGATTGTGATGACACCAAAGGTTGAATGTTTCGGATTTGAACAATTGATTCGGTTACAGATCTTACCTCTCTTTGATTTAACTTTATATTCATATTGACATCGAGGGAAGGTTAGATACCTATCGTGTTTCTTACACGGGAGATTATCCGAACAATAAAAACAATCCCAATGTTCATAAAAGAGGTCAGAAACGATAACCTTGTTAATCTTCGATTGGTTTCGAGTGGAAAACACTGGAATGAGACCACTGTGATTTGAACAATATCCTTCCACCTTTCCCGTGTCAAGAGAGACCAGATAGTAGAGACTTCTCTCGAGACACCTCTCTCCTTTGAGAGAATATTTTCCCGTTCTCTCGATAATGCCTCGACAGCGGTTGGGTTGGTCATAGTTAAATTTCTTGATAAGATATTCCGCCTGCCGTTTCAACTGTTTGATTTCCTTCTCGGAAAAGAAATAGGCAAACGTTCGACACGTCCGCCGAAGACAAAAGATTGACGGTGGATCGAGAAAGGAGATAATATGATATATAATCTCATTTGGTAAGGATAAGAGATTCATTCGTTTTCCATTTCCAAGATCGGAAGAAGATACGTTTCAAATTCGGCATTCTTTCTTTTTCCGGAGAAGTCGGTTATTCTCCGGAAAGAGAGAGTTCATCTCGAGAAAATGTTAGGGAAACCACCGGCGAAAATAGTGAGGTATTAAAACAATCACCTTTCCAGAACCGGGTAAATTTAAGGACGAGCGATCAAATGTATAGGGACGCCAAACTCCCGCCCATGTCGCTGCACGATGTCCCTTTGGCGGCATAACCATATATCGGTCGGGATGTCCACAAGGCCCGGGAGAAAGTGTCCATCCATCTTGAAATGCTCGAGGCCAACATTGAGGAAAACCTGAATATGAATCGTCCATTTTATCTTATCTTAAATTCTTCTTCTTTTCTTCTTTTTCTTCTTTTAAATTTTAAGAGAAGAAAAGAAGTCTCGCAAAAAGAAACAAATAAAATATCGTCTTAAAGAAAAACCAAAGTCTCCATGGGTAAGAAAGTGGAAGTTTCTCCATTTCAGCGTCTCTTTATTGTCAAGGCGTCCTTTGAACAGGAGTTAATCCGACTTCTTGGAGGAGGATTTGTCCCTCTCTCAACTCAGCCGAATGTCGTCGATCCAAACATTTCAGCTCTCCTTATTCTTAAATTCCATAAGGATCTCTCCTCAGCCCGGTTCAAGGTTTATGTCTGTGGTGCTAGCAAGAATCCTCAAAAGTTTGTCCTCGCGGTTCATCTTCACCGTGGAGAAGCCGACGTTAACGGCCCCGTTATCGTTACACTCTTCAATTCGCCCTCTTCTTCTGGTACTCCGGTCAATGGTCTTCTCGCCAAGGGCACTCTCACCAATGACAATATTCAGTTCGATAGCGGAATCAACAGTGTCGCCAGTCTCTACCAGGCCATCCGCCGGGGAGCTGTCTACATCAACGTTCACACGGTCGGTCTTCCTGACGGCGCTGTCCGAGGTCAGATCGTTTCTGAATGTTAAGATGAAAGTTAAATCGAATGTCTCTCGACGTGAAGACATTCGATTCGGTCACTTCCAATTCAAAAGTCACCCGGATGAAAAGAAATAATCCCATAGTCATACAGTTCACACTCTGGCTCATATTTCTGCTGTGATCGGCAGAAGTCGCGATCCGGACAGATCGGAAAATGGTAGTATGAAAGATTTCCGCGTGCCAAGGTCTTCAAAAAGAGCTGAGAAATATGAACAACCAAGGCCATAATATCTTGGTCTACCTTTTGGGTAAGATCTCGACGAATGTCCGTTCGATTTAAAGAGTTTTCATATGTCGAAATCTCCCGACGAAGACTTTCGATATAGTCCACAAGAGCAAAATCATAGTTCTCACTAATTGGCTGAAGTCCCACTTCGGACTCAAACTGAGTGTAAAAGTTATCAATAAGATCCGGATTTAACTCCGATTTCGTCACTTTCCCATCAAAATACCCGAGAAGGTATTTAAGATTAACATAGTCAGAATAGGTTCGAATATGCGGATATTCGGAGGGAAGATTGAGATACTCTTCCAGACGTTGTTTTATCCGATCCCGAACCTGATTTGACACATACTCATACTGATTCTCCTTCCACTGTTTGACAATCGACATCAGTTGGGGTACCCGATACTGACACGCTCCGTCAAGAACAATTTCGTCTTTTTCTCGATCATAGACTCCCCACAGAATTATCTTCTTTCGTCCAAGACTGTAAGCCATAAGATAAATGTACCTCCGTTTTGGAAATGTCGATAGAAGATCATCAAGACGAAGAAAGAGATTAAACGGATCATCAAGACTCTCCACAATTCCAAGATAGGTGTTCAGCTCTTCTCTCTCTTGTTCCGAACTCGGTTCGTAAAAACGTGCCACAAGATATGACATCTTTATCGTTGTTTAATATAACAACGATAAAGATTTGGAAGAATTACTTCCGCATCTCAATTCCGAGATCTAAAATATTCTTCGAGTTTCTCGATAAGATGTCCTCGAGGATGGAGAAATAGCGAGGGTCGGGAAGAGAAGTTCTCCGAGATCCATTCTTCCAGTCCCTGGAAACTATTGGAGAAGTCCTGACTATAATGAATAAACCGACTTCCGGCGCCCCCCGTCGAAGTCGACCCGTAATAACGTATGTCTCCGTTAAACAGAGAAACATCGTCATCGGTAACCGTCTTTGTATACCAGGCAAGTTCGGAAACCAGGAGAAAACATGGAGTCCACTTAATATAATCGGAAAGATCTGGAGTTCCAGGAAATCTCTGTTCAAACGCTGTTCGAGTGAGAAAACTTATCTCACTTCTTCGGGAGAATGGAAGGTGACGCAGATGAAAGAGTGGAATCTCATCCACACAGATATTCGAACACTGAGAAAATATTCGAAGTGCTGGAGGACAATTGGGACAATCTTCCGCCGTCGCCAAAATTAGAAAAGGTCTCAGAAGAATCATCGGTCTCGTCTCCGACATATTCGAATTCAAAGTCGGACCTCTCCGGAAACGTTTTTCAACATTAATCTTTTCGATTAAAAAGAAAACTGTTATCAATTTCCTTTCTTTAAAAGAGACTTCTCTTTATTTTTGGACGATTCAAAAACTTCATCTTGATCTACCGTTAAATTCTGTCAAGATGAATTCGAAGACGAATCTTTTTATCACGAGACGACAAAGAGAATTTTTCTTTTATTAAAGAAATGAAAAGAAAGGAGGAAGAGAGAGGAATAGACAGGCAATTTCAATAAGGTAAAAATTGTAAAATGAGAAGATGACAATTACGAGGAAGACTACGACTCCGAACCAATTTGAAGTAGTATCGATACCTCTTGGGGTGTGACATCACTGTTGATAGAACATCATCTGTGACAGTTGATCGACCGCGACTCGATCGGAAATAAATGAGAAGATACAATGTCTTCGGGAGACAATCTCCTTGAGAGATGTGACGTTAAACTTTCAAGGTGGGACTCGATGTAATTGTTCATCCATCCAAAATGTAACATCTTTATTATAATGAATAAAATGTCTACGAGAAACTGATCTGCACTTCTCTTACTCGTTAATCTTCATTAAGTGATGGAACCTGAGGAAGTGTCTATATCTTATTCAGAGGGGGAAGATGAGCCCATCAGGATGAGCAAGTTATCTGTGTTTACGCTGGCTTTCCTCTGTCTTGCCTATGTTAGTCTCCTGGCCATTGCACCCTTTGCAAAATATACATATGCGCTCGTTATCTGGTCGCTGTGTGTTATGTTTGTTCTCATCATCATTATCATTAGTCACTATATTGTGTGTCCTCTGAGTCTGCCAGAAGAGAGGTCAGTTCCCCTGTCAAACGATCATCCTGAATATAACGCCATTAATGTGTAGTTCCTCTGTAGTAATAGAGAAGACACTCTCTAATGTCTTTCGACTCGAGTTTGTTATTATTTGTCTAATTGGTAAACAAATAATAAGAAGGACTTAATGATTAAATGAGATCGTAACATATTAAAGGTCAAGAGCCTCGAAGATGACTTTGACTGGCAGGATGAAATGTATTAGAGAGAGTGTCTGAACATGGCGTCTTTAAACTGGACAGAACTCTCATTTCTATCAACTGAATATGTCTTGGATATTTATCAACATGAATAGAACTCTCATTTCTATCAACTGAATATGTCTTGGATATTTATCAACTGAATATGTCTTGGATATTTATCAACATGAATAGAACTCTCATTTCTATCAACTGAATATGTTTGGAATTTAATTTATCATTGATAGAACTCCAATTCCTATCAATGATGATATGTTTTGGAATTTATCAACATGAATAGAACTCTCATTTCTATCAACTGAATATGTCTTGGATATTTATTAACTTGATATGTTTTGGAAATTTATCAACAGTGATACATTTGGATATTTCATCGACTTGTCACCAAATTTTATCCTATCAAGGATAGTGAGAAGTACATCCTTATTGACTTTGTTTTAATTAGGACCACGGTCATCAGGTGTTGACATTTCTAATTTAAATATCTTATATTATTATTTAACTTCTTTACTTGTCTATCCTTAATCGAAGTGAGATCTTAATTTTATTTCAACATGATGTCTATTTGTTCTGGAACTTAAACGCGATTTCATGGAGATGTGTTTATATGACGCACTCCGATCTTCGTCCAGTTTAGACTTGTCGGCCCTTTATGAGTGCGAGTCAATTGACAAAGTGGCAAGAGATTAATGTCAATTGTGTGCACGTTAACTCAACTATGGATGTCGACTTATCAAGGAACTCGTCAACATCACCAAAGACAAAGGATGCTATAAAGTTATTCTTGACTGTTACATTTGGTATCATCCCTTCTATGAAAAGTGTGGGGGTTCACACAAAATAGTATTGAGATGGACCTCTATGTTAACTAGTTTTTCGTTTTAAACTGTTAATCATGTATCATCTACGGATGATACATGATTTTTCCACCGTTTAAATGTTAATTGTTGAATGTTTAAAAAATCTATTGACATTAAAATAAATAATAACACCTGATGAATCTTGTCCGACTGACTCAACATCAAGTTGACATGATAGTAATGTTCTTTAAGACATATCCTGATGCCCATCAACACGAGATTCAACTCCATGGATACGATCCTCTGTACGACGTCGAGTTGTACTTTACAGATGAAATTTTCGTGGAGCCATCTAACTATCAAGTTTTGCAGTCGTATCAGAAGAAGGGGTATCTAAACGATGACGAAATCTTTCATTGGATGAACATTAAACTTGTTCTGGTTCAATGTGCATCTTAAGGCTAGAAATTGGAATTGAGCTCATGTATCTGTCTTTATCCTAGGAAAACCAATAAACGTCGTTTTCGGACAGAGAAAACTAAGACAACAAATAAAATTTAACGTCGAGATCGATAGTTTATGCGTTCCAATTTCTCATCTGCAAATGTTACCGAAAAGAGAAATTATATTCATCTTCGAGGATTCCGTAGATATGGGGAAATTTCCTCTACCTTGAGGATTACCGAATTACCTATTAAGACTGAGAATCTATGCAACTTAGGTGATGTGACAATTAAATATAATGCATCTCATCCTAATCAATGTCAATAGGTTACACTTATCGACATTGATGTTCTTTTAGTCAGTGTGTCAGATGATTGGTTCTTATCGTTTATTTCATTGGACGGACTATGTTAGTTAAGTCGTGAGGTCTTAAACTATCAATGGATTATCATTGGAAGGTTATTTTTATTGAAACTCGATCCAATTTTACACGAACTCGATTGATATTAATTAATACCTAGATAGATTACAGGTCAAGTCAGTAGACTTTAGTTGAACAGATTGATTTCAGCTGGCCGAATAGATACTATACTACATCGACGGATCTCACTTGACTCGATTTAGAACCTATTCATCCGATTGTATATCTATTCGATCAACCGAATTCTGCTGACTTGATTTAGATCTATTCAACCAACAGAGATATATTAAGGTAGGTGAAATCCACTGACCCGATTTGTATTCAAAGAGTTGACTTAAATCTATTGACTGATATCGAATCTATTCAATCGACTGAGACCATTGACTTGATCCATTTACCTGGTCAACTGAGATCCACTGACTTGATTTCGAATCCATTCAGCCGACTGAAATCCATTACCTAACTTAGAATCGGAATCTATTCAATCGACTCAGAAATATTCACTTGGATGAAATTCACTGATCATGACCTAATTTGGAATCTATTCAGTCGACTAAAATTCATTGACTCGGTTTGGAATCTGTTTATTCGACGAATGCAAATCAAGTCAGTAGATTTGCATTCGTCGAATAAATACGAATTGGGTTAATAGAGATGGATTTCAGCTAGATAGAGTCGATCTAAATAAATCAAGTCAGTGGATATGGATTTTGAGTCGATTGAATCTGTGTCGAGTTAATGAGTTTCACTTGACTGATAGATTCCAAATTCAGGTCAATGGATTTCAGCCGGTTGAATTTCCAAATCATGTCGACAGATCAGATCTACGTTGATGGAATACTAAAATTAGATCAATGGAATCTTAGTCAACCGAATCGATTCCAAATCAGAGTCAATGGATGTTAGTCGACTGAATAGAGTCGATTAAAATCAAGTCAGTGGAATTTGGTTGAATGTATATATTATGGATTGGATTGACGTATTTTAGTTGACCAGATGGAGTTCGAAAAGAGGAGTGAATTTCAAATGTCCGAAGAGATTCGAGATATGGTCAAGTGAATAGATTCACTTAGGCCAGGAAATCTCAGTCAAATGGATAAATTCTATGGGTCACATGAGTTAAGTCGATTAAATAGATGGTCGACGTTGACTTTGTTGGTATGAGGTGTTCTTTTCAGATGTCAAAGGTGGAACGTTTTTGAATGTAACTGTAGTGAAGTCATTGTTCTTCCAGATTGAAATGAGTCTGAGTTGCCTTGAAAACTCGACCGTTTGAGTCAGGTGATGAGGATGATGAGAATGAGGAGGAGAATGAGGAGGAGAATGATGAGGAGGAGAATGAGGAGGAGAATGATGAGGAGGAGGATGAGGAGGAGGAGGAGGATGAGGAGGAGGAGAAGAATGAGGAGGAGAATGAGGAGGAGAATGAGGAGGAGGAGGAGAATGAGGAGGAGGAGGATGAGGAGGATGAGGAGGAGAATGAGGAGGAGGAGGATGAGGAGGATGAGGAGGAGAATGAGGAGGATGAGGAGGAGGATGAGGAGGAAGGTAATAGTAAGAGAGAAATGGACCAGAGTTAATGAGGAGAGAGTGGAGAAAGAGCGATTAAACATTGATTTGGAAAGTTAGGTTTAAAGAATAAAAGTTTAATGAAGAGGAAGGGAGAGGAGAAGGAGGAGGGAGGGATAGAGATGGGGAGATATGTTTTTGAGACGAGATAGGAAAGGGAAATGGGACGAGACATGGTAGAAGGGGGAAAGGAAGGGAAAAGGGGGGAAGAGGATATCAAAATAAGAGAGAAAGAAGGAGGGGATAAGGGGGAGGAGACGAGGGAAAGAGGGGGAAAGGGGAGGGAGAGGGGAGGGGAGAGAGGAGATGAAGGGGAGGTAAAAGAAGTGGCAAATATTTATAAACTTAATTTTTCTCCTTTCCGTCTTAAATTTTTATTTCCTCTTTAAAATGTCTCTCGCCGTCGGTTACGCTCGCGTCTCCACTCGTGGCCAACTCGAGGGCGTCTCCCTCGACACCCAACAAAAACAAATCTCCGACTATGCCAAATACCGCCGTCTCTCTTTACTCCGCGTCTATACTGACGCCGGCTTCTCCGGCTCCACTCTCTCCCGCCCAGCTCTTCTTGAAATGTTGCAAAATCTCTCCCCAGGTATGTATGTCATCGTCACCGATCTCAGTCGCCTCTCCCGCTCCACTCGTGACAGTCTCACTCTCCTCGACGATATTAAAAAGAAAGGCGCCTTCCTCGTCTGTCTCAATCCCGATCTCGACTTCTCCAGCCCCTTCGGTCAAATGATGTTCACCATTCTCATGAGCTTCCACCAGTTAGAACGCGAACAAACCGCCAATAACGTTAAAAACACCTTCGGCGCTCTTCATCGAAAGAAAGGCATCCGCAGTAAACCACCCTTCGGCTACCGTCTCGTCTCCCGTTCCGAACCCTATGCCCCTGATGAAGAACAACAAGCCGTCCTCCATATTATTAAACGCCTCTTCACCGACGAAAAGATGAACTACAACAAAATCGCCCGCTATCTTAATGAAAATGGATATAACAAATGTCTCAATCGTAAGGAAGGTGATAATAAAATCTTCTACGCTCAAACCATTAAAAATATCCTCGCCGAAAACGGCCTCGTCTCAGGTGTCTCCCGTAAACCTCTCTCCTCCCGTCTCATCGACCCCAGTTACCCCTCCAAATTATCCTCCCCCCAAAACTCCTCTCCTCCCTCTTAAACCTCCCCCTTCCTCTCCCCTTCCTCTACTTCTGTCTTTCAACCATAAATTTTTTCGATATCGAGAATTCTCTCTCTCTTCCTACAATAAATTGAATTTCCAATTTCTTCTTTCCTTTTTTAACTATCTCCCCTTCCTTTGTATCTTCCGATTATTCATGGAGGAGCTTCCAAATGAAATTCTCCTTTCCATAATGCAATATCTGTCTCTGCAAGATCTCGGTTCTCTCTTTTCCGTCTGTTGGAGGTTCGCATCCTACTCTCAGAACCCCTCCTTTTGGAAGAATCGCCTGAAACAAGACTACCCTTCCGTTCCATGTCCCAGAATAAATGACAATTCTACCTTCTATCTTTCCCTTTACCGATACTGGAAACAGTTTAAGTTCGGTCGAGCCAAGGTTATTTCCATTCCCAAGAAGTACTACCCCTCAAAACATCCCTGGACACCCCAAAATCAATCTCGTGCCGTCCATTTTATCAATAAAAATCCAACTCTTCTCCACTTTATAAAGTCCCAAGGAGCTCGCCGTGGAGATATCATCTATTTGGAGACGATTTCTCCTCTCGAGGATGACGACGACCTTCGAGAAGACTTTAACTGTGGACGAATGATCTTTGATGGGTCCCAGGTCTGTCTTCTTGATACTTCTCTTGATCCAAATTTTGGAGGAATTCCTTCTTCCTTTTTCGTCTTGGAGGAGTTTCCGTGTGACTTTTGGGTCGGAGCACTTGTCAATTCGTCATACTGTTTCTTCTGTAATGTCACACCTTACATCGAGGAAATTCTTCAAAGTCTAACCCAGATCTCCAAAAATCGACTTCTTGGCACCTTTTCTCACTGGACCGGCTTACAATATTATATTGTTATTCCCATCTCGAATGGCGTCTGGCCACATCTCGATTTCTGCCGACGAAAACTTCAAGAAGGCATCTTTATGCTTGGCTCCTTCGATCGATGTGTCCCCGACGATTATAAAGATCGAAGTCTCTTTCTCAATCTGTGCATTGTATATAGTAAAACAGGTATCTCCTATGAATGACACTCAAGATTCTACCCTTCTTACTTCCGTCTTTTTCCGAAAAAAAGACGGAAGTTTCAAACCATCTCCTCTCTTACAACGAAAACATCGCCATCAATTGTCGAATCGTATCAGAAGGACCCGTAACAGAAATGCCTCGAACGTGAGGATGTGAAAAAATCGGATAATCGTTCCCATCGGGCTCGGTCCTATCTCCAAAGTAGAAAAAAGTCAACAACCTGACTTTTATCCCAACCTGGAGGATAGATCGCAATTCCAACAGCTCCTCCGAGACAAATTTCGAACTTTCGATCCGGATCATGTTGTCTCAAATCAGCAAGAAGATCTCGTCTCAAATTCTCCTCCCGATCCTTTTCCAAAAAGATGTCCCTCTCATAGGATGTGGCCTGCATTCCAGGAGGTGAAATGTAAACCAGACCTTTCCGAAAGTCAATCGGGTTCCCATGATGAAGAATAGGCATCTCCGCGATCTTAATCAGTGCCCGTTTAATTAAGAGATTGAGCCTATCTCGATCACACACATTTAGCATATTCTTTTCCAGAAAAAGAAATCCGTCCACATAGACAACAGATCCACACTCAGCAAAAATATACTTGAAGTACAAAATGGCCGGTCCCATCTGTTCCAAAATCCTCCCATAAGTCCCTCCTCCGACCAGTCCCAGATCTCCTTTGTTCCGATGATAAACCTCTCTCAGAACCTCAATCATCTCTTCCGAAATTTTTTTCCCACAAGGAGTTAGAGTTCCATCAATATCAAAGAGGAGAATTCTTCTTCCGTCTTCGTTTGTCTCCCTTTTCATGATTTGGAGATGAAATTTGGACTTTCTTTTTCCATTTCGAAGACAGTCTCCGAGAGATGATCAAAACTCATTAAAACTCATTAAAACTTAGTCAGAGACTCTTCCTCGAAATGGGAAAAAAAGAAAACATGTCCCCGAAAAAAGAAAGATGTCGGAAACTCCCAACGCCGTGGGCTACTGTCGTGTCTCCTTAACAAAACAGGTCGAAAAGCTCTCTCTCGAAGCTCAAGAGTTCCGAATTCAGGAGTACTGTACATATCGTCATCTAAATCTTGTCAAGGTCTACAAGGATGAAGGTATATCCGGTGGTCAATTAAATCGTCCAGCTTTGACGGCACTTCTTCAGGAACTTGTCCCGGAGACATATGTCATTGTCGTAAACTTGAGTCGTCTGGCTCGAAGTCTCGAGTCGGCCATGATGATTCTCAAGACAATACGAGAAAAGAACTGTTATCTGGTCAGTATTGAGGAAAACATTGACTTTAACTCATACATTGGAAAGGCGACCTATAATATTCTATCGGTCCTTAATGAACTTCAACGAGAACAGATTGCAGACCGTGTCTCCAATAATCTTAAGATGTTATCTCAGCAGAACCTTCTCCGCAGTCGACCTCCCTTCGGTTACAAGTTTGTCAGTAAAGACGAACCCTTTGCTCCGAATGAAGAACAGCAGAAAGTTATTAAGATTATTGTCGCGCTCTTTAAACGAGGCTTGAATTATAATCAGATCGCTCAACATCTCAACGAACGAGGCTATAATAAGTGTCTCAATTCCAAGGAAGGAGATAATAAAATCTTCTACCGTCAAACCGTCAAGAACATCCTCGCCGATCAGGGTTTAATCAAGGCAACTAACCGCAAGCCCTTGAGTCAACGCTTTCTCGACTCTCGACGAAGATTGGCCAATGGTTAAATTATTTCCTTCCTCTTAAAAGATGACGTTTTCGATTGTGGCATATGACCCCCCAACTCAACAATATGGTATTGCCGTCTGTTCTCGAGTTGTCGCCATCGGGGGATACACTTCCTACGGTCTCTGGGGTCATGGCATTATCGCGAGTCAAAGTCTGATTCCAAACTACGGCTGGAGTCTTCTCGCGTCACTCTCTTCAAGTGGCTCCATCGAGGAAGTCTGTCGTCTCATCGAGCAAGACCCTTTCAAGGAGTATCGTCAAATCACCATTCTGGATCGAAATGGCAATGTCACCTACTTTGAGGGCTTCCATCTTCTTCCCGAATATGGTTTCGTTGCGGATCGATATGTCTCCGCTCAGGGAAACATGTTAGTCAATCTTGAAATGTTAGATGTCATGGTGAAGACCTATCAGGAGTCGAGAAGATTCTATGATTTTCCAGAATCTCTTTTACGAGCTCTTTCAGCTGGAGAAGTTGCCGGAGGAGACCGTCGGATCGACCGCCCCTGGTATAGTGCGGGTCTTCTTGTTCTCTCTCCCTGTGAAATTGCCGGACTCAGTGATAATTGCCGAATCGACTTGCGAGTCGACTTTGGTCTCACGCCTATTGACGATCTCTATTTTCTCTATGAAGCCTATAAACAACAACACTCTGACTTTGACCTCCCTTAATAATCGTTCTTCTTCCGTCTTGCCAATAATTAAGAAGTATTGGCAAGACTTGAATTCGGGTTGTCAAACCGACGACGAAAAGTCTTTCCATCTTTTTCTTGCTTTTCGGTACTCCTCTCCTCCTTTAAAGAATCCCGAGGAAGGAAGAACTTTAAGTTCCGACATCACTTGGACATAGCGTCGACACACTTCCAACTGTTTCCGAAGAGATATCAATAGATCTTCCTTATGTTGGATACGATTTAAGAGTTGAAGATACTTCTCCGGTTGATATCGAAGTATTGGCACATATTGGTTCAAGACTTGTCGAGTTATATTTTTAAATTTGGAGGAGTAACACAGACTCTCCCAATCTCTTATTTCACAAAGAAGGCGTTCAAAGGAATAAAACTTTGGATAGAGAGCAAGAACTGGTTCCCGATATGAAAGAAAACATGGAGCCAGGTTTCCCAAAGCAATAAGAGACTCACGCGGCGGAAAGAGAGTCAAAAAGTAATAGAGAACCGTCGAGATAACAGTTAAACCAAAAGTGGAACTGTTCTGATGAGAAGTGAGAAAGTCTCTCAGAGAGACGGGTTGTTCCTCGAAAATACAGGTACCATGAGAGTTTAAGATAAGCTGATAGGTTTTCATTGAGAAAGAATACATATCCTCAAAGAAACGAGAATCCTCCCGAAGTAAGTTAAGAAAAAGAAAGTCATCCAAGGTCAAAGGAACATTGTTAGTACCTCGAGGAAACTTATTGCCATATCGAAAGAGTTCAAAGAAGAAAAGTCGAAGACACATCTTATGTCATTAAAAAGATACTCCTTCTTTTAATAACAGTTTAAACTGTTAAAATCATGACAAATTCTAGAGAATGAACATCTCACAACCGAAATTAAAATAGTACCATACTTAAAAGATGAAGAAACTTCTAACGCCACAAATTATCGCAATTAACTGTCCGCGAAAAGAGTACAAATGTACTCCAGGACCAACAGGACCAACAGGACCAACAGGACCAACAGGACCTACCGGTTCATCACCCACTTCGCTCATCTTTACTGAGAATGATACATTTACAGTTCCTGCTGGAGTGACAGAAATCTTTGTAACATTAATTGGAGGAGGCGGGGGAGGTGGTGGAGGCGGCGGGGGAGAAGTATTTTCATCAGAAGATGGTGCAGGTGGAGGTGGAGGTGGTGGCGGGGGAGGAGGGACAATTATCTCTAACGTCCCAATTACGACAATCCCTGGTGAAACACTAACATTGATCGTCGGAACCGGTGGAAATGGGGGAGCTGGAGGACCTGTTAACAGTTCAGGAATGAATGGAACTGCAGGTGGAACAACTTCAATATTATCTCAAGTATCTTTTGTCC
>FWWM01010214.1_pt1 | contig 16834 bp, 15 predicted proteins | sample 2228351 | NCBI WGS metagenome assembly FWWM01 (sample SAMEA103939774, study PRJEB20133) | metagenome | reverse complement strand
CGTGAGCGTGTGCTTTTGTGTTTGATCATAAACCAAAGTTACACGATCACGCCCTCTTCGTCAACTATTCATGCACCAAAGCCCAATGGACTTGTACATTGTCCAAACAACTTGCTGTTAAGAAAGCAAATTGTCTGAACAATCTTTGGAAACAAGACATGATTTTCGTCACAATATTAGGTGACTTCTCTCTCTAGTTATTTTGTGAATTAATTCACATAATGGATATAGAGCCTTTCCATGCCAACCGAAGGAGTTTCCCGTGGAAATCACCTTGTCCCCTCTCAGCCCATCCATCAGCAAGACCTTCTATTCCAGTTTGCATGAACTGAAGGACGGCGAGCGAATTCGCAAGTGCCTGCAGTGCGGCACGTGTTCGGGCGTTTGCCCCTACGGATACTTCATGAAATATCCGCCTTCCAAGATCATCGGGACGCTGCGCGCGGGCGTGTTCGACCTGGTGACGAAGACGGACAGCATTTGGATGTGCGTTTCCTGCTCCGCCTGCTCGGCCTTCTGCCCCACCCAGATTCCCATCACCCAGGTTTTGATGACCCGCGTCAAAGAAGAAATGATTTTGGAGGGAAACGTTCCGACCGAACTGCAAACCGCCTTCAAGAACAGCCAGCAATACGGCAATCCCCTGGGCGAATCGCCCCGCAAACGCGCGGATTGGACGGCGGGCATCACGCCCGAGGTGACCATCCTCGGCAAGACGCGCCAGCCCGTGGATGTGTTGTGGTTCGTCGGCGATTACGCTTCCTATCATCCGCGCATGATTCCCGCCACGAAGGCGCTGGCGAAAATCCTGAACGCGCTGGGAATCAAATTCGGCATCCTCGGTCCCGAAGAAAACAGCGATGGCGATTCGCAGCGGCTGGCGGGCGAGCGCGGCATCTTCGAAATGCTGGCGAAGAAGAATGGACAGGTGTTCCGAAAGTACCAATTTGGGGAGATCATCACCACCGACCCGCACGCTTATAACGCCTTGAAAAACGAATATCCAGTGCTTGGCATTTCGTATCCTGTGCAGCATTTCACCGAATTCCTGTGCCAGCGCATCGAGCAGATCAAACCCCTCTTGAAAAAGGAAATCGCGGCGAAGATCGCCTATCACGACCCGTGCTATCTCGGGCGCGTCAACGGCGTGTACGACGCGCCGCGCGAATTGTTGAGAGCCATCCCTGGCGTGGAACTGGTGGAAATGGCGCACCAATTCTCGAACAGCCTGTGCTGCGGCGGGGGCGGCGGCGGGATGTGGCTGGACGGTTTCCAATGGGAGAAGGCGCACGTGCGACTCTCGGAGTGGCGCGTCAAAGAGGCCGCCGCTTCGGGCGCGGACATTCTGGCGGTCGCCTGTCCCTACGAGCCGCCACGCTTCGAGGACGCCGTCAAGACTGTCCCGAACGCGGGAGGGCTGGAGGTTCGCGAGATTAGCGAATTGCTGGCCGAGGCTATGGGCTTGTAGAAGTACAGAGGTACACAAGTAGACAGGTACACACGTACACAGGTCGTCGTTGCGAGGGTGGTCGAGTAGGCGGTGCAGTTCCGCCATATCGAGACCACCCGAAGCAGTCCCCTCGCGAACTGGAGATTGCTTCCCTTCGACAGGCTCATGGCAAGCGTTCACTGGGTCTCGGTACGTGCTTCGCACTACTCGACCGGCGCTCGCTTGCGATGATGAAGTGAAACAAGGAGAAACGACATGAAGATCGCGGTTCCAATCAAATTCGTTCCCGATCTCGTCGAAGAACTCAGCATAGACGCCAGCGGCGCGGCGCTCGACACCACCTGGCTGCGCCTGATCATCAATGAATTCGACGATCACGCCATCGAGCAGGCCATCCTGCTCAAGGAACGCGGCGGCGCGGAAGTCACCGTCATCTGCGCCGACGGCGACGGCGTGGATGATATCCTTTTCACCGCGGCCGCCAAAGGCGCGGACAGACTCGTCAAGTTGACAGGCGACTTTTCAGGGGGCATGAACAGTCACGCGGCGGCGCGCATCCTCGCAGATTTGTTCAAGGAAATCCAACCTGACCTGATTTTGACGGGCGTGCAGGCGCACAACGATTTGGACGGTTCGGTCGGTTCATTGCTGGCGGAATATCTCGGAATGCCGTACGTCGGCTACGTGTCTGGAGTAACCGCAGGCAGCGGAAGCGTCGCCATCCGCAAGGAATACCCTGGCGGCATCATCGCCGAGATGGATGTGAAACTTCCCGCCGTGCTGGGCATCCAGGCTGCGGAGCAGCCGCCGCGCTACGTGGCCTACAGCAAGATCAACCAGATGAGCAAAACGGTCAAGATCGAGGAGCGCCCGGTTGCCGATTTCGATCCCAGCGGCGGCGCGGTCGTGACGCACATGTTCACGCCCGAACCCGCGCAGCGCGCCGAAATCATCGAAGGCAGTCCCGAGGAAGTTGCGGATCGTCTGATCGGCATCTTCAAGGAACTGGATGTACTGTGAGGAGGCCGACATGAGTCAGGATATCTTCGTCCTCATCGAACACCTGCGCGGACAGGTTGCCGATATTTCGTATGTCATGCTGGCCGCGGCGCGGACTCTGGCGCAATCTTCGGGCGGAGGGGTTGTTGGGGTCCTGCTCGGCAAGGACGCGCAGGGCCTGGCAGCGAATCTCGCCGCCGATAAAATTCTCTATGCCGATCACGCCGCGCTGGCCGAATTCACGTCCGAAGCCTACCAACTCACGCTCGCCAAACTCATCGGAGAGCGGTCGCCGCGCGCTGTGTTGTTCGGCCACACCACCATCGGCGCGGATGTGGCTGGCGTTCTCTCGGCAAAACTCTCGCTGCCGCTGGTCAGTTCGTGCGTCAACTTCACCAGTGACGGGAAATTCGTTTCGCAAATCTGCGGCGGAAAGATCATGGCCGAGGGCGAACTGCCCTCCCCCAGCGCGCTGGTCACCATGGTCCCCGGCGGATACAAAGCCGAGCAGGGACAGGCTGCGCAAGCGCCTGCCGTCGAATCCTTCACGCTGCCCGCGCTGGACGGTCTGCGCGTGACGCTCAAAGGATACATCGAACCCGAAGCGGGAGATGTGGACATCGCCAGGGAGCAATTCCTGGTCTCGGTCGGACGCGGCATCCAAATCAAAGACAATATCGAAGTCGCCAAAGAACTGGCGGCCGTGCTCGGCGCGCAGCTCAGCGCCTCGCGTCCCGTTGTGGATCAGGGCTGGCTGCCCACCTCGCGGCTGGTCGGCAAATCGGGCAAGCGCGTCAAACCGAAAGTCTATCTCGCGCTCGGCATCAGCGGCGCGCCCGAACACGTGGAAGGGATGAGCGAAAGCGACGTGATCATCGCGGTCAACACCGATCCCAACGCGCCCATCTTCAACGTCGCCAAATACGGCACGACGGTTGACCTGCTCGAACTCGTCCCTGCGTTGATCGAGAAAGCCAAACAGGCAGCGTAGAACAAGTCTATAGACTTGTTCTACCGACACAAGAGAGCGAGACGATATGCCTATTCGCGAAACCTTCTGGAACATCCCTCATTGGGCGGAAACCGTCCAGTATATCCTCGCGCTGCTGACGGCCATCGTCTTCATCTACGGGGTCACGCGGAGAATTTTGCGCGTGAGGCAGGGCCGGCCGGAAAAACGTGCGGGGAAATTCTGGGCGCGTATTTGGTCGCTTGTCATCCAGGTACTGGGACAGAAGCGTACCCTCGACGAGTTCTATCCAGGCATCATGCACTTCGCGCTCTTCTGGGGCATGCTCGTCCTCGCCATCGGCACCGCGCTCGCCACCATAGATTGGGATGTCACGCATCTGTTCTTCGGATTCCAGTTCCTGACGGGCTGGGTGTATATCCTCTTTGAACTGACGCTGGATGTGCTTGGCTTGCTGGTGGTCGTCGGATTGGGGATGGCGATTTATCGCCGCTATGTGACGCGGCCCCCGCGCCTGCAAAACTTTCCGACGTTAGAGAACGTCTCCTCCGCGGCGCGCGACGACGCGTACGCACTCATCATGCTGACCTTTATCGCCCTCAGCGGCTACCTGACTGAGGGCCTCCGCATCGCCGTCACCGAACCTGACTGGGCGGCCTGGTCGCCCATCGGACGCTTGATTGCGGCGGGATTCACGGCGCTCGGCGATCCGACCAACCAGACCCTGCATCTCGTCATTTGGTCGTTCCATATCCTGACGGCTTTCGGCATCCTTGCCAGCCTGCCTTTTACCAAACTCTTCCACATCATTTCCGTTCCGCTCAACATCTACTTCCAATCCACCTCGCCGATTGGGACGCTCCCGGCAGCGCGCGCCGACGATGGAATGGGCGTGAAAGAGTGGAAGCAATTCACCTGGAAGCAACTGCTGGACTTCGAAGCCTGCACGCGCTGCGGGCGATGTCAGGACGTCTGCCCGGCGTTTGCCAGCGCGCAAATCCTTTCGCCGCGCAACGTGATGATCAAATTGGACGCGCACCTGTGGGCAAAGAATGGACGCGCCCTGCACGGCGAAGTGATTTCGGCCGAGGAATTGTGGGCATGCACCACCTGCCGCGCCTGTTCGCAGGTCTGCCCTGCGTTCATTGACCACGTCGGCGCATTCGTGGATATGCGCCGCTATCTCGTTGACCAGGGACAAATGGGCGGCGCCACGCTCCAAACCGCGCTGGCCAATCTTGGACGCTACGGCAACTCCCTCGGTCAGTCCGACCGCATGCGTGCCAAGTGGACCCAGGGCTTGCAGCCCGCCATCAAGGACGCGCGCCGCGAGCCTGTCGAATATCTCTGGTTCGTTGGCGATTACGCCTCCTACAGTCCCACGCTGACGGAGGTCACGCGCAAGACGGCGGAGGTCTTCCAGAAGGCGGGACTGAACTTCGGCATTCTGTTCGACGCCGAGCGCAACGCGGGCAACGACGTGCGCCGCGTGGGAGAGGAGGGTCTCTTCGAAATGCTGATGGACAAGAACATGCAGGTATTGTCGAAGTGCAAATACGAGACCATCGTCACCACCGACCCGCATACGTATAACACCCTGAAGAACGAATATCCGTGGAACGGGAACCGTCCCAGCATTTTGCATTACACCGAATTGCTCGATCAATTGATTGCGAAAGGACAGTTGAAATTCAGCAGGAAACTCGATCGCCGCATCACGTACCACGATCCCTGCTACCTCGGGCGCTACAACGGCGTGTACGACGCGCCGCGCAGGCTGCTCCGTGCGACGGGCTGTGAACTGCTCGAAATGCCGCGTCACGGCGATCGCGCCTTCTGCTGCGGCGCGGGCGGCGGACGCATTTGGATGGAGGAAAAGCCGGGTCACGCGCGCCCGGCCGAAATCCGCATCCGCGAGGCCGCCGCCCTGACGGACGTCCAGGATTTCGTTGTCGCCTGCCCAAAGGATGTGACCATGTTCAAAGACGCGGTCAAGACCACAGGCAACGAGAGCAGGCTGCAGGTCAAGGATGTGATCGAGTTGGTGCATGAGGCGTTGTAATCCCTCACCCCCGTCCCCTCTCCCACTGAGAGAGGGATGAAGGGGTGAGGGCAAAAAGGAGATTTGCTCAACATGAACGCGGTCGCCAAAACCGCATCGGAATGGATAAGAAAGGTCAGGCTGCCGATTGCCACGAAACTGACCGTGTCCTTTCTGTTCATCATCCTGTTGAGCAGTCTCATATTCACCATTGTTGGAATTCAGATCATTAACAACCGAATCATCGCCGAAGCCCAGGAGCGCGTTCGCAACGATCTGAACGCCGCGCGCGAAATCTATCGCACCCAATTGAAGCATGTGGAAGACGCGGTCAAATTCACGTCCGTGCGGCTCTTCATGCCCGATATTTTGCGCGGAGACAGCCGCCAGCAGTACGTGGACGAATTGGCGCGCTTCAAGGAAAACGAAAATCTCGATTTTCTGACCGTCACTGATGCGAACGGCATCGTGGTACTGCGCGTCAACAACCCGGCCACTATGGGCGACGACCAGTCGAAGGACGAGATTGTGCAAACGGTTCTGGCAACGCGGCGTCCTGTCTCTGCTACCACCATCGTCTCCGCAGAGGAACTTCGACGCGAGTCGGACGCGCTGGAAAAGCAGGCATATTTCAAGTTCATCGAAACGCCTATGGCGCGTCCCCGCCTCGAAACCGAAGAGACATCGGGTTTGGTGTTGAAAGCCGCCGCGCCAATCTTCGACGCGGAGGGTAATTTCATCGGCGTCGTTTACGGCGGAATCCTGCTCAACCGCAACTACGAGATCGTGGACAAGGTTAAGGAAACTGTCTTCCAGAATGTGGTGTACGAAGGCAAGGACATCGGCACGGCGACCATCTTCCTGGACGATTTGCGTGTCTCGACCAACGTGAAAGATGAAAACGGCGAAAGAGCCGTTGGGACGCGCATTGCCGAGGACGTTTACAACAAAGTCATCCTCGAGGGCGAACCGTGGATCGGGCGCGCCTATGTGGTCACCGACTGGTACATCACCGCCTACGAGCCGATCCGCAACATCAACGGCAAGATACTCGGTATTCTGTACGTGGGCATTCTCGAGCAGAGATACGTGGACATTCAGCGGCAGATGGTTTTGATCTTCGTCGGCATCACGCTGGCAGTTGCGGCGTTCAGCACGGTCTTTGCGCTATGGATTTCGAGGCAGATTTCCACGCCCATCCACAATCTGGTGAACGCCTCCAAACAACTGGCGAACGGAAATCTCGATGTCAAACTGGAACCCACCAGTTACGACGAACTCGGAAAACTATCGTACCGTTTCAACCAGATGGCCGAGGCGCTGCGCCAACGGGATGAACGTTTGAAGGAGTTTACGAAGCGCAAAATCATGGAATCGGAGCGGCTGGCCATCATCGGTCAGCTGGCGGCGAATGTGGCGCACGAACTCAACAACCCGCTGCAGGGCATCGTCACGTATTCCAGTCTGCTGCTCGAAAGAGACATTTGCGACGATCCCGCGCGGCAGAACCTTGAAAAGATCGCGATCCAGGCTCATCGCTGCCGCGAGATCATCCGCGGACTGCTGGATTTTTCCCGTCAGAAAAAACCGCAGAAGACGCTCACGAACATCAACGAATTGCTGCGCCGCTGTGTGGCGCTCGTGGAAAACCAGGCGATCTTTCACAACATCGCCATCGTGCAAAACCTCGATGAGAGCCTGCCGATGATCGTCGTGGATCCGTCGCAGATCGAGAGAGTCTTCCTGAACCTGATCATCAACGCGGCGGAAGCGATGGACGGCAGCGGCACGCTCACGCTCACGACCTGCATGGGACTCCATGCAAAGACCATCGAAATCGAAGTGAAGGACACGGGTCACGGCATCTCCGATGAAAACATGGAAAAAATCTTCAACCCGTTCTTCACCACCAAGGAGATCGGTCACGGCGTCGGCCTCGGGCTGGCGATCAGTTACGGAATTGTCAAGGAACACAACGGCGAGATCACGGTCGAAAGCGAATACGGCAAAGGCGCAACCTTCATCGTGAACCTGCCGATTGTGACCGAGGAAGTCGGTGAACCAGATGGAATCAAAGTCTAGGATTCTCATCATTGACGACGAAGAGGTCGTGCGGGACTCCTGCGAAATGATCCTCGCGGGCGGCCCCTACGAAATCGCGTCCGCCGCGGACGGGACGGCTGGCCTGCGCCTCGTGGAGGAATTCCACCCCGATCTGATCTTCGTGGACCTCAAAATGCCGGGCATTTCGGGCTTCGAGGTACTGGAGAAGATCAGCGCGCAGGACGCGACGATTGTGATGGTCGTCATCACGGGCTTCGCCACCATCAGTTCCGCAGTGGACGCGATGAAGAAGGGCGCGTATGACTTCCTGCCCAAGCCGTTCACGCCCGAGGAGTTCCGGCTCATCACGCGCCGCGGACTGGAAAAGAGAAAGTTGACCCTCGAAACCATCACCCTGCGCCGCGAGAAGGAAATGTTACGCGAGCACTTCGCGCATATCGTCTCGCATGAGATGAAATCTCCTCTCAATGCCGTCCAGCAAAATCTGATGGCGCTCGAATTCGAATTGAGCGGGTCGCTCACCGAGGTTCAGAAGGAAAAACTGAAGCGGACGAAGAACAGAATCAATGACCTGATCCAACTCATCAATTCCTGGCTGAGAGCCATCTCGGTTGACGCCGAGCAACTCAGGGAAAACTTCAAGGAAGTTTCCGTTCAGGCTGAGATGCAAAAAGCGCTCGAAATTGCACAGCCTTACGCGCAGCGCAAGGATATCGAAATCGTGACCACTTTCGGAGGAAAACTACCGTCTGTTCTTGGAGATGGCCTCAGCCTTTCGGAGGCCTTTGGCAACCTGCTGAGCAATGCCATCAAGTATTCGCACGACGGAAGCAAAGTCCATGTTAAAGCCGAGGAGGAAGGAAACGATATTCTCATATCAGTTCGGGATGAAGGCGTGGGCATCTCGCAGGATGACCTGCCCCACATCTTCGAAGGCTTCTATCGGGCCGAGTCTGGGCGGGCTGTGGCTGGCGGTCACGGGATTGGGCTGGCCGTCTGCCGTCAGATCATCGAGGCGCATAACGGCTCGATCAGCGTGGAAAGCGAACTCGGCAAAGGTACCACATTTGTAATTCGGCTGCCGAAATTGACTTCGAATCAGGCCATCAAAGACCAACCAACAACGGAGGCATGACATGATAAAAAGATTGTTGATCATAGACGACGATCCCGATTACGTGGCGGGCATCAAGTCCATCCTCGATAACGCGGGATACGCGGTGGATGTTGCCTATGACCCGAAGGCGGGCCTGACGGCCCTGCAGACTAAGCCCTACGACCTGCTGCTGCTCGACATCATGATGGGCCGCGGCGCGGAGGGCGTGATGATCGCCCGCAAACTCCGCAAGGATCCCAAACTGCGCGAGATGCCCGTCCTCATCATTACGGGCATGAGAGAGCAAATCGCCTTCCTCTTCCCCGGCGAGCCGATCCACCCTGGTTTCGTCAAACTGGATGAACTGGTGGAAAAGCCCGTCGAACCCAATGTATTACTCGAAAAGGTCCGCACGCTCATTGAAAAAGCGGAGGAAAGGAAGGCCGCGCCAGCGTAGGAGGGATGCACGTAAACAGGTAGACAGGTACACACGTATACACGTACCTTGTTCACCTGTTTACCTGTTTACCTGTGTACCTGTGTACTTATGTACCCGTGTACCTACCCCAAAGAGGCTAAAACCATGACCGAAGCATCCGAAACCTATACCTTCACCTTCATGCAAGAAGTTTCCAGCCTGCTGCACGCTGCGGATGGAAATCCCTTCCCCATGTGCGTCCAATGCGGAACCTGTTCCGGCACCTGCCCGGTGGCCGCCTACATGGACTACACTCCGCGCCAGATCATCGCCATGGTCAATGCGGGCCTCAAAGATCAGGTGTTGAACAGCAACACCTTCTGGTACTGCGCCTCCTGCTATCACTGCACGGTGCGCTGTCCGCAGGGAATCAGCATCACGGAGTTGATGTACGCCCTGCAGCGTTACTCGATCTGGAAGAACCGCTACCGTGAGGACCTGATTGGGCCGTCCTTCTCAGAGGCCTTCGCCAAAACCATCGTCCGCACGGGGCGGACCTTCGAGCCGATCCTGGCCCCTTCCTACATCTTCAAGTTCAAACTGGGCGAATTCTTCCGCGAAATCCAGAACGCCACGGAACTGATGATCAAGGGACGCCTGCCTCTGCTCCCGCCGCGCATCAAACGCCTCGAGAACTTCAAGCGCATGGTGCGCCGCATCCTCCCGTTAGGAGGCGAAGCATGAAGGAATTTACCTACTTCCCCGGCTGTTCGCTCGAAAAACTGGCCATCGGCTATCACATCTCCGCCCAGGAGACCGCCAGGAAACTCGGCGTCAAACTCCGCGAACTGGACGATTGGAACTGCTGCGGCTCGACCACCTACTTCCACATTGACGAACTGCTGGCTTACACACTGACGGCGCGCAACCTCGCGATTGCCGAGCAGACGGGTCTGGACGTTGTTGCGCCATGCAGCGCCTGTTTCAAAAACATGTTCTTCACCGCCAAGCACATGAGGGAAGACCCCGATCTGGCGGAACACATCAACTTCGCGCTCGAAGAGGACAACCTGCAATTCTCAGGGAACATCCGCGTCCGTCACCTGCTCGAAATGTTCTCGCAGGATTTGAGCGCGGAGGAGATCAAGGCCAAAGTCACGAAGCCGCTCGAAGGGCTGAAGGTTGCGCCGTATTACGGCTGCCAGATTCTGCGTCCGCAGAGAGATCACGATACCGCCGTCGAGATGGAGACGCCTCAATACTTCGAGGAGTTGCTCACGGCAATCGGCGCCACGCCTGTGGATTATCCGCTCAAGGCGCGCTGCTGCGGCGGCTCGCTGATCATCTCCAGCCGCGTCGCGGCGTTGAGCATGGTGCGCAACCTGCTCCAGTCCGCGGTCGAGCGCGGCGCGGACGTGATCGCCACAGCCTGCCCGATGTGCCAGGTCAATCTCGAATGTTATCAGCAGTCGGTGAACCAGGAATTCGGCACGGACTTCAACGTGCCTGTCTTGTACTTCACCCAACTGCTCGGCCTGGCGCTCGGCATCCCAAAGAACAAACTCGGCATTGGAAAGGAACTCGTGTCGGCAATGCCTGTCATCGGACGTTAGAGAACGTCCTCTACGCGGTTAGGCGTAAGAGACGCTCTCTAGCGTCGGGATCGGCAAACGATAACGAACATCAAAGGAGAAAAATCCTATGGAAAAAATCGGAGTCTATGTCTGTCACTGCGGCACCAACATCGCGGGCATGGTGGACGTCCAGCAGGTGGCCGAGTGGGCCGCAGCGAAACTTCAGCGCCGCGGCGTGGTCATCGGCCGCGACTACAAGTTCATGTGCTCCAGTCTCGGTCAGGAACTGATCGAGAAGGACATCAAGGAACTCGGCCTGACGCGCGTCGTTGTGGCCGCCTGTTCGCCTCACCTGCACGAAAACACCTTCCGCACCGCCTGCAAGCGCGCGGGACTCAACCCATACCTGTGCGAACTCGTGTCCATTCGCGAGCAGGTCTCGTGGGTGCATACCGATAAGGATCAGGCGACCGCGAAAGCCATGGCGGTCGTTTCGGGCGGCGTGGAGCGCGTGACGTATCACGATCCGCTGGAGCCGCTCAAGGTTCACATCCACCCCGATACGCTGGTCGTCGGCGGCGGCATCGCGGGCATCCAGGCCGCATTGGAGATTGCGGACGCGGGGTATAAGGTCTATCTCGTCGAACGCGAACCCTCCATCGGCGGACACATGGCACAGTTCGACAAGACGTTCCCCACCCTGGACTGCGCGGCCTGCATTCTGACCCCGAAGATGGTTCAGGCGGGGACGCATCCCAACATCGAACTGCTGACGTGGAGCGAAATCGAAAAAGTGGACGGCTACGTCGGCAACTTCGCGGTGACGATCCGCAAACGCGCCCGCGACGTGGATACCTCGCTCTGTACGGGCTGCGGCATCTGCTGGGAGAAATGCCCGAAGAAAGTGGTGGACGATGTCTTCGAAGCGGGTATGGGCATGCGTAAAGCAATTTACACGCCCTTCGCGCAAGCCGTCCCGAAATACCCCGTCATTGACCGCGCAAACTGCACCTATTACCTCAAAGGGACTTGTAAGGCCTGCGAGAAGTTCTGCCCGACCAACGCCATCAAGTTCAACCAGGAGGACGAAGTCATCACCGTCAACGTCGGCAACATCATCCTCGCCACGGGCTACGAAACCTTCGATGCGCGCCGCATCGCGCAGTACGGTTACGGTCGCCTGCCCAACGTGCTGACCAGCATCGAGTTCGAGCGGATGTGCAACGCGGCGGGCCCCACCAACGGCAACATCGTCTGCAAGGATGGAAGCGTCCCGAAGGCAGTCGGAATCGTGCATTGCGTCGGCAGCCGCGACAAGAACTACAACGAATACTGCTCGGTCATCTGCTGTATGCAGGGACTGAAATTCGCGCACCTCGTCCACGAGCGGACGGGCGCGGAAGTGTACAACTTCTACATTGACATGCGCACGCCCTTCAAGGGCTACGAGGAGTTTTATCAGCGAGTCCTGGAGGAAGGGACGCACTTCATCCGCGGCAAAGTGGCCGAGATCAACAACGCCCCGCGCACGCCCGAAGAGGAAGGCAAACTCATCGTCCAGGTGGAGGATACGCTGGTCGGCGTGCAGATGCGAATCCCGCTCGACATGGTCATTCTCTCGGTGGCGCTTGAACCGCGCAAGGACGCCAAAGAAACGGCCCAGAAATTCGGCCTTTCGTGCAGCGCCGACGGCTGGTTCATCGAGAAACATCCGAAACTGGATCCCGTCTCCACCATGACCGAAGGCATCCTCATTGCAGGCTGCGTGCAGGGACCCAAGGACATCCCCGCCAGCGTCGCGCAGGGAGCGGCGGCCGCGGCCCGCGCGCTGGGCAAGATCCACGCGGGCGAAATTGCCCTCGAACCGTACCGCGCCAGCGTCATCGAGGAGAAATGCTCGGGCTGCCGCATCTGCAACGGCCTTTGCCCCTTCAACGCCATCCTGTTCCACGAAGACCGCATGGTCACCGAGATCAACGCCGCACTGTGCCAGGGCTGTGGAACCTGCGTGGCGGCCTGCCCCGCGGGCGCCATCGTCGGCACGGGCTTCAGCAACGAGCAGATCCTGGCGCAGATCGAAGGACTGCTATTACTCAATGTCGGAGAGGAGGTAGCGCCTGCGTAAGTAAACACGTAGACACGTAGACAGGTACACACGTACCTTGTCTACCTGTGTACCTGTATACCTGTATGCCTGTATACCTGTGTACTTGTATACCAGAACCAACAAAGGCCAAAACCCTATGAACAACGAATCCTTTGAACCCACCATCATTGGCTTCACCTGCAACTGGTGTTCCTACCGCGCGGCAGACCTGGCAGGAACGTCGCGCATGAAATATCCACCCAACATCCGCCTCATCCGCCTGATGTGCAGCGGCCGCCTCGACCCGACTTTCGTCTTCAAAGCCCTCGCCAACGGCGCCGACGGCGTGATGATCACGGGCTGTCACCCTGGCGAGTGTCACTACCTCGAACAGAACTACAAAGCCCTGCGCCGCTTCCACCTGATTCGCCGCACGCTCAAGGGTCTGGGCGTGGAACCCGAGCGCGTCAAACTCGTTTGGGCGAGCGCGGCGGAAGGCGCGAAGTTCACGGCCGAAGTCAAGAGTTTCGTCGAAGAGATCCGCGCCCTCGGTCCGCTCAACTGGGGCAAATCCGACGGGAGACCGATGACCGAAGACCGAACGCCCCCGTCATCCGTCGTCCGTCCTCAGTCTCACATGGAGGTGCCAGCATGACTGACAAACCCAAATTTGCAATGTACTGGGCGGCCTCGTGCGGCGGTTGCGAAATTGCCGTGTTGAACATCCACGAAAAAATCCTGGATGTGGACGCCAACTTCGATGTCGTCTTCTGGCCCGTTGCCATGGACGCGAAGTATAAAGACGTCGAAGCCATGGAGGACGGCTCGATCCTGCTGACCCTCTTCAACGGCGGCATCCGCAACGACGAGAACGAACACATTGCCAAACTGCTCCGCAAGAAATCGAAGATCCTAGTCGCGTTCGGCTCGTGCGCCAATGAGGGATGCATCCCCGGTCTGGCGAACCTGAGCAGCACACAGGAAATCTACGATACATACTATGAGACGGTGTCCACCGACAACCCGGAGCATATCCGCCCGCAATACAAGTACGACATGCCCGAAGGCACCATCGAAATCCCCGTCATGAAACCTGTGCTCAAGACCCTCGACCAAGTAGTGGACGTGGACTACTACATGCCGGGCTGCCCGCCCGAAAGTCACCAGATCGCGGCGGTGATTGACCTCGTGGTGCAAGTGCTTCAGGGAAAGGCCGAACTCCCGCCGAAGGGATCGGTCATCGGCGCGGGCGGCTCGACCGTGTGCGATGAATGCCAGCGCAAGCGCAACGTCAAGACCATCACCTCGTTCAAACGCATCTTCGACCAGCGGCTCGACCCGAACCTGTGCCTGCTTGAACAGGGAATCCCCTGCAACGGCGTCGCCACCCGAAGCGGCTGCAACGCGCGCTGCCCGTCGGCCGGCGCACAGTGCATCGGCTGTTACGGCCCTGCCGAGGGCGTGGTGGACTACGGCGCGCGCCTCATCACGGCCTTCGCCTCGGTCATCGCCAGCACCAACCCCGATGAGATTGACCGCATCCTCGACGGCATCCCCGACCCAGCGGGACAGTTCTACCGCTTCAACCTGGCGGGGTCGCTGTTGAAGGCTGGCAAACCCGCGTGGGAGAAGGCGTAACGCAAACTTAAGTTTGCGGTACAGGAGATCACTATGACACAACGAATCACCATTGACCCCATCACCCGCCTCGAGGGCCACGGCAAGATCGAAATCTTCCTGACTCCCGAAGGCGACGTGGCGAACACCTACTTTCAGATTCCCGAACTGCGCGGCTTCGAGCGCTTCTGTGTCGGCCGCCCGGTGGAGGAAATGCCGCTGCTCACCAACCGCATCTGCGGCGTCTGCCCCGAAGCGCATCACATGGCTGCCGCGAAGGCCGCCGATGCCGTCTATCACGTAGACCCGCCGCGCACCGCGAAAATGCTGCGCGAGTTGCTCTACTCCGCGTTCTATGTCACCGACCATGCCACGCACTTCTACGCGCTGGGCGGCCCCGATTTCGTCATGGGCCCCGACGCGCCCGTCGCCGAGCGCAACATCCTCGGCGTCATCCACAAGGTCGGGCTGGAGATCGGCGGCAAGGTCATCCAGGCGCGTAAATACGGCCACACGGTCGTCGAGATGATCGGCGGGCGCAAAGTCCATCCTTGCACCTCCATCCCCGGCGGCCTGACCAAAGGCATCACCGAGGAGCAACGCAAAGAAATTTTGGAGATGGGCAAGTGGGCGGTCGAATTCGGCCAATTCTCGCTCAAACTCTTCAACGACATCGTCCTCGGCAACAAGGCCTACGTGGATTTGATCCTCGGCGACATCTATACCCACCGCACCTACTATATGGGCATGGTGGACGAGAACAACCACACCAACTTCTACGACGGCAAAATCCGTGTGGTGGACCCCGACGGCAAGGAGTTCGTCAAGTACGAGCCGAAGGATTACTACCAGCACATCGCCGAACACGTGGAGCCGTGGACGTATCTCAAATTCCCGTATCTCAAGGGCGTGGGCTGGAAGGGATTCACCGACGGCAAGGATTCGGGCGTCTACTGCGCGACGCCGCTCTCGCGGCTCAACGCCGCGGACGGGATGGCCACTCCGCTCGCGCAAGCCGAATACGAACGCTTCTATTCGACCCTGGGCGGGAAACCCGTCCATCAGCGTTTAGCCACCCATTGGGCGCGTCTCATCGAACTTCTTTATGCTGCCGAAAGGTGGGTGGAACTGGCCTCCGACCCCGAGGCGGCCAGCCCGAACTTCCACACCGTCCCCACCGAGACTCCCACCGAGGGCATCGGCATTGTCGAAGCCCCGCGTGGCACCCTCACCCACCACTACATCACCGATGAGCGCGGCGTGCTGACGAAAGTAAATCTCATCGTCGGCACCACCAACAACTACGCGCCAATCAGCATGTCCATCCACAAGGCCGCGACCAGCCTCATCAAGAAAGGAACGGTCGTCACCGAGCCGATGTTGAACATGATCGAAATGGCCTTCCGCGCCTACGATCCGTGCTTCGGCTGCGCCACGCACTCGCTCCCCGGAAGGATGCCGCTCGAAGTCACCATCCGCGACGCGAACGGCAACACCGTGGATGTATTGAAACAATATTGCTAATTTATACAGCGAGGAGCATCCGCCTACGATGAAGGACGAGCCGGCAATCAACACGATTCCCACAACGACAGTCGCTCGTCCTTCATCCACGCTTGTAATCGGGCTTGGTAATCCCATCCTCGGCGACGACGGCGTGGGCTGGAAGGTCGTCGAAAGGATCAGTGAGCAGTTGCCGGCGATCAGTGCCTTGTCGCATGTGGAAACAGACTGCTTGTCTTTGGGGGGATTGAGTCTTATGGAGAGAATGATCGGCTTCGATCAGATAATTCTTGTAGATGCCATGGAGACTGGCCAAAGCCCCGTGGGAAGCGTCAAAGTGTTTGCGCTGGAAGATTTGCCGAATCCCAGCGCCGGCCATTCTGCCTCGGCACACGACACATCTTTGCTGACTGCCCTCGAAACGGGACGACGCATGGGGTTGGCTGTCCCGCGCAGGGTACATGTGGTAGCAATCGAGGCAAAGAATGTCTACGATTTTTCGGAAGAACTATCCCCAGCCGTTGCAGCGTCGGTGTCAGTGGCTGTTCGAGCCGTTTTGGACCTGCTCAGCCAGGCGCCATGATCTCTCAAGAATTGTTTACCGTCCAGGATTTGCGTTGAACGCGAAAATTTGTTAGCGCGTCAAACCGATGGGGCGGCAGTTCAACTGCCGCCCGAACCAATGGTTATCCCAGCACTTTGGCGCGCCAAGGAAAATTTTGTAGGGCGAAATTCATTTTGCCTTCGGTTGCGGCCCGCGCGCTATGATTCCTATGCGCAGATGCGCCGGTCCCCTCTCTTCGGTGCATTGAACGCCGAGAGCCAAAGCAGTCTCGATGATCTCCGCCGAACAGGAATTCAAGAAAGACAAGTTGATTTTCCAGGAGAATGGTAACTGCCTACCTGTGGTGCAAGTCTCTGACCTAATCTATTACCCACAAGTAGGGCAAATTGGGAATTTGCCGTAACTGCCTACACATCACAATCAGCGATTCTCAATTTGGCTAGAAACCGTC
>FWWM01010213.1_pt1 | contig 16835 bp, 15 predicted proteins | sample 2228351 | NCBI WGS metagenome assembly FWWM01 (sample SAMEA103939774, study PRJEB20133) | metagenome | reverse complement strand
AGGAGGAGCGCTGCCGCGAGTTGACCCGCGACGTGCCGCATCTGGTGGACTATCTGGACGCGGAGTCCGCGGAGCATTTCAACAGGGTGCGCGCCGGGCTGGAGGCTCTGGGGCTGGAATACGAGGTGGACCACCGGCTGGTGCGGGGGTTCGACTACTACACGCGGACGGTGTTCGAGTTCCAGACGGACGCGCTGGGGGCGCAGAACACGGTGTGCGGCGGGGGGCGATACGACGGGCTGGTGGAGCAGATCGGCGGGCCGTCCACCCCCGCGTTCGGGTTCGGGATGGGGGTGGAGCGGCTGCTGCTTGTCCTGGAGGCGCGGGGGGCCCTGGGGCAGGGCGAACCCGCTCCGGATGTGTTTCTGGTGCGGGTGGGTGAGCAGGCGCAGGTGGCCGGGCTGGCTCTGGCGGACCGGCTCAGGCGGGAGGGCTTCGCGTGCGAGATGGACTATGGCGGGCGGAGCCTGAAAGCCCAGATGAAGAAGGCCGGCAAGTCGGGCGCGCGGTTCGCGCTGATACTGGGAGAGGACGAGCTGGCCGCCAGGCAGGTGACCGCGCGGGACATGCTGGCCCAGCAGCAGTGGAGGCTGCCGCTGGAGGGGTGTCCGGAGATGATGCGGGATTACCTGCAGACGCCGGAGTCGCAGACCATCGGGGCGATCTGAGGGCGGCGTCCCCACCCCGGACCGGAAGGGCAAAGCGAGGCTTGACGGAACGGCAACGCAAGGCAAGACGGGAGGGCGAAGCTCCCGCCGAGCCGTCCGGGCGATACTGAGGCAGGGGGCACGGCAGGCGCCCTGCCATCGGGAACGGGGGCGAGGAACAGTGGTTCGGCAGGAGCCTCACCCTCCCGGAAACCACGGGACTGTCTTGGAGATGGAATGCTGAAAAGGACTGTCTACTGCGGGGAGCTTCGTCCGGCCGACGCCGGGCGCAGGGTGGTGCTGGACGGCTGGGCGCACAGCGTCCGCAATCACGGGGGACTCATCTTCATCGATCTGCGCGACCGGACGGGCATCGTGCAGACCGTCATCGACCCGCAGGCATCGCCGGAGGCGCACCGCACGGCCCAGGCGGTGCACAGCGAATGGGTGCTGGAGCTCCAGGGAGAGGTCCGGCGCAGGCCCGCCGGGACCGAGAACCCCAACCTGGCTACCGGAGAGGTGGAGGTGGCGGTGGACTCCGTGGAGGTCCTCAACCCCGCAAAGCCCCTTCCCTTCCAGATCGACCAGGACGCTCCGGTGGGCGAGGAGCTGCGCCTGAAATACCGGTATCTGGACCTGAGACGCCCGTCCATGTTCCGCAAGATGAAGCTGCGGAGCGACGTGGTGCGGCACATCCGGGAGTTCATGTACGCTCAGGGGTTCATCGAGGTGGAGACTCCCGTCATGACCCGCAGCACTCCCGAGGGCGCGCGCGACTACCTGGTGCCCTACCGGCTCCAGCCCGGACTGTTCTACGCGCTTCCGCAGGCTCCGCAGCAGTTCAAGCAGCTGCTGATGGTGGCGGGCTTCGAGAAGTATTTCCAGATCGCCAAATGCTTCCGGGACGAAGCCCAGCGCGCAGACCGCCAGCCCGAGTTCACCCAGCTGGACCTGGAGATGAGCTTCGCCACGCAGGACGACGTGCTGGCTGTGGTGGAGGCGCTGACGATCGACGTGGTAGAGAAGTTCTCCACGAAGAGGCTCATCAAGCCCTTCCCACGCTTCACCTATGACGAGGCGATGGCCCGCTTCGGGACGGACAAGCCGGACGTGCGCTACGGGCTGGAGCTGGTGGACTGCGGGGAGATCGTGGCGCAGTCGGAGTTCGGAGTGTTCCGGAACGCGGTGGCGTCCGGGGGGCAGGTGAAGGCCGTCCGCTATCCCGGAGGGGCGTCCCTCTCACGCAGCCAGATCGACGAACTGACGGAGCTCGTGAAGGATGCCGGGGCGAAAGGGATGGCCTATCTGCTGGTGGAGGAGGGCGGAAGCGTCCGCTCTCCCATCGCCAAGTTCCTGTCCGGCGAGGAGACTCGGCGGCTGGTGGAGGCTGCCGGGGCGCAGCCCGGAGACCTCATCGCCTTCATCGCGGACGAGCCGGCCATCGTGGCGCGGGCGCTGGACCGGCTGCGCAGGGAGATTGCGGGACGGCTGGGACTTGCCGACCCGGACGTGCTGGCGTTCTGCTGGGTGACCGACTTCCCCGTGTTCGAGTGGGACGAGGAGAACGGGCGCTGGACGTTCGCGCACAACCCGTTCGCCATGCCCCGCCCCGAGCACGTGGACCTGCTGGACACGGACCCCGCCGCGATGCGCTCCTTCTGCTACGACCTGGCCTGCAACGGCTCGGAATGGGCTTCGGGCTCGGTCCGTATCCACAAGCCGGAGCTCCAGAAGGCCATCTTCCGCAAGCTGGGATACACCGACGAGCAGATACAGTCGCAGTTCGGGCATATGCTGGAGGCGTTCGAGCTCGGCGCTCCGCCCCACGCCGGCATCGCTCCGGGGATAGACCGGCTCATCATGTATCTGACGGACGACGAGAATATCCGGGAGGTCATCGCGTTTCCGAAGATGGGCGGAGGCATCGACCCGATGATGGGGGCCCCCTCGGAGGTGGACCCGTCCCAGCTCGAGGAGCTGGGCATCCGCATCGTCCGGCCGCCCGGGGAGGAGCGGCGGGAAGAGGCCGGCCGCGGCTAGCCCGCAGGGCGCAGGCCGGAGGGAAAGCGGGACGCCCCGGATGCAGCCTCTCATCTCGGTCCGCAACGTCACCAAGATCTACAGGCAGGGACGCGTGGAGGTCCCGGCCCTTCTGGACGTTTCGCTGGACATCCAGGCGGGGGAGTTCGTGGCCATCATGGGCCCGTCCGGCTCGGGGAAGTCGACGCTGATGAACATCATCGGGTGTCTGGACCGTCCCACATCCGGGCGCTACATGCTGGAGGGACGGGAGGTGGAGCGCCTGCCGGATGCCGCTCTGGCCGAGATACGCAACCGCAAGATCGGCTTCGTCTTCCAGAACTTCAACCTGCTTCCCCGGATGAGCGCTCTTGGGAATGTCAGGCTCCCCCTGCTGTATGCCCGGGGCCGCCGTCCTCCGAAGGACGCTGCGCGCCGGGCGCTGGAGATGGTGGGGCTGGCGCACCGGCTCAGACACAGCCCGGCGGAGCTTTCCGGCGGGGAGCAGCAGAGGGTGGCCATCGCCCGGGCGCTGGTGAACGACCCGCCCATCCTGTTCGGCGACGAGCCGACGGGAAACCTGGACACGCGCACGGGAGTCCAGATCATGGGCATCCTGCAGAGGCTGAACGAGGCGGGCAAGACCATCGTGATGGTGACTCACGAGCCCGACATAGCGCGGCACGCCGGCAGGATCGTGCGGTTCCGGGACGGACGCGTGGAGTCGGACGACCCGGTGCGCGACCGGGCGCTCGCCCCGGCGGACGAGCCGGCGGGCGGCGCGGAGAGCGCCGATTGACGCGGGGGAGCGCGGCGTGCTAGAATCGGCTGCGCGAGGAGCGATGTCCGAGCTGGTCGAAGGAGCACGACTGGAAATCGTGTAGCGGGTCCCAAAACTCGCTCGTGGGTTCGAATCCCACTCGCTCCGCCACTTTTTCCGCAGCCACCGCCTCTCCGGGCGCCGGAGACGGACCGGCCGAAGCGGGGTAATATTCTCGATGACAGGATGGGCCCGGCTTCGCCCGGCATTCGGGACGGCCGGGTCCTCCTCATCCCTCTCTTTATGTGCGTGCCGACGGGGGTCCGCCAGATGCGGCGTCGCAGGTTCGAGCAGAAGCTTCCGGCAGCGTCCGGCCGCAGCAGGCCCGCCCGCGCGCTGTTCCGGGCGGGGGCGGCGGCGGCCGCTCTGATTGCGCTCGCTGCCGGCGGCATCGCGCTGCGCATCCAGGCGGAGAACGCTCTGCAGAGCGCCGGTCCTCTGCCCGCATCGCTTCGTCTTCCCGGGGAGATGCGGCTTCTGGTCATATCGCCGCATCCGGACGACGAGGCGCTCGGCTGCGGCGGGCTCATCGCCCGCGTGCGAGGGGCCGGCGGACAGGTCCGCGTGGTCTTCCTGACCAACGGCGACGCGTTCAAGGTGGCGGCGGGGCGCGAGGAGCGCAAGATACGCCCCACCCCGCAGGACCTCATCGAGTTCGGGGCCGAGCGCCAGCGCGAGGCGATGCTGGCCGGGATGCGGCTGGGACTGCGTCCCTCGGACCTTGTGTTTCCGGGGTTTCCCGACCGGGGGCTGACCCGTCTCTGGACCACCAACTGGGCCGTCCCGTTCACGTCGGGGTATACCGGAGTCTCCCGGTGCCCCTACAGGCTGGCGCACCGTCCGGGGGCTGCCTACACCGGTCAGGAGCTGCTGGACGTCCTCAAGGAGGTCATCGCGGAGTGGAATCCGGTGCTGATATGCGCCCCGAGTCCGCTGGACGACCACCCGGACCACTATGCCGCCTACGCCTTCACCACGGCCGCCCTCGCGGAGCTGCAGATGCAGGGCCGCCTGCCCGAAGGACGGCCGCATCTGATGACCTACCTCATCCATCGCGGACAGTGGCCGGTCCCCCGCGGAGCGTCGCCGTCCCGTCCGCTGGTCCCGCCGCAGCCGCTGGCGGGGGAGGCGGCCCACTGGGAGCTGTTCCCTCTCAGACCGCATGAGGTGACCGCGAAACAGGCGGCCATCGAGGAGTACCGCTCGCAGACGGGTGTGATGGGCTCATTCCTCCGCAGCTTCGTGCGCTCCAGCGAGCTGTTCGCGCGCGAGCCTCTGCGCGCCGTGGCGGCGCTTCCGGACGGCGCCATCGGGCTGGACGGCCGCGGGACGGGATGGGAGGCGGTGGACGCGCAGGTCCTCAGCCCTCAGGCCGACACGGTGGGACGGGCCCTGCGCCGGGGGGCGGACATCACGGGTCTGTCGGTGGCAAGGGATTCGCGCAACGTGTATCTCCGGGTGCGGACGGCGGGCAGCCGGAGCAAGGGGGTCTCCATCCGGGTGGAGGCGCGGGCGCTGGGCCCGGACGGGTTCCGGGCCGTGGAGGTCGCGGCGGGTGCGCCGGAGAGTCCGCCGCCGGGCATCCGGATGAGATGGAAAGGCAGGGACCTGGAGGTGGCGGTCCCGGCGGAGCGGCTGGGGGATGCGTCGCTGGTGTGGGTGGGAGCGAGCACGCGCTATCTGGGATTGACCGTCGACAAGACGGGGTGGCATCTGCTGGAGATGCCCGGAAGGGTGCTCACGGCACGGAAGACGTCGCCACCCGCACCAGCCAGACCGCCAGCAGGCTGACGCCCGCCGCCGCAAGGACTGCCGCCTGCAGGCGCGCCGGGACCCTGCGGCCGGCCCGCCTCGCCGGAGCCGCCACCGCCGCCCACCAGAGCAGCCCCAGCACCAGGAACGGAAGCAGCAGGGGGTGATAATGCAGCGATGCCGGGATGTCGCCGTGCAGCAGCGCGTGCAGGGACCGGCCCACACCGCAGGTGGGACACGGGACGCCCGTCATCCGGCGCATCAGACACGCCGTGGGCAGGCTCTCGAGGGGGATGAGCCACACCGCGGCGAGACCGGCAGCCACGACGCCCCAAACGAGGAGGGCGGGGCGAAGCTTCCGGGAGGCGCCGGCGGCAGCGCCCTGGGCGCCTTCCATAGGGGGCGGAGCGGTCTTCATCGAGGCTCGCTGACGGTCACCCGGCATCTGTCCGTCCGCCGTCCGGACCGCCCTGCGGCTCCGCAGCGTGCTCGGAGCGGTGAAGCAGCTGGGTCCGCAGCTCCCCGAACCCCTCGTCCCGCAGCAGGCGCTCCGCCTCCTGGTCGGACATCCCCTCCAGCATGGCGCGCAGGCGCTCGCGTTCCCCGCGCTGGTGCCGGACCACCTCCCGCCGCAGACGGGCCTGCGCGTAGCGCAGGCGGTCCTCCGCCGTGTTGCAGATGAGGCGCGGCACGGGCGCCGGACGCCCGTCTTTCAGGTGCACCATCGTCACGTGGCAGCTGTTGGTCTTCCGCACCCTGCCGGACGGGATGTCCTCCGCGAACACCTCTATCTCCACGTCCATGGAGGTCCGCCCCGCGTAGACCACCCGCGCCACCAGCGTGAGCAGTTCGCCGACGAAGATCGGCTCGTGGAAGTCCACGCGGTCCACCGCCGCCGTCACGCACAGCCCTCCGCAGAACCGGGCCGCGCAGACATACGCCAGGCTGTCCACCAGCTTCAGCATCTCCCCGCCGTGCACGTTGCCGTGCGCGTTGGCATGGTGCGGGAGCATCAGCTCTGACACCCGCACCTCGGTCTGGTCGGCGGGCTTTCCGGGTCTTTCGTCTGCTGTCATGTGAGGGGAAGCTCCGGAGCGGCGCACTCCGCCTTCAGATTCTCGCACGCCCTCGCGAAGTACTCCGCGTCTATCTCGAATCCCACGAACCGCACTCCCAGACGCGCCGCCGCGATGGCGCTGGAGCCGAGCCCGAGGAACGGGTCGAGCGCCAGCCCGATGCGCCCGACGCCGTGCAGCCGCATGCACATCTCGGCAAGCTGCACGGGGAAGGTGGCCGGGTGCGGCCGCTGGTCCTCCCGGCTGCGGATGGTGCGGTAGGGGATGAACCAGGTGTTGCCCCGGCAGCGCAGGTCGCTCTTCGCGCTCTTCCAACGTCCCACATTGGACTTGTCCTGGTAGGGCACCCCCAGCGCCAGCCGGTCCAGCGGGACGTCGCCCTCGAGAGTGAGATGGAAGATGTACTCGTGGCAGTCGTTCAGGAAGCGGGGGCTGTTGATGGGCTTGTAGTGTCCCACGCTGACGTCCCCGGTGATGCCGGGGTAGTCGCCCACATCCTTCTTCCGGATGGCGATGGACTTGACCCAGTGGATGGTGTTCTGAAGCCGGAACAGCCCGCGCATCACCCCGAGGACGTCGAAGGGCACCCAGGGGTCCTTCGGCTTGCCGCCGACGTTCAGGAAGAACGACCCCTGCCGGGAGAGCACCCGGCGCACTTCGGACGCCCAGTGGCGCGTCCACTCCAGATACTCCTCCCGGGGGATGTTGTCGTCGTAGCCGCTGTACTCGATGCCCAGGTTGTAAGGCGGGGACGTGACCACCACGTCAACGCACCCGTCATCCAGATGCCGCCGCATCCCTTCGATGCAGTCCTCGTTGTACAGGCGGCAGCCGTCCGGGCCAGCGTGCGTCGTCACATCTCCCTGCGCCATTCCAGCGACTGGATGAGCGTGGCCTGGTCGGCGTAGTCGAGGTCCCCGCCGACCGGCATCCCGTGGGCGATGCGCGTCACGCGCAGCCCCAGCGGCTTCAGGATGCCCGCCAGATACATGGCCGTGGCGTCTCCCTCGATGGTGGGGTTGGTGGCGATGATGATCTCCCGGAAATCCCCTTCGGCGATGCGCTGCTGCAGCTCCCTGACGCGCAGCATCTCGGCCGTGACGCCATCCATCGGGGAGATGACGCCCTGCAGGACGTGGTAAAGGCCGCGGTATTCGTTCGTCCGCTCGAACGCCACCAGGTCGCGCGTGTCGGCCACCACGCACAGCAGTCCCCGGTCGCGGTCCGGAGCCCGGCAGATCTCGCAGAGATCCTGGTCGGTGTAGTTGAAGCAGATGCGGCAGGTGTGGACGTGGGACTTGGCCTCCAGCACCGCCTCCGCCAGCGCGCGGGCCTCCTCGTCCGTCATCCGCAGGATGTGGAACGCCAGACGCTGCGCCGATTTCGGGCCCACGCCGGGCAGCTTCTCCAGCTCTCCGACGAGTCTCGAAAGCGGGCGGGTCAGATACGCGGGCATCCCGGGCTCCCTGAAGCGCTCAGAGTCCGGGGATGTTGAGCCCCTGCGGAAGGCCCAGGCCGCCTGTCAGGTCGCGCACGCGCTCGGCGCGCATCTCCTGCACCTTCTCGAGCGCTTCGCGCACGGCGGTCACGACCAGGTCCTCCAGCATCTCCACATCGTCCGGGTCCACCACCTGCGGGTCGATGGTGATGTCCAGCATCTCGCCCTTGCCGGTCACCACCGCCCGGACCATCCCTCCTCCGGACGTGCCCTCCACCCGCTCAGCGGCGAGCTCCTCCTCCAGGCGCTGCGCGTCCTCCGCCATCTTCTGCGCCTGCTTCATCAGGTCACCGAAACCGCCCAGATTGCCGAATCCTCTCGCCATGATGCTGATATCCTAATCGTCTTTCCCGTGAAGTCTGCAGGGCCCCAGGCCTCAGTCGCCCGCGAACGGGTCCTTCTCGTCCAGGACCTCGCCGCCGAACGTCCGGATGACCTCCTCGACCAGAGGCATCACTCCGGAATTGCCGCGGGGCTGCGCGGCCTCGCGCCCCCCGGCCGAAGGGGCCGGCGCGGCGGGCGCCGCCGGCCCGGACTGCGCCGGACGGGCAAGCCTTGCCCGGACGCGGACCGAGGCGCCCGTGACGGACTGGAATGCGGCCTCTATCCTGGTGCGCGCCTCAGGGGCTTCCGTCCGGGAGACGTGGAAGTTCCGCTCCCCGTCGAACTCGATGGTCACCACCCCGTCCTCCACCGAGCCCACCCGGCCGTCCTTCAGTATAGCACACAGGCTGGTGTTCGCCCGGTCGGCGCCCAGCGTCTGGAGCACGCGCGGCCAGGCGGCGCGCAGGACATCCGCCTCCGTCGAACCCCCGGCCGGGGGCTCCCCGGAAGAGACCGGGACATCCGGCGCTGAAGGAGGCGGCGCCGCAGCCCCCGCCGTCGGCTCCGGCGCAGGCGGGGAGACCGGTGGCGCGGACGGCGCGGCAGTCTGCGGAGCCGCCACGGGAGCCTCTCGCGGCTGCGACAGACCCTGCAGGGCGGACAGCAGGGCCACCTCGATGGCCAGGTCGGCCCGCTCCCAGTGGCGGAGGTCCGCCTCGGCCTCGGACAGATGATAGACCAGCTTCAGAAGGCGGGCTGCCAGCGCACCATCCTCCCGTCCTCCGGCAGCCAGGGCCGCCTCCATCCTTCTCCGCGATTCCTCCACCAGGGCCGAAAGAAGCCGGGCGGGGTCCGCCCCTCCGTCCCAGCAGGCCCGCACCTGCTCCAGCACCCCGGCAGCCTGCCCGGCGAGCAGCGCGTCCAGCAGACGGCCGGTCAACTCCTGCGGCAGGGCTCCGAGCACCCTGCGGGCATCCTCCAGCGTCACACGCTCTCCCGAGAACGCGATGACCTGCTCCAGAAGGCTCAGACCGTCCCTCCAGCTGCCCTGCGCGTGGGCGGCGATGAGCGACGCCGCCCCGTCCTCGATGTCCACCCCCTCCTGCTGGCAGACCCGGACCAGGCGCTCCTCCACCTGCCGCGGCGTCCCCCTGTGAAAATCGAACTGCTGACACCGGCTGCGGATGGTGATGGGGATCCTGGACGGCTCGGTGGTGGCCAGCACGAAGATGGCGTGGGGAGGCGGCTCCTCCAGCGTCTTCAGGAACGCGTCCTTGGCGTGGTCCGAGAGCTGATGGGCTTCGTCCAGGATGACCACCCGGTAGCGCCCCTCCATGGGACGGTAGCGGACGCTCTCGCAGATGCTCTCCATCTCGCTGACGCCGCGGTTGCTGGCCGCATCCACTTCTGAGACGTCCACCGCGGTCCCCTGCGTTATGGCCACGCACATCGCGCAGCGGTTGCAGGGGTCGGGAGTGGGTCCCTGCTCGCAGTTCACCGCCTTCGCCAGCAGCCGCGCCACGGTGGTCTTCCCGGTGCCGCGCGACCCGGTGAACAGATAGGCCTGCCCGATGGTCCCGCGCCGGATGGCGTTCTGGAGGGTGCGGGTGACATGCTCCTGCCCCATCACGTCCTCGAACGTCTGAGACCGGTATTTCCTGTAAAGGGCGACGTATGGCATGAGGGATGCGTTCCTCTCCTCCCCTCCCGTGGAGAAGCCGCGTGAGGTCCCCGGCCGGGACCTCTTATCTGTATCGTGCACCCGGCCTCGATCCGTTCCCGCGACAGCCCTCCGCGCGGCCAGGCTCAGGCCGGGGCGCGCCGGCGGCACACGTCAGACCTGCTTACCGCTGCTTCCTCCCGGACCTGACGGGGTTCACAGGCAGCACGTTGCACCGGGCCCGGCCATCAACGTCGGCCAGCGCGGCCGCTTGCCCCGGAAAGCGGACCTCAGCTCGGGGATTCCGCCCCGCATAAAGCGGTTTTCGGGTTACAGGGCACCGCTAGTTCCCCGCCTAGCACGATACATCTGTCATTGTCTCGCACTCGGAGGCAAAACCGCAACCCGGGCCGCCACCGGCGCGTCGGGCAGGCCGGAAGCAGGTATTTTCACCGGGTTTTCTTCGCGGCGAGGCCGGGCTGGCGGGTTTGGCACGGGACTTGCACTCTACGGTAGTGCATCGTCTGAGACGTTTGCAGGTCCTTGCGGGCAAAAAAACCCGTTCCGGGGCGTCCGAGTATGTTATAATTGCCCTGGCAAGCACTCCTGAACGGCCTTGTCAGCTTTGGCACGGAACTTGCAAGCGTTTCAGGTGAGGCTGGGAGTCCCGGGGACCCGCCGGAGGCCGGCCGAGAGGACTCGGAAGGCGACCGACAGGTCTTCGAGCACTCCGGGAATCTTCTGCCGAGTGCAGACGCGAAATCTTTTCTTCTCGAAAGAAAGGGAGAACTGCTTCGCAGAGGGGTCCGGTACGCTATAATGGACGTAGCCGAGATCTCTCGAGCGAAAGGAGGAATCAAAGGACATGCGTAAACTGCTTACCGTACTTGCTGCCATCGGTGTCCTGTCCACGATGTTCGTGGGCGCTGCGGCCGCGGCCGAGGACAACTGGGTCGTTCTGATCACTGGAGGCTCCGGCGGCGCGTTCAACAGCCCGAACAACCTGGGTCACAACCGCATCGTCCTGGGCACTCAGCCCACGACGACTGACGCCTTCGACCTGGGCAAGGATGGGCAGGCTGCGGTTCCGCCGGCTCCGCCTGCGGGTGCTGACACCGGCGTCAAGGCTGCCTGGTATCGGGCCGAGTGGGGTCTGCTCGATCCGTTCGCCCGCTTCGACTACAAGGCCCCCCTGGCACCGGGCGAGGTCAAGGTCTGGACGGACCTGCTCGTGTGGGCCGGTCTCGACTATGCCCAGAGCAGCTTGATCGTCAACTTCTACACCACGTCGTCCCAGCAGGCTCCGCTGAGCATCGGCGGGAAGAAGGTGGCCTACAAGGTCCAGATGACCTATGCTCCGGCCGGCTATGACGGTCCGACCGAGTGGGTGTTCGAGAACTACGGCCAGCAGTCCGGCTCGAACATCTTCCTGGGCGCCATCGAGCTGCCGGTCCTGCCGGGCGTGAAGATCGCGAACCCGATCTCCGGCGACGGCCCGCTGGCGGCCACCCAGGTGGGCGGCTACCGCTTCAACGTGGTGGTCCCTGAGCCCGGAAGCATGCTGGTCCTCGCCAGCGGCATCACCGGCCTGATGGGCCTGATCGCCCGCCGCCGCTCCGCCTGAACAACGGATCTCGGCTGAAAGACGATCGGCGTCCGGACCGCAAGGTCTGACACGATCAGGGATCGGAATCGAAAGCCACCCCGGCGCTGCCGGGGTGGCTTTTTCACGCGCGCACCCGCCCCCTCCCGGCAGGATAAGACGTCCCCTCCACGCAACATCTCCATCAGGCGGCATCCGGCGCGCCCGCAACACGCGCAAGACGACGGGGACGGAACGCGATGAGGTTGGTGGACTACGGACGGTTCGAACAGGAGGGGCGCATCTTCCGCATCACGCGCCCCGACACGCCGGCTCCATGGGTGAACTACATCGGCAACGGGCGGCTGATGGGTCTGGTGTCGCACGTGGGCGGCGGCTACACCTACTGGCGCTGTCCGCGCGACAGCCGCATCACCCGGCACCGCTACAACGCCCTGCCCTGGGATCGTCCCGGACGCTACGTCTACATCCGCAACGAGGAAGGACAGTGGTGGTCGCCCACCTGGCAGCCCGTCCCGAGGCCGCTGGAAGCCTACGCCTGCCGCCACTCCATGGGATGGACCTCCATCGAGTCCCGCTCCGACGGAGTGCACGCTTCGGTGCTCTACTTCGTGCCGCCGGACGACGATGTGGAGATCTGGCGCGTGCGTCTGCAGGAGACGGAGGGGCGCAGGCGGCAGCTGCAGGTCGTCCCCTACGTGGAACTGGTGCTCGGGCACGCCCTGGTGGACCTCATCAACCAGCCGAACGACCAGCACTTCAACCGCACGCACTGGGACCCTGAAAGCCAGGTCCTTTTCGCCACCAAGGATTACTGGGTGCAGTACCGCACCGCCACCGTGGCGCAGCCCAACCAGGCATGGGACTGCGAGGTGTTCTTCGCCGCCTCGCTCCCCGTGGAGACGTTCGAATCCCGCAAGGAGACCTTCATCGGACGCTGGCGCTCGGAGAGCGACCCGGAAGGCGTCCGGCGCGGGAGGCTGATGAACACGGAGATAACGGCCGGCGACGCCTGCGCCGCGCTGCAGTGTCCCGTGACGCTGGAGCCGCATCAGACCCTGGAGTTCACGGTGATGCTGGGAGTGGTCCCGCGAGGAGAACGGGATGCGGCCCGGCACATGGTGGCGCGCGGACGCGACGCTGCCGCGGTGGAGCGGGAGTTCGCGCGCGTCGAGGAGTGGTGGGACGGCTTCCTCGCCGCGCTGAAGGTGCGGACTCCGGACCCGGACGTGGACGTCCTGATGAACTACTGGCTACGGAAGCAGACCTGGGCCACCTACTACGCCACACGGAGCGCCGGATACTACCACGGAGGCCTGCTGTTCGGCAGCGGCGTGCGCGACAGCGCGCAGGACCTGCTGGGACCCATCATCGCCCGGCCGGAAATGGCCGAAGCGAAGATCCTGAACATCCTCCGGCACCAGTTCCAGGACGGCAGCACGCTGCACAACTGGTTCCCTCTGACGGACGAGGGGGAGAAGACCGGGCACTCCGACACTCCGCTCTGGATCCCTCTCGCCGTCGCCGCCTACATCCGCGAGACGGGAGACTTCAGCTTTCTCGAGAAGAGCGTCCCGTGGCAGGACGGCAGGGAGGACACGGTGCTGGAGCATCTGATGCGCTCGCTGGACTACACGCTTCGCCACCGGATGTCCCCGCGCAACCTTCCCCTGTTCGGGCCCGGCGACTGGAACGACACGCTGGACTATGTGGGCAGGAAGGGCATCGGGGAGAGCATCTGGGTGGCGGAGGTCCTGTGCTACGGCCTGCGCGAGGCCGCCGGTCTGCTGCGCCGCGCCGGATGCGGCGAAAAGGCAGCGGAGTATGAGCGGTGGTACTCCACGGTGGCGGACGCCGTCAACACGCTGGCGTGGGACGGCGAGTGGTACGTCCGGGGATTCCGGGACGATGGCGGGGTCATCGGAAGCTCCCGCAACACCGAAGGACGCATCTTCCTCAACGCGCAGAGCTGGGCGGTCATCAGCGGGATTGCGCCGCCGGAGCGGGCGAGGCTGGCGATGGACAGCGCATACCGTCTCTGCGGCACTCCCCGCGGACCGAAGATCCTGGCGCCGGCCTACCGGACGGTGGACCCGGGCATCGGACTCGCCACCCGGTGCGTCCCCGGCAAGAAGGAGAACGGCGCCGTCTTCAACCACCCGGTGAGCTGGGCCATCCTGGCCGAAGCGATGCTGGGCAACGCGGACCGCGCCTGGGAATACTTCCGGCAGACGATGCCGATGGTCCAGGCGTCGGACCCGGACATCTACCTGATGGAGCCCTACGTCTACAGCGAGTATGTGACGAGCGACGAGCATCCGGAGTTCGGACAGGCCTCGCATTCGTGGCTGACGGGCTCGGCCGTCTGGATGTTCCGGACGATGCTGGACTGGATGCTGGGCGTGCGCCCGGAGTATGACGGGCTGGTGGTCTCGCCCGTCCTGCCGCCCGGGTGGCCGGAGGCCCGCGTCCGGCGAAGGTTCCGGGCATGCACGTTCGACATCCGCATCCGCAGGGACCCGGCGGTCCGGGGGGAGCCCCGCATCATCCTGGAAGGAGGACCCCACACGGGTCCCATCCCTCCCGGCGAGGCCGGGGAGGTCCTGCGGGTGGAATGCGCGGTGCCGGAATAGACGGGAGGAGCGCAGATGAGCATGACCGGTGACAGCACGGGAAGGCGCAGCCTGCTTCTTGCAGGGCTTGCGGCGCTGCTCGGGGCCGTCAGCGCGGCGGCCGCAAGGGCCCGGGACGCGGTGGAGGCCGCGGGCCGGCTGACCACGAGGGGCCAGATACTCCGGACCGAGGTGTCTCTGGGCGACCCGCCGCGCGAGCCCCTGGACACGATGATCCACTTCCGGCGCTCCGACGACAACCGCGGCCGCGCCGTGACCCACCAGATCCTATCTCTGTCGCACGAGGAGAAGGGGCCGGATTCCTATCCCTGGACCGTCTACGCCCACCTCGGCACGCACCACGAGACCGGCGACGCCTGCGTGGTCTGCTCGCGGCTGCACAAGTACGGCCCCGGCTGGTCGTCCGGACTCCACTCCGAGGTGTTCAACCACAACCGCGCCGTCTCCATCGGCGTGAACGTGGAGATGGGCAACGACTACGAGGGCAAGGAGGCCACCCAGATCATCGGGGTCAACGTGCAGGCCGTCGGGCCCCTCCCGGCGGACCACGGCATCCAGGTCCACGACGGCAAGGGGCGCTTCCGGAAGGGCATCGGGATAGAGGGAGCCTGCGACGTGGCCATCGAGCTGAGAGGGAGCCACGCGGTCGGCATCGACATGGGCGGCTGCCAGCTCCGTCTGGGGGAGAACGGCGAGATGGCCCTGGACGGCGCCGGCGAGGTGGTCATGCGCTATCGGGACGGCGCGGTGGAGTTCGTCCGGAAGGGCAGGGTCTGCGCGCGCATCCCTCTGGAGGAGGCCGGTCAGGCAGACTGACGGGGCGGGGCGAAGGTCAGTATTCCACCGTCTCGCGCTTCAGCAGGCGCAATGACATCAGCACCGTCAGCAGGATGATGACGAACCCCACGCTCGCGATGGCGGCCGCATAGCCGAAGTCGTTCTCCGCGAAGCCCTTCTGGTACAGGTAGGTCAGGATGACGTCCGTGTCGCTGTTCGGCTGGTTCAGGTTCATCACATAGACCAGCCCGAACAGGTTGATCGCGTGGATGACCAGATACAGCACGCCCAGCTTGAACACCTCCCAGACCAGTGGCAGGGTCACATGCCGGAACTTCTGCCAGGCTCCCGCTCCGTCCAGTTCCGCGGCCTCCGTGTAGCTCGGAGGGATGTTCTGCACCCCCGCCGAGAACAGCAGGATGTAGAACCCCAGACTCGCCCAGATGCTGGTGGCGATGATGGCGTAGAGCGCCGTGCGGCTGTCGCCCAGCCAGGTGCGCTGCAGCGACTCCAGCCCCACCAGCCGCAGCGCCGCGTTCAGAAGCCCGTAGTCGTGGTCGTAGATGAAATACCAGAGCGTCGCGACCGCCACCACCGAGATGACGTTCGGGAACAGATACACCGCCCGGAAGAAGCCCGCGCCCCTCACCTTCCCCGCCAGCACCACCGCGAAGAACAGAGCGAGCGGGAGCGTCACCAGAGCGCTTACGGCGAGGAAGATGACGTTGTGCCCCAGGTGGCGCAGGAACTGGGGCGGGTCTTCGGAAAAGAGCGCCTGAAAGTTCGCAAACCCCACGAACTGCCGCGTCTCCGACAGCCCGCTCCAGCGGTAGAGCGACAGGTGGAACGCCTGCGCCATCGGATACAGGACGAACACCCCGTATAGCACCACGGCGGGCGCCAGCATCAGGATGATGAACGCCGTGCGTCCCCGGTTCACCGCATCCTCCGGCCGGACCGCGGTCCGGACTCCCCGTCTGCCGGATGCGCTCCGGGCAGTGGAGCAGGCCGCGCCATCAGCAGTTGTATCTTGCCGTCACGGTGGTCCGGATGCCGCCGCGGGGGGTGAACTCGCCGCGCACCTCACACCAGCGCGGCCTGCAGGCGGCCACGATGTCGTCCAGGATGGTGTTGGTGAGGTGCTCGTAGAAGACCCCGCGGTTGCGGTAGTTGAGCAGATAGTACTTCAGGCTCTTGAGCTCGATGCACAACCGGTCCGGACAGTAGGTGATGACGATGGTGCCGAAGTCCGGCAGGCCCGTCTTCGGACAAACGCTGGTGAACTCCGGACACGAGATCTCGATGCGGTAGTCGCGTTCCGGGAACTGGTTCTCGAACGTCTCCAGGGAATACTGCTGCTGGCTCATGGGTGGCCGTCGTTCCTTCAGAAGCTGACCTTCACGGGCTGGCGGGCTTCCTCCTCCACGGGGAAGTAGTCCTGGATCCTGAACCCGAACAGGGAAGCCACCAGGTTCGCCGGGAAGACCTGCACCAGGGTGTTCAGCATCATGACGGCGTCATTGTACACTTCCCGCGCCCGTGCGATCTGCTGCTCCGTGTTGGCAAGCTCGTTCTGGAGGCTCAGGAAGTTCTGGTTGGCTTTGAGGTCGGGATAGGCCTCAGCCACGGCGAACAGGCTCTTCAGGGCCGAGGTGAGCAGATTGTTGGCCTCGCCCTGCTCCGACACGCTCTGAGCCTGCATCATCCGGGCCCGCGCCTCGGCCACCTTCTCGAAAATCTCCTTCTCATGGGCGGCGTAGCCCTTGACCGTCTCCACCAGGTTCGGGATGAGGTCGAAGCGCCGCCGCAGCTGGACGTCGATCTGGCTCCAGGTGTTCTCGACGCGGTTCCGCAGCGCGATGAAGCGGTTGTAGGTGACGATGACCCACAGCGCAACGAGCAGGGCCAGAGCGGCAAGGACGATAAGCAAGCCCTCGGACGACATCTCAGGAACTTCCCCTTCCGGCGGCCGCCCTCGCAGCCGCCGGGGACATAGTACGGGCTGCGGTGAAGTTCGTCAAGCCGC
>FWWM01008903.1_pt1 | contig 16843 bp, 15 predicted proteins | sample 2228351 | NCBI WGS metagenome assembly FWWM01 (sample SAMEA103939774, study PRJEB20133) | metagenome | reverse complement strand
GGCTCGCCCGTCTACTTCAACAACATGAGCGGCCTGTGCAAGGCGTTCCTCGACCGGTGCATGGTCTTCCGCAAGGGCTTTGGCCTCAGCGCACGGCTTGCCGATTGTCCAAGCGCTTGCGACATTGGGCACATGGACGATGAGTGGGTTGTGCTGCGGACGCCCCTTTGCTGCAAAAATCGCCGCAACCGCCGCTGGATTGCGCGCGTCCGCCGCAAGCCCGTAGACCGTTTCTGTGGGGATCGCAACAAGCGCCCCCTCAGCCAAAAGTTCGGCCGCACGGGCGATGCCGGCTCGGGTGGGCTCAAGGATCTCCGTCTGGCGCATGGTTTGGCCTTCTGCGGCTCGTCTTGCGGCTTTGCGCTTCCGCTTTGCACATTTTCTTGCCCGAGACCCAACATGCTTTGGTGCGGGTGCAAGAGACGCCGTCTTTATCTCTGCCTGAGCTGCAAGCCAAGATCGGAGCATCTTCCCCCTTGACCTTGCCGCCTTTGCCTGTTTCTTGGCACTTCAATTTATAGTTCACGTGTGCAAAACCGGTTTGGACAGCCGGCCTTCGCGCGGGCGCGTCCAACCGCAAACGCCCGCCAACAGCGGATCGATGACGAAACTCACCCCACTCCCCGCCCAAAAATTCCAAACAGATCAGCGCATGAATGCGCCCTCGGAAAGCCAAGGCGTCCGACACCCGTTCCCAGAGCCGCCTGCCTTTGGCGAGGCGCGTGACCTTGCCGATGGCGTCTTGTGGATGCGCCTGCCGCTGCCGATGGCGCTTGACCATGTCAACGTCTACGCGCTCGCCGATGCCGACGGCTGGACGCTTGTTGACACGGGCTTTGCAACCCCTGAGACGCGCGCCCTTTGGCAAGCGCTCTTGTCAGGGCCTTTGGCCGGAAAGCCGGTACGGCGCGTTTTGGTCACCCATCACCACCCAGATCACGTTGGCCTTGCGGGATGGTTTCAAAGCGAATTTGGGGCCGAGCTGTTGATGCCTCGCACGGGCTGGCTTTATGCGCGCATGCTCATTCTCGATCGGCAAGAGCGACCGGCTCCTGAAACCTTGGCATTCTGGCGCGCAGCGGGGATGGACAAGGCCATCTTCGCCCGCCGGGCGGCAGAAAGGCCGTTTAATTTCGCCGATGTCGTGGACCCGCTTCCGCTTGGCTTTACCCGGCTTGTCGAGGGTCAAAGTCTCACGCTTGCCGGGCGGCGCTTTATTGTTCGGATGGGCGATGGGCACGCGCCCGAGCACGCCACCTTGTGGTCTGAGGACGACGGCCTTGTGATTGGCGGCGACCAGCTTTTGCCCGGGATTTCGCCCAATCTGAGCGTCTATCCGACCGAGCCCGCGGCTGACCCGGTTGGTGAATGGCTCGCAAGTTGTCAAAGGCTTGCCCTTTCTGCCCGGCCGGACCAGCTTGTGCTTCCTGGGCACAAATTACCCTTCACCGGCCTTCCCTTTCGGCTTGAGCAAATCATCGGCCACCACCGCAGCGCGCTTGCGCGGCTTGTCGCGCTTCTTGACCGTCCGCGCACGGCGGCAGAATGTTTCGGCGCGCTTTATGGGCGCGAGATCAAAGCTTCAGAATATGGGCTTGCGCTGGCCGAGGCGGTGGCGCATTTGAATCACCTCTGGCATCAGGGCCTTGCGCGCCGCCTGCCTGGGCCAGAGGGCGCTTGGCATTGGGTGCGGGAAAAAGCGCAGGAAGCGGGGGGAGAAGAATAATCTGCCTGTTCCGCGGCGGGTCATTGTGCATTCGTTCTTCGCATTTTTCGCAGGTTCCTCCGCACTCGGCGGCTGAGGGGCGCTCATCTATGGATGGGAACGCCCAAAATGCCAAATTTGCCACCCCCCGCCCTCAGAAAGCAGGCATCATCTTTGAACGTGCCGCGGTCGATCTTGGATTTCACACAGGGGCAAGTCTCACCCTGCGACAGGGGCGCGCCCTCCATGACCGAGGTGGGTCTTGGCATGATGCGCCGGGCCTTCGGTATCGCGATATCCCCATTGGCTTCACCGCCGAGTGCGAACAAGCGGATCTTGCGCGGCACAGAATGTTCTTTCCCCCGACGCATTGCTCGCGCATCGTCTCGAGCGCGGCTTGTCTGATGGCGAAGCTTTGCTGCTTCTCGATCGAATTCAATCGATTCCGCCGGGCCCACCCGGGCTCTGTTCGTATGCGCTCACGACGGTTTTGCGGCACGCGCCAAGCTTTGCTGCTGTCACCCGCACACTCGCTCCGGATCAGCTCCGCGCCGCGCTCTGTCAGCGCCGTGATTTGCGCTCTCGCAGCATCAGGCCCGGTTCGCTTCGGCAAATGTCTATCCGACGTGACAAGATTGCCGCTCGTTTGCTAAGACCGCGTCACGAACGCCAGAATCAACCAAGAGTGTGCAACGATGGCAGCAACCCACGCCGGAAAGCATGACGCTGACGCGCATGCGCAGGAGTTTGTCCCGGGCAGCATGGACATTGCTGAGCAAGTGCGGACTTTTCATGGCTTCTTGCGCCTCCTCGTGCGGGCGGTGGTGGTGATCTTTGCGATTTTGATCTTACTTGCCCTCGTCAACGCCTAAGCGGGCTGAGCCCGGGCGCACGGTCTCTGCCCTGCGCAGAGGAACGGGAGCGGTGGCTTGAGCGATGCCACCCGCTTGAGGGTGTGGCGCCTCAGGCCTACGTCCTTGTCATCGAATACGCTTTGGCACGGAAAGGCGCTGAGCACCCCTTTACAGTTCCTGCCATGTGCCTCCCCCTCTGTGCCGCAGGGGCACGCAAAGAGGCGCGCCAAAGGCGATGGGCGGCAAGAGAAACTTTACGTCGCAAGCGAACGGGCGGGCGACGACGAGCGCAAGCGGAGCAAGTGCCGACGGGAAAGCGCAAGGGGCGAACGCCGCGCCTGCTCTTTCGCGCAGCGCTTAGCCGCGCAGCGCTTAGCTCTGAACGCCCCTTGCCCGTGAATGGCAAAGACGGGCGCACTTGGCACACGCGCCCGCCTTCCGCGCAGGTTTAGCGATATTCAACCGCGATCACCTCATAGCTGCGCACGCCGCCCGGCGTGGTGACCTCGACCACATCGCCGACATCCTTGCCAATTAAGGCCCGAGCAAGCGGTGAGCGCACGTTGAGCAAGCCCGCGCTGATATCAGCCTCGGTTTCTCCGACGATTTGAAAGACGCGTTCCTCTTCGGTCTCTTCGTCGAGCAAGCGGACCGTCGCGCCAAATTTGATCGGCCCGGACAGCGTGCACGGGTCGATCACTTCGGCCCGGGACAAAAGCGATTCGAGCTCTTTGATGCGGCCTTCGATGAAGCTTTGCCGTTCGCGCGCGGCGTGATATTCGGCGTTTTCTGACAGATCGCCGTGTGCGCGCGCCTCGGCGATGGCGCGGATTACGGCCGCACGCTCGACAGTCTTGAGCGTCTTCAATTCGGCTTCAAGCGCCTCAAAGCCGCGGCGCGTCATCAACACCTTTTCCATCGTCGTCGGACCCTCACGAAAAGCAATTTTTTGAATGGCTCATGCAAAGCAAGATGCCCGCGCCTTGGGCCCGGGCATCTTTCTCGCCGCTATAGGTCATCAATCTTGCTGCCGTTTTCAAGTGGGTAGCGAGACCCCCCGCGGTGTTTGTGGTCGAGGCATCGACCCGGTCACCAATCTTGCGGCCGATTGCAAGGGGTTAGCGAGACCCCACGCGGTTATTGTGGTCGAGGCATCGACCCGGTCACCAATCTTGCTGCCGATTGCCAGGGGTTAGCGAGACGGCTTCCCCCTCATGTGTAGACAAGCGGGGATGCAGCAGAGACGGCAGACCAGCGTTCGAGCCAAACCAATCGCCAACATGTTGAGGATCGCCATTTGGCACCCGCTTTTGCAAGGGCTCAGGTTCGACCTCGAACAAGCAGCAACATGCGCATGTGGCAAAGGCGATTTCCCCTCTTGCCGCTTGCCGCGCGCACCCCTTGCGTTGGGCTTAGGCTTTCCTGAAGCAAGCGATCGCGCCGCAGCGCACGAGGCCCTCCTTGGGTTTGAAAATGGCCTGGCTCATCCTTCGTGCCTTATGCCTTGTGCCTTAGGCCTCATCCGTCTTGCCTTTTGCCCAAACCGTTTTACCCATACCCGTTGCCCAAGGCGGACTCCTGCGATAATCGCAGTGCACAAGTGCCAACGACCGACACCTCAGCCCATAGCACGCAGGATAAGACCATGGCCACGATTGAACGCGAAGCGATGGAATTTGATGTGGTGATTGTTGGGGCGGGTCCTGCTGGTTTATCGGCAGCAATTCGCCTCAAACAGCTTGACCCGGATTTGTCGGTCGTGGTGCTCGAAAAGGGCTCGGAAGTTGGCGCACATATCCTTTCGGGGGCGGTGCTTGACCCTTCGGGTCTCAATCGGCTTTTGCCCGATTGGAAAAGTCGGGGTGCCCCAATTTCGGTTGAGGTCACCGAGGACCGCTTTTACATCCTCGGCCCGCAGGGCGAGCTGCGCATTCCAAATTGGCCGATGCCGCCCCTTATGGACAACCACGGCTGCTATATCGTCAGCATGGGCAATGTCTGCCGCTGGCTGGCCAGCCAGGCCGAAGCTTTAGGCGTAGAAATTTTCCCGGGCTTTAGCGCTGCCAGCCTGATCATTGAAGACAATGTGGTCAAAGGCATTGTCACAGGTGATATGGGCCTGGATAAACACGGCCAGCAAAAACCGGGGTTTACGCCGGGCATGGAACTTCGTGCTAAATACACTTTATTTGCCGAAGGTTGCCGCGGCCACCTTGGTAAAGAACTGATTGCCCATTATCAGCTGGATGCAGGCAAATCACCTCAGCATTATGCCATTGGTTTTAAAGAAATTTGGGATATAGACCCGAACAAACATCAGGCTGGTTTAGTGCTGCACTCAGCTGGCTGGCCACTGGATAAAGACACCAGTGGTGGTGGTTATTTGTATCACGCTGATAATAATCAGGTAGTGGTGGGTCTGATTATTGACCTGAACTACAGCAACCCTTATTTAAGTCCTTTTGATGAGTTCCAGCGTTATAAACAGCATCCTGTGGTAAGCCAATATTTAACCGGCGGTAAAAGGGTGTGTTACGGTGCCCGTGCTATTGCCAAAGGTGGTCTGAACAGCCTGCCGAAAATGACGTTCCCGGGCGGCATGCTGCTCGGTTGTGACGCCGGCACGTTGAACTTTGCCAAAATTAAAGGCAATCACACTGCGATGAAATCCGGCATGCTGGCCGCAGAAGCGGTATTTGCCCGCTTGGCCGCCGATTGTCAGGGTGGCGCAGATATCACAGAGTTTGCCACTTTGTTTGAGCAAAGCTGGTTATATGATGAGTTGTATCGCTCACGCAACTTTGGCCCGGCCATGCATAAGTTTGGATCGTTGCTGGGTGGTGCTTTTAACTTTGTCGACCAGAACATTTTTGCCGGTAAACTGCCCTTTACCCTCAAAGACAATACGCTGGATCATCAAAGTTTAAAGCTGGCCTCTGAAAGCACGCCTATTCAGTATGCCAAACCGGATAACGTATTAAGCTTTGATAAATTAAGTTCGGTGTTTTTGTCTAACACCAACCATGAAGAAGAGCAGCCCTGCCATTTACAACTGCTGGACGCCAGTATTCCAATCAGCGTGAATTACGCTAAATATGCCGAGCCAGCGCAGCGTTATTGCCCGGCCGGTGTGTATGAAATTGTCGGCGTTGAACAAAACGAACCCAAACTGCAAATTAATGCGCAAAACTGCATTCATTGCAAAACCTGCGACATTAAAGATCCAAGCCAGAATATCCGCTGGGTGACACCAGAAGGTGCCGGTGGGCCGAACTACCCGAATATGTAATCAAAGTGATTAAAAGACTGTTGCAGCAATTCTGAACAATAGTGTTATTAAAACCCCGGCCTGGCGCCGGGGTTTTGTTTTTTCTTACTCCACTGTTTTATATCTCTCATTTTTCACGATTTTACCTATTCTTGCAGATTGACAATATCAAGGCGGCTAGCAGTTGTTTGATATATATCAATCACAACGCTGCGATAACCTTGTATGTTAGAAATCGCTAATTATAAATCAAACGTTAGCATTCCCTGACCTGAGATGACACCCCGGGTGTCTGGAGTTGTCCTGATGGATATTGTAGAGCTCTCCCGTTTACAGTTTGCCTTTACGGCGATGTACCACTTTTTATTTGTTCCTTTAACGCTTGGCATGACGTTTTTGCTGGCCATTATGGAATCTGTTTATGTCATGACAGGTAAAGAAATTTACCGAGATATGACCAAGTTCTGGGGCAAGTTGTTTGCCATTAACTTTGCATTAGGGGTAACCACCGGTATTGCCATGGAATTTCAGTTTGGCACCAACTGGTCTTATTACTCCCATTATGTCGGTGACATCTTTGGTGCTCCGCTTGCCATTGAAGGCCTGATGGCGTTTTTCCTTGAATCAACCCTGGTTGGTCTGTTTTTCTTTGGCTGGGATCGCCTGTCCAAAGTACAGCATTTAGCCGTAACCTGGTTGGTGGCATTAGGCTCTAACCTGTCAGCCTTGTGGATTTTAATCGCCAACGGCTGGATGCAAAATCCGGTCGGCAGCGAGTTTAACTACACCACAATGCGGATGGAAATGACCAGTTTTACTGAAGTGATCTTTAACCCTGTAGCCCAGGTGAAATTTGTGCATACGGTGTCTGCGGGTTATGTCACGGGCGCTATGTTTGTGCTGGCCATTTCTGCCTGGTATATGCTGAAAAACCGCGACTTACCCTTTGCCCGGCGTAGTTTTGCCATTGCTTCTGCTTTTGGCTTAGCCAGTGCTTTGTCTGTGATTGTACTTGGCGACGAATCCGGCTATGAGCTGGGTGATGTGCAAAAAGTAAAACTGGCGGCAGTTGAGGCGGAGTGGCAAACCCACCCGGCACCTGCGTCTTTTACGCTATTTGGCTTTCCAAACGAACAGAGCCAGCAAACTGAATACGCGGTAAAAATTCCGTATGCGCTTGGCCTTATTGCCACCCGCTCGCTGGATAAACCGGTATTGGGGCTCAGCGACTTAAAAGAGCAGCACCGCAATCGCATCATCAACGGTAAAGAAGCCTATCGTTTGCTGCAGCTGCTTCGGGGCGGCGATCAATCCGCTGCAACTATTGCCGCTTTTGAAGCGGTGAAAAAAGATCTGGGTTATGGTTTATTGCTGACGGCTTACACCGACGATCCGGCCAATGCAACAGCCGAGCATATCCAGCAGGCGGTTGATGGCAGTATTCCGCAGGTGGCGCCGATGTTCTGGGCCTTCCGTATTATGGTCGCCGCCGGTTTTATTATGTTGCTGGTATTTGCCCTGAGTTTCTGGCACAGCGCCAAACGTAATCCGGAAAAACCACGCTGGTTATTAAAAGCCGCCCTCTTTAGTTTGCCGCTGCCCTGGATAGCTTGTGAAGCTGGCTGGTTTGTCGCCGAATATGGCCGGCAGCCCTGGGCTGTGGGTGAAATATTACCCACTCATCTGGCGGCATCTAACCTGACCGTCACCGAAATCTGGACCAGTCTGGCCGCCATTACTGTGCTTTACACCGTGTTTTTGGTGATTGAAGTTTATCTGATGCAGCATTTTGCCCGTAAAGGCCCGTCAGCTTTACATACCGGCAAATATGATCTGGAAACCGGTCTGGTTAAAGAGGTGTAACATGGATTATGAATTTTATCGTTTTATCTGGTGGTTATTAATTGGCATTCTGTTTATTGGTTTTGCCATCACCGACGGTTTTGATATGGGCGTAGGTGCGCTGCTCAAAGTGATAGGCCGCAACGACGAAGAGCGGCGGGTGCTGATCAACGCCGTGGCGCCACACTGGGACGGCAATCAGGTGTGGTTGATCACCGCGGGCGGTGCGTTATTTGCCGCCTGGCCTCCGGTCTATGCCACAGCTTTTAGTGGTTTTTATCTGGCGATGATGCTCACTTTGTTTGCGCTGTTTTTACGTCCTATCGGCTTTGACTACCGCTCTAAGCTGGAAAACCCGGCCTGGCGCAGCAATTGGGACTGGGCGCTAACTGCAGGCTCTGCTATTCCGCCTGTTATTTTTGGCGTTGCTTTTGGCAATCTGCTGCAAGGCGTGCCCTTTCATTTTGACGAGCTGTTGCGGATCCATTACACCGGCTCCTTTTTTGCGTTGCTCAATCCCTTTGCTTTACTGGTCGGCGTGCTCAGCCTGTTGATGTTTGTCTGCCAGGGTGCCAGTTATCTGCAACTGAAAACAGATGGTGCATTATTAAATCGCAGTCGTGCTGTGGCCAGTTATAGTGGTATGGCTGCCGCCGTTATTTTTGTGATTTGTGGTTTTTGGTTAAGCGCCGGTATCGAGGGTTATGTGCTGACCAGTGCCATTGACCACAACGCCATTAACAACGCCGTCAGTAAAACCGCTGAATTACAAAGTGGTGCCTGGCTGAAAAACTATGGTGAATATCCGTTATTATGGCTCTGCCCTGCTCTGGGTATTCTGGCTTTTGTGTTTGCCGCTTTTTTCAGCAAACTTGGGCGCGGCGCTCTGGCCTTTGTGATGTCATCGCTTGGACAAGCGGGTGTGATCCTGACCTGTGGTGTGTCGATGTTTCCGTTTATTATGCCGTCAAGCAGTATGCCTTCACACAGCCTGACACTGTGGGATGCAACCTCGAGTCAACTGACGCTCACCATTATGTTTGGCGTTGCCTGTGTGTTTGTGCCTTTGATCCTGGCGTACACCATCTGGAGTTACATCAAGATGGCTGGCCGCATCAATACCCAAAGCATCCGCGACAACCCGCACACATTATATTAAGGAGCTTCTTATGTGGTATTTTGCCTGGATCTTAGGGGTGTTACTGGCCTGTTCTTTTGGCATTATTAACGCCATGTGGCTGGAATTAAACGGTTATCCCGGAGAAGAGTCTGATAAATCCTGAGTTAACCAACAGCGCCCAAGCCCGGGGCGCTATTTGCCCTGAAGATGCCAAAGTGCAGGCGCAGGCTGAGCCGGCTGGTACAGCAACTGATTTACTTAACCAACTGCTCAGGCCTCACCGCGCCGTTGTGCTGCTTATCGCCCTGCCCGGCATCTTCAGTGTGCCTTTGCTGATAGCGCAAATGTGGTACCTGGCCAAAATAGCTGCGGCCCTGCTGGCAAAATCGCCATTCGCCGGCACAGATGTGTTTTTGTTAGCTTTATGCTGGTTTGGCCGCACTGCCTTATTACTGGCAAAAGATGATATTGCACAACATCTGAGCAGGAAACTGCGGTGCCAGGTCCGGCAACACTTGCTGGCGCAACTGGCGGCTTTAGGTCCGTTACGCAGTCGTTTTGGTTCGGACGGTGCTCTGTCGACGCTCCTCACAGAGCAGGTTGACGCGCTGGATGGTTACATCAGCCGTTATGCCCCACAACAAATACTGGTGCTGGCGGCACCGTTGTTTATCCTGGTCGCTGTGGCCTTTCACAGCATTTTTGCTGCATTGTTGTTGCTGCTCACTGCGCCGCTGGTGCCGCTGTTTATGGTGTTGGTCGGTCGCGAGGCCAGCAAAGCCAGTCAGCAGCAACTGCAGTTATTAAGCAGGATGGGTGGACGTTTATATGACTTTCTGCAAGGACTGCCCCTGCTTAAACGGCTGAACGCAACAGATATAGCGGCAGCACATCTGGAGCATGCTGCAGGTCAATATCAACAAGGTTCAATGAAAGTTTTGCGCCTGGCATTTTTATCTACCGCTGTGCTTGAACTCTTCAGCTCGGTGGCCATTGCTTTAGTCGCCCTTTATCTCGGCCTTGGTTTATTGGGGGAATTGCCATGGCACAAAGCGCAGCTGTTGTTACCTTATCAAAGTGCACTTTTTATCCTGTTGTTGTGTCCGGAGTTTTATCAGCCATTACGCCAGCTTGGCACTGATTATCACGCCAGGGCGCAAGCGATAGCGGCCTGCGCTGAGTTTCGGGCTTTATATCAGGCAGAACATAATTCACCACAAAAGGCTGCAACCCAAGTCTCTTTGGTCACCTGCCCAGTGCAAGCTGCCGAGCTGAATTTTCATCATATCCTGGTGGGTGATGTCTCAGCACCGAGGCTCAGGATCAACGAGCTCAGCATCAAGGCGGGTGAGCAGCTGCTGCTCAGCGGCCCGAGCGGCAGCGGCAAATCCACATTCCTGCAGCTGATTGCCGGTTTTGTGCCTTTTTCGGGCGAAGTGATGGTCGACGGCATACGGCTTAATTCAAGCTCCATTTATCAGCTTCGAAACCAAATTGGTTACCTGCAACAGCAAGCTGAGCTACTGCCCGGCACCATTGCTGACAATCTGAAACTGGCCAAATCCGACACAACCGGTGAAGAAATGCAACAGGTTTTGACACAGGTGGAACTGTGGGATTTTCTAAGCCGGCAGCCCGAAGGCCTTGATTATCGCATCGGCGATTTTGGCGCGGGCTTATCCGGCGGACAACAACAACGGCTGGCCCTTGCCAGATTATTGTTACAGCAAAAACCTATCTGGTTGCTCGATGAACCTTTTGCCGAGCTGGATGAAGACACCAGCCTGCGTTTATCGGCACTGCTGCAGCGCATCAGTCCGGGGAAAACCTTGTTATTGGTCAGCCACCAGTTTTCCCAGCTTGGCTGGCTCAATCGGACACTCAGGTTTGAGCAGGGCCAGCTTGTTTTTACTGACGACCTCAGTAAAAACAACAAGGACAACACCACTCTGGCGGCTTCAGGACAAAACAACCCCCCTGGAGTTGCAGATGCCTGAATTCAGCAAATCTCACACTCAAACACCAGTCGCAGCAAAGGCGTCAGCGCAGCTCTCAGCTGCAACCACTGTGCCTTTGCAGCTCAGATTATTTGACTTGCTAAGGCCGCAGCGCTGGAGCTGGCGTCTGGCCATGCTGCTGGGTTTTATCACTTTAGTGGCCACAGTGCTGCTACTGGCCTACTCTGGCTGGTTTATCAGTGCTGCAGCAGTTGCAGGCATTGCCGCCATTCAGGCCGGAACTTTTAACTATATGCGCCCGGGTGCCATGATCCGGTTGCTTGCTATTAGCCGCACCGCAGGACGTTATGCTGAAAAACTGCAATCGCACTATGCTGTGCTGCAACTGTTGAAAACACTCAGGCTCAACAGCTTTGCGGCGTTATGCCGTAAACCCAATCAGCAACTGAATTATCTGACAGACCCCAATCATGCTGATCAGCTACAGCGCCTGATTGCCGATATCGATTTACTGGATCAATTTCCGCTCAAGGTGTGGTTACCCTGGCTGTGGGCTGGAGCCACTGCACTCTGTTACCTGGTTGCAGCGGGCTATTTATTGCCGCAAGGCCTGCCTGGTTTTACATTGATTTTGCTGCTATTGCTGTTCCAGCCACTTTGGCTGCACCTGTATGGCAAGAATATGTGTCACCGGTTGAATGTACAAGCGGGCACCCGCCGCCAACAGCTGTTGCATCAGTTGCAACTGCTCACCACCACACTGATGTTGGGGCACTGGTCAGAAAAAGCCAAAATGCTGGCCGACACCGACCACAAGCTTAACCTGCTACAGCGCGCTTTACAGCGTTCGGTGGTTTTGCAGCAAGGCATACAGCAGCTGTTATTGTTGTCAGGTTTTTTATGCTTATTGTGGGCACAGTCGCAACAGCAACAGCTGGCGCCGGCACTTGTGGTCGCATTGGCTTTGGGCTGGCTCGGCTTGTCGGAGATATTCACGCCGCTGGCACAATTTCACCTGGCTTTGGGTTATAGCCTGACCGCCCAAAAAAGATATAACGAATTACTGAGCGCCCCCTCAGCTGAACCTGTGCCACCGGCAACATCACAAACCAAACCGACCAACGTCAGCGCTGGCGAAGTGACAATTGAGCTCCATCAGCTGCAAATCGGTTTTATATCTGCTTTGCCTCAGCTGCCGCCTTTAACGGCCAGTTTTAAGGCGGGTGATGTGGTGTTATTGCACGGACCTTCGGGCTGCGGTAAAAGTTGCCTGCTACAAACCCTGGCGGGCGATCTGACAATTTTGGGCGGTGAACTGCTGTGGCAAAAACAACCTTTGCATCAGCTACACAGCCACCAAAAATATCAACAGATTGGTTATGGTGCTCAGCGTCCTCACATCTTTAATCTGACAGTGGCAGCCAATTTGCGACTGGCATGCCCCACAGCCAGCGACGACGAACTGCTGACCGTACTTCACCTGGTTGAGCTTAGGGCCTGGCTTGATAAACAACCAGAGGGGCTTGCAACTGTGCTTGGCCAATATGGTTGTGGTTTATCCGGTGGCGAAAGCCGACGTTTTGCCCTGGCACGGCTGCTGCTGCAAAAACCCGGACTTTTATTGCTGGATGAGCCTTTTGCTGGTCTGGAGCAAGAGCTTGCCTCCAGACTACTGCAGCGGTTAGCTGAGTTTCAGCAGCAAGGTATTCTCATAATCGCCAGTCACCAGCAATTACAGCACCCGGCTTTTAACCGGCACTGGCAGCTGGCACCGCTTTTACAATAATTGATTGCCGTTTAACAGAGCGTGAAAAAGCAGCTTGTCTGTCATTCACCCGACTGTTAAAGGTTGTAATTTACAGATTTCGCATTATGATCGCGTTTTTGTTTTCTTCGAGGTTGTTATGTCTTTGATGTCTTCTGTGGTAAAGCCGGCAACTGCTCTGGCTGTTTTATTGGTATTAACCGCCTGTCAGACTGCGGCACCAGGCGTTACGGCTGTTGCAGATACGGCACCAACCTCTTCACACGCGAACCTGAACAGTGTGCTCTGGTATCAGACCTCTGCAGAATTCCGGGCGAACAGTATTCAGACCTACAATCAGGCACGGGCACTATTAACAGCGGCCAAAGCCGACCGTAGCTGGACCGCCTGGCCACAAAACGACGCTGCAGCCCAGTTGCCACCGGCCATTATTGTTGATATCGACGAAACTATTCTGGATAACTCGCCTTCTGCTGCCCGTGACGTCTTAAACAACCAGCAAGGATTTGATGAGCAGCAATGGGACAACTGGGTCGCAGCAGCTAAAGCTCAGGCGGTGCCGGGTTCCGTGGCTTTTGTAAATGCAGCAGAAGCTATGGGTATTAAAGTGCTCTATATCAGCAACAGAGCCTGTAAAGCGCGTGACAAAAATAGCAGTTGTCCGCAAAAAGCCGACACTATCCGTAACCTGCGCGCCGTTGGTATCCACAAAGCAGATGAAACTCAGGTGTGGATCAAAGGCGAACAACCGGACTGGAGCAGCGAAAAACAAAGCCGCCGTGAACTGGCGATGCAGCAATACCGTGTGATTATGTCGGTCGGCGACGATTTTGGCGACTTCCTGCCTAATGTGAAAAAAGACATTACGCCGGCGCAACGTGCTGCTTTGGTAGACCAGTATCAAACGCACTGGGGTACCAAGTGGTTTATGCTGCCAAATCCAACCTATGGTTCATGGGAAACTATTCTGGCAGCGCCTAAGCAGCAATATTTACAAGGCTTTTAAGCAAGGTTTGGTTTTAAAAAATAAAAAAAGCTGCTACGGCAGCTTTTTTTATTTCATCAAGGCTCAGGGCAAAGGCGCGCCGCGGCTTGCCACGTATAACGCATACCAATGCTCGCGGCTTAAACTCAGTCCTCTGGCTTTGGCACAGGCGGCGATACGTTGTGGTTGTGTGGTACCTATCACCGGCTGAATACCGGCCGGATGCTTCATCAGCCAGCCCAGCACAATCGCTTCTGCTGTGGTTTGGTATTGGGCCGCCAGCTCTGCCACTAAATCTGCTGTTTTTTGTTGTGCCGCTGTGGCTGGTTTTTTGCCACCACTAAAAAGCCCCTGAGCCAGACTGCCCCAGGCCTGAATTTGCAACTTATGCTGCTGGCAATATTCGACAGTGCCATAACTGAAAAAATGGTTTGCGCCTTGTGGCATTCCGGTTAATACATTCTGTTCCAGCCAATCGATGCGGCTCAGGCTCATTTCCAGCTGATTCACCAGTAAAGGTTGTGCCAGATGCGATTGCAATAACTGCAGCTGCGGCCAGCCAAAATTCGATACACCAAAGTGTTTCACCATGCCTTGTTGCTGCAGCTCAAGCAGCACTGCAGCCACTTCTTCGGCCTGCATTAATGGATCTGGCCTGTGCAACAACAGAATATCAATATAACCACATTGCAGCTGCCTTAAGCTCAGTTCAACCTGCCGGCGGATATAATTGGCGGAAAAATCATAACGCCCCACCGCATCATCACTGGCAACACGGATGGCGCATTTGGTCTGGATCAGTATTTGATCGCGCAGATGTGGCTGCAAGCTCAGATAATCGCCAAACACCTGCTCTGCTTTGCCACGGCCATAAATATCGGCATGGTCAAACAGCACAAAACCCTGTTCTACAGCTGCATCCAGTGCACTGTAAGACTGCCTTCTGGCTTCAGAGCTGATCTCGGCCGCATTCCATTCACCACCAAGGCCCATACAACCAAATACCAAAGATCCGGCATCCGGGTAAGTTTGCAAAATGGGTTGCATATAAAAGTCCGCGTTAAAGTTGCTGTTGGCGCAGTGTAGCCAAAATACATTGTTGTACCCAGTTTTTTATCAGAATGGTGCTCTGGTTTCGAAAATCAGCCTAAGCGCGATATCAGAGATAAATACTGAAACAAATCATCACCCTGCAATAGATATTACGGTAAAGTAAAACCTAATGGTCGCGTTATAAGCCTGGTTTTTACTGACTGTTTTCTGGATGGAACTTAACATGAATATCAAATTGATCAGCCTGCTGGGCGCAGGACCAGCACTGTTAGCCATGACCTTATTAACAGCACCACCATTGGCTGATCTGACTGACAACGCCTGGCATCTGTGTGGCCTGATGGCCTGGATGATCCTCTGGTGGGTCAGCGAAGCTGTGCCTATTGCCGTCACGTCTTTACTGCCCATGGTGCTGGTGCCACTGCTGGGGGTTGCCACCATGGACGCTACCACAGCCCCTTATGCTCATCCGCTGATATTTTTATTTATGGGTGGTTTTACCTTATCCATCGCTATGGAAAAAACCGGCCTGCACCGGCGGCTGGCACTACGGGCTCTGTTATTGGCAGGCCACAAACCTGCAGCGCAAATTGCCAGTCTGATGGCCGTTACCGCTTTTTTATCAATGTGGATGTCCAATACGGCAACAGCTGTGATGATGCTGCCGATAGGCCTGTCGATTATTGCCATGGCAAAAGCCGATGATGATGACGATTTTAGTAAAGCCGTGTTATTGGCCATCGCCTACAGCGCCAGTATCGGCGGCATCGCCACTTTAATTGGCACCCCACCCAACGCATTATTGGCCGCTTTTCTCGCTGAAAACTATCAGATTGAACTCAGTTTTGCCCGCTGGATGCTGCTGGGTGTGCCGCTCGCCATTCTGATGTTGATATGTTGCTGGTTCTGGTTATGCAAACTGCAATTTCAGCTGCCAGCGCAAAGCAGCACCGGCAATCACAACCAGCTGGCACAGCAACTACATTCGCTGGGGGTGTTATCAAAAGCGGAAAAAACCGTGTTGCTGGTGTTTGTCCTGGCCGCCACCGGCTGGATAGGTCAACAATGGCTGGCACGCTGGACAGGGCTTGCCATCAGCGACACCCTGGTTGCGATGGCAGCGGCACTGCTGCTGTTTATTCTGCCGGGAAACGCCAAAACACCGGTATTAGCCTGGAAAGACAGTGAAAAACTGCCCTGGGGTATTCTATTGTTGTTTGGCGGTGGTTTAACCATGGCCGAACAAATTCAGAAAACCGGCGTCGCTCAGGTACTGGCAGAGCAGCTGCAGGTACTGCAAGGCATTGAGCCTGTGCTGGTGATGCTGGCGGTTGTTGTGCTGATTTTGTTGTTAAGTGAAGTCAACAGCAACACAGCCACTGCAGCCGCATTTTTACCCTTGCTGGGGCCTGTTGCCATGTCAATGCAGCTATCGCCTTTGTATCTGATGGTTCCTGCCGCCCTGGCCGCTAGCCTGGGTTTTATGCTACCGGTGGCAACACCACCCAATGCCATAGTGTTTGGCAGCGGTCACTTAAAAATAAAAGATATGATCAAAGCCGGTTTTGTGATGAATCTGGTGGGTGTCATGCTGGTGGTCTTACTGGCTGAACTGCTGGTGCCACTGTTGTTAAGTTAAGCAGCAGACACTTACTTTATAAAAAAAGCAGCTCCGGCTGCTTTTTTATTATTGGCTTTAGTACAACAAGACTTAACGCCTAAACACAGCTTTATTGCGGCTGCTGTTTATTATTTTTTATATAACTGTAAAGCCCAATCAAAGAAGCGGCTATCCAGAAAATTTCAATAACAAAACTGGCGAGGTTAAAGTTAATACACAAACTAAATAACAAAAACAACGCACCACACAGATTCATCAGGTTGTATAACAAACCTTTGGGGTTGGCTTTATTCAGTTGCAATAAAAAGAACGCGCCTACCACCAGGCAAGTACCGGCCATACCAACAATATCGGCAATTAAACTAAGCATGATTTAGATCTCAGAACAAGCTGAAGTCGTCCAAAACAGGCTGGCCCTTTCCATGGGAAGGACGGTTCTCAATTCCATGAGACAGCTTGGTTGTCTGTACGCCCATCCGGTCGCAGACACAAAAACAAAACGCCGCTAAAAGCGGCGTTTTGTTTATTTCTGTTTGCAAGATTTGTTGTATATAACAGTCTCACAAAGCCATTTTGGAGCGGGCAACGAGATTCGAACTCGTGACCTCGACCTTGGCAAGGTAGCGCTCTACCAACTGAGCTATGCCCGCAAATTTTTTTTTGTCCCTTTTA
>FWWM01010203.1_pt1 | contig 16849 bp, 8 predicted proteins | sample 2228351 | NCBI WGS metagenome assembly FWWM01 (sample SAMEA103939774, study PRJEB20133) | metagenome | reverse complement strand
GACTCTTTGTTGCGGGTTTCGGCGGGTTTTTTCTTTTTTTTCTTTGCCATTCCCTATGTCGCTTATTTTAAAAATTAAGGACAGATCAACTCATAATATAATGAATTTTTTGATTAAAGTCAAATTATTAAATAAATTTACAATCACTTTTTTTGTAATATACAATGAATCATCTGTTCAGCTCGATCGATATCATTATCATCTATATCGAGGTGTGTGACCATGCGCATTTTGGTTGGGGAGAAGGCTATGCATAATAGTCCCTTCTGCTTTAATAGAACAACCACATCTGGTGCTTTTAATCCCATCTCTTGCACATCGGCAATTACGATATTGGTCTGTATGGCTTGCAAGTCCACTTTTACCCAGGGATATTGGCTCAGAGATTTCGCCAGCCGTTGGGCGCGTGCATGATCATCTTTCAACCGTTGGAGATGGTTTTCGATGGCATACAAACCAGCAGCAGCTAAGATGCCAGCCTGGCGCATACCGCCGCCCCATATTTTGCGATAGCGATGGGCGCGATCGATGAACTCCGCACTGCCGGCCAAGACCGAGCCGACCGGAGCCCCCAACCCTTTCGAGAGGCAAACAGAGATGGAATCGAAATGTCGCCCGTATTCATGTAGTGGAATACCGGTGGCGATATGGGCGTTCCACAAACGCGCACCATCCAGGTGCAATTTAATTTGGTGCTTAAGGGTTAAGGCACGGATTTTCCTTATCTCCTCCAGCGGAAAAATCGCCCCGCCGGCGCGATTATGGGTATTCTCCAAGACAACCAACTGCGTACGTGGAAAATGGTGATCTGCAGGGCGAATGGCCGCCTCGATTTGCTCGGCAGTGATGACGCCACGAACGCCTGGTAGCGGCCTCATCTGCACTCCGGATAAAAAAGCCGGCCCACCACCCTCGTAGTTGAAGGAATGGCAATCCTGCTCGCAAATTACTTCGTCTCCTGGTTGGGTATGGCATTTGATGGCCAATTGATTGCCCATCGTGCCACTGGGGACGAACAACGCTGCTTCCATTCCTAATAGTTGAGCTACCTTTTTTTGCAAGGCGTTGACCGATGGATCCTCACCGAATACATCGTCACCAACTTCAGCATTCGCCATCACCTCTCGCATGGCAGCCGTCGGCTTGGTTACTGTATCGCTGCGAAGGTCGATGAGTTTTTCTGTCATGGTTTGATACTGTTTCCTTTTTTCTGTTTTTGTAAAAGTTGTTCATTCGGTTGAAATGGGACGCTGATGATGAATGAAAGACGAATCGTAAAAATCCCTTATTTTTTTCGAAAACCCAAAATCGGAGCCTGCCGGATATGCTTTATCGCCTCGTTTCTGATGTTTCCCGGGGCATTAAAAAAGGCTCAACTGCCCTTCGTTCTTGCGAATGATCCGTTTGCCTGTTTGTTTATGCAACAACATTTCCGGAATGGCTGTAAGAAATCGAGATGGATATTGCAGATATCGCTGTCCACGTAGAAAGCGCGATTTTGCATGCGTCAAAAATAGCTGCTGTTTAGCCCTGGTCATCCCGACGTAAAACAGACGTCGTTCTTCATCGGCGTCGCTCGACATCGAACCGAAAGTAAAGGGTAGGATATTCTCCTCACAGCCAATGATGAACACGACCGCAAATTCCATTCCTTTTGCAGCATGCAAGGTTAAAACTGAGACTTGATCGGCACGCGTTTCTAATTGATCGATCTCTTTTTGTAGGGACAGGCTATCGATGAATAAATCCACTCGATTGTGGAAGGGTTGAGCAAGATTTTTAAGCCGTATTTTTAGCGCTTTGATCTTTGGGTCTGGCGCTGGAAGAGCTGCAAATATTTGCTCCAAAATACGATCTACAGCGGTTTCTTTCGCCAGGCTGAGCAATGCTTGTAATAACTCGCTGACTTTTGCTGCTGGCGATAGAATTTTCCATAGATTTTGCCAATCCGTTTCGGCACGTAAAACATCTTTATTCATTTGACGCAGAAGGGGGGTAAAAAGTTTCAGCATATCAGGATAAAGAAAATGCAAAATAGTGATCACATCGTCCAACCGTTTGTTTGCCATGTGCCAAAAACGCAGACAGGATAGGATGAAAGGGGCGATGGGATCTCCATAAAAGACCTCGTCGGAGGCGGTACGAAAAGGGATACCCGAACGGGTCAGGGCTTCTAAGAGTGGCGGTAAAAGCAGGCGGCTACGAACCAGCACCGCAAAATCGGAAAAGGAGTATCCAAAATGTTCTGAATTTCGGCCTCGTTCGCTGTCGATGGAAAAATGACTAATACCACCGCTGAGTTTTTCGATCTGCTGGACGACGAATTCCGCCTCTGAGCGATCGCTAACTGCCTGGTAGATTTGTATTTTCAATTCGCTTTTTTTCGAACCAGAAGCCTCTTGCAAGTCCGACGATGGTCCTACTACCCCCAGCATCTGACGCGCTCCCAAGTGGATTTCCCTGCTACAGCGATAATTATGTTGGAGCCGCAACGATACCGAACCTGGAAACTCCTTCTGAAACTGAAAAAAGAAGGCAGGGCTAGCACCGCGGAAACCATAGATGGCTTGATCAGGATCGCCGATCACGCAAACATCTTTGGCAGCGATGGCAAAAATACGAAACAGTTCATATTGTGCAACATTAATATCTTGAAATTCATCCACTGCTAATACTGTATATTGGCGTAAAAAGTTACGACGCATCTCGGCATGGTTGCGCAATAAACGCACTGGCCAAGCAATCAAATCTTCAAAATCAAAAGCATTGCGCTGCAACAGCAACATTTCATACTTTTGGAAAATTTTTAAAAAGGACGGCGGAGATGTTTCGACAAATTCTTTGGGCAGTGAGTCCGGCATATATAATAGCGATTTGATCATGTTTATACGATGGAGAATGCTCTTACTCACCTGCTCCCCGCCCTCCGCCTCTAACAGCTGGAGGAATAAAGGATCATGCTCAGGATCGATGACGATAAAATCCTGACTACGACCAGCGGGTTGATCAAATTGGCGCAAGATAGAATAGCCCAGGGAATGGAACGTGTGAATATGAATCTTTTCGGCAATACCTTCCTGCAGCGAACGCCGCAAACGCAAACGCATCTCCTCGGCGGCTTTTTGGGTGAAGGTAACGGCCAGGATCTCCTCGGGCTTGGCAAAACCAGTGCTGATCAGGTCTACCAGCCGTTGTGTCAGCGTCAGGGTCTTGCCGGAACCGGGACCCGCCTGGATGATGAGTGGTGAGCCACGATGCTCTATTGCTGCTCGCTGCTCGGCATTCAAGCTCAGTCGAGATGGATCATCCGACCTTTGGGTTACTCGTTTGCTTTTTTCGGCAATGTTGAGTAAATATTGCTCTTTGCCTTCTGCCACCGCTGACGTTTTATCGGCCCTTTCTGGAATTTCAAACAAAACACCTTGCTGCAGCAGTTTTTGCCTTTCATCTTCCCTGAAAAGATGAATCACCCCATATTCGCCATCGTATCCTGGTTCGGTAAAGACCTCGCCCACGCGCATGCGACGAATGGCTTCGGCTAACAGCTCACCCGCCACGGTTTGTAGAGTGTCTAGAGGAATGTTCATCAGAATTTCCATCTCCGGGCCCAATTCTCGGAGCATGGTTTGATATTGTTGCTGCACTTTTTTTGATGTATGTCCCACACCGTGGACTTCTGCTAAAACCTCTGGAAGCGGTACCAGGCTAATAAAGGATTTACTTCCTTCAGGCTGGAATTTTTCAGGTCGGTCGGCTAATTCGTGCACGCGATAACTTACTCCGAGCGTTGCTGGTTTGCCACAGACCGGACATAATCCTTGATGTTTGATCGTCTCTTGTGGTGGCATCACACATTGGCATTTGCGGTGGCCATCCCAATGATATTTGCCTTCTTCGGGAAAAAATTCGATGGTTCCTTGAAAGCCATTATGGTTTTTATTCTTCAGAGCAGCGAACATCGCAGCGTAATTGAGCTCGGTATCGAATAGGTTGGCTTCGCGGCCGAGGTTTTCGGGAGAATGGGCGTCGGAATTAGAGATGAGGTTATATCTATCCAGCATCGATACCCGCCAGTTCATCGGCGGATCAGAAGAGAGACCGGTTTCGACGGCAAAGATGTGGGGTGACAAGTCTTCGAAGCATTCTTCGATGCTATCGAATCCTGATTGCGAACCCAAGAGCGAGAACCACGGCGTCCAGATATGGGCCGGAACCAGATGGGCTTCTGGGTCACACCGCAGCACCATTTCCAACAGATCACGCATGTCCAATCCAAGAATCGGTCGGCCGTCGGAATGAATATTGCCAATGCGTGCGAACATGGACTGTAATTTTTCTGCTGCAGCAAAGGAGGGAAGATAGACGACGGCATGAATTTTCCGTACGCGTCCTGCTTTTTTATAGATGCAGCTTATCTCTCCGGAAAGCATAAAATAAACCGCTTTGCGGCAAAGGGGGGGCACATGAGGTTCTATCTTTGCGCGTAAATCGGAACGCAGCTGGAAGAGTCCCGGCGCCTGCTCGTCAGGCAACAATTGCTCTTTCAATTCTGCAAGCCATTTAGGATGGGTGATATCTCCTGTAGCCACAGCTGTCAAACCTTTGAGTTGTGCCCAGAGCGCCAGTTGCTCTGGGACGAGGTTACGACTGGTGGCGCGTGAATAATGGGAATGGATATGGAGATCGGCAATGAATTTCATGTTACTCATGGAACTTGTGCATCTTACGATCTGCGGAAAAAAATATTTACTAAAATATAATGAATTATCGCCTGAATGCCAAGAAAATCATTATTGTTTCAATTTTTGTTTGCCTGATTATCTGAGAGGTAGCATTCAGGGAAAATGAAGGAAAAAATTGTTGCGTTTAAAAGTAAATTATATTACTTTTTAGTGGTTTTTCAAGGAGTCGGCTTTGAAAAAAACATTCATTTTGGATACTAACGTCATTCTCCACGATTCTTCCTGTATCTTCCATTTTCAAGAAAATGATATCGTCATACCCATCACTGTGTTGGAAGAGATCGATGCTTTCAAGCGGGGGCAAGATCAGATCAATTTCCATGCGCGTGAGTTCGTGCGTCGTCTGGATGAATTTCCCGGGGATGATTTGGTGAACGGTGGCGCTGATATGGGCGAGGGCCGTGGCCGGATATCTATCCTGACGCTTTTCCACGATGAACCAGAGGTGATCGATGCTTTTCTCGAACAAAAGTCCGATCATCGCATCCTTAGCGCTGCGTTGTCTTTGAAGAAAAAGTTACCCCATCAACAAGTGGTGTTGGTGAGTAAAGACGTCAATCTGCGGTTGAAAGCACGAGCTCTGGGGTTGGAATCTCAGGATTATTATACCGATAAGATCGAAGATGTAGATAAATTATATCGCGGCAAGCGGTTGTGCGACAACATCGATGGCAAAGTCATCGATCGGCTATATAAAAATCATGAAGTATCCCCCGCAGAAGCAGAGGTGGAGCCGCTTTATCCCAACGAATTTTTTATTCTCCGCAATAGCAGCAAATCGGTATTGGCTTTTTACAATGCCCGCACGCAAATGTTGCAGCGTATCGATAAGCTACAAGCCTATGGCATTACCCCGCGTAATGCCGAACAGGCTTTTGCCCTACATGCTTTGATGGATGGTGAGATCAAACTGGCCAGTTTGAGTGGCAAGGCGGGTACTGGCAAGACGCTGTTGGCGTTGGCGGCTGCTTTGGAGGTTCGCAAGGATTATCGGCAGATATTTTTAGCCCGTCCGGTGGTAGCTCTTTCTAATAAGGACTTGGGTTATCTGCCCGGCGACATCGAGTCCAAATTAGATCCCTATATGCAGCCATTGTACGACAATCTTGGCGTCATTCGTAACCAATTCAAAGAGAATGACGAACGTGCCATGCGCATCAGCGAAATGTTGGAAAGCGGCAAATTGGAGATTGCTCCCCTGGCCTATATTCGCGGCCGCAGTCTAGATCATATCTATTTTATCGTCGATGAGGCGCAAAACCTGACCCCCCATGAAGTGAAAACCATCATCACCCGCGCCGGAGAAGGCACTAAAATCGTCTTTACCGGTGATCCTTATCAGATCGATACCCCCTATCTGGATATTCGATCAACCGGTCTGAATTATCTCATCGATCGCATGAAAGGCCAGGCCATCTATGCCCACATTACGTTGGAGAAGGGGGAACGTTCGCCTTTGGCGGAATTAGCCAGCGATTTGCTGTAAAAAATACTTGATTTTTTCGAGAAAATAAAGTATTCTTATAGGCAATGCTCACCAAAAGATACATAAATATGCCTGCAAATCAAGTTTCGAAAAAACTTGCACTTAAATGTCCTTTTAACCCTTCCATACAAATTGGAGGATCCGTATGAAGAAGCTGTTACTGCTCTCCTTTGTCGGTGTACTCTGCGTTACGGTATTTTTATTTGCTGGTACGACCGGTAAGATAGCCGGCACCATAACCGACGTTGAGACGGGCGAGACGCTGCCTGGTGTCAATGTCCTGATCGAGGGTACCAGTTATGGGGCGGTCACCAATTTAGAGGGCTATTATGTGATTCTCAATGTCCCGCCTGGCACTTATACGCTGAAGGCCAAGATGGTTGGTTATGCTGAGCAACGCATTCAGGGTGTGCGGGTAGAAATAGATTTGACCACGACGATCAATGTAAAACTCAAGCCCGAGGTACTGGAAGGAGAGACCATCACCGTGGTGGCTACACGGCCAGTGGTGCAACAGGATATTTCCGCCAGCCAGGCCAATGTTGAAGCCGCGCAGGTGGCGGTGCTGCCAATTCAGCGGGTCTCGGAAGTGGTAGGCGTCCAGGCTGGTATTTTGGGATTAGAAGTCAGAGGCGGAGCCGCCGGAGATCTTGCCTTTATGCTGGATGGGGCCATGTTGCGCGATGAGAGAACCAATGCACCATTGACCAATATCAGCCTGGCCTCGGTGAAGGAAGTGAAAGTGCAGACCGGTGGGTTCAATGCAGAATACGGCAATGTGCGCTCGGGTATTGCCAACGTCGTGACCAAGGAAGGAGAACGGGATGCCTATTCATCTTCATTGCGTTTCGAATACAGTCCACCGGCGCCCAAACATTTTGGTCCTTCTGCTTATGCCCCCGATAGTTATTGGAATTATCCCTATCTGAATGATGAAGTCTGCTGGATTGGAACAGAAGCCGCTTGGTCGAGCCCGGAAAAACGCTATCTCCAACGACAATATCCGCGCTTTATCGGCTGGAACGCTATTTCGCAACAGACGTTACAGGATAATGATCCCAACAATGATCTGACGCCTGAAGCAGCCAAACGGGTCTACGAGTGGCAACATCGGCGCCAGGGTGACATCAAGGAACCGGATTATATTTTGGACGTCGGTTTTGGTGGGCCGGTTCCTTTTATTAGCCGAAAATTGGGCAATTTACGATTCTTCGGAGCCTATAATCGCGAACAGAATATGTATTTGGTTCCTTATGCCACCGACCGCACGATCATTTACAGCACCCAGTTGAAACTGACCTCCAATATCACTAAAAATATAAAACTCACTGTTTCAGGACTTTACAGCGAGCTCAGTGCCACCACAAATAGCGCTAATGGTTTGGCTACTTATTTCTACAGTGTCGAATCGGTGGCAGCGCCCTTGCATGAACGTAGCTATATCGACGCTTTGATGTACGCACCTGAGTATTGGTGCCCCACCTGGCAGTTTAAGCACAGCGTCTCGGCGCGATTGACGCATACCTTGAGCCCAAAAACTTTTTACGAGGCCAGTATAGAACGATTTGGCGCTTTTTATAAAACCTACCCCAACCCTCTGCGGGATACTACGCCAATTATTAAATTTGGCGAAAATTATTGGCTGGATATGGCGCCTTATGGTTTCATGCCGTATCCCAGCACCGGCATCAATGGGCTGCGCATGGGGGTTGGCATGAGTAACGCCCGCGACTACAGCCGGCTGTTCACCTATACCGGAAAATTCGATATCACCAGTCAGGTTGATAAAACCAACCAGATTAAAAGCGGCGTCGAGTTCGTCTACAACGATCATCATGTGCGCTACGGTTCTATCGATATCACCTTGCCCGTCGGTCGACCATGGTCGATTTGGGATAAACAACCCATCCGTGCAGGTGCTTATGTTCAAGATAAGATCGAATTCAAGGGCATGATCGCCAATCTCGGTGTCCGGTTTGATTACTCCTATGCCAATAGCGACTGGTACGACGTGGCGACCTATGATCGCGATTTCTACTCTGCCAAATATGATTCAACCAAAGAAGACCTCTATCCCAAGAAACCTGCTAAAGCCTTGTACTATTTCAGTCCAAGATTGGGGATCTCCCATCCGATCACCGTTTCTTCAAAGATTTATTTTAATTATGGCCATTTTCGCCAAATTCCAGCAGCCGAGAACCTCTATATCGTTCAACGCTACACCGACAAATCGATGAGCCGCATCGGCGATCCTAACCTTGAACTGAGCCGCACGGTCGCTTATGAATTGGGTTATGAACAAAATTTCTTCAACCAATTCCTCATTCGTTTAGCCACCTACTACCGCGATATCATGTTCCAACCGGCCACGGTCACTTACACGAGTGCGGATAATAAAGTTAATTATGCCAAATTGGAGGCCAATAATTACGAAGACGTGCGCGGTTTCGAGATTTCCCTGGAACGGCGAATGGGACCGTGGGTGACCGGTATTATCAATTATAATTACATGGTGCAGACGTCGGGTTATTTCGGCCGGCGGCAGTATTTTGAAAATCCGGCCGATCAGATGGAATATGATCGCAATAATATTTACCAGGAAAAACCCCTACCTCAGCCCTATGTCAAAGCGAATATCGCGTTCCAGTCACCCAATGCTTTCGGGCCTAAAGTATTGGGTATGCAGCCGCTTTCTAATTGGATTTTGGGCATTCAATTCTTTTGGCGAGCTGGTGAGTATTTTACCTGGACTGGTGGCGGTACCGTTCCTGGCGTGACATACAATGCCCAATATCCCGATTATCACAATGTCGATCTGCGTATCTCCAAGGCGGTATCTATTCGCAACTATCGATTCGAGTTTTACCTTAATATCAATAACGCCTTGAATACCAAAATCCTCTCTAATTATTGTTTTGCCGATGGTCAGGATCGCCGCGATTATCTCAACTCGCTGCATTGGGGACCAAAGGTCGGTCAGTATGTTGGCCCATATGACAAATATGGCATCGGTTATGGAGACGATAAATTTGGAGATCTGCGGCCAGACAATGTCCCGTACGATCCGTTCGAACAAATCCTGGCAAATCCGAATAACGATGAGGCGATCGCTCAACAGAATGCGGAAATTATCGCTCGTAACAAAGCGAGGATCAAATCCAAATCCTATATCGATAATCCGAACCTGAAATATTTGTATTACCTCAATCCGCGGGATATCTTTTTCGGCATCAAGATCGAGTTTTAGGCTCAAAGTATAATGCAGAGTTCAGCAACCTTACTGAAATGCTTAAAGCTTCTCAGAATAGTAAAGAACCTAAATTAAAAGGAATGATCTCTATGAAATTTCAATCATTCATTACCGTTTTAATTCTCTTCTTGATCTTCTTATTGCCGCAAATGATACCGGCGCAAGTGATCAAGCAGATTAAAATTGGTTCTCTGCAGAGCTGGTTTAGCGATGAAGGATCGGAGATCGAAGAAGGATTCCGCCTAATCCAGCAATATGGCTTAAGTTGGCCGTCGCAGTATCAAAAGCAGGATAACCAGGCTGCCAAGGCACTGTGGATCGGCACCACCAATTATACCGATGGCGATCAATATGGCGGCAATACTTATCTATATAAAGTGGTGCATATCGGGCCTCGCGGCCACGATCCGCAGCGGGAATTCATGCCGATTCGATTTGATTTGATCGGTAGGTTCAATCATCCTCAGGTTTATGTCGACGGCATACCTGGTACTGCCTTAATGTGGGAGGATGAGGTTGATATCATCGATCCTGATTTGCCATGCGACCGCATGCTTTATAATGTGGTCAATACCTCTATCGGCATCACCATGACGCGGAAAATCATGGCTTGGGGGCAACAATATCATGATAATTATTTCATTTATGATTACGTTTTCAAGAATACGGGTAACATCGATCCCGATCCTGAAATTGAAAAACCGAATCAGGTGTTGACCGATGTCTATTTCTTCTGGCAATATCGCTACGCAACGGGTCGAGAGGCCGATGAAACCGCTGGTTTTAATTCCCCTCGTTGGGGCATCAATAAAGTGAACAGCACCCGCGGTGAAGCCAAAGCCGAAAACAGCACGGACAAATTCAAATATATTGGCGATTATGAGGATTACCTCAATGGCGTCCCCGGAGCAGATTCGCTGCGCTGCCAGCTGTGCTGGAACGGACGCTTTTCCAAATCACCATACGACTATATCGGCGTGCCCGATGTCCGTTACGGCACGGGTCGGTGGATGTCGCCGCAATTTATCGGCAATGTCACTTTGCATGCGGACAAATCTCCCAGCGATAAGAGTGATGACCCCCAACAACCGACCACAACCACTTATCAGCAATCCGATGACCCACCCACGCGGCCGAATGACCAGTTCGATGCCGCGCGCATGGCTGACGAGTGGAAATGGATCACCCGTGGCCATCGTCTGCCGCGGCATGACGAAGTGATCGGCGACGGCTTCCCCGATAACTTTGAAGGCACTCCGGGGGGATTTTCCAGCATGAACGGCTATGGCCCTTATACCTTAAAGTTTGGCGACAGCATTCACATCGTCATCGCCGAAGGATGTAACGGCATCAATCGGAAATTGTGTGAGGAGTATGGCAAGGAATGGATCAAAGCGTATAAAAATCCGGCCTATACCGGTCCATTCCCTCTTCCTAATGGCTCCACTACTACCGATAAAGACGTTTTTAAGAACTCGTGGATCATGACCGGTAAGGATTCATTATTTAAAACTTTTGGCCGCGCTCGTCGTAATTATAGCATTAATTTTAAGATTCCCAATCCACCTCCGCCACCAGCTATTTTCACGGTAAATTCCGGTGGCGATCGTATCATGCTCTCCTGGTCGAAAGAGCCAGAAAGTTATCCAGGGTTTGCTGGTTATAAAATCTATCGTGCCATCGCCAAATACGATACTACTTATGATCTGATCTTTGCCTGTGGGGCAGGAACGCCTAACCCCTTGGTAAACAGTTATAACGATATGACCGCAGCACGGGGGCAGCAATATTACTATTACATCACGGCTTTCGATGACGGTAGCAACAACAAACCAGAAATCTATCCAAAGGATAAGCAACCCAATCCGGGCGGCGTGTTGGAGAGTAGTATGTTCTGGACGCGTACCACCCAACCCGCTTATCTGCGTCGAGCACCGGTCAACGATATGGATAGCATCCGTGTAGTGCCCAATCCTTTCAACACGCGATCGGCTAAATTACAGTATCTTGGTGCACCAGATAAGATCATGTTTTTGAACATTCCCGGCGAATGTACTATCAAGATTTTCACCGAACGCGGTGATTTAATAAAAACCATTAATCACATAAATGGCAGCGGCGACGAATGGTGGAACTCGAACACCGATTACGGCCAGGTGGTGGTCAGTGGTGTCTATATTGTCGTATTCGAGACGCCTGACGGCCGCAAAGCTATTCGCAAATTTGTAGTTATTCGTTAAAAGGGAAAAAAGAGGAAAATAAGAATCAAGGGAGCAAAAGGACATGAGAAGAATAATAGTTGTTATGTTAGTGGTGGTCTTCATGATGGTCAGTTATGTGAGTGAGGGCCTTGGGCAGAAGAAGTTAGCGCAGACGGGTTTTCAGTTTTTGAGTGTGGGTACGGATGCGAGGGCGACGGGGATGGGGGAGGCGTATACGACGGTGGAGGGTAGCAGTGGGGCGTTGTTTTACAATCCGGCGGGGATGGCGCGGTTAGGGGGTTTTTTAGAGGTGACGGCTAGTCGGACGACGTGGATAGCGGATATAGAGTATGTGACGGGTAGTATGGCGTTGCGTCCGTGGCGGGGTCAGTATGGGGTGTTAGGATTTAGTTTTATGTCGGTGGATTATGGGGAGTTGCAGGGGACGATGGTGGCGGATAATGAGCAGGGATTTATTGAGACGGGTAGTTTTTCGCCGAGTTCGTATGCGATTGGAGTGGGATATGCGAATGATTTGACGGATCGATTTGCGGTAGGGGGTCAGGTGAAGTGGGTGTCGCAGGCGTTGGGGGAGAGTATTATACCGGTGGGGAATTATGATGTGACGAAGGAGACGCGGCGGAAGAGTTATCGGGAGGAGGTATTGGCGTTTGATTTTGGGACGTTGTACAAGACGGGATTCAAGAGTTTGGCGTTTGGGATGTGTGTGCGTAATTTTTCGGAGGAGGTCAAGTACGAGCGGGAGGGGTTTCAGTTGCCTCTCACGTTTAAGGTGGGATTTTCGATGAATGTCATGGATTTGGTACCGAGTTTGGGCAAGGAACATGGTTTGTTGGTGTCGATAGATGCGGTGCATCCGCGGGATTTTCCGGAGTATTTGAATATAGGGATGGAATATAATTTTATGAAGGTGTTGTCGTTGCGAGGGGGATATATTACGCGGCAGGATGATTATGGGTTGAGTGGGGGATTTGGATTGAGTGTGTATGGGGTGCAATTGGATTATTCGTATACGCCGTTTGAAGTATTTAGGGATATTAATCGATTTAGTGTGAGGTTTAGTTTTTAGGGGATAAGGGTGGTTGCAATAATTTAAAGAAAGGAAGAGGGAAGAGAAGATGAGAAAGCGAGAGAGATTAATAATAGGGATAATGGTGGTGATGGTAGTGGTGGTGATGTGGGGATGTGAGAATGAGTATCCGCCGAGTTTATATGATCCGAATCGGCAGGGGTTGCCGACGCCGGAGATAGAGTCGGTGGAGCCGCCGTTGGAGGGGTTGGCAGGGGTGACGAAGGTGACGATCATGGGGAGGCATTTTGCGTCGGATGTTAGGAAGGTGATAGTGTATTTTAATGCGTCACGGGGAGAGGTGTTAGAGGCGACGGAGAGTCGGTTGGTGGTTCGGGCGCCGATATTGGTAGCGGATTCGGTGCTGATTCGGGTGGCGGTACAGGGGGCGGAGTTATTTGGGGTGTACAATCGTAAGTATCGGTTACTGGCGGCGCAGGCGCCGGTGGCGAAGTTTTCGCCGGTGGATGAGCCGTGGGGAGTGACGACGGATGCGGAGGGGAATATCTACACGTCGATGGTGGTGAGCAATGCAGGAGTGGGGATACGGAAGATCGATTTGAAAGGGGTGGTGAGTGAATGGGCGCCGAAGGGAGGGGAGACATTTTACAGTGCGTTGAAGATGGGTCCTGGGGGGGTGATATATGCGGCGCGGAAGCAGAAGGCGATATTTCAGGTGGTGGCGGGACAGAAGGGGGTGGTATTTCAGAGTGCGGGATTGGGGACGATAGCGGATTTGGATTTTGATCAGTACAAGAATATTTGGGGAGTGGGGAATAATGATAAGATCTATTGTGTGACGCCGGGGAAGGTGGTGAAGGCGTATGATTTTAAGGCGGATTTGCGGACGGTGCGGGTGTATAATGGGTATGTGTATGTAGGGGGGAAGAAGGATGGATTGGAGAAGGTGTGGCGATTTCCGATAGTGGGGGATGGGGAGGTAGGGTCAGTGGAGGAGTATTTTGATTATAGTGGGGCGTTAGGCGGGGGATCGGTGTATATGATCAGTGCGATTAATTTTGCGATGGATGGGGACATGTACATTGGGACGGATGCTCCGGCGGCGATTTATGTGGTGCATCCAGACAAGACGATGGAGGCGTTGTATCCTGGGCAGTTTGTGCCGAAGGCGGCGGTGTTTTCGTGGGGTAAGGATGCGGAGGGGAGATATATTCGGTTGATAGTGACGCGGGAGAAGACGGCGACGGATGCGCAGAGTTTGCTTTGGGTGAATATGCAGAAGGAGGGGGCGCCGTACTATGGGATTCAATAAAGGTAGATGATGAGGGTTAAAGCGAGTAATAGGGACAAAAAGGAGAAAGGAGGTGAGCTTGGCGAGGGAGAGAATAATTTTGGAATAGGAGTAAAAAGTTAACCAAAAAAGGAGGACGCTATGAAGAGAGTTGTGACAGTGGTATTGGTGTTGATGTTGGGGGTGAGTTTGAGTGTATTTGGGGGTTGGAAGTTTGTGAAGAATTTTCCGGATGATAGTTTTAAGCCGGCAGGGAGTAGTGGAGGTCATGGGGTGGCGGTGGATCCGGAGGGGAAGATCTGGATTCAGATGTACGGGACTACGGACAGTATTTTGACGGCGGCTGGTACGTACGGGAAGACGCGAGTGATTTACTGTTTTTATCCGGATGGTAGTCCTGCGCCGTGGAATGGGAAGAAGGTGTTGACGTTGCCGGATGGAAAGTTGGACACGTTGTGGAACAGCCATCGGGGGTTGGGGAAGGACCCGCAGGGGAACATTTTGTGGAGTTCGTTTGATGTGATCTACCGGTTGGACTACAAGACGGGGGAGGTGTTGCAAAAGTTGCAGCCGAAGGTGAACACGACGGTATGTGCGCCGGTGACGGATGCTGAGGGGAACGTGTATGTATCGTTTGTGTTGCCTGGGAATCCGATCATGGAGTTTGATGCGGATGGGAATTATTTGGGGAATGTGACGGATAGTGAGGGTGCGTATGGGCGTGCGTTATGGGTGACGGCGGATGGTTTGACGGTGTATTCGCCGCGATTTAGTGCGCATGCGGTGATGCGCTATAGTCGGCCGGACAAGTTTTCTGCGTTTTCAGCGCCGGACACGGTGTTGAAGGGGGTGGATAGTGAGAGTAACTGGGCGGTGAATCCGCGGACGGGTCGTGTGTGGTTGGATGCGGGGACGTATTTTGACATGCCGAATCGCTATCCTGGAGTGGTGACGCATTATACGCCGGGGAGTTATTATGAGTTTGATTTGGCGACGGAGGCGGTGACGGATAGTTTGCGCTGGAATTTCAACAAGCCTGGGAATCCGGATGAGCGGTTGCGAGGGATAGATTTTAGTGTGACGGGAGACACGGCTTATGTGACGTGCTTTGGTGCCAGCGACTATCCACCGGTGCAAATGTTCGTCAGAGAAAGCGATCAACCATCTTTTAAAGAATTGGTCATTGCCGAAGAGGTAAAACTGAACGGGGAGGTACCTTCAGGGTTACGTTTTAAACCAGGAAGGATTTTAGATAATGGCAAGACCATCTGGTTCTGCGCAGAGAATCCGTCGACAAAAGTTTCCTATGTATTTAGATCCATCGACGGTGGAGCTACTTTTACTCACAACGCGACGCCCATTGAAGGCCGTGCGGCGCAAATGGATGCGTTCGATAAAAATTCCGCTCTAATCGCCACTGCAGAAGGAAAGATTTTTGCAACCGACGACGGCGGTGCCAATTGGACCGAATGCTATTCCTATACCATTCCACCATTAGCACCAGGATTTTTCGACGGCATTCGCGTACTCGGTCCTGATGTAGCTGTTGCCTTTGGCGATACGGAAACCGATGGCTTGATGCACTTTGTACGTACCGAAAATCGAGGCTTGACATGGGAAGAAATCCAAGGCATCGATTTTCTCCATGCTGCATATGGTTATTATACGTGGGGTTCAGGCGCGGCTAGTGTTGGTCAGGCTATGTTCTGTGCCGCCACAACAACGGCCTATGATTCATCCTTTGTTTTCCGTTCGTTGGATGGCGGTAAGACGTGGGAAAGTTTCCGCATTTCCAAAGATATCATTACCACCTATCCGCGATCCATTGGTTTCTGCAATACTAAGGAAGGAATGATAGCCGCACGAGGTGGTGCAGTGGTGAAAACCTCCGACGGTGGCGCTACTTGGTCGCCGACAAATTTGCCATATGAAGGAGCTTATATTAATGGAGTAGTCGGTATTCCTAATACCAATATCATGCTTGGAATGGACGACAATGGCGTATTTTTTACGACTGACCTCGGAGCTACATGGGGCAAAATAACTACACCAGAGACGGTGACAAAAGCCTATATCGGTGGTGTATTTTTAAATAGCGAATTTGGTTATGTGTTCACCAACACCGGCGGCCCCGTGCTGCGATTCAAAGATCAGGTGACGAAAGTGGCCACACGCCAGAAAGATAATATGCCCGACCGTTTCCAGCTCGCGCAAAATTATCCCAATCCCTTCAACCCAACCACAACGATTGATTATACCTTGCAGAATGTGGAAAAAGTCTCTCTGAAGGTATTTAATTTGCGCGGTGAAGAAATTAAGACATTGGTCGATGGTCAGATGAGCGCCGGCAACCACTCGATCAAATGGGATGCGACGGATAATGACGGACGCAAAGTAAGTAGTGGTATTTACCTATATGTTCTTAAAGTAGGTGATCAGCAGGCTTCAAGAAAGATGATGCTAGTAAAGTAGAATAGTATTAGACTCTCTATTAAGCGTTGTCAGGAATATAAATGACTGACAGCGCTTTTTTGTTACAATAAGTATTACTGATATCCAAGAGAATTATATAATGTTGAAATCGTTATTTTCAGATATAACTTTTCCTTACAAAAATGATAGATTTTTAAAAAGATTAAAAGTTATCGAACTAAATTTTATCATACCAACGATGATTTTTTCTTGATTTTATTTTAAAAATGATATACATTTTAAAAATTAGATTAATATTTTAATTTGGATAACTCGGTATAAAGTAATAAGGAGGTGATGAAGAATTCATAGTTGTACAGACGAATTGAATAACTCTACATTACAGTACTAAAAAA
>FWWM01006368.1_pt1 | contig 16861 bp, 16 predicted proteins | sample 2228351 | NCBI WGS metagenome assembly FWWM01 (sample SAMEA103939774, study PRJEB20133) | metagenome | reverse complement strand
AAATCAGACATATCAGCGCCTCCTCGCCGAGGCACTGAATCACAATCTGATCACCGTGGGAATCCAGTTATTGGGTCCGGACCCTAATCTCACGATAAAGGACCAACGCACTGTCATAATGACCGCGTGCAACATCTAGGGCATCGACTCGACGCTCAACATCGCCTAGCACTTTCAGTACGTTCGCTTCGCCAAGCCGATCCATATCAGACCGGTAGATAGCAAGCCCGGCTTCAAGATCGGCACGAGCGCCCTCCATGTTGCAAGCTCGGAACTTCGCTTTTCCCTGCTCGAACAAGTCGTCCGCACTGTCCATGATTGTCGTCACCCCCAGATACCGGTGTATCGTGTAAGCCAAATACTGGTCGACACTTTTCAGGCAAAGACTATCGTTGCGCTACTTGACTGGCAAGCAAGGCTATTACCAATACGGTTAAAGAAAAATACCACTGCCTATCGTCACGAACAACAATGGCCGGCGACTGCCGTGTTCCCGATCTGCCGTGCGGTTAACACACGCCAATCGGTTGGCGTTATTATACTTGACGTACCCACTTTGATAACGTAGGGTGAATCCATAATCGGAGTCCACCCAATGCCGTCTGCCATGTCCGCCCCGCACTTCCACAATGAAGAAGCCGCTTATGCCTACGTTGAGGCGCGCATTTGGCCTGAAGGCCCTGTGTGCCCTCACTGTGGCGGTTTTGATCGCATCTCGAAGATGCAGGGCAAAAGCACCCGCGTCGGCGCGTACAAGTGCTACCAGTGCCGCAAGCCCTTTACCGTCAAGATCGGCACCATCTTTGAGGACAGCAAGGTTGCGATGCACCTTTGGTTGCAGGCGATGTACCTTATCGCTGGCAGCAAGAAGGGCATTTCCAGCAACCAACTCCACCGCATTCTTGGCGTGACCCTTAAGACCGCATGGTTCATGTCACACCGCATCCGGGAAGCCATGCAGGACAACGACCTTGGCCCGCTGGGCGGCCTTGGTGCGTCTGTGGAGGCGGACGAGACTTTCATCGGTTTTGAGCCGGGTAAGGAAAAGGCTTCCAAAGCCTACTGGCACAAGATGAAAGTCGTTGCACTGGTTGAGCGTAATGGCCGTTCACGCGCGATGGTGGTTGACGACATCACCATCCCCACCTTGCAGCCGATCCTGCTCGAAAATGTGCATCGCCTGTCAAAACTGCACACCGACGAGGCACAGCAGTACAAGTCGATTGGCCGGTTCTTCTACCAGCACCACGCCGTACACCACACCGCTGGCGAATATGTGCGGGGGAAGGCCCACACCAACAGCGTGGAAGGCTATTTCAGCATCTTTAAGCGGGGCATGAAGGGCGTTTATCAGCACTGCGCCAAGAAGCATCTGCACCGCTATGTTGCGGAGTTCAATTTTCGCTACAGCAACCGGGTGGCGCTTGGCTATAACGATACCGACCGCGCCGATGTCTTGCTCCGGGGTATCACCGGCAAGCGGCTAACCTATGAAACGATTGGTGTGCGGTGATGCCAAAGAAAAAGCAGACGGAAAACCAAGAAGATCAAAGCGCGAGGTTTCGCGCCGAAGTGGAGCGCATGATCGCCGCTGGCGACCTAAACCCCACCGAGGCCGAAAAGGCTCTTAGGGCGCTAGTTATCTCGCAGAAGCATGGTCAAGACCCACAATGACTTTCCAGCGCGTGCAGGAGGAGATCAACTGGGCGAACGCAAGTGTCCTTGAAGCTCAAGCCGCATTCAAGGCTGGTGTAGGCAAAGACACCTTTGCCTATGTGGTTGAGGTTGATCCGCAGACTGGCAACAAAGCTTGGAAAATCAAACGTGTCGGCAACACTCCTCCCGAGATTCCGCATCTGTTGCGAGGAGCCTTGCTTGACATTAAGCATTCCTTTGACCGAATGCTTAATGTTGCTGCCAAGGCAAGCAATTGCATCGCTTTCGACAAGAACTACCCTTGGGCTGAGACAGTCACTGGATTTGAAGGAATACTCAAGTCCCGACAAAGTAAGCCCAGTACTAGACTCCCTGAAAATCTTATCAGCGAACTCCGAAGACAAAAGCCATACACGGGACCCCCAGGTCCTCCCTCTAGACAGAATATTGTCAGAGAAATCGCCCAAATGGCGAATGACAAACACTCCATCGGCATCATTGTTGGAGCTCATGCAATGATGGTTTCTGCAAAAATCGCCATCGCTTTTGACGTTACTCGATGTATGAACACGTGGGACTTTGTGAATGACGAGTTGATAGTCCTTGAAGTCGGTCCCGACGCTGCCGATCTCACAACGGCCCCTGATGTAAATGTGACCATAGATGTATTCTTCGAGAGAGGAGATCAATTCTTTGAGGTTTCTGCCTTCCGCGCTTTGAGAATTTTCTCTGAGCACGCGCAATCCTGCCTCGAAGGATTTAAGCGCGCAACTAGAAGTTGAATTACAAGGCTCCATAAACTTTCCTGAACTTTTCTGGGTATGTGTTGTATAATAACGCCAATCGGTTGCACGGACGTGGTTTGTTCTCCATATCGGCGCCATGGCCGAAATCGTTATCCGCAGGGGACTCGAAGAACCCGACACCTCCGGCAGCTTCGTGCCGCACCGCCCGGCGCGGCCCGACAAGATCGAGGGGGGCCGGCCCTTCCGCGTGGTGTCGGACTATGTTCCGGCAGGCGACCAGCCCACCGCCATCGCCGATCTCGTCGCCGCCGCGCGCGAGGGGGACCAGACCCAGGTGCTGCTGGGCGTCACCGGATCGGGCAAGACCTTCACCATGGCCAAGGTGATCGAGGAACTGCAACGACCCGCGCTGATCCTTGCGCCCAACAAGATCCTCGCCGCGCAGCTCTATGGCGAAATGAAAAGCTTCTTCCCTGAAAACGCGGTGGAATATTTCGTTTCCTATTACGATTACTACCAGCCCGAAGCCTATGTGCCGCGGTCCGATACCTACATCGAAAAGGAAAGCTCGACCAACGAGGCGATCGACCGGATGCGCCATTCGGCCACGCGGTCGCTGCTGGAACGCGATGACGTGATCATCGTCGCCTCGGTTTCGTGCATCTACGGCATCGGGTCGGTGGAAACCTATTCGGCGATGATCTTCGACCTGAAAACCGGCGATACGGTGGACAGCGGCGAGATCATCCGCAAGCTGGTGGCGTTGCAGTACAAGCGCAACGATACCGCCTTTGCCCGCGGCAACTTCCGCGTGCGGGGCGACAATCTGGAAATCTTTCCCTCGCACCATGATGACACCGCCTGGCGGATCAGCTTCTTTGGCGACGAGATCGAACAGATCGCCGAGTTTGATCCGCTGACCGGCAAGACCGGCACCAGGCTGGAAAACGTGCGGGTCTATGCCAATTCGCACTATGTCACCCCCGGCCCGACGATGAAGCAGGCCGCCGACGCGATCCGCTTCGAACTGGCCGAACGGCTCAAGGAACTGGTCGCCGAGGGCAAGCTGCTCGAAGCGCAACGGCTGGAACAGCGCACCAACTTTGATCTGGAAATGATCGCCGCCACCGGATCGTGCGCGGGGATCGAGAACTACAGCCGCTTCCTGACCGGCCGCCTGCCGGGCGAACCGCCGCCGACGCTGTTCGAATACCTGCCCGACAACTGCCTGCTGTTCCTTGATGAAAGCCACCAGACCGTGCCGCAGATCGGCGCGATGGCGCGCGGCGACCACCGCCGCAAGCTGACGCTGGCCGAATACGGCTTTCGCCTGCCCAGTTGCATCGACAACCGTCCCTTGCGTTTCAACGAATGGGACGCGATGCGCCCGCAGACCATTGCCGTTTCGGCAACGCCCGCCGCCTGGGAGATGGAGCAGGCAGGCGGCGTGTTTGCCGAACAGGTGATTCGCCCCACCGGGCTGATCGACCCGCCGGTGTTCATCCGTCCGGTCGAGGACCAGGTGCAGGACTGCATAAACGAGTGCAAGGCCACCGCCGCGCTGGGCTACCGCACGCTGGTAACCACGCTGACCAAGCGCATGGCCGAAGACCTGACCGAGTTCATGCACGAAGCGGGCCTGCGCGTGCGCTACATGCACTCCGACGTGGAAACGCTGGAGCGCATCGAACTGATCCGCGATCTGCGGCTGGGCGTCTACGATGTGCTGGTCGGTATCAACCTGCTGCGCGAAGGGCTGGACATTCCCGAATGCGGGCTGGTGTGCATTCTCGATGCCGACAAGGAAGGCTTCCTGCGCAGCGAAACGTCGCTGATCCAGACCATCGGCCGCGCCGCGCGCAACGTCGACGGGCGGGTGATCCTCTATGCCGACCGGATGACCGGCAGCATGGAACGCGCCATTGCCGAAACCGACCGCCGCCGCGAAAAGCAGGAGGCCTATAACGCCCTGCACGGCATCACCCCGCAATCCATCAAGCGCGGCATCCACGATATCGTCGCCGACACCGCCAGCCGCGATGGCGTGCTGGTGGATATCGCGGATGACGGGATCAACAACCTCGTCGGCCACAACCTGCGCGGCTATATCGAGGATCTCGAAAAGCGCATGCGCGCCGCCGCAGCCGACCTTGAGTTCGAAGAAGCCGGCCGCCTGCGCGACGAAATCCGGCGGCTGGAAGCGACGGAGCTTGGCCTGCCCGAAGGCGAGCGCAAGGCCCCGATCGTCGGCCGCAGCAACGAGGGCAAACCGGGGACGAGAAAGACGCGATACGGGAAGAGCCAGAAGAAGTGGGGGAAGTAGCCACGTCGTGTAATTTGCGGTCTTACCGCCTGACGGCGGTAACCTTGCGAAGATTTTCAGGTAGCGGTGTCCGTTGCGTGGTTACACGGTTGGGCACATGCGATGAGCGATAACATTGACAACACCGAAAATGTCCCCCATAAAGGACAAGTCTTCCAGTTGGCGGAAACACCCGCTTTCTCGGATTGGCTCGGCTCCTTGCGGGACCGGCGAGCGCGGGCAAGAATCGTGGTTCGCCTTCAACGTCTGGCTGATGGGAACTTCGGGGATTACAAGTCCGTCAAGGACGGGGTGTTCGAACTTCGCGTCGACTATGGGCCGGGCTACCGGGTGTATTTCTTCCAGCGGGGCAAAGAGCTTGTCATTCTCCTTTGCGGAGGCGACAAGCGCACACAGGACGCCGACATTGCCCATGCTAAGCGGCTGAAGGAAGAGATCGAGTACGCCGATGGAGCTTCGCCCATTTGATCCGGCCAACTACCTTGCAACAGAAGAGGATATTCTCCTCTACCTTGAGGCGGCAATGGAAGGAAACGACCCGCGGCAAATCGCTGCTGCACTTGGCAATATTGCCCGCTCCCAAGGGATGAGCGAGATTGCACGCAAAGCGGGGCTTGGGCGTCAGGCCCTCTACAAATCACTGTCGGAAGGCGGCAATCCTACGCTCGAAACACTCGTGGCGGTTCTTTCCGTTCTTGGCCTCGAACTGACTGTACAAAAGCGCGCCGCCTGATCCTGCCGTGAAAGCCATATCAACCACCGCCCTTGTGCTGGCGCTACCGCTCATCCTCGTTGCCTGTGCCAAGCCTGCGCCCGCGCCGCCGCGTGAAGGCGCGCCCGATGGGGCAGTGCGCGTGGTCATGCCGGAAGGGGAGACGATGCCCGTTGCCGCCACGCCAGCAGGCGAAACGCCGCGCGCTGCGTGGGATGTGGCGGCCGACGGGCTTTCCGCGCGCCACGGCTTTTCCGGCACGGCACCGCAGGTTTCGGTACTGTGCCGGTCGGGCATGCTGGTGGTTACCCGCCATGCCGCCGCGCCGCTAGGCGCGCAGGCGCTGTTCGCGCTGGTCGGCAGCAAAGGCATCCTGCGCCTGCCGGTGGATGCCACGCCGCTTGGTCCGGGGCGCGGCTATATCTGGCAGGGCACCCTGCCCGCCAGCGATCCGCGCGCCGAAGTGCTGGCCGGGGCCTGGACCGGCACCCTGCCCGGCGCAGGCATGATCAAGGCCGAGGCCAGTTCCGGTCTGCGCGATCTTGTCACCCGCTGCCGGGGCGCTGCACCAACCGCCGCGCCCGAACCGGTCACCGCCGAACAGGTCAGCGAATAGTCAGACCTTGCCGAAGCGGGCTTCGTAGGCGGCGGTATCGCCGCTGGCCAGCAAGCGGGCCTGTTCCACCCAGTTATCGCGCACCGGACGGCCTGCGAAATTGCCAAGCTGCGCGTCGACGCGGGCGATATCATCGTCCGTCCATGCCGCGATCTGGGCAAAGCTGGTCACCCCCAGCGATCCCAGCAGTGCCTTGAGCTTTGGCCCGACGCCCTTGATCCGGGCCAGATCGTCAAACGGCGCGTCCGGCGTTGCGGGAGGCTGGGCAACCGCCGCCTCCACCTCTTCCTGCGCGGCGGCGGCAACGACTTCGCCAAGCCCCGCCATCGCCACGGCCGCGGGTGCGGGCACGATGGGCGGCTGCCCCGCCAGGGCGGCGGCGCTGGGCGCTTCGATCAGCGCCGCATTGCGCGCGGCAGGCGCAGCGCCTTCGGAGAGGACATCGGTATATTCGCGCGACGGACGCCGGGGGCGCGAACGGCCCCACATCCAGAACACGACAAGCGCCACCAGCAGGACGATGGCAGCCAGTACAAGATAAGTGGAATCGACAGATGCAAGCATCACGGGTCCTTCAGACAGGGTCTTGCGCCTGCTGTTTGCGGAACAGCACGCGGTCTTCGGGTCCGAACGCGCGGACCCACAGCATATAGCAATAGATACCAAGGATCGCCGGGATGCCCAAGGCCAGTTCGGCCCATTCGGGCGCCCAGGTCATGGCAATGCCGACTGCGGTAGCGGGGATCACCGCCCAGGCCAGCCCCCAGCGCCAGTTGCTGATGCGCAGGCCGAGAATGCCCGCCAGCACCCGCGATTTGACCAGCGAGGCAATCGCCAGCGAAACCGCCAGCGCCAGCGAGGCGGCGGCGGCGACGTACATCGGCCCCCACCCCGCCCGGATCGCCACCATGATGAGAGCGATCGTCAGCACCGCCTGCAATGCGATCGTGCCGAGCGAAATCCACAGATTGCGCATCCGGGCAAGGTAGACCAGCGCAGCCTCGCTCACCACCGCGCGCGCGGCGACGACTTCGGCAAGCAACAGGAACACCAGCGCGGCCGTCCCGGCAACGAAATCAGGGCCACCCAGCCCCATCAGCCCTTCGCCGGGGATGCCCAGCGCCAGCGCGATGCCGATCTGCGCGGCGGTGATCCAGAAGCCCACCTGGCATACCTGCTTGGCAATCGCGGCATAATCGCGGTCCTTGACGCTGCGGGTGATGACCGGACCAAGCACGGGTTCGAAGCTGGTCTTGAGCTTTTGCGGCAGCGATGCGAACTGCTGGGCAAAGTAGTAGATCCCCAGCGGCGCTTCGCCCACGAAGAAGCGCAGGATGAACACGTCCAGCTTGCGCGTGCCCCATTCCACCGCATCGGCCCCGGCCAGCGGCATGTTGCGTACCGCGATCTGCCACAGCAGCACGGGATGCGGCTTCCACGCGCGCGGCAACCCGTAGGAGCGCACCAGCGAGAACAAGGCCACCGCGGTCGCCGCCCAGACCGAGGCGAGATAGGCCATGCTCAAGCCCGAAGCGGGCCAGATCAGGAAGAACACGCCCGCCGCGATCGAAATCGTCCACGGTTCCACCACCGAACGCGCCCGCACCGTGGTCGCCACGTCAAAGCGATAGGCCAGCGCCGCCAGCGCCAGATCGCCCAGTGCAAGGCCGGGGATGGCCAGCACCAGCAGCCGGTCGGCCAGGGTAAAGTTGCCGCTGGGGTACATCGATTCGGGAAAGGCAAAGATCACCGCGCCCATGCCCAGCGCCAGCGCCAGCGCCAGCAGCGCCGCATCGCCCACCGTGTTGGCGGGCAGTTCACGGTCTTCGGCAAGGCGTTGCGCCAGCCCGCGCTTCTGCCCCAGCGTGGCCAGCATCCCGGCAAACTCGACCATCACCAGTGCCGAGGCAAAGCGCCCCATCGCGGGCGCACCGTACAACCGGCTTGCAATGATCAGGAACGGGATACGCGCCAGCAGGCGCAGCAGAAAGCCCAGGAAATTGGTGCGCCCGCCCTTGGCCAGCGCGGCAATATCCTGCTGCCCCCCGGCCGCGGCGCCCGCCATCTTGCCAGCGTCAGCCAAGCGGCGTTTCCGCCGTCAGCGGGCGTGCCAGCAGCCGCGCCACAACGTCGGCCGCCGGGGCTGCGCCGCCCAGCAGCGCGACGACCGCATCGACGATCGGCATCGAAACCCCGCGCTGGCGGGCAATGTCGGCCAGCACCGGCGCGGTAAACGCACCTTCGGCCACGCTGCTGCGTTCGCCCAGCACCGCTTCGGCTGCCGCGCCTTCGCCCAGCGCCTTGCCCAGCGAGAAGTTGCGGCTGGAGGTGGACGAGCAGGTCAGCACCAGATCGCCAAGGCCCGAAAGCCCGGAAAGCGTTTCCGCGCGCGCGCCCATGGCCAGGCCAAACCGCTGCATTTCGGCAAAACCCCGGCTGATCAGCGCAGCCCGCGCGTTCTGCCCCAGCTTCAGTCCATCAACCACGCCACAGGCAATCGCCAGCACGTTCTTGACCGCGCCGCCGATCTCCGCGCCGGTCAGGTCATCGGAAAAATAGGGACGGAAGGCCGGGCGCGCGATAGCGGCGGAAAGACGCTGCCACTGCGCATCGCCCCCTTCGCAGGCCAGCGTAACGGCGGTTGGCAGCCCGGCGGCCACTTCATGGGCGAAAGTCGGGCCGGACAGCACGGCCAGCCCGGCATCCGGCACGGCGGCGCGCGCAACATCGGCCATCAGGCGTCCGGTTCCGGCCTCTATGCCCTTGGAACACAGCACCACATCGCCATCGCCGCGCCCGATCGCGCCCAGCACGCTGGCGAGATGCTGCGCCGGGGTGACCAGCAGCAGCACCGGCACGCGCGCCATGTCGGCCAAAGCGCCGGTTGCGCGGATGGTGGGGTTGAGCTGCGCCGAAGGCAGGAACAGGCTGTTGCGGCGGGCCGTGTTGATTTCATCGACCAGTTCGCTTTCACGCGCCCACAGCAGCACGTCGCGCCCATCCGACGAAAGCATCTGCGCCAGCGCCGTACCCCAGGCCCCTGCGCCAACGACGCCGAGTTCCACGCTCATCCCTTCACCCCCGCACCGCGCACCGGCGCGGCATGTTCATCCAGCGGCCAGCGCGGGCGCGCCGCCACGTCCAGTCCATCGCCATAACCCAATGCGAAGCGTTCCGCACCCGCCCAGCCGATCATCGCCGCATTGTCCGTGCACAACTGCGGCGGCGGCGCGATCAGCGGCAGTCCATGCGCGCCCGCCAGCACCACAAGCGCACCGCGCAGCGCGGCATTGGCGGCTACCCCGCCCGCCACGACCAGCGCGGTCATTCCCGGCGATGCGCTGCCCAGCGCGATCCGCGTACGGTCGATCACGCAATCGAGCGCGGCCTGCTGGAACGATGCAGCAATATCGGCATCGCCATGCAGCGCCGACGCCTTGGCACGCATCACCGCGCTTTTCAGGCCGGCGAAGGAAAAATGCGGTTCACCGCTGCCAACCAGCGGACGCGGCAAGGGCACGGCGGCGGGATCGCCTTCGCGCGCCAGCCGTTCGACTGCCGGGCCGCCGGGATAGCCAAGGCCAAGGATCTTGGCGGTCTTGTCGAACGCTTCGCCCAGCGCATCGTCGATCGTGGTGGCAAGGCGGCGGTACTGGCCCACGCCCGCCACTTCCAGGATCTGGCAATGCCCACCCGAAACCAGCAGCAGCAGATAGGGATAGGCCAGCGTTGGATCGGCCAGCCGGGGCGACAGCGCGTGCCCTTCAAGATGATTGACCGCGACCAGCGGCTTGCCCGCCGCCATGGCCAGCGCCTTTCCGGTGACCAGGCCGACCATGACCCCGCCGATCAGCCCCGGCCCGGCGGTAGCGGCAATGGCATCCATATCATCCAGCGTCAGCCCGGCATCGGCCAGCACGGCGGCGATCATCGGGCTGAGCACTTCGGCATGCGCGCGCGCGGCGATTTCGGGCACCACGCCGCCATAGGGGCGGTGCGCATCGTCCTGCGAAGCGATACGCTGCGCCACGATCCGCGATGCCAGCGAAGCGCCTTCGCTGTCGATCACGGCGGCGGCGGTTTCGTCGCAACTGGATTCTATGCCGAGGATCAGGGCCATGAGGCGCTTTCCTCTAGAGATAATCGCGGTTACGGCAAGCACAGTATGACCCATGCCCGTTCCGATGCGCCAACGCGGCCCTTGCGCCTTGGCACCCGCCGCTCCCCCCTTGCCATGGTCCAGGCCGAAGAAGCCCGCGCCCGGCTGTGCGCCGCGCATGGCTGGGATGAAGCGATGGTCGAGCTGGTCCCCGTCACCGCCAGCGGCGACAAGGTGCAGGACCGCCCGCTGGCCGACATCGGCGGCAAGGCGCTGTGGACCAAGGAACTGGACGTCTGGTTGCATACCGGCGAGATCGATTTCGCGGTCCATTCGATGAAGGACGTGGAAACCGTCCGCCCGCAGGATTTTGCCATCGCGGCGGTCCTGCCGCGCGCCGATGTGCGCGATGTGCTGGTCGGTGCGGCATCGCTGGCGGCAATCCCGCAGGGCGCGCGGGTCGGCACCAGCGCGCCGCGCCGCGCCGCCCAGATGCTCCACGCCCGGCCAGACGTGACCGTGGTCGGCATCCGCGGCAACGTGGCCACGCGGCTGGGGAAGCTGGAAGCGGGGGAAGCCGATGTGACGCTACTGGCAGCGGCGGGGCTGCAACGGCTGGGCGAAGCCGGGATCGGCCAGCCGCTCGACGCAAACGCATGGCTGCCCGCCCCGGCGCAAGGGGCCATCGGCATCGAATGCCTGGCCGCCCGGACCGACCTGTGCGGTTGGCTGGGCGCGATCGACGACGCGCCGACTCACCACGCCATCCGCGCCGAACGCGCGCTGCTGCTGGCGCTGGGCGGCAACTGCCACAGCCCGATCGCGGTCCTGACAAGTCACGCTACCGGGCAGGATGCGGGCGCACTGACGCTGCGCGCGGCGATTTTCAGCCCCGATGGGACCGAGCGCACCGAAGCCAGCGCAAGCTTTGCGCCCGGCGATGCCACAGGTCCGGCCCGGCTGGCGCGCAGCCTGCTGGACGCCGCGCCTGCCGCCACTCGCCGCCATTTCAGCGGAGCGCCATGACCGCGCTGCCGCTTATCGTGATCCGGCCCGAACCGGGCAACGCGGCAACGCTGGCTGCGGCCCGCGCCGCCGGGATAACGGCCATCGCCGCGCCGCTGTTTGCCATCGCGCCGGTGGACTGGACGGTGCCGGAGGCCGCTTTCGACGCGATCCTTGTGGGCAGCGCCAACGTGTTTCGCCACGGCGGACCGGGCCTTGCCGCGCTGCGCACACTGCCGGTCATCGCCGTGGGCGAGGCGACCGCCGCGGCGGCCCGCGCAGCGGGCTTTGCCGTGGCGCAAACCGGCGAAGGCGGATTGCAGCCGGTGGTTGAAACGCTCCCGCCCGGCCACTACCTGCGCCTTGCCGGGCAGGACCGCGTCACGCTGTCACCGCCCGGCGCGGTGCGAATCGCCACGCAAGTGGTCTATGCGGCGCAGCCTCGGCCAATCGGCGCGGATCTGGCCGCGCGGCTGCATCAGGGGGCAGTGGTTGCGCTCCATTCGGGCGCGGCGGCGCAGCACTTTGCGAAGGAATGCCAAAGGCTTGGCATTTCGCCGCATGCCCTGCACCTCGCGTGCCTTGCCCCGCGCATTGCGGAACTGGCCGGGGCGGGATGGGCAGAGACCCGCATTGCGGCGGCCAGGACCGATGCCGATCTGCTGGCACTGGCGGCGCGAATGTGCCAGAGGGTGTAACTTCGGGGCGACAGGACAAGCGAAAACGAATGCAGGATACAGGGTACAGTCCCCAATCGGCGGGCCAGCGGCGCGGACCGGGCGGGCGCACCATCGCCGCGCTGGTCGCGGGCGGGTTGCTCGTCGGCGCGGGCGGTGCAGCGTGGCTGGGCTGGCACAACGGGCTGGTCAGCGTGGAAATGAACGGCGCCATCCCGCAGATCGTTCCCGCGCCATCGGCATCGGCATCGCCGTCTGGTGCCGCCAATGCCCCGCTGGCGGTCGCCTCCCCGGTCGCGCCCGCCGTGGCCGAAGCGCAACTGGCCGATACCGGCACGCGCATCGCGCTGCTGGAACAGCGGCTTGCCGTCATCAACCAGCAGGCCACCGCCGCCGCCGGAAACGCCATTCACGCCGAGGCACTGCTGCTGGCCTTCGCCACCCGCCGCGCCGTGGAGCGCGGCCAGCCGCTGGGCTGGATCGAAGCGCAATTGCGCGCCCGCTATGGCGCAACGCAGGGTGCGGCGGTGGACCGCATCATCGCCGCCAGCGCCATGCCCGTCACGCTGGGCCAGCTTGCCGAACAATTCGAACTGCTGGCCCCCGCCCTGACCGGCGGAGCGCCCGATGAAGGCACCTGGGCATGGGTCAGCCGCCAGTTTTCCGAACTGGTGGTGATCCGCCACGACGATCAGCCTTCCCCCACGCCGGAAAGCCGCGTCGCCAGGGTCCGCGCCTTCATCGCCGGGGGCAAGGTCGAAGCCGCGCTGGCCGAAGTGGAACGCATGCCCGGCAGCGCCCATGCGGCGCAATGGGTGGCGCGGGCGCGTGATTTCGTGGAAACGCAGCGCGCGCTCGACCAGCTTGAAGCCGCCGCGCTTACCGGCACGCAGCCGGTTGCCGGATCGGGCGGAACCGCTGGCAGCTTCTAGCCAGTCGGCGCCCTAGGCTGCGCGCAGCAGCCGGGGCAGATTGCCGCTCATCCCGCGGGCTTCATCCATGAACCAGCGTTTGAGCGGGCCGGTGCGCTGCACCGCCGCCATGCCCAGCCGCCGCACTGCCGAAGGCACGCGTCCCGGCACGCCGAACAGGCGGGTCAGCACATCGGTGGCAGTGGCGACCATGAAGGTATCGGCCGCGCGCCAGCGTTCATAGCGCGCCAGCAATTGCGCATCGCCCACATCCAGGCCCAGCCGCACGCCATCGGCCAGCACTTCGACCAGCGCGGCAACATCGCGCAGACCCACGTTCAGCCCCTGCCCGGCAATCGGGTGCATCCCGTGCGCCGCATCGCCCACCAGCGCCAGCCGGTGCTCCACGATGCGCGCGGTGTGGTGGAAATTGAGCGGATAGGACGTGCGCGGGCTGGCCAGCGCGACTGCGCCGAAAATGCCGTTCATCCGCTGCACCACTTCGGCCACGAACATCGCGTCGGGCATTGCCAGCACAGCGGCGGCATCGGCTTCGGCCACGGTCCATACCAGCGCCGAACGGTGCGTGCCGTCGGGATTGTCGAGCAGCGGCAGCAGGGCGAACGGCCCGGCCGGATAGAACACTTCCCACGCCACGTTATCGTGCGGCTTTTCGTGCGTCAGCCCGGCAATGATCGCGCGGTGGCCATAGTCCCAGCGCGCCGGGGTGAACCCGGCTTCGTCGCGCGTGGGCGACTGGCGGCCTTCCGCGCCGACGAGCAGACGCCCGGTCAGCACGCGCCCGTCGGCCAGCGTCACCGCCACGCCATGATCGCCGCGTTCGCGCGCCACGACATGGCTGCGCGGGTGAAAGCCGATCGCGTCCTCGCGCGCGGCGGCCGCGTACATCGCCAGCCGCAGATCGCGGTTGGCGTACATCCGCCCCAGCGATCCGTCGCCCTCGCCGGGCTGAAAGTCGATCCGCCCCGGCTTCATCGCGTCGGTCACCGCGATGGCAGCGATGGGGCAGCCCTTGGGCGCCAGTTCATCGGCCAGACCAAGGTGGGTGTAGAGGTTCCAGCTCGCCGTCGAAATCGCCGATGCGCGCCCGTCAAACCCTTCGGCGGTCTGGGCCGCCGGGTCGGAATTGTCCACGACATGGCTGGTGATCCCGGCTTTTGCCAAACCGATCGCCAGCGTCATGCCAACCAGTCCGCCGCCAAGAATCACGACATCGGCATCGCGTTCACTCATTCACCGGCTCCACACGTATTGCTCGGCCCGCCATCAAGATCGAGACAGCGCCCGTCAAAGCTGCCCTGCGGCACCTTGAGCCCCACCAATGCCGCAAGGCTGGGGGCAATGTCCACGGTTTCGACCGCGCCGGGCTGTTCGAAACCGGTCATCCCCTTGCGCCAGAACAGGATCGGCACCCGCCGGTCATAGTCCCACGGGCTGCCATGGGTGGCGACATAGCCGGGGCCGGGGTTGGGAATGGGCACCACGCCACGCTTGAGCATGACCACGAAATCGCCCGAATGCAGCGGATTGTACGAAGCCCGCGCCCGCTGCGCCAGTGTCCAGGTTTCGGGCGATCCGTGCGGCATCGGCGTGGCGGCGATGGCGGCGGCGGAAAGCACCGCCTCCACTTGCGGACTGGCCGTGAGGATGGCGGCGGCATCGTCCATGATCTTGCCGCGCAGCCCTTCGGGAACGTCGGTGCGCAGCCAGTAATCCCCCGCCGGCCCATCGGACAGGATCAGGCCCTTCGGCTCCAGCCCGTAGCGCGGCCCAAGTGCCGCCGAAAGCGCGCTTGCCGAAACATCGGCGCTTACCCGCGATGCACCGTCGAGCGCCTGTTCGCGCAAGCGTTCGGGAATGTCGAAACCGCCGTGGTCGGCGGTCAGCACCACGGCATAATCCAGCCCGCGCCGGTCAAGGCTGGCGAAGAAATCACCCAGCGCAAGATCGAGCTCGGTAAGCTGGATACACATTTCCGCGCCTTCGGTGCCGGTGCCGTGGCCGACATAATCAGTGGCCGAAAGGCTGACCGACAGGACATCGGGCACCGTATCGCGGCCCATCTGCTGGGCATCGACCAGCCGGACGGCAAGGTCCAGCGTTGCGCGGTCGAGCCGGGGCGAGGCGCGGAAAGCGTCGGCATCGCCGGGCTTGAGGGCGAAGCGCCCGGTGCCGACGGTGGCCTTTCCGGCCTGCACCGCGCGGTCGGCGCGAGCGCACCAGGCGGGCAGGGCGAAAGCCGGTGCGCCGCTGGCCAGCACCGAAGCGATGGCGGCATTCTGCGCCTGCGCGGCCGGTGCCGGTTCGCGCCCGGCCAGCGTTGCAAAGCCCTTGCCCTTCCACCAGTAGACGTCATCGATCGCATGCCCGCCCATCATCAGCGCACCGCGATCCTTGCCGGAAACCGCAACGTTGCGCGCGGCGGGGTTGGCGCGCTTGAGCCAATCGCCCAGCGTCGGCACCAGCAGGTGGCTGACCGAAGCGACATATTCGCGCGACCCGGCGGTGCGACGGCTTTCGTCCTCGGCGCAATAGACCGCGTTCGGCCCGACCTTCACCGACTGGTCGATCCACGTATTGGCGATGATCCCGGTGTGCGCCGGGCGGTTGCCAGTCAGGATCGTGGAGGGGCCGGGGCACGTTTCAGTGGCGGCGTTGCTCTAGTATCCTGCCGGGAACACCGCCCCGCCGGTCAGCCGGGCCAACCCGCCGGTAAACCGCTGGCGATACTGCGCGAACAGATCGGCGGAGAACTGGTCGATGGCAATGGCCACGATCAGGCGCGGCGCATTGGCCGGAAGTTCCTGCACCACCGGCACGACAGGCGGCGCTTCCTGCGCGCAGACGGGAAGGGCCGGAAGCGAGAGCGCCGCGATCACGGCGGCGGCTTTTCCGATAAAGGACTGACGGCCAGCGAAGGACTGGGAACGGGCAAAGGACATGAGGCGAAACATACTCCAAGGGGCACGCATGCTGGACTTGACCGCTGGCCACCCGTAGGACGCCGGAAGAACTCCGTGCATGGCCCCGGCCGGAAGAACTCCGTGCATGGCCCCGGCGGCGTTCCGGTTCAAGGGGCCTTTTGGACCTCTATGCCCGACGCAGCGATACGAGCGGCAGCGATGGCCGGGAACAACACCATGCGCAGCATAGCGATGTTTGTTACCGCGGTATGGCTGGCGCTGGCGGCCATTGCCCTGCCCGCGCACGCCGCGCCCAACCACATCCGCGCCGAACTTGTTGCCGAATCCCCCGTCGCGCCCGGCGGCACGGTAACGCTGGCGCTGCTGATGCAGCCCGAACCGGGCTGGCACGGATACTGGTCCAACCCCGGCGATGCAGGCTATGGCCTTGCGCTCGACTGGACGCTGCCCGCCGGGGCCAGCGCCGGGGCGATGCAGTTTCCCGTGCCGCAGACCCTGCTGATCCAGGGGCTGATGAACCACGTCTATGAACACGACTATGCCGTGCTGGTCCCGCTGCGCGTACCCGCCGATGCCGTGCCGGGCACTACCCTGCCGGTTGCCGTGCGGGCAAGCTGGCTGGTCTGCACCGATACGATCTGCGTCCCCGAACGCGCCGACCTGCGCGGGACGGTGACGATCGGCAGCGGACCGGCGGACCGGCGCTTCGAAGGCTGGCGCGCGGCGCTGCCTGCCCCGCTCGACCGCAGCGGAACCTTTGCGCTTACCGGCACGCTGCTGCGCGTGGCGCTGCCCTTTCCGGCATCGGCCCCGCTCGATGCCCCGCACCTGTTCCTCAAGACCGAACGCCTGATAGATTACGCCGCGCCGCAACGCTTCTTCCGCAACGGCGATACGCTGGTGGTGGAAGTGCCCCTGGCGCGCGCGCCGGGTGCCCCCGCCAGCGCGGTGGAAGGTGTGCTGGCGATGATCACCGGCCCCGGCGGGAAGGGCGCGGGCGCCGCCGATGCGGGCGGCATCGCCTTTGCCGCGCGGCCCGGCGCGGTGCCTGCGGGCGGGAACGAAGTGGGCGGAGGCTGGTCGCTGGCGCTGCTGGGGCTGGCGCTGGGCGGCGCGTTCCTGGGCGGGCTGGTGCTCAACATCATGCCCTGCGTATTCCCGATCCTCAGCC
>FWWM01010165.1_pt1 | contig 16868 bp, 12 predicted proteins | sample 2228351 | NCBI WGS metagenome assembly FWWM01 (sample SAMEA103939774, study PRJEB20133) | metagenome | reverse complement strand
TGCCACCGTGGCCGTGAAGAAGGTGGGGTTGCCCAGCACGGTGGGGCTGTCGTTGACCGCCGTCAGGCCGGCGATCGCCTCATCCACCGTGACCACCGTCGTCGCCGTCAGCAGGGAGACGCTGTTGCTGGCGGTGACCACCGCGGTGTAGAGGCCCACGGCCGGGTAGGTATAGTTCGGGGTGGGGCCGCTGCCGAAGGAGCCGTCGCCAAAGGCCCAGGTGTAGACCACGTTGGTTCCACTGGTGACCGTGGCTGTGAAGAAGGTGGGGTTGCCCAGCGTGGTGGGGCTGTCGTTGATGGCGACCAGCCCGACCACCGCCTCATCGCGGGTGCGCAGGTCCTGCTCGCTCCAGGCGTCCCAGGGGATGTGCACCCAGCGGCCGGCCGGCAGCCCCAGGCGGTTGGCCGGGTGGTAGAGCAAGCGCACCCGCCAGTGGTAGGGGGTGCCCGGCGTCAGCCCGGAGACGTTCTGGACGATTACGACCCCGCCCGTGCCGGTGTCTATCCAGGTCGGGCTGGAGCCACGAATGACCGAGGGGTCGCTGAAGGGCGTGCCCAGCGGGGCGACCTCCCAGTGCAGTTTGACCCGCTCCCGGCCCAGCGGCATTCGCCCGATCAGGCGGAGTTGTATCCCGGTGGGGGAATCGGATATGCCTAGGGGGGCGATTGGGGCGGAGCCGTCGGTGCGCATCTGGCGGGGGAGCAGGTGCAGGCCGTCGCCGTCGTTGCCGTAATAGAGCAGGGCGGCGCCCTCGTCCATCTGGCCGCCGTCGTAGAGGGGTGCGCCGACGACCAGGTCGGCATAGCCGTCGCCGTTGAGGTCGCCGGCCGCACCCAGGTCAAAGCCCAGGTAGGCGTCGGCCTGGTCCGCCTCGGTGGTCCAGTCGGGGGTTGGGGAAGGGCCGGCCGCCGAGCCGTGGTAAACAAAGGCCCTCCCCTCGTTCGCCTGGCCGTTGTCGTAGAGCGGGGCCCCGACGGCCAGGTCGGCATAGCCATCGCCGTTGAGGTCGCCGGCCGTGCCCACCGCCTCGCCGAACTGGGCCCCGTTCTGGTCGCCCTCGGCGGTCCAGTCGGGGGTCGCACCAGGGCCTGTGGGAGAGCCGGAATAGACCCAGACGGCCCCCTCGTCGGTCTGACCGTTGTCGTAAAAGGGCACGCCAACGGCCAGGTCGGCATAGCCGTCGCCGTTGAGGTCGCCGGCCGTGCCGACGGCATCCCCCAGGTCGGCCCCGGCCTGGTCCGCCTCGGCGGTCCAGTCGGGGGTCGCACCCGGGCCGTAGAGGGAGCCGTAGTAGAGCCAGACGACGCCTTCATCGGCCTGGCCGTTGTCATAGTGGGGCGCGCCGACCAGGAGGTCGCTGTAGCCGTCGCCGTTGAGGTCGCCGGCCGTGCCCACGGCCTCGCCCAGGTGGGCGTCGGCCTGGTTGCCCTCGGCGCTCCAGTCAGGGGTGCTACCGGGGCCGGCGGGGGTGCCATAGTAAACCCAGACGCCCCCCTCGCCGTTCTGGCCGTTGTCATAGTCGGGCGCGGCGATGGCCAGGTCGGCATAGCCGTCGCCGTTGAGGTCGCCGGCCGTGCCGACGGCGGCACCCAGGTGGGCGTTGGTCTGGTTCCCCTCGGTGGTCCAGTTTGGGACGCCAGGTGGGCCGGCAGGCGAGCCCAGGTAGAGAAAGGCCCGCCCCGCATCCAACTGGCCGTTGTCATAGTGGGGCGCGCCGACCAGGAGGTCGCTGTAGCCGTCGCCGTTGAGGTCGCCGGCCGTGCCCACGGCGGCGCCAAAACGGGCGCCGGTCTGGTTGCTCTCGGCGGTCCAGTCAGGGGTGCTGCCGGGGCCGGCGGGGGTGCCGTAGTAGAGCAAGACCCGCCCCTCCTCGGCCTGGCCGTTGTCATAGTCGGGCGCGCCGACGACCAGGTCGGCATAGCCGTCGCCGTTGAGGTCGCCGGCCGTGCCGACCCGGAAACCGAGGGCGGCCGAGACCTGCTCCCCTTGTGCCATCCAGGCTGCCCCTGCGCTCAACCCGACGGGCGAACCGTGGTAGACAAAGGCCCGCCCCTCGTTCACCTGGCCGTTTTCCTGGCGATAGGCCCCGATGACGACATCGCTATAGCCGTCGCCGTTGACGTCGCCGGCGGTGCCGGTCGCACGGGCAAACCGGCCAAAGGCCTGGTTGCCCTCGGCGGTCCAGTTGGGCGTCGCTCCCGGGCCGGTCGAGGCGCCGTGGTAGACGAAGGCCCGTCCCTCGTCGGTCTGGCCTTTGTCATACCAGGCCGCCCCGATGACAATGTCGCTGTAGCCGTCGCCGTTGACATCGCCGGCCGGGCCGGCCGAGAGGCCGAACGCGGCTCCGTCCTGGTTGCTCTCGGCGGTCCAGGCCGGTGCACCAGCCAGGCCGCCGGCCGAGCCCAGGTAGAGGGCGACCCGGCCTTCACTGTTCTCACCGTTGTCGAAATAGGGGATTCCGACGGTCAGGTCGCTGTAGCCATCGCCATTGACGTCGCCGGCCGTGCTGACCGACCAGCCGAAATAGGCCGCGGTCTGGTTGCCCTCGTCGGTCCAGTCCGGGATCGGCGAGGGGCCACCGGCGGAACCGGAGTAGACATAAGCCATCCCCTCGTCTATTTCCCCGTTATCGGCCCAGGGGGCCGCGACGACCAGGTCGGCGTAACCGTCGCCGTTGACGTCACCGGCCGTGCCTACCGCTAGCCCGTAACGGGCGCCCGATTGATTGCCCTCATTGCTCCAGGAAGGGAGGGGGTTGAGGCCGGAGGCCGAGCCCAGATAGAGAAAGGCCGCCCCTTCGTCGGTATCTCCGTTGTCGTAGAGATAGGCCCCGATAACCACGTCACTGTAGCCATCCCCGTTGACATCGCCGGCCGTGCCCACAGCGTTGCCCAACTCGGCGCCGTCCTGGTCGCCCTCGGCGATCCAGTCGGGGATTGTGGAAGGGCCGCTTGCCGAGCCGTGATAGAGATAGGCCAGTCCCTCGTCGGTCTGGCCGTTGTCATACCAGGTCGCCCCGATGACAATGTCGCTGTAGCCGTCCCCGTTGACGTCCCCGGCAGATTCCACGGCGTAGCCAAGGTAGGCAAAGAACTGGTTGCCCTCAGCGGTCCAATCGGGGGTGGTGCTCAGTCCAGAGGGAGAGCCGTTGTAGAGAAAGACCACGCCCTCGTTCGGCGTGCCGTTGTCATACTGGTAGGCGCCCACCAGGAGGTCGCTGTAGCCATCGCCGTTGACGTCGCCGGCCGTGCCGACGGCCCAACCGAAGTAGGCGGAGTCCTGATTGCCTTCCTGGAGCCAGTCAGGGGTGGGGGAAAGGCCCAGCGGACGGGGAGGGTTTGCCGCAAAGAGACGTGCCCGTACCGTCAGGGGATAGAGCACCGGATCGAGCGGTCGCAGTACCAGGTGGGAGGGGGATACTTTCACGTGCACCCGCACGGCGCGGCCGGCCGCGTCGGTCGCCTGCAGGTCCCCATAACGGAGCACGGCCCCCTCAGAGGTGCTCAGCACCACCCCACCGCTCCCATCGGCGGAGGGCAGCAGATCTCCACCCAGGCGCAGCACCAGGTTGTGCGGCCTCAGGATGGTGAGCATCTGGGTCAATCCGGTTGCGTCGTTGCGATATTCCTCCAGGACCGGGCGGTGGGCCCGTTCGTAGCGGATGCGGTTGCCGGCGGGGGAGAGGGTATCGGCCGGACCGCCGTCCAACCCCAGGAAGAGGGTCCAGGAGGGGTGGGCAGAAAGGCGTTCCACGACATACAGGCCCTCAGGGGTGAAATAGGTACGCAGGTTCTGGGCACGGTTGGGGGCGTGTAAGGCGGCCGGCAGGTCAGGGAGAAGGGTCTGCTCCTGCCAGGTGACCTGGTACTCGGAGCGCAAGATCTTGGTCTGCACGGTGGTCCACCAGTCGGTCTCGGAGGAGCGGTCGGCCGGGCCCGTTGCCGCGGCCACCGGGGAGAATTCTCCTCGCAACGGAGGAACTGCAATCAGGAGCAAACTCAGGAACAAGGTTCCCCAATATCGCTTCATCATTGTCCTCCCCTTTTCTCAAAAGAAAACACTCGCCGACTCGTTTTCCGGTCGTCACGATGACGATTGGGAATTGGTTTGGTGACCGGGGTATCGGCTCAATATAATTATACTTGATGTTACCCGTTTTGTCAACATTTTGCCTGCGGGGGGGCAGGGCTTTTCGATTTTCCTGCGACCGGGACGGTCGTGTACCCAGGGACGCTTTTGGGGAGGTACCGCTGACCTTGCGAAACTGCTCCCCCCGGGGGAGCGGTTGTCCCCAGTTGTTTCCCTCCCGCTAACCGCCTGGGGACTGGGGGATAATCTTCCGCTGACCCGGCCCAGATAGGGTAAAGATGCCGGCAGGTCTCCGCGGGAGCGAGGTTCGGAGGCCTGGGAGACAGGTTTCCCGGGTGGTAGCCTGGGGAGGAGGATGTGATGAAGGAAAAATTTGGGACGATCGGGTTGCTTGTGCTCATGCTCTGGGGCCTCATCGGCGGATATCGTTCGGGGGGTGTAGCCTATGCTCAGGTCACCGTTTCCCCTCCGCAACTTGTGCTGGCCCAGGATGGCTGCCGGCCCTCGACGCTGCCCGGCCCCCCTTACCCGGACCGGGGCGACACCCTGACCATCATGACCACGGTCACGAATAACAGCAACTGGAATACGGCCTTTTGGGTCGTGTTTCGGGTACTCGGCACGACCGGTGGGGTGGGAGGAGACCGGACGGTGGACCTGTTCTACGGTGGGCCGTCCTACATGTATGCCGGTGGGGTGGCCGTGGGCAATTGGGATGACAGTTTCGGGATGGTCGCCGGCACGCCGATCCTTCGGGCCGGAGAGAGTTATCCCGTCCAGGCGAACCTTTCCCTCTACCGGCGGCAATTGACCTATGCCCTGAACATCCCTGACAACGCCTCTGTTCCGCTGACCTTCCAGGTGGAGGTCTTTAACCGGGACTTTTCGCGCCTGTACGGCTCGGTCACGCGGACACAGCATGTGACGAACCGCCGGGTGGCGGACTGCACCCAACTGCCTTACGACGCTTCGCCGGTGGTGCTGCTGACCGACCGGCTGAACTATGTCGAGTCGGATACCATCTATGTGGAGTGGAGCGTTATCGGGGCGGACAAGGGGAAGAAGGTGCCCTCCTGGGGGGACTGGGCCGACGGCACGGTCGAGGTTGTGGTGCTGAACGACCTGCCCACCGGCCGGCCGGAGAAGGATTACCTGGCCGGCACGGTGGTCAAGACGCTGACCGTCTGGAACACTCACAACACGGAGCCCTGTAGCGGGTATTGCACCGCCGTTGACGAGTCGCTGGGGGTGGAACTCTCCTACTCGCACCTGCAGGGGGATGGCGCGCAATCCTTTACCAACTGGGTCTCCTTTCCGGCCTCCGACCTGCCAAACAACCGCTTTTTCCTGGTGCGCCTGCGGCCGGCCAACATTACGGCCGCTCCCGACCTGCTCAAGCAACCCCAGTGGACCTACTTTAGCGTGGGCAACCCGCTGGCCGTGCGGCTGGCCTCCTTCGAGGCCAGCCCGCAGGTTGGGCACGTTCTCCTGACCTGGGAGACGGTCAGTGAGGTGAACAACCTGGGCTTTGACCTCTACCGGCGTCCGGCCGGCACCGAGACCTACTTCCGGGTCAACGAAGAGATGATTCCCTCGCGCTCGCCGGGTGAGGGGGAGGGGGCGGTCTATACCTATGTGGACGACCAGGCTCGGCCGGGGGTGCTCTACGAGTATATCCTGGAGGACATTGATGCGAACGGTCAGCGCACACAGCACGGTCCCGTGCGGGTGCAGGGGCCCTACGTGGTGACCCTGCCGCTGATCGGGAAATGACTGAAGGTTGGCCCTTTGGGGCCAAGAAGCCATATCCGGTGACTTGCCCCTTGGTGCCGTCCCAAACCTCAACAGGCCAAACGTTAGCCTACCGGGGAGGTCAGAACATCTTGACCACGATATCATGGATGATGTTGGCGGCCTCGTCCCCCCGGTCGGCGGCGTTGCTCAGGTGTCGGTAGATCTCGCGCAATTTCAACATCTCCACGATATGCTCCAGGTCGGTTGGGCCGGAAAAGAGGGCGGCGATCGCCTCCCGGTAGACCCCCTCCACGCGGTTCTCGAACGCCTTGGCGCGGGTGGCATGCTCGGCGGCCAGGTTGGGCCGTTTCATCAGGTACTCCACGCCCAAAAAGAGTTCATCGCCGGCCTCACGCAGCAGGGAGGCCATTCGCCGCAGATAGTTGTTTGGCTCGACCCCCAGGATGGACATCTCATCCACGGTGGTGTAGGCATAGTCGAGCACATCGTCAACCGCCCGGGAAAGGCCAAAGATATCCTCGCGGTCAATCGGGGTGACAAAGGTGCGGTTCAGTTCGTCAATCAGGATGCGCCGCAGTTCATCCCCCTCCTTTTCCAGTTGCCGCATATGGCGGGCATTTTCCTCCGACGGGTCGCGCAGGTAGGTCTCGAGGGCGTTCAATCCCTCCCGTACCTTGGCCGCCTGCCGGTGAAGCATCTCGACGAGGTCTGCTCGTTTGCGCCTGCGGAAAAACGATCGTCTGCTCATTCCACACCCCCTCGGCTTGCTGCCGTTTACCACCAATCGGTTCGCTGCAGGAGCAGGGCAATCCCGGCGGCTACCAGACCGGCTGCCGGGATCGTCAGCAGCCAGGTGACCAGAATCTGCTCAAAGACGTGCCAGCGCACTTTGGAGAGGCGTTCGCCGGCCCCCGCCCCGATGATTGCCGAACTGACCACCTGGGTGGTGCTGACCGGGCCGCCCAGCAGGGCCGCGCCCAGAATCGTGCCTGTGGCGACGGCCTGGGCACAGAACCCGTGCACCGGTCGGATGCGATAGAACTTGCCTCCCAGGGTGCGGGCGATGCGCAACCCGCCCAGCAGGGTGCCCAAGGCGATCGTGCCCGCGCTTATGATGATGACCCAGAGGGGCACCTCGAAGCGGTCCAGGTGGCCGGCCGCGACCAGCCCCATCGTGATGATGCCCATCGTTTTTTGCCCATCGTTGGTGCCGTGGCTCAGGGCCAGGGCCAGGGAGGCGGGTATCTGGGCCCAACGGAAGAGGCGGTTGATTCGTGGGGTGGCCCATTGGGAGAGGAACAGGATCAGGCGCAAAAAGAGGACGCCCAGGAGGATGCCCACCAATGGAGAGAGCAAGAGGGCCAGCAGGATTTTGACCAGGCCGGCCGCCTGGATAGCCCGCAGGCCGGCCTGGGCCGCCGTCGCCCCGATCAGACCACCCAGGAGGGCGTGGGAGGAACTGGAAGGCAGCCGCAGAATCCAGGTCGTCAGGTTCCACAGGATCGCCCCGGTCAGGGCAGCCACGATCGTGGCCGGTGTGACCGCCTCCGGGGGGATCAGTTCGGCCCCGATCGTCCTGGCCACGGCAACGCCAAAGAGAAAGGGGCCGCTGAACTCACCCAGAGCGGCCAGCCACAGGGCCGGCCGTGGCTCCATCGCCCCCGAGGCTACCATCGTCGAGATGACGTTGCTGCTGTCGTGAAAGCCGTTCAAAAAATCAAAGAGCAGAGCGGCCACCAGCAAAGGCCAGAACGACAGCGGGTTCTCAGCAAAGGGCATCTCTGTCCTCCTCAACGCCGGATTGTTGGGGGCAGTATAGCACAGGGAGGGAAAGAGGGCAACCGTCGTTTGCCGGACGGGTGCGGGGGTGATATAATGCCTCCACAGGTGTTCTCCTGGGAGGTGCCGTGAACAAGTCGCCGGACCGTCGTGCATTGGGCCGCTGGGGGGAAGGGGTGGCCGAGGGGTATCTGCGCCGTCGGGGGTACCGCATCGTCGCCCGCAACTGGCGCTGCGCCGATGGCGAGATTGACCTGGTGGCCCGGCAGGGAGGGGACTGGGTCTTTGTCGAGGTGCGCACGCGCCGGGCGGGGGTGGGGGGGACGCCCGAGGAGTCGGTGACGCCGGCAAAGCAGCGCCGCCTGCTGCGGCTGGGCCAGGCCTTTTTGCAGGAGCACAACCTGAGGGATGTTCCCTGGCGCATTGACCTGGTGGCGGTCGAGATCGACCGGGCCGGCCGGCCGGTGCGCATCGCCCTTCTTGCCGGGGCTGTCCTGCAGGAGGAGGAACCACCTGACCTGTAGCGGGCCAGGTTTTCCACACCTTGTCCACACCTTTTCCCAAAACAGTTCCTATGGGGGCGAACTCACCATAACGCTTGTAAAGAAAGGTGCGCCCCCTTGCCCCTTCTGGAGAGAAGAAGTGTCAAGATGGAACGAGCGGGTGGCTCTCCCCACCCCTGGGGAAAGTTTTCCCCAACAGGTGGGGAGAGGTTCGCTTTCCCCTCATCCGCCGTTGCGGGAAACCCGGCCATGCGATAAAAAAGTTTTATAGAAAAAGGCGGGCTCGCTGCTTGCAAGATAGGGCCATTGCTGGTATGATGGGAGCGCATTCCCCAAGGGGCGGTTGACAGGCAACTGCCTGTGTCTGAATGTTGGGGAGGTTTTGGTTGAACGCACGACAGGTCTGGCACGCCGTTCTGGGCGACTTGCAGTTGCGCCTGCCGCGATCCGATTTCGAGACCTGGCTCAAGGGCACCGAGATCATTGCCTTTGAGGATGGGCTGGTGGTCATCTCGACGCCGAACTCGTATGCCCGGCGATGGCTGGAGCAGCGCGGTGAACTGATTCGGCGTGCCCTCTCCGGCGTGCTGGGCTATACGGTGCAGATTCGGGTGGTCGTGTCGGGGAACGGGGGGGAGAGTGAAAGCGGCGCGGCGCAGCGGCGCAAACGCGCCCAGGCCCAGAATACCGCCGCCTCGCCGTTGCAGTTGCCCCTTCCTGTGGCCGGGGCCAATGGGTTGAACCCGCGTTACACCTTCTCTTCCTTTGTCGTCGGTAGCAGCAACCGTATGGCCCACGCCGCGGCGATGGCCGTCGCCGAAAAGCCGGCCTACAGTTACAACCCCCTCTTTATCTACGGCGGCGTGGGTCTGGGCAAGACCCATATCCTCCACGCCATCGGGCACCACGCCTGCAAGCGTAACTCCGACCTGCATGTGCTCTATGTTTCCTCCGAGACCTTTACCAACGACCTGATCAACGCCATCCGCCGCCAGGAAACGGAGGCCTTTCGTCGTCGCTATCGCCACAACGACATTCTCCTGATTGACGACATCCAGTTCATCGCCGGCAAGGAGAGCACCCAGGAGGAGTTTTTCCACACCTTCAACACGCTCCACGCCGGAGGCAAGCAGATCGTCATCACCAGCGACCGTCTACCCAAGGCGATTCTGACGCTGGAGGAGCGGTTGCGCTCTCGCTTTGAGGGCGGGTTGATTGTGGACATTCAACCCCCCGACCTGGAGACGCGGATGGCGATTCTGCGGGCCAAAGCCGAAGAGCGCGCCGTTTCCCTGCAGGCCGAGGTGGTCGAGTTTCTGGCCCAGCGGGTGCAGAGCAACATCCGCGAACTGGAGGGCTGCCTGAACCGGGTCATTGCCTACGCCCGCCTGAATGCCCTGTCGCTCACGGTCGAACTGGCCCACGAGGCCCTGGACGAGATCTTTTTGGGCATGCGGCGGTCGGACATCAGCGCGGCCGAGATCGTGGAGGTGGTCGCCCGGCAGTACGGCCTGCACCCGGATGATCTGCGGGGAAAGGGGCGCAGCCAGGCCGTGGCCCTGCCCCGGCAGATCGCCATGTTTCTGATTCGTGAGGAGACAGGGGCCTCGCTGTCCGAGATCGGTGGGGAACTGGGCGGGAGGGACCACACGACCATCCTCTACGGCTGTGAAAAGATTGCCCAAGAGATCGAGATCAACGCCCGCCTGCGGCGGGAGGTGCTGGCGATTCGGGAGCGGCTCAACGGGGGGGGGGCGTAAGCAAAGAGCCTATCCGAAAACCACCGTGGGGCGGCTTTCCGGCCCGCCCGGACGGACTGAAAAGGCCGTCCGGGCGGGTTTTCGGATAGGTGCTGGGGACAGGTCGCACCGCGCCAGCGCGTCGGGAGGCGCAGTGCAGTGCGCCCGTTTTACCTACGGCCCGACCTTCTCCACGCCGCCCCCATCGGGCAACACCCGGAAGAGCGACCCTTCCTGGAAGAGGAAGAGATCACCGTCCCACCAGGAGAGAAAGGCGGGCAGGGCGGTCTCTACCAACCGGCGAACGGCCGGCCGCTCCCCTGCCGTGAGGCCGTAGACGACCGGGCCGTCGGCGTAGAGGGCGGTCTGGCCGTCCGGGGACCAGCCGAGCACGCGGGGCGATTCCCCCTGGGCCACCTCGACGGTTCGGCCCGTCGCCACCTCCGTTAAAAGCACGCGCCGAACCTGCTGCACGTAGAGCAGCCGGCCGCCGTCGGGCGACCAGGAGTTCCCGTCGGGCGACCAGGCAAAGGCGCTCCCCTCGACCTGGCCGATCTCCATCGCCTCGCCCCCGGCGACGTCGAGCCGCCACAAGGTAAAGGTCGCGCTCTCCATCGGCTCGGCCGGCCCGATGGCGACGACGGCGGCCCGGCCCTCGGGGAGCCAGCGCGGATCGGGCAGCCAGCGGTACTCGCTGTAGGTGGGCACCGGCGTAAAATGCAGGAAGAGTCGTCGCTCGCCGCTCTCCAGGTCTACCGCCTCGATGCGGTCGGCGTAGTTCAGGAGGACGGTCTGCCCGTCCGGGCTCAGGGTGAAGGTGGCCGGCGACTCCTCGCCAGGAAGGAGTTGGCGCAGCGTGCCGCTCTGGGGGTCCACAAGCCAGAGGTCGGCAAACCCTTCCCCGCCACCCGGCATGACGGCGGAATAGTCCACCCCCGTGTTTAGCAGCACCGCGCTGCCGTCGGGCAGCCAGACCGTGTCGAAGGGCAGGCGGGGCAGTTCGACCATCTCCCCCTCGGCGGTGGTGAACGGCTCAGGGGGCAGCGCCGAGAGGTCCACCGACCGCTCCTCGCCCGTTTCCAGGTCCAGGAGCCAGAGGGAAAAGGGGGCCGGCGTGAGTTCGGTCGGCTCCTCCCGGCGGCGGAAGAGGAGGGTGCGGCCGTCCGGGGAGACCTGCGGCCGGTAACTGCGGCCGTCCTCGATCAGGATATGGGGGCTCGTTCCCTCGTAGAGCCAGAGATTGCCGTCCTGTTCATAGACCAGTGGGGGACGCGGCCGGGGGGTGGGGCTGGGTTGGGCGAGGGTCGGGGGTGGCGAGGGCGCGGCGGTCTCGGTGGGGAGGGGCAGCGGGGTGGGTGAGGCCGTAGGAGGGGGCGTGGCCGTGGGGGCCGGCCCACAGGCGGTCAGGCACAGGCCGACGAGGAGAAGGAGCGGCCATCGGTTCATCGCTTTTCCCCCAAAAGTTCCAGCAGTCGGTCAATCTCGGCCGGCGTGTTGTAAAAGTGGGGCGAGATGCGCAGATAGCCCTCCCGCAAGGCAATGACTACGCCGGCCTCTTTCAGCCGGGCCAGGTCCCCCGCGGGGTCCTCGGTGCGGATGGTGACGATTCCGGCCCGCCGCTCCCGCCGGCGGGGGGTGAGCATCTCGATCCCCAGGGCGTCCAGGCCGGCGATCAGTCGGTCGGTCAGGTCGAGAATCCGTTCGTGGATGCGCTCAATCCCTACCTCCAGAAGGAGGGAGAGGGCCGCCCGCAGTCCATAGATGCCGATGACGTTGGGGCTGTTGACCTCGAAGCGGCGGGCGTCATCCCGCAGTTGGCGACTGTACTCCAGGTAGGGCTCCGGTGGGGTATAGGCGACATAATATCCGCGCGAGGGGGGCAGTTCCCGGGCCAGTTCCCGGCGGACGTAGAGAATCGAGGTGCCGATCGGGGCCATCAGCCACTTGGCCCCGTTGGCCGCCAGGATGTCCACCCCGGCGGCGCGGACGTCCAGCGGCACTGCCCCCAGTGACTGGATGGCGTCCACCACGAAAAAGGTCCCGTTCTCTTTGCACAGGCGGGAGAGGGCCGGCAGATCGGCGCAAAAGCCGGAGAGGAACTGCACCGAACTGACCGTGACGACGCGGGTGCGCCGGTCCATGGTGGCGGCCAGCCGCTCCGGGGTCAGCCCGCCGCCGTCGTGCGGGACGATGCGCACCTCTACCCCTTTCCGCTCCAGGTGCAGCCAGGGATAGACGTTGGCCGGGAACTCGACGTCGCAGAGGATGACATTGTCGCCGGGTTGCAGGGGCAGGATCGAGGCGGCGATGTCCAGGCCGTCGCCGGTGGCCCCGGCAAAGGCAATCTCCTCCGGGGTGGCGTTGAGCAGACGGGCGGCCAGGGCCCGTGTTCCCTCCCGGGTCCGTTCCCATTCCTCCAGGTCCAACTCGCCCTCCTGGCGGGCGTGGAGCAGCCGCTCGATGGCCTGGACCACACGGCGGGAGAGTGGCCCCACGGCGGCGTGGTTCAGGTAGGTCCACTTTTCGGTGATGGGGAATTCTTGACGGTAAACGGTCAGATCGGCCATGGAACTCCTCTGTTCTTCCAGGTGAGCCGCACAATCGGGGCCCGTTTTTTGCTCAAGGGGTGGAACAAACTCACCCGGATTCAGGTCTCTTGCCATCCTTGCGGAGTGGGTTGGGCCCCAGGGACTGAATCCGCTCGGTGATCTCCCGGGCGATCTGGGCAAAGCGCGGCCCCTCGGAGGAGGAAAGGGTGTAAAAGGAAACGCGCTCGCTTTCCAGTCCAATCTCCTCTAACAACCGCCGGACATAGGCCACCCGCTTTTTTGCCCGCAGATTACCCTCCAGGTAATGGCAGGTGCCCTCCAGTCAGCCGGCCACAAAGACGCCGTCGGCCCCTCGCTCCAGGGCGTGGAGGATGTGGAGGGGGTCAATCCGGCCGGAGCAGGGCAGTTCGATCACCTTGACATTGACCGGGTAGGAGAGGCGCATCGCTCCGGCCAGGTCTGCGGCGGCATAGGCGCAGTAGTGGCAGCAAAAGCCGAGAATCTCGGGTTCGAACCGTTCTGACATCATGCGCTCCAGTTCTGGACCCTGGGGCCTTGAGCGGCCCGCCATCTTGCCGGGTCTATTGTATGACATTCTGGCCGGGGACGCAACTTTGCGGTTGGGACAGGCCCTGGTTGGGACACGGTAGGGCCTGGGGTTGGGATAGGCCCTGGTTGGGACAGGGCCTGCCGTGCCCATCCCCCGGCGAACAAGAGCAGGCCAAACGGTTCGCATTGGGACCCCACCCATACCAAAAGGGGCCGCGCCGGCCGGCGTGGCCCCCTCTGGCGTACTCACCGTGGGTTGAATCTAGCCCTGCTGCGCCTCCCACTCGGCGACCTTGGCGACATACTGCTCCGGGTCGCGCTCAAAGGCCACCTTGCACCCCGGCGCGCAAAAGTAGTAGGTCTTGCCCTGGTACTCGGTGGTCGCCGCAGCCGTCTCCTTGTCAATGACCATCCCACAGAGCGGATCCAACGCCTTTTCACCCATCTTGACCTCCTGACGAAATCAACGCACTCAACCGATCCCTGTCATAGCCGATGACGATCTCACCCTCAATGACCGTCACCGGTGTCGTCATCACACCCAGTTGGAGCAGTTCCTCCATCGCCGTCTCGTCGGCGGCAATGTCCCGCTCCTCAAACGGCACCCCTTGCCGGGAAAGAAACTCTTTCACCTTGCCGCAGAACAGTCAGCCCGATTGGGTATAGACCACAATCCGGTTCGCCATCTCTCACTCCCGAGGAAACAGTTCCTCAAAGCGGGCCCGGTTCTGGGCAAAGCCGACCAGCACTTCCTGCCCCACCACGATCGTCGGGGTCACCGTCCGCCCGGTAAGATGCAGCATCTCGTGCGCGGCCTCGTGGTCCTCCGAAACGTCCTTCTCGACATAGGCTACCCCCCGCTGGACAAAGAACCTCTTTGCCGTCTGACAGTCGCCTCAGGTGGGCAGGGTGTAGAGGACCACCTGGGGGGTGGATTTGCGCCCGAACAGTTTCTTCAGCATCGCTTTCCCCCTTTTCTTTCAAGAAAAAATTCCGCGTCTCGCCGCTAAGGATGTCCGCTCAGCGTCTCGTTTCGTAATCGGGCCGAATCTCTACCCGCCGGAGCAGGTTGGCATTGCTGACGACCGTGATCGAACTGGTGGCCATCGCAATCTCGGCTAAAACCGGGTGCATCAACCCCAGCACTGCCAGCGGAATCATCACCACGTTGTAGAAAAAGGCCCAGAAGAGGTTCTGCACAATCTTGCGGAAGGTAGCCCGGGAGAGATTGACCGCCCGAATGACCCCAGAGAGGTTCCCCTGCACCAGGGTGATGTCGGCGGCCTCGATGGCAATGTCGGTGCCGGTGCCGATGGCGATTCCCACGTCGGCCTGGGTCAGCGCGGGGGCGTCGTTGATGCCGTCCCCGACCATGCCGACCGGCCCGTCCACCTCCTCCTGCAGCCGGCGAACCTCTGCCACCTTCCCCTCGGGCAGCACCTCGGCCAGGACGCGCGAGATCCCCACCTGGCGGGCGATTGCCTCGGCGGTGCGGCGATTGTCCCCGGTGAGCATGGCCGTGCGGATGCCCATGTGCTCCAGTTCGCGCACGGCAGCGATGGCGTCCTCTTTGAGGGTGTCGGCGACGGCGATCGCGCCGAGGAGTCGGCCGCCGGCGGCGACCAGCATCACCGTCTTGGCTTCGCCCTCCAGGCGGTCGAGGGTCTCCTGGAGCGGTGCGGTCTCGACGCCGGCCTCCTCCAGAAAGCGCGGGCTGCCCACCAGCACCGGCCGGCCCTCCACCTCCGCCTGCACCCCCCGCCCGCGCTGCGCCTGAAACGAGAGCGGTTCGCTCAGGGCCAACCCGTCCGCCCGCGCCCGCTCCACCACCGCCTTGCCCAGCGGGTGCTCGCTGCCCAACTCGGCCGAGGCCGCCAGCCGCAACACCGCCGCCTCATCCCCCTCCAGGGCAACTACGTCGGTCACCTCCGGCCTGCCCCGGGTCAGCGTCCCCGTCTTGTCAAAGACGACCATCCGCAGGTCCTTCATGCTCTGAATCGCCTCGCCACTGCGGATGAGGATACCGTTCTGCGCCCCCATCCCGCTCCCCACCATGATCGCGGTGGGCGTGGCCAGGCCCAGGGCGCAGGGGCAGGCGATGACCAGCACGGCGACCGTGGCAAAGATCGCCAGCGTGACCCCCCCCGCGTTCAGGTTGACCCAGGGGAGCACCCCCACCGCCTGCTCGGCCACGACCCGCATGGCCTGGGGAAAGAACAGCCAGGCCAGCAGGGTCAAAAGGGCAATCCCCACGATCACCGGAACAAAGTAGGAGGTCACCCGGTCGGCAAAGGCCTGAATCGGCACCTTGGTCCCCTGGGCCTCCTCGACCAGTTTGATTACCTGGGCCAGGAAGGTATCCCGCCCGATGCGGGTGGCCCGCACTTTGAGCAGGCCGTCCTGGTTCACCGTCGCCCCGATGACCTCGTCGCCGGGGCCCTTGTTCACCGGCATAGACTCGCCGGTGACCATAGACTCGTCCAGCGCGCTCTCCCCCTCGACGATGAGGCCGTCGGTGGGCACCTTTTCCCCTGGCCGGATGACCATAATATTTCCCACCTGGACCGCCTCGATCGGTACCTCGCGTTCCTCGCCGTCCACCAGGATGTGGGCGGTTTTCGCGCCCAACTCCAGGAGGCGGCGAATCGCCTGCGAGGCCCGCCCCTTGGCCGTGGCCTCGACGTAGCGGCCGGTCAGGTGGAAGGCCATAAGCATCGCCGCAACGCCGGCATAGTTGGCCACCACGGCCTCGCCCTGCAGGAGCAGCGTGGCCAGGGCGGCCGGCCCGGTCAGGAGCGAGGCTAGCGTGCCCATGACGATGAGCACATCCATGTTCGCGCTGCCGTGGCGCAGGGAACTCCAGGCCGAGCGGTAGGTCTGCTGGCCGGCCCAGAAAAGGACCGGCAGGGCCAGGAGGATCATCCCGGCGTCAAAGACCGGCCGGCTGGGCCAGGCCAGTCCCCAGAACATCTCCGGCAGCATCCACAGCACAATCGGCGCGGTAAAGGCCCAGGCCAGCACCATCCGCAGCCGGGCCAGGCGCATCTTGCGCTCCTCCTCGTCCTCCTCTTCCCGGGCCAGCGCCTCCACGTCCACCACGTCATAGCCGGCCGCGCGGACCGCGTGGACCAGGCCGGCCCGGTCCGCCAGGCCGGGAATGTAGGTCACCATCGCCCGCTCCGTGGCCAGGTTCACCGTCGCCGAAAGGACGCCCGGCGTCTCCTGCAACGCCTTTTCCACGTGGGCAACGCAACTGGCACAGGTCATCCCGGAGATCGGCAGGACGATCGTCTCCTGGGGAACGCCGTAACCGCTCTCCTCGACCGCCCGCACCAACTGCACCACCGAGACCTGCCCGGCGTCGTAGGCCAGGGCGGCCCGCTCCGTGGCCAGGTTCACCGCCACCCGCTCCACCCCCGGGACCCCCTGCAACGCCTTTTCCACGTGGGCGACGCAACTGGCGCAGGTCATCCCGGCGACTGGCAAGGTCAGTTCACGCCTTTCCACCGCCCCCTCCACCTTTCAGGGTATGTGCCGTCTCGAACACCTCCAGCAGTTCCCCGATGACGCGTTCGCGCTCGGCCGGGTCCTCATTCCGAATCGCCTGGGTCACGCAGGTCTGCAGGTGTCCCTCCAGGAGGAGGGCGTTGACCCGCTCCAGGGCCCGCTGCACCGCCTGCACCTGGCGGATGATGTCAATGCAGTAGCGCTCCTCCTCGACCATACGGGTGATGCCGCGCACGTGCCCTTCGACGCTCTTCAGACGACCGATCAGTTCTCGCTGATGGACCTTCATCGTTTCCTCCACCCCCCCCCTCCCTAGGGGGGGGATGCGGCCTCATTATAGCACCGGCCCCCGGCGGCTGCTGTAAGGAGGATTACAAAAGTGGCGGACGGCGACA
>FWWM01010187.1_pt1 | contig 16876 bp, 11 predicted proteins | sample 2228351 | NCBI WGS metagenome assembly FWWM01 (sample SAMEA103939774, study PRJEB20133) | metagenome | reverse complement strand
CGGATCGACGCCCTCGGCGGTTGGGAACTCGATCGGAAGATGGACCTGGCGTGCGACGCGCTGGTGCTTCCGCCCGACGACGCGCCGGTCGGACGGCTATCGGGCGGCGAGCGGCGGCGCGTCGCCCTGGGCATGGCCCTGCTCGAAAACGCCGACTTGCTCCTCCTGGACGAACCGACCAACCATCTCGACGCCGAAACGATCCAATGGCTGGAGCAGAGCCTGCGCGATTATCCCGGCACTGTCATCATTGTAACGCACGACCGCTACTTTCTCGACAACATCACGAAATGGATTTTGGAACTCGAGGGGGGGCGCGGTCTGCCGTTCGAGGGCAACTATTCTTCGTGGCTAGAGCAGAAGAAGAATCGCCTGGCGCTGGAAGAGAAGGCCGATCTCAAACGCCAGAGGACGCTGGAGCGCGAGCTGGAGTGGATCCGCATGTCGCCCAAGGCGCGGCAGGCCAAGGGCAAGGCACGCGTGAACGCCTATGAGAAGCTGCTGTCGCAGGAGACCGAGAAGCGCCGCGAAGACCTGGAGATCTACATCCCCCCTGGCCCACGCCTGGGTGATGTGGTCATCGAGTTCGACGACGTAGCGAAGCGATATGGCGACCGCACGCTCTATGAGCACCTCAGCTTCCAGGTCCCACCCGGCGCGATTGTCGGCATCATCGGCCCCAACGGCGTGGGCAAGACCACGCTGTTCCGCATGATCATCGGCCAGGAGCAACCGGACGCCGGCGCGATCAAAATCGGCGACACCGTCAAGCTCGGCTACGTGGATCAGAATCGCACCCTCGACCCCGACAAGACAGTGTGGGAAGAAATCAGCGGCGGCGAGGACTACATTCAGCTCGGCCCACGCAAGGTGCAGAGCCGCGCCTACGTGGCCAGCTTCAACTTCCTGGGCAGCGACCAGCAGAAGAAGGTCGGCGCGCTGTCGGGCGGCGAGCGCAATCGGGTGCACCTGGCGAAGATGCTGAAGGAAGGCGCCAACGTGCTGTTGCTCGACGAGCCGACCAACGACCTGGATGTGAACACCTTGCGCGCACTGGAAGATGCGATTGACCAGTTCGCCGGCTGCGCGCTCATCATCAGCCACGACCGCTGGTTCCTCGACCGGGTAGCCACGCACATCCTGGCCATCGAGGACGACGGCGAGGTGCGCTGGTTCGTGGGCAACGTGAGCGAATACGAAGAAGCCCACCCGCGGCCGGTGCGACGCAAACAGCGCAAGCTGCAGCTTTGAGCGGCCGCGCGGCGTGCAGTTTACAATCGCGCTTCGATGATCGCCCGAACGATCAAACGCGCCGTGGGGTGCGTATGTGCGACGCTCGTCCTGGCGGCATGCAGCGGCGCCCCTCAGCCCGAAGCCACACCAGAGATCACCATCGTCTTCCACGCAACGCCCACGCCGACACCCGAACCGACGCCCACGCCGATTCCGGTCAAGACGATCTGGATCGATCCCTCGTTGCCGGCGAGCTGGCGCCAGGCACTCACCGAACGAATGGCAGACTTCGTGCAGCGCACGGCCTCACCTCAACGACGGGTGATGCTGACGGATGCGTCAGACGCCGATGTGCGCATCGTCGCCGGCGCTCAGGGCACGCTGCTCATCACTTACACGCTGGCCGTCGCCGCCCCTTTCCCGACCGTGCCGGACGGCTTCGCATCCGCCGATTTCGCACGCTTCTGGCGCGGAGAGCCGGCCGCGCTGGCCGGCCTGTCGGGAGACGGACAAACCCCTCCTACGCTGTTCCTCGACTCGGAGGCGCAAGACGTCTTGACGCTGCTGTTGGGTCCGCCGGCCGATTCGCCCAACATCCAGATCGTCCAGTCGCAGGACGTACTGCCAGCGGCCTGGGAGGCCCGACCGACGTCGTTCGCCGTCGTGCCCTTCGACCAGCTCGAGGTGCGCTGGAAGCTGCTTCATGTGGATGGGATCAACCTGTTCGAGCGCGAAGCGGATGCAGACGTCTACCCATTCACGCTGAGCGTGAGCGCACAAGGCGACCCGGCGCTGCTCGCCGAGCTGGCTGCCTCTGTGCCGGCCATCAACAACCGAGACCTAGACAAGATGACCATCATCGCCATGACCGGCGTGACAGCGCTGGTGCGCGGGACGGCCGTGCGCATGGAGGAGAAAGGCATCACTTACCCGGCCGAGAAGATTCGCGATTGGCTGGTCACCGCCGACATCACCCACATCAGCAACGAGGTGTCATTCTGGGAGAACTGTCCGCCACCGTCGTTCAGCTCCGGGGTGGTCATGTGCTCCGACCCGCGCTACATGGAGCTGCTGCGCTACATCGGAGCCAACGTGATCGAGCTCACCGGCAATCACCTGTGGGATTACGGCTACCAGCGCCTGATCCCGACGATCGAAATGTACGAGCAGGAAGGTTGGGGCTACTTCGGCGGCGGCCGCAACCTGGCGGATGCGCTGAAGCCCTTGACGATGACGGTGAACGGCAACAAGATCGCCTTCGTCGGCTGCAACCACTTCGGCGCAAACTGGGCCACGGACCGGCTGCCGGGATCGGCACCGTGCAGCCCCAACGACCCGAAGGACCTCTCGTATCAGATCGAGACCATCCGCCAGTTGCGAGCAGAAGGCTACAACGTCATCGCCACGCTGCAATACGAGGAGTATTACTTCTACCAATCCACGCCGCAGCAGCGGCGCGACTTCGCCGCGTTGCGCGACGCCGGCGCAGTGGTGGTCAACGGCAGCCAGGGCCATCACGTCCAGGGCTTCGACGTCAACGCCGACGGCTTCATCCACTGGGGCACGGGCAACATCTTCTTCGGCGATCAGACGTTCTCGCGCGGCGCGTTGACGACGATGGTGGACCGGCACGTGTTCTATGACAATCGCTACCTCGGTGCCGATTTGCGCACGGCGTTCATCGAAGACCTGGCACAGCCACGCCCGATGACACCCGCGGAGCGCGCCGAGCTGCTGCAAACGTTGTTCGACGTAAGCCGGTTTCCTTGAAAATCGGGGCGGAAGAGGCAAGGCGCAGCGTCAGCCGGCAGACCGAACCGGCGCAGCGGGCGAACGGCGCGTCGCCAGCTCGATCATCCGCCTCACGAACAGCTGCATGAACCGACCGGCATCCACATCCAGCGCCACCTGCGCGTTCGGCGGCTTGTCCGTCAGCCGCCAGAAGTCGGCACAGGTCGCAGCATGCGCCGGGCCGTCGCCGGTTTCCACATCCACGTAGAGCGCCTGCGCAGCCACCAGATCGGCAGCGAAGACCAGCGCCATCGCCAGCGCATCGTTGATGGCGCAGCCTTCGATGTTCTGGGCCGTCCGGTGATACTCAATGTAGAAGCGGGTCGCATCGGCGATGAAGCGAACGATCGGGGAACACGCGTCGGCATGAGCCGCGATGGATTGCATGTCCGCTTCGCGAAACAGGCACCGGTAGGTCACATCCAGCGGCACGAGCGTGATCGGCAGGCCACTGTGCAGGACGATGCGCGCCGCATGAGGATCGCACCACACATTGTATTCACCGCGCAACGGCATGTTGCCCTCGTGCCGAAACGCGCCGCCCATGACGATGCAGCGCTTCACCGCGCCGATGATGCGTGGTTCTTTGCGGACGGCCAGCGCGACGTTGGTCAGCGGGCCGGTCGCCACCAGCGTCGTCTCGCCCGGCGCTGCGAGGATGGTCTGGATCAGGAAGTCCACGGCATGCTGGTCGAGTGGTCGGGTGCGCGGCTCCGGCAACGTTGCGTAGCCCAGGCCGCCCAGCCCATGGGTGTCCGCGGCAGGAGTCACATCTTTGATCAGGCCACGCGCGCAGCCCTGCGCCACTGGCACGTGCGTCGCGCCGGCTAGCTCCAACACGGCCAGCGCGTTGCGCGTTTCATCTTCGATCAGCGCATTGCCACCCACGGTCGTGACGCCGATCAAATCGATTTCGGGCGAGGCGCAGGCCAGCAGGATCGCCAGCGCATCGTCAATGCCCGGGTCGCAGTCGAGGAGCACCTTCGAGCGCGTCATCGGCAAACCGGTCGGCGGGAGCGAGGGGCAATCGCACCGGCTCGACACATCAGCCTACGAGCGACGCGACGAGGCCGACCAACGCCACCACGCCGGCAATGACGAACCACACCCGGTTCTCGTATAGCAATTGGCGCACCGAGGTCGAACTGTCGCGTCGTATCTCGGGAGGACGCGAGAGCGTCTCGGTCGTGAAAAGCATGTCCCTGAATTCGGTCACGCTGGACGGCCGGTCGTCCGGGTGCATGGCAATCGCCGCGATCAGCGCGCGCTCCACAGACTCGCTGATGGCCGGGTTGTGCTGACGCGGAGGGGCGAGCGATCCGGGATTGAGGAAGCGCTGGCGAGCATCGGCCGGCGGCGTGTTGGTGAGCAGATGGTAGAGCGTGGCGCCCAGTGCGTAGATGTCGGAGCGCGTGTCGGTGTGCGAATCGTCCTCGCCGTACTGCTCCAGCGGCGTGTAGGCCGCCGTGCCGCGTCCCTGTAGCACGGTGATCGTCTGCGACATATCCTTGGAAAGCAACTTCACCAGGCCGAAGTCAACCAGTTTGATCAGCCCAGTGGGTGTGAGTTTGATGTTGCTGGGCTTGATGTCGCGATGGAGCACCGGCGGATCCTGGCTATGCATGTACTCAAGCGCGTCACATAATTGACGCGCCCAGGCCAGTACTTCGGCCTCGACCAGGAACTGGCCGTTGCGCCGCGCCTCGTCCATCAACTCCTTCAGATTCTTGCCCGAGACGTAGTCCATGACCAGGTAGTCCAACTCGTCCTCGGTGAAGTAATCGGACACTTTGGGGAGGTTCGGATGGTCAAGCCGGGCCAGCACACTCGCCTCGCGCGAGAACTGATGCTGTAGCTCGGCAATCAACGCCGGTTCGATGGAAGGGTCAATGCGCACAGCTTTCACGGCACATTTGCGCCCCTCCAGCCGCAGGTCCTCGGCCAGGTAGACGGAGCCCATCCCTCCCTGGCCGATCGCAGCTTCGATGCGATAGCGCTGGCGCAAGACCGTACCGGGCTTGAGCATGTCGTGCATTGTACAGTTAGTCGCTCACCTGCCGATCTCTCTGCGAGGCTCAGCGTAGAGCAATCGTATTGCAAAAACGCCGGCTCGTCGGGTAGAGGTGGGGCGTGAGGCCACGTGCTTCGACGACAGTCTAGATGCCAGCACATGGACCACAGACCATGCGGCAAGCCGGCAGCCGTCGAACACACTGTTAGAATTAGAGCGCGATGAACCAAGACGCACCTATGCTCATCATCGAGAGTGGCCAGTTGGCCGGCCAACGCTGGCTGGTAGACAGCGACGTCGTGGTCATCGGTCGCGAAATCGGCATCGCCGATCTGATGTTGCCCGAGCGCCAGGTGTCGCGTCGCCATGCCAAGATCGAACGCACGCCGGAAGGATTCGTACTGACCGATCTCAACAGCAAGAACGGCACCTTCCTGAATGGCAAAGAGGTGAAAGAGCCCAAGCTGCTGCAGGACGGCGACGAGATCCAGATCGCGCTATGCGTCAAGATCGCGTTCGTGGGCAGCGACGCAACGGCACCGCTCAACGCCCGCCCGATCAGCAAGGCCATGCGAGCGGTCGTGCGCGGCATCCGCATCGACAAAGACAGCCGGCGCGTCTACATCGCCGAACAAGAGCTTGAACCACCGCTATCGCTGCAGCAATATCGCCTGTTGGAGCTGCTCGTGGACGCGAACGGCGGCCTGGTCTCGCGCCAGGATATCGTCGAGCGTGTGTGGGAGGGTGAGAGCGCCTACGGCGTCAGCGAACAGGCGATCGACGCGCTGGTGCGTCGCTTGCGTGACCGTATTGCCGAGCGCGACCCCGACCACGAGTACATCGTCACCGTGCGCGGCCACGGCCTGCGGTTCGAGAATCGCTACCAGTAGTACACCAGGAACGCCAGGCCGTGAACGGCGTGGCCCGAAGCGCCGCGGCGTCCTACCCCCATACAGCGACCCTCGCAGTGCACCCAGGTTTGTGCATAGCCGGGGCACATGCGGCCGCTTCTCCCCCTGGAGCGCGCCTCCGCCCCAGGCCGTGGTGCCTGTCTATCAGACTGCATCGCCGGCGGCCAGCGCCGCGACCCATCGAAATTTATACAATCCTAAGCAAAGTTGTGTAGAAATCAGGATCGCTTGACGAAATGTAAACCTGGTTGTGAGGTCTTATCCGTGCCGAGCTACTCCTCCCCCGTTGTGACATCTGATGACGCATGCCAGCGCCCTGAGAGACCGAAGGTCGCCCCCACCGGAATCGTGATGCTGAACCTGGGTGGTCCACGCACGGTGGACGACGTCGGGCCGTATCTGGAACGCATGTTCCTCGATCGCGAGCTGATCCCGCTGCCATTCCAGAAGCAGCTCGGCCGGTTCATCGCCCGACGGCGCACGCCGAAAGTTCAGAAGAAGTATGCCGAAATCGGCGGTGGCTCGCCTATCTACGAATGGACGAAGGTTCAGGCCGAGGGCATGGCCCGGTGGTTGGACCGCCTCTCGCCGGGGACCGCGCCCCACCGCTGCTATGTGGCCTTTCGCTACGCCAATCCACTCACGGAAGAGGCATTGCTGCGGATGCACACCGACGGCGTCCGACGCGCCGTGGCCTTCACGCAATATCCGCAGTGGAGCTGCAGCACAACGGGCGCCAGCCTGAACGAGCTGTGGCGAGAACTGCTGCGGCTGAACCTGCGAGACGCCTTCGAGTGGAGCATCATCGATCGCTGGCCGACACACGAGGCCTTCGTCGCTGCTATGGCGAAGAAGGTGTGCGAAGGACTCGATCAGTTTGCGCCGGACGAGCGCGACAGCGTGCTGCTGCTTTTCAGCGCTCACTCCCTTCCGCTCAGCGTGATCGAGCGCGGCGACGCCTATCCCCAGGAAGTGGCCGCAACTGTGCAAGCGGTCATGGAGCGACTCGGCTTCACGAACGAGTTCTTGCTGACCTACCAGTCCGACATCAAGCCGTTCAAATGGCTCGGCCCGAGCACGGAGAAGGTGATCCGCGACCTCGGCGCGCGCAAGCGCAGGAACGTGCTGGTCGTCCCAATCGCCTTCATCAGCGACCACATCGAGACGTTGCATGAAATCGACATCGAGTATGCCGAGCTGGCACACGAGGTGGGCATTGCAAACTTCAAGCGCGCGCCGGCTATGAACGACGACCCGCTGTTCATCCGCGCCCTGGCCGAGATCGTCGCGGAACATCTGCGCGGCGGGCGTTTGCATTCTTCGCAATACAGACTGCGCTGTCCCGGCTGCGAGAACGCGATTTGCCGCTCACTCGTGAATCCGGCCAGACATGTCCCGCAGGCGCACGTCGAAGCGCGCTCGAACCTGCGCGGCTGAGCGAGCCATCCAACTTCGTCCTTTGCTTGCATCGCGATGCGACCACGCTCCGGCGATCGGCTCGAGACGGGCGATTAGAATGCGAAGCTGGGCGCCCACCGGCGCTCGCATCGCGTCATGATCGCGCGCCTTCGTTCGAATTCGCATTGGCTCATCCTCGGCTCGGTCCTCGTCCTCGCCGCCGCCCTGCGCTTCTACAAGATCGGCGCGCAGTCGCTCTGGTATGACGAGGGCAACAGCGCGCGCATCGCCGAGCGCTCGCTGTCCCTGATCATTGAGGGCGCCGCCGGCGACATCCATCCCCCGCTCTACTACATCGCGCTGAAATACTGGCAAGCGGTGTTCGGCGCATCCGAGACGGCACTGCGTTCGCTCTCTGCCCTGTGCGGCGCGCTGACCGTGCTGTTCACCTACGCAATCGGACGCGACCTGTTCGACCGACGCACCGGCCTGCTGGCAGCCTGGTTAATGGCGTTTGCTCCGTTCGCCGTGTACTACTCGCAGGAGGCGCGCATGTATGCCTTGCTGGCCCTGTGCGCCGCGGCGAGCACGTGGGCCCTCTTTCGCCTGCTGCGTGCACCGCCCGCCGCTGCCCCTGCCGTGCTATACATCGTAGCGACAGCCGCCGGTCTCTACACACACTATGCCTATCCCTTTGTGATGATCGCGCAAGGCGCTTGTGCGTTGCTGTGGGGAGCCGGCGGAAAGCCCTTCGCCCTCCGCCAGCTTGGGTCGTATCTTGCGCTTAGCCTTCTAGCAGTGATGCTGTATCTGCCCTGGCTGCCGATTGCTGCCCGGCAGGTGCTTGGCTGGGGCGTCGAGAGGCCGGGCTATTCCCTGGGGGCTGCATCGCTGGAGGTCTATCGCACGCTGGCGATCGGTCGCACGCTGCCGCCGGAGCAATCGGCATGGCCGATGACCTTGTTCTCCGTCTGCATCGCCCTGGGGCTGGCAGGGGGCGACCGGACGACCCTGACGAATCGGCTGGCGTTGCTGATCCTGACGGCTATGCCGGTGGGTCTGCTGTTTGCCTTCGACCTCTACCGTGAGGCCTATCTCAAATTCCTGCTCGTGAGCGTGTTGCCGTTGATGGTGCTCGCCGCCCGCGGGATTCATACCCTGGGCACAGCCGTTGCATCGCGCCTTGCGCCGCGGCACGCGCGCCTGACGGATTCCATCAGCGCCTTCATCGTCCTGGCCCTCGCCGCGACGCTCACCCCCTCGCTGCGCAACCTCTACGACGATCCGGCCTACGCCCGCGACGATTACCGGGGCATCCAACGGTTGATCGCCACAGGCGCGCGGCCCGATGACGCAGTGCTCTTCCTCGCCCCGAACCAGTGGGAGGTCTACACTTACTACCAACGAGATGATCACAATCTCTTTCCGTTGACCTATCGGCCGGAGTCGTACGAGGCCGTCGCCGAACAGATGCGGGCGATCGCGGCGACCCATGGGCGCATCTTCGCACTGTATTTCGCCGAGCGCGATGCTGATCCAGAAGGCTGGTACGAGTTCTGGATGAGCGGCAACCTCTACAAAGTTCATGAGCGCTGGGTGGGGGATATCCGCCTGGTCGTCTACGACAGCGGCATGGATCGCGATACCTGGTCGGTTGTGGACGGCGCCCGCTTCGGCGATGCCATCGCATTGATCAACGCACGCAGCCGATTGGGCGAAGCGCGACCGGGCGACGTCGTGCCGGTCGAGCTGACATGGCAGGGGCTCACCCAGCCAGGCCGGCGCTACAAGGTGTTCGTACACATCGGCCCGCCCGATGGGGCGCCCGTCGCCCAGCACGATAGCGAACCGGTGGCCGGCTACAGGCCTACGGATGGGTGGTCGCCCGACGAACGCATCGTAGATCGGCGTGGCGCGTGGATCACGCCCGGTACCCCACCCGGCACATACGCCGTGTTCGTCGGGCTATACGATCCGGACACCGGCGTTCGTCTGCCGGTCGCGCGCGAGGGCGCGCAGCCGGGCGATCGGTTGAAGATCGGGGAGATTACAATCCGCTGAAAATGGCCAACTTCGAATTACTCCAGTCGCTGTTTCAACCTGCGCAAACCAGGATCGTGCTGCTCGTGATGGATGGGCTGGGCGGGTTGCCCAGGCCCGAGGATGACAAGACCGAACTCGAGGCGGCGCACACGCCCAACCTGGACCGGCTGGCGCGCGAAGGTTGCCTGGGCCAGCATTACCCCGTGGCCATCGGCGTGACCAGCGGCAGCGGGCCGGGGCACCTCGGCTTGTTTGGCTACGATCCACTCAAATACGAAATCGGGCGCGGCGTGCTCGAAGCCGTCGGCATCGGTTTCGGCGTGACCGACCGCGACGTCTGTGCGCGGGGCAACTTCTGCACGCTCGACGCACAGGGCAACATCACCGACCGGCGCGCCGGCCGCATCCCGACCGAAGTGTGCACACGGCTGGTCAAGAAGATCAATGATGCGCAGATCATCGTCGGCGACGGCGTCGAGGTTTTCGTCGAGCCGGTGCAGGACTATCGCTTCGTCGTGGTGATGCGCGGCGATGGCCTCGCGGGGGCCATCGAGGACACCGATCCTCAGCGCACCGGCGTGCCGCCGTTGCCCGCTATGGCGCGCGACGCAAGGTCGCAACACACCGCCGGCTTGTTCAATCGCTGGATCGAGCAGGCGACTGCCGTCATCCGCGACGAGCATCCCGCCAACGGCCTGACACTGCGCGGCTTCGCCAAGGAGCCCGGTTTGCCGAAATACAAAGACGTGTATGGCCTCAAGGCCGGTGCCATCGCAATCTATCCGATGTATCGCGGGGTAGCCTCGCTGGTGGGCATGGATCGCATCGAACACAATGCGCATACCGTGCGCGAGGAGTTCGAGGCGGCGGCGCGCGTCTGGAGCGATTATGACTTCCTGTTCATCCACGTCAAATACACCGACAGTCGCGGTGAAGACGGGGACTTCGAGGCAAAGAAGGCCGTGATCGAGGAGGTGGACGCAGCGCTGCCGGCACTGCTCGACCTCAAGCCCGATGTGCTGATCGTCACCGGCGACCACAGCACACCCAGTCAGCTACGCAGCCACTCCTGGCATCCGGTGCCCTTGCTGTTGTGGGCGCCGGCCACGGCCCGCCGCGACGGCAGCACGCACTTCGGCGAGCGCGCCTGCGCGCGCGGCGGGCTGGGCACGTTCTACGCCAAGGACATCATGCCGCTGGCGCTGGCACATGCGCTGCGGCTGCAGAAGTTCGGCGCGTAGGTGAGCTGCCTCATCGCACCCACGCAGCACGCCATCGCTTCATCTGCTCGATCTCCGCAGTTTGCACCTGGATGATAGCGTCGGCGAGCTGTTTGATCTCGGGCTTCTCGGCACGCTGTTTCGCCATCTGTGCCATTGCGATCGCGCTTTCGTGATGCGGGATCATGGCATCAATGAATCGAATGTCGAATGGCATCTCGCCTGCTGGAACCGACATCGGCCCCATATCCATCGCGTGGCCGTCATCGGTTCTCAGGCCGTTGGTGGGGCTCAACTCGGGATACCACGTCTTGCGCCATTCCCGCATGTGCTCGATCTCCGCCTGCTGTGCCTCGATGATTGCCTCGGCCAGCGCCTTGATTTCTGGCCGCGTCGCTTCTTTCAGCGCCTGGTTGGCCATCACGATCGCGCCCTGGTGGTGCACGATCATGCTGTCAATGAACATGGCGTCGAAGGGCGCGTCCATGCGCGCGCTGTGATCCATACCGTGGCCCATGGCCGGGGCGGATGTGGGCCGAGGCGCCGGGGTAATTGCCGACGGGGCGGTCGGTAGGCCGGCGCATGCTGTCAGCATCGAAACCATAGCGGTCATGCAGATTGTGCGAATGTAAGTTTTCATCTCCGTTGTCTGGATTTGCTCAGGGTGGACCGATGCTCTGCGTGTCTCGTAAGACACGACCGATCCCCCGGTGCACTGATTGCCTGGGCTGCATCTGCCTTCATCTCATTAGCAGCGCAGCGTCACGCCGGGCGCGGGAGCATGCTCCCGCGCCCAACTTGTGCGATGAACCGTTGCACAGGGTCAAACGATCGAAGGACGTGGCGGACGGCGGGGGACAGGAAGATCGGGAGAGCGATTGCTTGCCGCATGAGCAGACGGCGATAAGCAATGCTCATCGGGCCAGTCGAACCAGACGTCCAGAAGAGCGACGCAACAAATCATGCCATGCAGGCAGCATAACCACCCTCCCGGTGCTGAGCGGCAAGGATGTTCGGCGTTGGACTGATCGTGCATAGGGGGGCCGTGCGAAGGCGTATCGGCATGTGGCACCGAATGTGATGGAACCGCCCCTGTGCCGGGCGGTTGTAGCGCGTGCAGCACGGCCTGGCCCGGCATGCTCACGGCGAGCGCGATGGCCAACGCCAGGACCCTCATCAGGCGCATCACACCATGCGCGATTTGCTGCATACACATGAGCACACGAATTTTATAGAGAGGCGCGAATGCGCCACGGAGCGACAAGCCGCATATAATAGAACATCTGTCCGATGAAGTTCTTCGCAGGTAAATCCAGTTCAGGCAAAGGGAAGCCGAAGAAAGGTGGCTCGACGGATCCATCGTTGCCACAGATCAGCCTGGATCGCTGGCTCGACATCTGTGGGATGGCGTTGATCGCCATCGCTGCGCTCACCCTGTTCGGGTTGCTCTCCACTCAACGCAGCCCGATCGTGAGCGGCTGGCTCGAATTCATGGGCCGGCTGTTCGGCTGGGGCATCTATCTCGCGCCGGCCATTCTGGCTGTGCTCGGCACCTACCTCATCATCCGCCGTTTCGGCGACCGTTTCCCACGCCTCCGACCGACTCGCCTGGGCGGCGCAGTGCTGGCCTATCTCACCGCGCTTGCCACGCTTCACGGCCTGACGATGATCGCCACCGACGCCGGCGGGGCGGAGCTCGCTGCAGTCTCACAAGGCGGCGGCGAGCTGGGCTGGTTGACCCTCAATATTCTCATCGGCATCCTTGGAAACATCGGCGCCGCGTTCGCGATCATAGTGGCCTGGATCGCAGCAATGATGTTGCTGACGGATGTGTCTCCGTCGCAGCTGATCCAGGCAGTGCGGCAGGCCTTCGTCCAACCCCGGAGCGAACCGGCCGCCACCGGCGTCGCCCGCATCCCCGGTGCACCGACCGACGACATCATCGAGCCGGACTACGACAGGGGCAGTGGGCTGATCATCCGCGGCCTGAGATCACGCAGCAAGTCCCGGCAACAGCCGCGCGAGGCCAGAGCCGAAACACCCTCCGAGGCGCCACCGCCGGATGATGCGCTGCCCCCCGTGCGCACCATCAGCGACGCGACCTCGAGCGGCATCGGAGCCCCGGCTGCATCCTTGAAGATCAACGCGCCAAAGCCACGCGGCCAGGTCAACCGCGTGCCGCCGCCGCGCATCATCGGCGCACCGGGTGACGCAGCCGAGGGCAATGCGCAGAGCGAACCGGGCCCGGCGCGCCCGCCGCAGCCGGCGACGCAACCCGCGGCGTCGGCGGTGACGATCTCCTCGATCTACCCCTTCCCACGCGAATGGACTTTGCCCAAGATCGAGGAGGTGCTGGAGCCAGGCAGCGACGCGACGATGAAGGAAGCCGAGATCCGCCAGCGGGCAGCCTTGATCGAAGACACGCTGCGCGCCTTCGGCGTGCCGGCCCGCGTGGTCGAGGTGAACCGTGGACCGACCATTACCCAGTTCGGGGTGGAGCCCGGATTCAACGAGATGAAGGGGGGCAAGCAGGTGAAGGTCAAGGTCAGCCGCATCGCAGCGCTGGCCGACGACCTGGCGTTGGCGCTGGCCGCACCGCGCATTCGCATCGAAGCGCCGATCCCCGGCCGGGCTTTGGTCGGCATCGAGGTGCCGAACGGCGAGACGGCGCTGGTTGCCTTGCGCGACGTGATGGAGAGTGAGGAGTTCGAAGCGCTGCGGCGCAAGACGCGACTGTGCCTCGCGCTCGGCCAGGACGTGAGCGGGCGACCGGTGGTGGCCGACCTGACCAGCATGCCGCACCTGCTCATCGCCGGCACGACCGGCTCTGGCAAGAGCGTGTGTGTGAATGCCATCATCGTCGCCCTGCTGTGCTCCAATTCACCCGAGGACCTGCGCTTCCTGATGATCGACCCGAAGCGCGTGGAACTCACCGGCTACAACGGCATCCCTCATCTGATCGCCCCGGTGGTGGTGGATCTGGAGAAGACGACGGTCGTGCTGCAGTGGGTGACGCGCGAGATGGACCGGCGGTATCGCCTCTTCGCCAAGCATGGCGCGCGCAACATCGTGGAGTTCAACGCGAAAGTGGCCGATGCCCATGCCAAACTCGCACCCGAGTCGCAGCGCGCGTCGGACGTGGGGGGCCGTCCGTCTCCGGACGACGACCTGCGCAAGTTGCCCTACATCGTCGTGGTGATTGATGAGTTGGCCGATTTGATGATGATGGCGCCGGACGAGACGGAGAAGATCATCTGCCGACTGGCGCAGATGGCGCGCGCCACCGGCATCCACCTCATCCTGGCAACTCAGCGGCCGAGCGTGGACGTGGTCACCGGCCTGATCAAGGCCAACTTCCCGGCGCGCATCGCGTTCACGGTGGCGACCAGCGTGGATTCGCGCGTCATCCTCGACGGGCCGGGCGCAGAGAAGTTGCTCGGCCGCGGCGACATGCTGGTGGTCACGCCGGAGCAGTCCATGCCGATGCGCGCCCAGGGATGCTTCCTCGGCCCGTTGGAGATCGAGCGCGTGGTGCGACACTGGCGCGCGCAGCTGGGCAATGCCGCGGTTGCAGATGGGTCGGCGGCTGGGCCGGAACCGGCCTTCCCCAAAGCCGAGCCGGAGGTTGCGCCAGTGGCGGACATCTTCGGTACACCACCCACCTGGGAAGAAGCGCGCGCGCTGAGCGAGGCAGCCCGCGAAGTGAGCGCCGTCAACAAGGACGACAAGCTCTTCAACGATGCTGTCGCGACCGTGCGATTGCAGGGCAAAGCTTCGATCTCGCTTCTGCAGCGGCGGTTGCGCATCGGCTATACCCGCGCCGCCCGGTTGATCGAGGAGATGGAGGAGCGCGGCATCGTCGGCCCGCAAGTGCCCGGGCAGCAGTACCGCGAGGTGCTGAACTCGCCGTTGAGCGGAGCGGACGAGTGAGAGCTCCTGCCAAACAGATGCTCCACCGAGCATACAGTAAACGTCTCCTTCACTCAGTGTCATGAAAGGCTATTCCGGGCAGCCTGAGTTTGACACTCATGACCTGCTCCGCTACACTCATCGCCGCAATAAGCATCATCAGCACCGTCGCGTTACTTTGATCGAACATCTTCTCAGCCCATCGTAGACAGTTCGAGTGGAGATGTCACAAGGGATGTCTATTCTGGCAGAGGACGGTCGTGCGCTCATCGTGGCGATGGATCATGCCCGCACCCACGGCGTGATCGAAGGTCTAGAAGATCCAGGCGACTTGCTGGAGACGGTGATCACGGCAGGCGCCGATGGAATCATGACCACCTTCGGCGTGATGAAACGCTATCGGACCCTGATTGCGGACCGCGTGCCGGTGATCTTGCGCCTCGACGGCGGGCCAAGCTTGTACAACCAGGACTGGTTGGCCTACACGGAATGGGACCTGCTCCATTCGGTCGAAGACGCGCTGAAGCTGGGAGCCAGCGGCGTTGTGCTCATGACTTTCATCGGCATCCCGGTCGAACTACAAACGTTTCGACTTGTGGCACGCGTGGCCAGCGAGTGCATGGACGCCCATCTGCCACTGATGGTCGAGGCGCTTCCCTGTCCCAGCGAACGCATCCCAGATCCGAAGGACCCGCGAGTCATGGCTTCAGCGGCACGGCTGGCGTTCGAGCACGGCGCCGACTTCATCAAGACCTATTACACCGGCACACCCGATGGATTCCGGATGGTGGTCGAGCACTGTCCTGTTCCAACGTTGATCGCCGGTGGGCCGCGCATGGACACATTGGACGATACGCTGCGCGTCGTCAGGGGAGCAATGGATGCAGGCGCAGCCGGCGTCGTATTCGGGCGGAACATTTGGCAGAGTGGCGACACGACCGGGGCAGTGCACGCGTTGCGCCGCATCATTCACGGTCATGCATCGGAAGCATCCGACGCCGAAGTGCGACTTGCTGCTGACGCGTCGAGGAGGTGATGCTACAGGAACACGATCACTCAATGACACAGAAATCCCGCATCGTTGGCATTCACAACACAAATGCACCTCCACAAATTCTGTGAAGGCAGAAGACGGATGTTCTCGGTTCAGTGAAAGGAGTTGCTATGCGCAAGTTCAATCCCGTTCCCTTGACCATTGTGATTGCAACTGCTGTGATTACGGCTGCCTGCGCCGCACCTCAAGCGGCGCCCGCGCCGGCGGGTGGACAAGTGGCCACTCCGGTCGGCCAGGAGGAGAACGTCGCCAAAGAGGTGAAAGCCGGTGAGTTGAAGCCACCGATCGTAGCGCAGCCATGCGGTGATAACTGCCCATTCAAGGGCCAGACTGTTACCGTCATCGTGAATACGGCCGGCGAGAAAGGCCCGATCTCAGGCCCGCTATACGAAATCCGCGACGAGTTCGAGCAAGCCACCGGCGCCAAGCTGAACATCGTCGAAGTGCCATTTGCCGAGCACTTCCCGAAGTTGATGACCGACCTGACAACCGGCAGCGGCCAGTACGACGCCTCGATTGCCGGAGCATGGTGGCTGGGCGATCTGGTCGGCGGCGATTACATCCTGAATTACGACGAATGGTACGACGATCCACGCTTCCCCAAGTGGGACATCAACGATGTGCTGTCCGGGCCGCGCTCGCTGCTGGAATACGGCGGCAAGAAGTACATGGTGGCCAACGATCATGATGGACAGGTGATGTACTACCGCCGCGACCTGCTCGAAGACGCGCAACACAAAGCTGCGTTCAAAGAGAAATACGGCTACGACTTGAAGGTGCCCGACACCTGGAAGGAATTTCGCGACGTCGCCGAGTATTTCAACGGCAAAGATCTCAACGGCGACGGCAAGCCAGACAACGGCCTGACCATGCATCTGAAAGTCGGCGGTCAGGGCATGTTCCACTTCATGTCGTTCGCGGCGCCGTTCGTGATCGGACCGGACAACCAGAACCTGTTCTGGTTCGACCCGGAGACGATGAAGCCACTGATGGACAGTCCAGGGCATCTGAGGGCCTTGGAGACGCTGGTTGATCTGATCCAATTTGGGCCGGAGGCGATGATGGGCTGGAGCCTGGGCGAGGCCTGGGATCACTTCCTGCGTGGCGAGGCGGCCCTGACGTTCACCTGGGGCGACCTCGGCGCGCTGGCGCAACAGGAAGGCAGCAAGGTCAAGGGCAAGACCGGCGCTGCGCAGCTGCCAGGCACAAACGAGTACTACGACATCAACAAAGGCCAGTGGGTAAAGACCGACTCGGTCAATCGCGTCGGCAACACCACAGGTGGCTCGTGGGCCGGCGTCATCTC
>FWWM01010163.1_pt1 | contig 16896 bp, 8 predicted proteins | sample 2228351 | NCBI WGS metagenome assembly FWWM01 (sample SAMEA103939774, study PRJEB20133) | metagenome | reverse complement strand
GATCAAGAATATCACGACGCCATTTTAGTAAAATTAGATGTCTACGGTCAAATTGAGTGGAGCCAGTGGTATGGCGAAGAGGAATGGAGCGAAGGGTTCTCGCGGGCGATTCTTGCTCGAGATGGTGGCTATATCTGTGTGGGCTCTCACACCCACAGCCAGGTGAAAGATGAGCCCAATGTCTGGGTCGTCAAGACCGATGACCAGGGGAAACTGCTCTGGCAGAGATCGTTCGGGCGCACACCGTTCAAGCCCGATGACGGCTCGGATATCATCTACGCCAGCGATGGTGGTTACATAATCGCCGGTCGCTCGACTACGGCACAGGATGAGAACGCCTACATCCTCAAAATCGATGTCAACGGCAATCTCTTATGGGATAAAGTTTATGGTGGAACGGCGGGAGAAAATGCGGCGACCATTATTGCCACACCGGATGGCGGCTATGTTTTCTTGGGATCAACCAGTTCCTATAAGACCGGCGGCGCAGGGGATTATGATTTTTATCTGGTCAAAATCGATGCCTCGGGCAATATGGTCTGGCAGAAAAATTATGGCGGCTCGGATTGGGATCGCGGCGGTTCGATCATTGCCGCTGTCGACGGTGGTTATCTTTTATCTGGATGGACTTCCAGCCCCGAATTTGGCGCTGTCGCCCGCGACATTTTGTTGATCAAAATCGATGACAACGGCAACAAGCAATGGCAAAAACTATACGGCTGGGAGCATCACGACTACGCCTCAGAGGTCATTGCCCCGTCCGAGGGCGGTTATCTCATCGTCGGTAGCTCGGAACGCTACTACGATGCCCCGATGGAAACATGGCAGCCAGACCTCTATATCATCAAAATCGATGTCAAAGGTAATGAACAATGGAGCAAACTTTATGGCGGCCTTAAAGGCGAAGGCGCTTCCGGTGTGCGCCAGACCAGCGATGGCGGCTACATCATCAGCGGCAGCACTGGCAGTTATAGTCGCGACTCCGATATTTATATGCTCAAACTCGACCAAGGAGGCGGGTTCACCCGCGTTGTCGATCGTCACAGGAACGCGCCAGAAGGATTTCATCTGAGCCAAAATTATCCTAATCCATTCAACAACCAAACAAATATCCGGTATAATTTAGATAAAAAATCGAATATTGAAATTGGCATTTATAACGTGCACGGTCAGATCGTACGCCGGCTGGTTCACGATCAACAATCAGAAGGCTCCTATATCATCCACTTCGATGCAGAAGATCTGCCCAGCGGCTTGTATCTCTATCAAATCAAAACCGATGAGTTTTCTGAGACAAAGCGGATGATGCTTTTGAAATAGAGTGAGACAGTGCGCTGATTTTTAAATTCCACGGCCGATGACAATCATGCGGGAGTTCACCCTTTAGGATTTCATTGACACGGAACAAACCGATGAAAGTATTTTTATTTTTATGTTTCAGAATGTGGAATAATAGTTTTATTGACGCGGCACAAACCGATGAAATGCTAAAGGCTGAATTCCGGAGTAAGGCGGTCACATGGCCTAAGCGGAAATAAAATAAAGTTAAATATACAAGCTTTTGCAGCTTTATTGAAGCGAGAAGAATATTTCAATATTAGAAGGTGAATATAGTCATCATGCAGCGAAAGATGTTTTTTATCATATCGGCGATATTATTTCTCGCGCCCTGTCAGATGGTCGCAGGCATAGGGCATAATGATCGTGTTTACTTTGCCACAGGATATAAGATCGGAGAGGTGACGCAGAATTCGGCGGTGGTATGGACGCGGTTGACAGCGAACCCAGAACGAAACTGGAACGGCGTCGTACCTAATCCTCATGAAAGCCCGACTCGGGTGATGCTGGATGTGCCGGATATCCCCGTAAATCTGTGGGAAGGATCCGCCCAGGGCGCTCCAGGGGAGGTTCGGATCCTTTACTCAACTTCCCCCGATTTAAAGGGCGCAAAGGCGACACCGTGGAAACAGGTGAATGCTGAAGCGGATTTCACATATCAGTTTACCCTGGACAAGCTCGAACCGAACGTGCGCTATTATTTGCAAATAGAAGGACGGGCAAAGGCAAATGGTCCGATAACTCGGAGTGCACCGGGTTCTTTTCGAACCGCTCCGACGCCCGATGATCCGCAACCGGTCTGGTTCACCGTTAGTTCATGCCAGATGTATTATCATCGCGACGACCGTGATGGATTCAAAATTTACCCCGCGATGATGCGAGTTTTCAAATCGCTGCCCGACTTTATGGTGCGCACTGGCGATGCCGTGTATTATGATCGTGATAATCCGAGAGCGAAGACGGTTGACCTCTGCCGACTTCATTGGCAGCGGATGTATTCTTTGCCCCTGCTGAAGGAGTTTCATTACAACGTTCCCTGCTACTGGATGAAGGATGACCACGATACTTTCTTCGATGATTGCTGGCCCACTTATGAGGCCCCCTGGATTGAACCGCTCACATTTGAGGAGGGCGAGCGTGTTTTTGTCGAGCAGACCCCGGCGCCGATTGGCGGCCGAGGGTATCGCACCGTGCGTTGGGGAAAGAATCTGCAAATATGGATGCTGGAAAATCGCTCTTTTCGATCGCCAAACGATATGCCAGATGGACCCGAAAAGACCATCTGGGGAGCTGAACAAAAGGCGTGGCTTAAGCGCACTTTATTGGAGAGCAATGCCACGTTCAAAATCGTCATCAGCCCTACAGCTATCGTCGGGCCGGATAATGCTGACCAAGAGGATAACCATTCAAATGAAGCCTTCTACCATGAAGGCAACGAATTCCGGCAGTGGACCCGGCAGAATAAATTGGATCACCTTTACGTTTTCAACGGCGATCGGCATTGGCAATACATGTCCACCGATCCCAAGAGCGGGTTGCGCGAATTCAGTTGTGGGCCATCTTCGGACATGCACGCTTTTCAAGGGACCGGATATCATATCAAGTACCATTCCTTTTATCGCCCCAAAGGTGGATTCATCAGCGTCACTGTGTCAGAGGGTGAACAGAAAGTGCTGGCCCGTCCGCAGCGCATCATCTTCGAACGCACGGTTCCGACGATCAACATTCGCTTCCATGATGTCGATGGGAATATCCTCTACGAATACCGTGATAATGCGCTGACGAATGAGTGATCGGGATGCTTCTTATGATGGCTGAATGCACTTCTGGCTCTTTGATGAGCGGATTTTATATGCCTGGCAATTCGAGTTTTTCAAGCATTCATAGAGAATCCAACCAATGATGCTTCATCAGATAGGGCATAGAATTCTTTAGCAATTTTATCTAGAAGCTTTTGGGATCGTGCAATTGTTAGAAAGGCATTTATCAAAAGCTGTACCTCTGAGCTTAGAATTAATATGTAACCTGAAATTCGAAAATGAAAAATAACGCTCAAAATTGCCACACGAATCCGCCCTAAAAAAAGGTGGACAGACCACCCGAAAATGCACGAAAAGGGCTTTTCATTTATTGAATTTCGTGCTATTCCGTGTATTTCGTGGGCTAAAGATTTTTCATCTTCAATGCTCATGGTGCATTTTAGAATGAGGGCGCAATTCGTTTTTGAGAATTTATAGGACGAGTGAATAGAACATGAACCATTGAGAGAGCAGTGAAAGCAGAGAAAAAATACCACGGCGTAGTCATTCCATTGGTCACCCCCTTTGATCAAAATGGCAGGTTAGACGAGGGGGCGATTGTCAAACTTGTTGAATCTATCGTTGTCTGCGGTAGCTTTCCATTTATCCTGGGTACGACCGGCGAATCGGCTTCAATCCCGTTTGAAACTAAGATCCAACTGGCAAAACGTGTTGCTGATTTTTTGAACGATCGAACGATTATTTATGCGGGCATTTCCGATAACTGCCTGGAAAATTCCTTGAATTTGGCCAATCGATTTTTCGATCTGGGAATCCATATATTTGTCGCTCATCTTCCTTCGTACTTTCCGCTTACAAAAGAGATGATGTTGCGCTATTATGAAATCCTGGCCGAACGTTGTCCTGGTGAGATTATGATTTACAATATTAAATCCACCACGCACATGTCCATTCCGCTGGAACTGATCCAGCAGTTGAGTCATCATCCCAAAATCATCGGCCTAAAAGATTCGGAACGGGACCTGGAGCGGCTAAAGAAATTAATAGAAATGTTTGCCGATCGCCAGGAATTTTCGCTGTTCTGTGGCTGGACCGATAAATCGGCCTATGTGCTGCAAATGGGATTCGATGGCATTGTGCCCAGTACAGGCAATTTGATTCCGAAGAAGTTTTGCGATCTATACGATGCTGTGGTGCAGAGAGATTATACGAGAGCAAATGATATTCAGCGGGAAATCGATCCCGTTGCCAGCCTTCATCAGAAGGATTTGCTCGGCAGCGAAATGGTTGCAGCTTTAAAGGTGATGATGAATCAGTTGGGATTGTGCCAACCCTGGGTGCTTCCCCCTCTGACCCGATTAAATCCCGAACGAGAACAGCAAATCAAAACCGAAATGACGATGTTGAGAATCGAATAGAAATTGACCCTTGCAGATTCAGTAAGTCCCATAGATGTTGTTCAAAAAAATTCCTCTGCGGGATTCTTCAGTCCGTGGGGGACAAAAATCAAAACGCCCGCAGATTGAATAAGTCCCACGGATACTCGTTAGAATGATTTATATCTGCGGGATTCTTCAATCCGTGGGGAATAAAAATCAGAATTCGTGCAGATTGAACAGGTCCCACAGATGCATTTTTAAAAAATTATCCGCGGGTTTCTTTATCCGCGGGGTAATAAAAATTTATGCAGATCAAATCAGGCCCACGGATGCTTTTCGAACGAGTTTTAATCTGCAGGATTATTAAATCTATGGGGAATTAAAATCAGCGGTCCTGCAGATTGAACAGGTCCCACAGATACATTTTCAAAAGATTATCTGCGGGTTTCTTTTATCCGCGGGGTAATAAAAATTTAAGCAGATCAAATCAGTCCCACGGATGTTTATCGAAAAAATTCATCTGTGGGCTACCTCAATCCGTGGGGGAAAATAAAATTTTCCGAGCTTTGAAGAACACAGATCATGAGAAGCAGAACGATGAGAAATATTCCCATGTCAGCAGCGATCATCATTATTCTTTTGCTATCCAATAACGATGTCGCTTTCACTCAGTTCGAAAAAAATCCAATCGAACTCAAACCTGGTCCCCATCTGTTCATTGACGATTACCTCATCGCAGCACAATCGTTCCTCAGCCGTACGGTGAACCAGCCTGAGAAGCTGCCCGAGCCAATCATCACTGGCGGCAAGGATGGCGATCAAAATTTCCAGCCCTACATGAGCGTGCTGCGTGATCCTGATACCCAACGATTTCGTATCTGGTACAACACGCCCGAGACCGCCAGCCAGTCCCATATCGGTTATATGGAATCGGAAGATGGGATTAATTGGATTCGGCCACATCGAGTATTAAAAGATCCGCATGAGATTAAATTTGGCGTCACGGTGCTGGATCGTGGGCAAGATTTTGCTGACCCCAGCCAGCGTTATCTCCTTGCCTCGTACCTCAAAGACGGCATGATGATCGCCACCTCGCCCGATGGGCTGGAATGGACGGCGCTGACCGATACCTCGGTGCTCAAGCATAATCACGACATCACTTCATTGCATTGGGATCCGATTCGGAAGCACTACCTCGCCATCGTCTCAGTCTGGCAGCGACGGGAGGATTGGAAGGATAATCAGCGCATTCCGCATCAGAGCATGAGTCACGATCTGATTCATTGGGACAAGCCCTGGCCGATCATCATGCCGAAAATCGGCGCTCCCATCGAGCAGGGCGAGATGCAATTTTACTCCATGTCTGGCGTCATTCCCCGTGGCTATCTGCTGATCGGACTGGTGAAAGTCCTGCGGGATGATCTGAACGCCACGCCTGGCAAAACAGGTAAGGAGATGGGCGACCTGGATCGCAAGGCAGCAGGATTGGGCTACACGGTTCTCGCCTGGACCCGTGATGGCAGAACCTGGCAGCGGGATCACGAGCCATTCCTGGATCGCAATCACGTGCCTGGCAGTTGGGATCACGCCATGGCCTGGGGCGATGAGCAGATTATCGTGGGCGATGAGACGTTTGTCTATTACGGCGGCTATGCTCGTGGTCATAAAGTCGCCCGTTTCGACGAGCGCCAAATTGGGCTGGCTCGCATGCCCCGTGACCGATATGTGGCACGAGAGGCGGATTTGAATATTGGAACTTTGATCACCAAACCTATTATTTTAAACGCCAATTCGATGACGGTCAATGCCAGAGTAATCGGCGAAATGTGGATTCGGTTACTGGATAAAAATGGAAAATCATGGCCAAATTTTAATTGGGTGGAAATAAAGGGAGATGGAGTGGATCTGCCTGTCAAATGGCAAGGCGACCTCAAGTCGTTAAAAGGCAAAGCGGTTCGGATTGAGTTTCAGATGAAATTTGCCCAGTTGTTTGGGATCGAGCTGAAATGAGCACGCTCTAAAAAGGTTCAAACAATGAATTTCAAAAATGAACACGAATTGATTTTTTAAAGGTCGACAAATCTTGAATTTGTGAAATTCATGCAATTCGTGATTTTTAGAGTGAACGCATAGATTTGGAAAGCATGAGCAATTGTGTCGCAGAATTTTTATCTGCATAAACACGCATCATCTTACGGAAAGATTTGGCTGTTGAAGAGCGCGACCCGATCTATTTATCCGATCACATCAAATGGCCATTATCGTTTAACTACAATCTTAATGACGGTTTAGACGGTGGAATTATAGTTACATCGAACTCGCACGCGCTTCAAAACTAAACTAAAACATCCTCATGGCGGTTTAGTCGCAAGGATGACTATTTCTCTCGGAGCAGATACTTTAGGTTCTATTAAATTAAAAATTGTGGCCGCTAAGCGTTAGGTTCGCCATTTAAAAATTAAAGGGTTTTATTCTCATGACCATAAATACAAATGATCAAAAAAAAATCAAAGGTGTCATATTCCTGCTTCTAATGATTGTGTTAATGGGAGCAATATATACCTGTTCTTCGCCCATCCCCTATACCGAAGCAGATCATGAGAAAATTTCATTTGGGAAACACATGTTGCTTTCCTCATTGCAAGAGATAGCCATCGATACCCATTCGGTCAAGATTCAACTACGAGTGGACCAAGCCTTATTGCCCGAATCGTTTCGTCTGTCAGAAAGTTATTCGATTCGGGTCGATTCGATCATCGAAATCATCGGTGCTGATGCAGCCGGCGTTATGTATGGATGTGTCGAATTAGCAGAAAGAATCAGAATAAACCAAAAGATCCCCTTCGATTTGTATGTATGCGAAAAACCGATGATGAAATTACGAGGGGTTTGTATCCTGCTGATGAAACTGGGCACGTATAATTACCCTATCACTCCAGAACACTTTCCGTTCTTTTATGACAAAAGTCTTTGGATTGATTATTTGGATTTTTTAGCAGCTCAAAAATATAATTATATTACAATTTGGAACGGCCATCCTTTCGCCTATTTCGTAAAATTGGACAGATATCCAGAAGCTCAAGACGGGCTAGATCCATCGGTTCTCAAACTCAATCATGAAATGCTAAAATGGTTGATTAAGGAGAGCGCCAAAAGAAATATCCGATTGTATTGGGAATTTTACAACATTCATACCTCTGTCTATTATCAGAAAGCGCATCGGTTGCCAGATGAAATTTCAACGCCAACTAAAGAGTTAGCAGCGTACACCTCTTATGTTATCGAAAAGTTTATCAAAGCTTTTCCCGAAGTAGGGCTCTATATAACGGCGGGTGAAGCGCTGGACAAATCTCATTCTGTGTTTTGGGTTCGGGATGTCATTTTGGCGGCGGTCAAGCGTGCGGGGAAAACAATACCTGTCATCTTAAGGTCATGGTACCTCGATCTCGATGCGGCCAAAGAAATAGTTAAAGAACATCCATCTATTTTTATCGAGAGCAAGTATAATGTGGAGATGGTGGCGGATACACTCATCGACCCGATGAACCGTGAATGGGCTGCTTTGACTAATCATTTTATTGTGAATATCCACATGGCCGGCAATCTGGAGCCTTTTCGGTGGAATCCGCCTTTTTATATTCAAAAATGTTTGCAAAGTTCCTATCGTATTGGTACCAATGGTTTTCACCTTTACCCGAGAAAATCATGGCGTTGGCCGAGCACTAATGAAATCGGCTGCGATTTATTCCAATGGCAGAGAGATGAATGGTGGTTTACCATGTGGGGGCGATATGCTTGGAATTGCTCAAGAGATCCAGTCCAAGAAAAAGAATATTGGATCAACCGTTTCTCGAACAAATACGGTTCCCAAGAAACAGCCCACTCTTTGCTCGAATCTTTTGAGGCCGTGGCGGATGTGCTGCCGGCCATTCAGAGGTTGTTTTGGGCAGGTCATGATAATCATACCGTGGTAACAGCCGGTTTGATGCTGAAGCAGATCGAACGCGCTCCAGGCATCCCTTTTCTTCTCATGGATGATGTCAGGAGAATTCCCGTTTTTTTGGAAGATGTAAAAAATATGCGAGATGTTTCCGAACAATCCCCCATCGATTTTTTGATCGAAAAGCAAAAAAGTTGTCATTCCGCCATCGAAAAAATGAAACAGGCCATGCATCATTGCCGCAAAAATCAGCGGGAGTTACAACGGTATTTTGTCGATTTACAGGCGACTCAATGGACCATCGATTTTTATTTGCAAAAACTTCAGGCCGCTTATTACTATCATCTGCCTGTCGAAAATTCACATCATAACTTTATTAGAAAACTAAAAGCATCGCTCGATAGTTATAAGAGACTCACAGAACTCACTGATCCATATTATGACAGCATCAGCGATGTGCCCGCATCTCATCCGCTTCACCTGGAGAAAACACCCTACCACTGGAGAGACCTGCTCCCGTATTATGAGAAAGAATATCAGATTTTCTATGAAGATTTTGAATCTTCGGATAAAAAGGAGAATAACCTACCTATCCACCAGGGACTGGTTGCTATTGTATTTGGTGATCCACATTTGGTAAGACCGAGAAAAATCTTGAGAATAAAAGATCTCGAAATGAATTGGCATACTTATCCACCGGATGATGGCAGAAATTGGTCCGTTCTCTGCATGGGGTTCATCAGATCTCCCATTTCAGGAAGAGTGGTATTTACTGCTAGCAGCGAGCAAGAGGTGATAGTTACAATTAACGGCCACAGAATCATAGAAAAGCCGGCAAAAGATTTCTCTGCTTCGTCCGGGATCGAAATGACCAAAGATCAATGGTACCCAATAGCCATAGAATATAACAATATAGATTTCAAGGGTAGCAATTTATCGATCAACTGGACGTTACCCGGAAAAAGACCATCAAAAATCGATGACACCTGTTTGTCTCATTCTCAAAAAGATGCATGGCGAGCAGAGCATGCACTGATCCTCGGCTTTTAGAATATGAAGAGTTGATTTATTGAATAAACGCATCGATTTGGTTAAAATTGAAAATTTGGAAAATGAAAGGATTAGCAAAGTGAGAATGAATATGAAAAGAGTTTGGGTTTGGCTCATTTTAGTTCAACTTCTGATTGCCGATGGTCTATTAGCCCAGGTAAAGCCTGAAGAGTTCCAAAAGAAGCGGTCCGAGATCACCAAGGTTCTGCAGCGAATAAAGAGCCATTTCAATACGGTCACTCCTTTTGCTTTTATCGATCGAAAGACGGGCAATCCCGTTACCGACCTATCGAATTTGCCGGATGTCTATGTGGCCAATTTACCTGGTGGGCAAAGCGTTTGGTCCTATGAAATGGGGGTGGTTTTTAGCGGCATGATCGCGGTGAATAATGTTTTACAGGATCGGTCGTTTTTGGACTTTACCGAGAAGAATTATCGCTTTGTTTTTGACAACCTCGATAAGATCATCGCCATTAGCCAGAAATATGGCAATGCAAAGGACCGCTGGAGCAAAATTTTCGATCCCCAAGAATTGGACGACTGTGGCTCCATGGGTGCGGCGCTGATAAAACTCAACGCGTTACGACCAGATCGGCGCTATGACAAAATGATAACTCTGATTGCCGATTACATCTCCAACAAACAATTGCGACTGGCGGATGGTACCTTTGCACGCAAAGGCTATGGCGATTGGCAGTATTCTCTGTGGACGGATGATTTGTACATGAGTGTGCCTTTTTTAGCGCAAATGGGCAAATACAAAAATGACCCCAAATACTATGACGATGCCATACGACAGGTATTGAACTTTGCAAAATATCTTTTTATCACTGACAAAGGCCTCTTTGATCACGGCTGGTTCAGCAATGTCAAATACGATACCCATATCTTTTGGGGACGTCAAAACGGCTGGGCGCTATTAGCGATAATAGAATTGCTAGACGTTTTGCCCACCGATTATCCCGGCCGCGAGGCGATCCTCGATATTTTTCAACGGGACATCAAGACGTTGGTAGAATTGCAGAGCGAAACCGGTTTATGGCATCAACTATTGGATAAATCGGAAACCTACCTGGAAACCTCCTGCTCGGCTATGTATGCTTATGCCATCAGCAAGGGGGTGAATGAAGGTTGGCTCGAACCGCAATATGCCGTGCCGGCATTTGAAGCCTGGAATGGCCTCGAAAAAAATATTACCGAAGAAGGGCAGGTATTAGGGGTCTGTATGGGCACATCCATCGGCTATTCCATTCGATACTATGCTGAAAGGCCACAGCGCATCACCGCCTATCATGGCTATGGACCGATTCTTCTTGCCGGCGCTGAATTATTGCGCTTGTTGCAACTTTACGATGTAAAAGAAGAAAATAATTTGCCGCATTTCTGGAAGAAGAATAAATAAGAGGCGTCATAATATGAAACTATTGAAAACAATAGGCACGCTCGTTTTTCTGTTCAGCTTGTTTTCCATCTGTTTTACCCAGTTCGATAACGATTTGATCCAAGGCCGTTTGATAGCGATTGCCTATGACAAAATCCAATTCAAAAAACCCTTCCAGGTATTAGAGATCAACGAATTGAATTCAAGTCTCTTATCCCTTCCCCAAAAGAATGATTGGGCGATGAAATGCAAAGGGTATCTCAAAGCACCAATAATCGGCGAGATCACTTTTTATGTAGAAAGCGACAATTATATCAAGGTTGAACTGAATGGTAAGGTCGTTCTGGAATCGACCAACGCAGAGCAGCCACGCTCCTTCACCTTTCATTTTGATAGGCAAGATGCCTATCCGCTACAAATATTTTACGTCCATGATGGGGGTGAGCAGACGTCATTGAAATTCTTTTGGAGCTGGAGCGGACAGGAAAAACACCTGATCCCCTCTTCGGCATTGAGCTATCAGGTGCGCGATAGGATCGCCTTCGACAAAGAACTGACGGAGACGAGCGATACTTTTTTGCGTGTCTATTTTTCTGTTCCCAATCCAGAGCCAACGAAATTGCCGAGCTTAACCGTTTGGCAGCACTATGAGCAAATGCTGGTGGGTGCCTCTTTCCCCGAGGTTCCCAATTTTAACTGACCTCTGGTGTTATGAGAGTAAAGTGGAACTGGTGGATATGATCGCTTTGGATAGAGGTCGCCTAAAATTGTATCATCGCTTTCAAGAACATCCTTCGTTATACCTTGCCACCCTCATTACTCCAGAACCGGGCGCTTTGGATATTTGTGCCTGGGTCGAGAAAAGCAGTTATTCTAAAGAATCGTTACCTTCAAAAGTCCTCGTACCAAATATCTGTTGGCAGTTGAAGAGGGCCGCTGATTTTCGCAGCCAACCTGAAAATTATTTGGAATTCGTCGGTCGATGTTTCATCATCACCCCTGAGGGTATGACCTTTTTGAATAGAACCGATCGCAAGAAAATTCCAAGCCGCAAAGAAGACGCCTCGGTCAATAATCCACCCCATGTGCAAATTTACCTCAAGGAGGGGGAACCGAATCCTCCGTATGATCCTCAGCATTGGTCGGGTGTAAGCGATACGCGATATTCGAAGAGTATTATCGGCATTGTTTCCAGGGACGGGCGATATCTCGCCGCCATGGCCAATCACTCGTCGACGATGATGTGTCAGGCCTGGCACGATTGCATGCACAATAATCCTCCGTGGAAGCCGTTGGATGCACCACTGGAACAGCAGATATGGAGGGTCAAGATTTATGTAATCGAGAACGATGTTGAAAAATTGATCGAAAAAGTCGACAAAGACTTTGCGCCGGAAAAGGTTTTTAACCAAGATGAGATCGATCGAATTAAGAAAGAAGCTGAATTTGGTATTCAATACCAGACCATAGGCTCTGTGCAACATCTACCCGTTTTTTTAAAGAATGCCAAGGAGCGATTGACCTATCCCATGTCTTGGTTATCGGGAAGATTCAAGAGTTTTAGAGAATGGAAAAAAAGAGGCAGGGAATTATTTCGTGCCACATGGATGAATGGACCCAATGCGGCTGCTTTCAATTCGATTGTTATCGATGAAGAAGATAGAGGCTCTTATGTTGCCCAAAAAGTGGTGCTTAGTATTACCGAAGACAGCAGAATCCTATCCTATCTTCTAAAGCCAAAAGGTGAGGGGCGGTTTCCGGCTGTGCTACTCTTGCACGATCATGGGGGACGTTTTGATATCGGCAAGGAAAAAGTCATTCGGCCGTTTCATGTCGATGAGGCGATCATGAAATCTTCTGAAGAGTGGGCACAGCAGCTCTATGATGGTCGGACGATTGGTGATGAGTTGGCGGCCCGTGGTTATGTGTGTTTTGCTATCGACGCCTTTCATTGGGGCGATCGTGGGGGCGGCGGCAGGATGGCGCAGCAAGCGATTGCAGCGAATCTCTTCCATCTGGGAATGTCGTTTGCAGGGCTGATCGCCTTGGAGGACTTTTGCTCGGCCAAATTCTTGGCGTCGCTGGATTTTGTGGATAGACATCGTATCGCCGCCATGGGCTTATCCATGGGCGCTTTTCGGACTTGGCAATTAGCGGCCATATCCGATGATATCAAGGCAGGTGTTGCCATTTGTTGGATGGCCACTAACAATGGCTTGATGAAATACTTTAATAATCAAACCGAAGGCTATTCCGCCTTTGCAATGTGCCATCCCGGAATGTTTCAGTATTTCGATTACCCCGACGTTGCCAGTTTAGCCTGTCCCAAACCCATGCTCTTTTATAACGGAGAACAGGATCACTTATTTCCTGTTATAGCGGTGAAGGAAGCGTATGAAAAAATGGCAAAGGTATGGAAATCGCAAAATGCCCAATCCAACTTGGTCACGAAACTGTGGCCGGTGGCGCACGTGTTCAACAAAAGCATGCAAGAGGAAGCCTTTGCCTGGTTGGATTCCCTTTTTCAAAAGCATGAGCCGTGAAAAGTATTAAACGACATATCACATGGATGATTCTGCTTCTGTGTCTATCTGAAAGAGAAATCGGAATAGCTCAGCAACGGATGATCGAGGTCGATTTTGAGGTGATTACTAACACCGCTGTCAGCGGAGATGGCGGCAATAACTGGGGACCGCATATATGCCGAATTGTAAGAACCGATGATGGTGTGTATACGACTTTTACTTCTGGCGATAATGATTTCTTACAAAGGCGATGGCATTTGATGAAAAGGACGAACAAAGGTTGGAAAGAAATCGCTCAAGGGAAATCAGGCAGGGAACCGGTTAATCTGCTCGTTTCGCCAGATGGCGAATTACTTTTGATCGCTTATCCCGATCTACAAGCCACATTGTTTTCTGGCAAGCCGAAGGGGGATACCATGACGTTGACCTCACAACCCATCCCCGTTATGGTACGAACCACTCACCCATATAATTCTAGCGCAATAGATGCTAATGGTAATATCTACGTGCTATCCAGCGAGGGTGGAGAGAAAGGTGAAAAAGGCGTCTATCGATGGGCTCTCTATCATAAAAAGGACCAGCAATGGCAGGGAAGAATTTCATTATTTGATTTCCGTTATTGCTATACCTTTATTTTTCCCCAATCAGATGGGAGTGTCATTCTTGTTTCTTCCAGGGATGTGACCTGGGATGCCTTGGGTTATAAAAAGCCCCCCGGCATTTTCAACTATGTCTTCGACGCCTATGGCCTATGGTATTGTGAAAACTTTAACCGTTTTCTTGAGAGAAGAGTCGTGGTCAATGAAATACCAAGCCAGAGCTTTCCATTCGTTTTATGTTTTGTGCGGTGCGATGCATTCATCGATCACAAAAAGAATATTCATATTTTGAATGGCCGATTGGGCCAAAGCACCAATGGAGCGTTCGAGAACTATCATTCGATCTATCGCGTGGATGGCACGATGGTATCAGAGACGAAATTATCGCCTGTTGTTGGTGAGACCTGTCGCATCTTCCAGGACCACATAAAAAGACTTTTCATTATTGGCGATAGTGGTTTTATCGGTAGATTGAGTAACGAAGATTATTCCATCAAAGAATCGTTTATGCTAGATATGCAGGGATATCGCGTCGATTATTCCGGATTTTTTGTGCCGACACCGCGCAGTGGCTCCAAGACCAGCCGCTACATGGATGTCGTGTTCCCAGCCAATGAAGGGCGATCATGGATTTATTTCACTCTTGATTTGGAAAATCTTTTTGGCGATCCAAACTAAGTCCCTTCATTAAGTGCTTATCGGATGAATATGTAATCATATTTTATTATTTGATGAATTATTTTATGTGTATGATGGTTAAAAAATGTTGGACAGTTGCTTAACTATACCACTTTTCGTCTCGGTCTATTTGGGTTGGCTAGATCCTGATTTATTCCTGAACTCTGTGTTACATCTCTCGTCCAGTTCAGAAATCCCTAACTCAATAGGTTATTTTGATTGTGGCTAAAACGATGCTAAATAAAGAATCGGGGTTATATAGTAAAATTTGTTAAAGAATGCCTGCGAGAGTGGAGTTGAATACTAATCGAGTAATGATTATTTTATGCCTGTTGGGCCTATGGTCTAACCTAGTGAAAAGCCAATCTTTTGCGCCATCAACAGCAAAGTTAGATACAATTTTTCTGGATTTCAAGGTGGATCCAGGCTGGGAGGGCTATAATAATCGGGTGCAGTGCGATCAATGTCCGAGTGTGCAGCAAGATTTTGGTTGGCAGCTTACCAATCATAATGGCGATGGCATGGGTGAAATTGGAGGTATGATCAGGCGATCGACCACGCCTGCCTATTACGCCATGCCCATCGGTCCATTTTCATTTAAAGACAAATTGACCGCAGCGGGAAAAATTTCAGTCATCGCACCACCCGAAGAAGGTTTTGGTTTTTACATTGGCTTTTTCAACAGCCAGCGCCAGGGCTGGCGGGTCTGGTCGTCCTGCGGCTTTCGCATTGGTGAGGTAATCAAGGGGATCGCCCGTTTTCATCTCGATTACAAGACGGGACGAGCCGCTGGCGCCATCCTCAATCCCGACATCGAAATCCCCTGCGATGGCTCGGTGCATCGCTGGGAATTGATTTACGAACCCGATGCCACCATTGCCGAAAGCTGGCCTGATGCTCGACTGCCAAAATGGATCGGCAGCACGTCCAATGTGCATGAAGATTCAGTTTTGAAGCGGGCAAAAAAGGACGTCCCTTCGATCTCCCAAAAACAGCTTCATGAACTGCTGCTGAAGGCACGTGATGCGGGACTGGTGGATCACTGGTACCGCAAGGGCAGCAATCATCTGTGGAATATCGAAAAGGATGCGGACAAGCTGAAAGGCAGAATTACGTTTAAATTCGATGATCAGCCAGCCGTCAGCTATTTTCTTTTGCCTGGGCATCAGGAGCATCCCAGTGACATCAATCGCTTTGGCGTGTACAACATGCAGATCTATCACGGCAGCATGGAATTTTATTTGTCCGATCTGACAGTCAACGGCGAACAGATCGAATTATCGCAAGACCCGCATTGGGACGAGGTGAATAATCGGGTTACGTTCAGGCAGACCGATTTTCATGCGGCGCAAAATTTCGGCTATTCACAAACCAATTGGGCGGGCAATGCGCCAGGCGAAATCGGCGGACGCTTCTACGGCACCGAGGTGATCGATCCGCTCCACGCTTTTTATGCGGATGACATCGGACAGTTGACCCTCGACGATCCCATCTCATTTTCAGGCTGGATCAATTTTGTCGAGGGCGCTGTGGATGGTCGCATGCTGATCGGCTATTTCAATCGGGCAGCGAGAATGGCTCCGATTTTTGGCGAATACAAAGGCAATCCGCCGCATCAATTCATTGGCCTGGAGGTGATGGATCAGACCCGTGTTGGCTATACATTGACTGCGGTCTGTTCGCCCCGCCAGGATATTGCATTTGAAGAAAGAGGCCCAATTTTTATCCCTGATAGATTGAAGCGACCGTTTTCATTTGAGTATGATCCATCTGCTGGACATTCAGGGAGAATTACGGTGAGCCTGGGAGCAGATACTTTTTCCGTCGATCTGACGCCAGAACACCGAAAAATCGGCGCCACGTTCGATCGCTTCGGCTTGCTCAATCCCCGCAAAGGCGGGAAGTATGTGGATGTCTATTTCGATGATTTGACGTATGTGGCAAAGCGGCTTGCCGATTTCAAACCGATGTTCCATCGGCAGGAAATAACGATTGTGCCGTATCCGAAGATGGGAAGGAAATATTAGAGAAGCTCCAAATAGCAAAAATCAAATGACACCTAATATTCTAAAATGAAATAGCCATTCATTAACTTGCTTTATTTGGACACAGAGCACACCAAGCAAACACGGAGATCACTGAGGTAAAGAATTAGAATTTCTTCATCCGTGAACTCAGTGGTTCTTTGGGATCTCTGTGTCACTTAGCATCTTTAGGTATTAATTGTCAGTTTTCGATAAATTCAA
>FWWM01010160.1_pt1 | contig 16898 bp, 13 predicted proteins | sample 2228351 | NCBI WGS metagenome assembly FWWM01 (sample SAMEA103939774, study PRJEB20133) | metagenome | reverse complement strand
GGCCATCGCTATCGCTCTGGCCGTGCCACACAGGCTTGTACGCTGCATGCTTCGGAGGAGCGCCATGCCAGCTTCGCGTGGGTGCAAGCACCCACTCCACGGGTTGGCATTGGGGGGAGTCGTTATCGTGTGACAGAGGGGGTAAACCGCTCTGGACCGCTTCCTGCGAACCATCTATGATGGTTCGCGATAAAATCGGTTGGGCACGGCGCCGAGGGAGGAGGTGCCCAATAGCCCGGCCACGGGGCCGCGAGCGTCTCGGCCGAGGGGGTGCAGCCCCAATACAGGAGGGATCCTTTCGGCTCGCAGGCAACCGGTTCCGGAAAAAGCGATTAGGACCCAGCGGCCATTGTTCGCCGCAGCCCGGCTGGTTACCAGCTCGCCGACAGTTCGGGAGGCGCGCTCGATCGCGTAACCGGCTTGACCGGGAGGTGCCGGTAAGCGCGGCCAGTCACTTAGGTCGGGCCGCAGTGGACCAGGATGGAGCCTGGCAGGCGGTGGCAGACGTTGGCCGAGTCGCTGGCCAGGTTGCGGGCTGCGTTTCCCGCGAGGATGGAGCCTTGGTAGCAACGGATGGCACGATCGAAGCCTCGGTCGCGACGGCCAGCCCGGCTTGTGCACCGGCGGGGCGAGGGGATGTTCTTGATAGGGGGCACCCCCCGTGGGGTGGCGTGGCTGTCATTGAGCCGCATTCTGGATGGGGGGCGCTTGACCTGGGCGAGCTGTGGCGTCACCGCGAGCTTTTATATCTGCTGGCGCTGCGGGACGTGAAGGTTCGCTACAAGCAGACGCTTTTGGGCCCCCTTTGGGTGCTGGTCCAACCGTTGTTGACCACCGGCATTTTTGCCGCGGTGTTTGCGGTTTTCATGCGGGGGGCGGCCCCGAGCGTTCCTGGCGTGCCGTATGCTGTCTCGACCTTTTGCGGCATGGCGGCCTGGCTGCTGTTTGCTAACGGGCTGACGCGGGCCAGCGCCAGTCTGATCAACGGGCAGCATTTGATGACGAAGGTGTATTTTCCGCGGCTGGTCTTGCCGTTGTCGGCGGTGCTTTCGGGGCTGGTCGATTTTGCGGTGACGGTTTTGGTTCTGGCCGGAATGATGGCCCTGTATGGGGTTGTGCCCACGTGGCGGGTGGTGTGGTTGCCGCTGTATGCGGCCTGGGCCGTGGCACTTTCTCTGGCGATTGGGTTGTGGTTGGCCGCGCTGGGTGCCGTGTACCGCGATTTTGGCCAGGTGGAGGGGGTGCTTGTCCGCATTGGGATGTACGTGACGCCGGTGGCCTACACCACGGCGAGCATTGCGCACGTGCTGCCGGGATGGGCGCGGGGGCTATACGAGCTGAATCCGATGGCGCAGGTGGTCGAGGGGTTTCGGTTTGCGCTGTTTGCCCAGGCCGATCCGCCGGGCGCGATGTTGGGACCTGCCGTGCTCTTGACCGGGCTTCTGGGGCTGGGGGGCGTGTGGGTGTTTCGACGGATGGAAGGGGTGGTGGTGGACAGCGTATGAGTGGCCGGCTAGCGAGAACCGCGCATTGCCATGCGGCGCATGCAGGCGGCATTTTGGGCTGGAGGGCCGGGAGGAGGGCGCTGGCGTGGGGGCTGCCGGCCGAGGCAGCCATTTGCGTCGAGGGGCTGGGCAAGCGGTACCGGCTGGGCGAGTTGGGGCGGGGGCTCCACCGCGGCGGGGCCCCTTATCTGTGGGCCTTGCGCAATGTGTGGTTCGATTTGCGCCAGGGGGAGGCCCTGGCCCTCATCGGGCGCAATGGGGCCGGCAAGAGCACGCTGTTGAAAATCCTGGCGCGGATTGCCGTGCCCACCGAGGGGCGGGCGCTGGTGCGCGGCCGGGTGGCGAGCCTGCTGGAGGTGGGCACCGGGTTCCATCCCGAGTTGACGGGGCGCGAAAACATCTTCCTCAACGGGGCGATTTTGGGGATGAGCCGGGCCGAAATCCGCCGCAAGTTCGACGCGATCGTCGCCTTTTCGGGCGTGGGGCCGTTCCTCGATACGCCGGTCAAACGCTATTCCAGCGGCATGCACGTGCGCCTGGGATTTGCGGTGGCAGCCCATCTGGAGCCGGAAATTCTCGTGGTGGACGAGGTGCTGGCCGTGGGCGACGCGGCCTTCCAGAAGAAGTGCCTTGGGGCGATGGACGCGGCGGCCCGCCGGGGGCGGACCATCCTGTTCGTCTCGCACAACCTGCACGCGGTGCGCTCGTTGTGCCGGCGGGCCCTGTGGCTGGAAAACGGGTGTGTGGTGCGGGACGGCCCGGTCCAAGAGGTGGTCGACGCCTACCTCCGCGCGGTGGACGACGTGCCGGGCGAGGCGGCCGAAGTCTGCTGGCCGGCCGAGCAGGCCCCCGGCGACGAGGCCACGCGGCTGTTGGCCGTGCGGGTGCGCAACGTCCAGGGATTGGTCAGCTATCACCAGGATCTCGACCAGCCGATCACGCTGGAGATGGAATTCAGCGTGCACCGCCCCGGAGTTTCCATCAACACCAGCTTTCACGTGTACAACCATCAGGATGTTTGCCTGTTTGCCACGGCCGACTTCCACAGCCCGCACTGGCAGGATCGGCCGTATGTGCCCGGCCGCTATCGAGCTGCCTGCCAGATCCCGGCGAACTTTTTGAATGAGGGGTTGCACTTTGTGTCGGCCATGGTGGTGCAAGAGCGGAAGTACTTTCCTGCGCGGCGCGACAAGGCGGTGTCGTTCGTGGTGCACGACCGGGGCGATTTGCGGCAGGGGTACGCCGGGGTATGGATTGGGGCGGTGCGACCGCTGTTGCCCTGGGTGGTGGAACCGATCGGAGGCCTGCCATGAAGGTGGTGATCCTGTGTGGGGGGCAGGGCACCCGGCTCCGCGAAGAGACCGAGTTCCGCCCGAAGCCCATGGTGGAGATCGGGGGCCGGCCCATCCTCTGGCACATCATGAAGATTTACGCCCACTACGGGTTCCGCGAGTTCATCCTCTGCCTGGGGTACCGGGGGACGATGATCAAGGACTATTTCCTCAACTACGAGGCGATGAATAACGACTTCACCATCTGCCTGGGCCGGCTGGGGGCGGTGGCCTATCACGGCGAGCACGATGAGCAGGATTATCGGGTGACGCTGGCCGATACGGGGCTTTCGACGATGACGGGCGGGCGCCTGCGGCGGGTGGCGCGGTACCTCGATGGCCGGACGTTCCTGTTCACCTACGGGGACGGTCTGGCCGACGTGGACCTGGGGGCGCTGGTGGAGTTCCACCGTGCGCACGGGAAGCTGGCCACGGTGACGACGGTGCGGCCGTTTTCCCGGTTCGGGATCTTGCGGCTGACGGCCGACAATCGGGTCGCCGAGTTCGCCGAGAAGCCGCGGGTGGAGGAGGGGTGGATCAACGCGGGGTTCTGCGTGTTCGAGCGGCAGGTGCTGGACTACCTGGACGGCGACCAGTGCGTGCTGGAGCGCGAGCCCCTGGAGCGTCTGGCCCGGGAGGGCCAACTGATGGCCTTCCGCCACGAGGGCTTCTTCTTTGCCATGGATACGTACCGCGAATACCAGTATCTCAACGAGTTGTGGGCCAGCGGCCAAGCGCCTTGGAAGGTATGGAATTGATCGGCACGGAAGCATTTTGGCGCGACCGACCGACCCTGGTGACGGGGGCCACGGGCCTGGTGGGGTCCTGGCTGGTGCGGCACCTGCGGGCCGCTGGGGCCGAGGTGGTCTGCCTTGTGCGCGACTGGGTGCCGCAATCCGAACTGGTGCGTTCGGGGCTCATCGAGCAGGTCAAGGTGGTCCGGGGGAGCGTGGGGTGCCTGGGCCGGCTGGAGCGGATGCTGGGCGAGTACGAGATCGACACGGTGTTCCACCTGGCTGCGCAGACCATCGTGGGGATTGCCAATCGCCATCCCCTTTCGACGTTCGAGACCAACATCCGCGGCACGTGGCTGGTGCTGGAGGCCTGCCGCCGCAGCCCGACCGTGCGGCAGATCGTGCTGGCTTCGTCCGACAAGGCGTATGGCGAACAACCGCAGTTGCCGTATACCGAATCGGCCCCCTTGGCGGGCCAGCACCCCTATGACGTAAGCAAGTCGTGAGCCGACTTGTTGGCCCGCAGCTATGCGCTGACCTACCGGCTGCCGGTGTGTATCACGCGCTGCGGGAACTTCTACGGTGGCGGCGATTTGAACTGGAATCGCATCGTGCCGGGGACGATCCGCTCGGTGCTGCGGGGCCAGCGGCCGGTAATCCGTTCCGATGGGCGCTCGCTGCGCGATTACCTGTATGTCGAGGATGGGGCGGCGGCCTACATGCTTCTGGCCGAGCGCCTGGCCGCGTGCCCGGAGCTGGCCGGCGAGGCCTTCAATTTCTCCTACGAGGCGCCGCTGGCGGTGGTGGACCTGGTTGGGCGGATCCTGGCCGCGATGGGGTCGCGGTTGGTGCCGGTGATCCAGAACCACGCGCCGCACGAGATTCGGCACCAGTACCTCAGTGCGGAGAAGGCGCGGCGGGTGTTGGGGTGGAGGCCGCGGTTCGACCTGGCCGAGGGGCTGCGCCGCACGATTGCCTGGTATCGGGAGTACCTGCGGGCATGAACGCCGAGGCCGAGAGATTGCGGAGCGAGATTGGCCGCCTGGTGGGCGAGTACCACGCGGCTGCCTTTGCCCCGGCGCCGTTCGTGCCGGGCCGGACGCCGGTGCCGGTAGCCGGGCGGGTGTTCGACGCGGCGGAACTCCAGCGCCTGGTGGACGCGGCGTTGGACTTTTGGCTGACGGCCGGGCCGGAGGCGGCCCGCTTCGAACGCCGCTTTGCCGATTTCTGCGGGCGCAAGCACGCGGTGCTGGTCAACTCGGGGTCGTCGGCGAACCTGCTGGCCGTGGCCACCCTGGCCTCGCAGGGGGCGGGGTTGGCGGGCAGCGATGGCCGGCCGCTCCAGCCGGGGGACGAAGTCATCACCGCCGCCGCGGCGTTTCCGACCACCGTGAACCCCATCGTGCAGCACGGGCTGGTGCCCGTGTTCGTCGATATCGAGGTGCCGACCTACAACGTCACGGCGGCCCGGGTGGCCGAAGCCATCGGCCCTCGCACGCGTGCCATCGTGCTGGCCCATACCCTGGGCAATCCTTTCGACGCGGCGGCGGTGGCCCAACTGGCCCGCCAGCACGATTTGTGGCTGGTGGAAGACTGCTGCGATGCCGTGGGGGCGAGACTCGAAGGCCGGCCGGTGGGGACCTTCGGGCAGTTGGCCACGGTGAGCTTCTACCCCGCCCATCACCTCACGATGGGGGAAGGGGGGTGCGTGCTGGCCGACGACGCACGCCTCAAACGCCTCGTGGAATCGCTGCGCGACTGGGGCCGCGCCTGCTGGTGCGAGCCCGGCCGGGAGAACACCTGCGGCAAACGCTTTGCCTGGCAGTGGGGCGATTTGCCCCCCGGCTACGACCACAAATACACCTACACGCACCTGGGATACAACCTGAAAGCCACCGACTTGCAGGCGGCGGTGGGCCTGGCCCAGTTGGACAAGCTGCCGGCATTCATCGAGGCCCGGCGGCAGAACTTCGCCCGCCTCCGCCAGGGGCTGGCCGACCTCGAAGAGTTCTTCATCCTCCCGCAGGCGACCGCCGGGGCTGAGCCCAGTTGGTTCGGCTTTCCGCTGGCGGTGCGGCCCGAGGCGCCGTTCTCGCGCGACGATGCCGTGCGATTTCTCGAAGGGCGACAGATCGGCACGCGGCTGTTGTTCGCCGGCAACTTGCTCCGCCAACCGGCGTACCGCGGGGTGGTCCACCGCGTGGCCGGCGCGCTGGAAAATACCGACTTCGTCATGCGGCAGGTGTTTTGGATCGGGGTGTACCCGGGCCTTTCGGAGGCGGCCGTGGCGTACATGATCGAGAGCCTCCACGACTTCGTGAGGAACCGCCGATGATCGCCGAGGCTGCCCCGAAAACGCCGCATTCCGCCTGCCAAAGCCGCCAGCCGGAGGTCTATCGCGAAAACATGCGCCGGATGTTCCGTTTTCTCAAAGAGACCGAGCGGCTGGACGAACTTTACGCCCGCAGCGTGCCGCTGCCTGGCGGGCAAGGCTACCTTCTGCCGGTGTGCCGGTTCCATGTGGGCGATGGCGAGCTGGTGGCCACCCTGGCCCGATGGCGCGAGGCGCACAGCGGGGCGTATCCGACGCAGTTCCCGGTAACGTTATCCGGTACGGCCGACTGGTTGCGCCGCCGTCTGTTGGAGGTCGAAGACCGGATCTTGTTTCTGGTGGCGGAGGCCCGCGGCCGGCTGGTGGGCCATTTGGGACTGGCCCACGCCCCGGACGAACCAGCCCACGTGGAGCTGGATAACGTGGTTCGGGGCGTGCCGGGCGTGGCCCCCGGCATCATGGCCAGCGCGGTGCGGACCCTTTTGGATTGGGCCAGCGAACATCTCCGCCCGCAGCAGGTCTTTTTGCGGGTGTTCGAAGACAATGCCCATGCCGTGCGGTTCTACCGGCGTCTGGGATTCGTCGAGGCCCAGCGGATCCCACTCCGCCGGCATCCGATGGGCCAGCGGGTCGAATACCGGCCGCTGGCCGAGGACGATCGCGCGCCGGCGGACCGGGTGTTCCTGCGGATGGTGTATCGCCCCGCCGAGGCGCAGGGATGGGCGCCGAGCGAGACGATCCCCACGGCGGGCCCCTCGATTTCGGCCCGCGAAACGAGCTATGTCCTCGATGCGGTACGGCACGGCTGGAACCGCAAGTGGGACGGGTATCTCCAGCGGTTCGAGCAGGCATTTGCCGAATACATTGGCGCCCGGTACGCCCTGGCCACTTCCAGCGGCACCGGGGCGCTGCATCTGGCCCTGGCCGCCTTGGGCATCGGTCCCGGCGACGAAGTGATCGTGCCGGACCTGACCTGGGTGGCCACGGCCAACGCGGTCCGGTACGTGGGCGCCACGCCGGTGTTCGCCGATGTCGAGCCCGACTCGTGGTGTTTGGACCCGGCGGCGTTCGAGGCGGCGATCACCGAGCGGACCCGGGCGGTGATCCCCGTGCATCTGTACGGCCACCCGGCCCGCATGGACCGCATTCTGGAGATTGCCCGGCGGCACAAGCTGTACGTGGTCGAGGATGCGGCGCCAGCCATCGGGGCCGAGTTCCAAGGCCGGCGCGTCGGTGCCCTGGGCGACCTCGGCTGCTTCAGCTTCCAGGGGGCCAAACTGGCGGTGACTGGCGAAGGGGGGATGCTGGTGACGAACTCCGAGGAGTTGTACCGGCGGGCCTACGCCCTTTGGGACCAGGGGCGCACGCCCGGCACCTTCTGGATCAACGAGTTGGGCTTCAAGTACAAGATGTCCAACCTCCAGGCGGCGCTGGGGCTGGCCCAGTTGGAGCGGGTCGATTGGCTGATCGAGGCCAAGCGGGAGATCTTCGCCGGGTACGCCGAGGGGCTGGCCGGCGTGCCTTGCCTAACCCTCAATGCCGAGGCGCCGTGGGCCCGCAGCATCTATTGGATGACCAGCATCGTCCTGGACGAAGCGGCCGGCGTGTCGCGCGACGCACTCCGCGCAGCGTTGCAGCAGCGGAAGATCGATACGCGCCCCGTGTTTCCGGCCATCAGCCAGTATCCGTTCTGGCCCAGGCGCCAGGCGCCGCAGCCGGTGGCGGCGCGGCTGGGCCGGCAGGGGATCAACCTGCCGAGCGGGGTGCGCCTCGGCCGCCGCGAGGTGGCGTATATTTGCCGCTGTATCCGGGAGGTGCTCGAGCGATGACGGTCTCGGATTACGTTGCGGCCTTTCTTGCCGCCCAAGGCGTGCCGGCCGTGTTCCAGGTGGCGGGGGGCATGATCGCGCACCTGCTGGACTCGATGTTCCGCCAGGGCGCAGTGCGCTTGATCAGCGTGCATCACGAGCAGGCAGCGGCGATGGCTGCCGATGCCGTGGGCCGGATCACGGGAATCCCGGGGGTGGCGCTGGCCACGAGCGGCCCCGGGGCCACGAACCTCCTGACGGCATCGGAAGCTGCTACTTCGATTCGTCCCCCGCCCTGTTTATCACGGGGCAGGTCAACCGCCACGAACGCAAAGGGGCACGACTCGTGCGGCAACTGGGGTTTCAGGAGACCGATATCGTGGCGATGGCCCGTCCTGTGACCAAGGCCGCCTGGTCCCTCGAATTGCCCGAGGATGCAACGCGGTTGCTCGCCGAGGCGTTTGCCCTGGCCCGGGCCGGACGGCCCGGACCGGTGCTGTTGGATATCCCCATGGACGTGCAGCGGAGCCACACGTGCGCCGCGATGCCGGAGAAAGCCGCGGTGCCGCAGGGCTCGGCGTGCCCTTCGGGGTGCGAGGCGGCGTGGGAGGAGGTCCGCGAGGCGCTGCAACGAGCGGAACGGCCGCTCATCCTCGCCGGGGGCGGCATACGGGCCGCAGGGGCCCGAAGGCTGTTTCGTCCCTTCGCCGAGCAGCTTGGAGTTCCCGTGGTCACGTCGCTTTTGGGCCTGGACCTGCTGCCCTACGACCATCCGCTGCGGGTGGGCATGATCGGCACCTACGGGAACCGGTGGGCCAACCTGGCCCTGGCCCAGGCCGACCTGCTGTTGGTGTTGGGAAGTCGGCTGGATGTTCGGCAGACCGGTGCCGACGTGGCCGCCTTCCGCGGCCAGCGGAATATCTACCATGTGGACTGCGACCCCAGCGAGATCAACAACCGTGTGACGGGCTGCCGGGCTGTCGTCGAGGATCTGGCTGCGTTTTTCGAGACGGCGTTAGCGCACCTGCCCCCGCGGCCGCTGGATGCTGCGCCATGGTTCTCGCAAATCGAGGCGTGGCGCCGCGCATGGCCCGACACCGCGGAACTGGGCGAACTTCCGTGTATCCATCCCAACGCCTTCATGCACGCGCTGGCCCGTGCCACGCGGTGGGCGGCGGCCTACGCCGTGGATGTCGGCCAGCATCAGATGTGGGCTGCACAGTCGCTGGAACTCGGCGCCGAGCAGGTCTTTCTCACCTCCGGCGGGATGGGGGCGATGGGGTTTGCCCTGCCGGCCGCCATTGGGGCATCCGTGGCCCTGGGTGATGCACCGGTCGTCGTCATCGCCGGGGACGGCGGATTCCAACTGAACCTTCAGGAGCTTCAAACGGTCGCGCACCTCGAACTCCCGATCAAAATCGTGGTCCTCAACAACCGCTGCCAAGGGATGGTTCGCCAGTTCCAACAAAGCTATTTCCAAGAGCGCTATCCGGGCACCTGGTGGGGCTACTCGGCCCCCGATTTCGCCCGGGTGGCCGGGGCCTATGGCCTCCCCGCGCGAACCATTGAACGCCCTGACGAAATCGACGAGGGGCTCAAGTGGCTCAGTGGCCAACCGCAGCAGGCAGCCATGCTCCAGGTGATGATCCCGCCGCTATTGAATGTTTACCCGAAAGTCGCTTTCGGGCGGCCGTTGAGCCAAATGGAGCCTTGGGCCGTCCCGGTCGAGATAGAAGGGTAAAGGCCATGCCCCCGTTGGTTTCCATCTGCGTGCCGACCTGTAACCGGGCGCCTTTGCTCCGTGTGATGCTGGAGGCGATCCTGCCCCAGGTGGCGGCCGCCGGCGACGAAGTCGAGCTATGCGTCTCCGACAATGCTTCCAGCGACGCGACAGCCGAGGTGATCGCGCTGGCCCAGGCCATCGCCCCGTTCCGCCACAGCCGAAACCCCACCAACCTGGGCCCCATCGCCAACTTCCACCGGCTGGCCAATGAAATGGCCCGCGGCCAGTATGTTTGGATGCTGGGCGACGACGATCTGGTGCGGCCGGGGGCCGTGGCCAGAGTGCTCGAAGCCCTGCGGGCCAATGCCGATCTGGACGCGTTTTACGTGAACTTCCGCACGGCACGGTTCGAGGCGCACTGGCCCCACCGTGCGCCGGGCGGCTATGATGGCCGGTTCGACGCCATCGTCCACCGCGATTGCCGCAGCCGGCGGGTGGCCCGGTGGGAAGAGCTGCTCTCGGCCGAAAGCTCCTTCGGCACACAAGTGTACGTGCACATCCTCCGCCGCAATATCTGGCAGGGACTTGCCGAAAAGGGGGCGCTGGGCCAGCCGTATTCCTCGTTCCGCTGGACCTGGCCGCATACCTGCATGGCGGCCAAGGCGATGTTCGGCCGGCCCGCGTATTACATGGGCGATCCCGTCCTGACGATTTTCAACCGTTCGACCGAATGGTCGTGCCATCTGCCGCGGATGATGCTCCACTACTTGCCCGAACTGATCGCGTTTTACCGCGGCCTGGGGCTGCCCCGCGGCCGCGCGGCCGAGTTCCTGCGGGCGGCCGAGACTCTCGGGGTGGCCACGCTCCAGCAGCTCCTGCGAGGCGAAATCCGAGAACCGGAAATGACCGTCGGGCGCTATCTGGCCGAGGGGTGGTACCGGCCGCGGACGTGGCGCTTGCTAGCCCGGGCCCTGGCCGGCCTGGCCGCCCACCCCCGCAGGCGATCGGCCCCCGGCAAGGCCACCATGCCGCCAGGCGCCAAAGCATCGGCAAACCCTGCTTCCGCGGCCAGTTCGACTATAGGGCCGGGACGTGTTCCGTACCCCCACGTGCCACAAGGGGCGGAGGCCGATCATGTACCCCTGCGCGTGTGCTTCGTGGCCCCGGGAGCCTATCCCCTTTTCGATCCGGCGGTCCAGCACCCCATCGGCGGCATGGAAACCCGTTCGGTCCTGTTCGCGCGGGAACTGGCCAAGCGACCGGGGTTCGATGTGCATTTTCTGGTAACCGATTTCGGCCAGCCCGCCATGCAACGGCTCGACGGGGTGACGGTCCGCATCGACCCCACCGAACGGCGGTTTCACGAGTATTGCCAGTCGCTGGTGGCCCGGCAGCGCTGGCACGCCCAGCGGGTGCGGGAGTGCCTGCCACGGGCGCCGCATTTCCCCTATTTCCGTATCGGCCGGCTGCGCCCGCGCGTGGTGTGGCACGCGGCCGCGGTCGGGGCATGGATGCTCCGGTTCCGCTACCTCCCGCCGGAACGGTATCGCTTCGACCGCGTGGGCTTGACCGATCCCCGCGCCGTGTTCGCCGAAATCGCCGCCGACGTATGCATCGGCTTCGGCACCAGCCACGTGACGGCCCAGATGGTGGCGTCGTGCAAGGAATTCGGCCAGACGAGCGTGCTGTTTCTGGCGTCGGATTTGAATCTTTCCGAGCAGTACCGTCCCGGTTCCACAGAAGTGGACCCCGAGGGGGAGGTGGCCGGCGTGTGCTACTACGCCCTGACCGAGGCCGATTACCTCCTGGTGCAGACCGAGCACCAACGGCGGCTGCTCAAGGAGCGCTTCGGGCGCGAGGGGATGGTGATCCGCAATCCGCTGGGCATGGAGGATGCGTGGGACGGGCAGGACGACCGCCGCCGGCGCGACTGCGTCCTGTGGGTCGGCCGGGCCGACCGCCACTGCAAGCAGCCCCACCTGTGCCTCGAACTGGCCCGCCGGTTTGCCGATCGGCCGTTTCTGATGGTCATGAATCGCCGCCAACCCGAGGTGTTTGAAGAAATCCAGGGGTCGCTGCCGCCCAACGTGCAGCTCATCGAGCGTGTGCCGGCGGGCGAGATGCCCGCCCTGTACCGCCGGGCGCGGGTGTTCGTCAACACGTCGACCTTTGAAGGGTGCCCAAACGCCATCCTCCAGGCCGGCAAGTACGGGGCGGCGATCGTCTCGCTGGGGGTCGACCCGGACGGGATGTTTGCCCGGCACGGCTGCGGGCTAGTGGCCGGCGGCGATTTCGAGCGCCTGGCCCAGCGGCTCGACGCCCTCTGGTGCGACGAGGAGCTGGCGCTGGGCATTGCACGCCGGATGCGGGAGTATTTGTACGCGTATCACGAGGTTTCAGGCCGGGTGGACGAACTGGCGGGGTTTCTTAGGGCGTTGGCCGCGGGCAGGGAGCTTGCGGAGGACTGGCCCACGCAAACCCCAGCGGCCCCAGGGGACCCCCTGTTTCGGAGCACGCCATCATGTGCGGGATCGCGGGAATCCTGAGTATCGACGGCCGGCCCGTGCCGCGCCAGGTGCTGGACCGTATGACTGCGGCCCTGGCCCATCGCGGGCCGGATGGCCAGGGCATCGAGTGCCTGGGCCCCGCAGGCCTGGGGCACCGCCGCCTGGCCATCATCGACCTGGAAGGGGGCCGCCAGCCGCTGGCCAACGAAGACGGCCGCGTGTGGATCACGTACAACGGCGAGTTGTACAACTACCGGGAGCTTCGGCCGGTGCTGGAGTCCCTGGGGCACCGCTTCCGCACGCGCAGCGATACCGAGGTCATCGTCCACGCCTACGAGCAGTGGGGCCCGCGCTGCGTCGAGCGCTTCCGCGGCATGTTCGCCTTTGCGATCTGCGATACGGTGGCCCGCCGGCTCTTTCTGGCCCGCGACCACCTGGGGATCAAGCCCCTTTACTGGACGCTCCAGAACGGGCAGTTCGCCTTTGCCTCCGAGCTCCAGGCCCTGCGGTGCGTGCCGCAATGCACGCTCCAGATCGAGCCGCAAGCCCTGGGCCAGTACCTGCATCTACAGTATATTCCCGCGCCGCAGACCATCTTCCGCGAGGTGTGGAAGCTGCCACCGGCTTCGCGGATGAGCGTAAGCTTCGAGGGTCGCGTGACCGGCCCCGAGGAATACTGGCAGTTGGAATTCCGCCCCAATCGGCGGCGCTCGCGGGCCGAGTGGCTCGAAGCCCTGGACGAAGTCCTCCGCGATTCGGTCCGCGCGCACCTGGTGGCCGATGTGCCCTTCGGCGCCTTCTTGTCCGGCGGGGTAGACTCCAGCGCGGTGGTGGCCTACATGGCCGAGGTGCTGGACCGGCCCGTGCAGACCTTCACCATCGGATTCGAGGAGCAGGAGTATAACGAGCTTCCCTACGCCTCGGAGGCGGCCCGGCAATGCGGCACCGAACATCACGTCGAGATCGTACGGCCCGATGCCCTGGCCATCCTGCCCGATTTGGTGCGGTGCTACGGCGAACCGTTCGGCGATAGCTCGGCGGTGCCCACCTACTACGTCTCCAAGATGGCCCGCCAGTGGGTGCCGATGGTGCTTTCCGGGGATGGCGGCGACGAGACATTTGCCGGCTACGGCACGCATCGTGAATGGATGGGCATGATGGCCGGCCGGCGGCCCCGCCCCTGGTGGAAGCGCCTGGCCCGCCCGCTGGCCGAACGATTGCTCCCGCGCCGCTTTCCATCCGTGCGGCCTTCGCTGGAGTGGTGGCTGCCTTTGGTGGCGTACCTGCCGCCGAGCGAGCAAGTCGAGTTGTGGCGCCCCGAGTACCGGCCGCTGGCCTTTGCGCCGCCTGCGGCGTTCGAAGAGGCCTTTGCCCGCAGCCGGCACCTGCCGCCGTGCAACATCGTCCAGTACCTCGACATCAAAACCTATCTGCCGTTCGACATCCTCACGAAAGTCGATGTGGCCAGCATGATGCACGGCCTGGAGGTCCGCACGCCGCTGGTGGACGTGCGGGTGATGGAGTTTGCCGCCACGATCCCCTGGGAGCTGAACATGGCCCGGGGGCCCGACGGCCGCTGGCAAGGCAAGTGCCTGTTGCGGCAACTGCTGCGGCGGCGCTATCGGGCAGAGTTTCTCGACCGCCCCAAAATGGGGTTCGGCGTGCCCATCGCCCGGTGGTTCCAAGCGGACGGGGCGCACCACGCCGCGCTGGCCGAACGGCTCCTGGGCCCCCATTGCACCCTCCACGAATGGTTCCGCCCCGAAGCCATTGCCCGGCTGATCGAGCAGAACCGGGCCGGCCCGCTGTGGCTGTTGCTGTTTCTAGAAGAATGGCTGCGGCAGAACGCCGCGGCAAGAGTTTCTTGCCTCCGGTCCGCCGCCGCGTAATCGCCATGGACGAGGAAAGCGTACTCGCCGAAGCGAGGAAGAGCTTGTCAGGCATGCCCCCAGCGCCTTGGTCCGCCGAAAAGCCGACCCGGCACTTGCCGCCGGGGTCGAGCCGCCGCGGGCTTGCCGGCCGGCGGGTGCTGGTGCTCCTGGAGAGCCTCGAGCTGGGCGGGGCCGAGCGCCAGGCCCTCCACCTGGCCCGCTACCTCCAGGAGTACGAAGACGCGGTGGTCCAAGTGTGGGGATGGGGCGAGCCCGGGCGGGCGGCCGACCTGTCCCACCGGCTCGGGCTGCCGTGGGGCACGTATCGCCTGGCCTGGCATGGCGGACGCTGGCGGCGCCTGGCCAGCATCGCCCGGCTGGCCCGGCAACTGGCCCGCTGGCATCCCGACCTGGTCGTGCCGTATTGCCGTGTGCCGAATATCGTGGCCGGGCTGGTCTGGCGCTGGGTTGGGGCGGCCGGGTGCATCTGGAACCAGCGCGATACCGGGCTGGACCTGGGCCACTCGCGCCTGGAGCGGTGGGCGGTGCGGCACGTGCCGGCTGTCGTAGCCAATTCGCACCACGCGGCTCAGCGCCTGGCGCGGCTCTTCGACCTGCGCCAACCGATCCATGTGGTGCCCAATGGGGTGCGGCTGGATCCGCCCGCGGCCAGCCGCGCCGAATGGCGCCGCCGCCTGGGCGCAGACGAGCGATGCCTGGTGGCGGTCATGGTGGCCAACGTCCACCGGGCCAAAGACCACGCCACCGCCCTGCGGGCCTGGCAGCGCGTGGTGCGGCGCATGGGCCCCGAGTCCGGCACAGAAGCCACCCGGCAGACGCCCGCCCCTTGTCCGGCCCCAATGCCTCACCATCCCGCGGCATCGCCAAAAGCGCTCCTGGTTCTGGCCGGCCGGCTTGATGAACCCGCCGGCCCCCTGGCCCTGATGCGGCAACTGGGATTGGACGCGGAGGTGCGGTTTGTGGGAGCGGTGGACGACGTGAGCGGGCTGCTTGGCGCCGCCGATCTGGGCCTGTTCGCCTCGCCCGCCGAAGGATGCCCCAACGGCATCCTGGAATGCATGGCCGCCGCCTTGCCCGTCGTGGCGACCGTTTGCCCCGGCACGACCGAGGTGCTTGGCCCCGCCGGGCACGGAATGCTGGTGCCTGCGGAAGACGACGCGGCCCTGGCCGAACGCATCCTCCTGTTGGCAAGCAATCCGGAACTCCGCCGGATCGTGGGCCAGGCCAATCGCCGCCGGGTGCAAACCGAGTACACCTGGGAGATCATGGGACGGACGATGGCCACGCTGCTGGCAGGGCTGGTCAGCCGGCGCGCCGTGCCGGTGCCCCACAAGGCGGTGCCCGCCCCGCACGCCTGGTCCGAACTGGCCAAACGTCACGCCCCCCACCAAGGATGATTCGCGCAAGGATGCCCCCAATGCCCGAGCGGCCCTTAAGCACCGTGATCGAGCCCCCACGCCCCGCCGGAACCCCGCGGGTCAGCGTGGTCATTCCTTGCTACAACGCCGGGCCCTACTTGGCCGAAGCGGTCGATTCGGTCCGCGCCCAGACCTTCAAGGAGTGGGAAATCGTGATCGTGGACGATGGTTCCACGGACCCGGCCACGCACGAAGCCCTGGCCGGCTGCGGGGCGGCCCAGGCGCGGGTGATCCGCACGGAGAACCGGGGCCTCCCTTCGGCCCGCAATACCGCCATTGCAGCGGCTTGCGCCCCATACATCCTGCCGCTGGATGCCGACGACCGCATCGGCGCCACGCTGCTCGAGGAGGCCGTAGCCGTGCTCGACACCCGGCCCGACGTGGGCATTGTGTACTGCCAGGCCCAGTTCTTCGGCGCCCAATCGGGGCCTTGGCCCCTTCCTGCTTTCCGTTTGCCGGACATGCTGCTGCAGAACCTGATCTTCGCCTCGGCCATGTTCCGCAAGGCCGATTGGCAACAGGTGGGGGGCTACAAGCCGAGCATGAAGTACGGCTGGGAGGATTGGGAGTTCTGGCTTTCGCTCTTGGAGTTGGGGCGAAAGGTGCACTGCATCCCCCAGCCGCTGTTCTTCTACCGCCGCCGGCCGGACTCGATGACTGCCGCCCTGGCCCAGCATCCCCAAGAGCAGGACTATTCGTTTGGCGAAGTTTTGCGGCAGCATCGGCGGCTTTATGCGGCCCATGCGCCATGGCTGTGGCGAAACCGCTGGGTGTTCGCCGGGCGCGAGCATTTGGTGTGGGCGCTTTTCGGGGGTCTGTTTGGGCCTCGGCAAGCGGTGGGCACCTGGCCGACCCGCGCGGCCGCCACTCTGGCCCTGGCCGCCTGGGCCCTCGTTCAGCGAGCCCGCCGAGTGGCCCGGCAGCGCCCCGGCCGATCGTGCCGCGCACCTGTGGCTAAAGGAAGCACGCCGTGAAAATCCTGGATGTCCGTTCGCTGGCTATTCCCGAAATCCGGGTGATCCGCTTCGCCCGGTTCGCCGACGCCCGCGGCTATTTCACCGAGCCGTACCGCAAAAGCGACTTCTTCGGCCACCCGGCGCTGGCACCGCTGGCCGGCATGGAGTTCGTGCAGGTCAACGAAAGCTATTCCCACGCCGGTGTGCTCCGCGGGCTCCACTTCCAGTGGAACCCCTACATGGGCAAGCTCGTGCGCACGGTAGTCGGCCATTTGATCGACCTGGTGCTCGATATCCGCCAAAGTTCGCCCACGGCGGGCAAGATCATCGCCTACGAAATCCCTTCGCACCCGGGCGATGCCCAGGCCGAGTGGATCTGGGTTCCGCCCGGCTTTGCCCACGGAACGTTGTTGCTCGAACCGACATTCCTGGAGTATTACTGCACCGGCGAGTATAGCCCGGGGTGCGAGGCGGCCATCTCGCCGCTGGCCGATGACCTCGATTGGTCCCTGTGCGATCCCGAGGTCAAGAGGCGATTCGACCAGGCAGTGGCCCAAGGAGTCATCCTTTCCGACAAGGACCGCAAAGGGTTGACGTACCGCCAGTGGTGCGCCGACCCGCGAGCCAAGGAGTTTCCGTAAGCAGCAGGGAGCACGGAGCTCGGAGCAGGGAGCACGGAGCAGGGAGCAGGG
>FWWM01001657.1_pt1 | contig 16898 bp, 10 predicted proteins | sample 2228351 | NCBI WGS metagenome assembly FWWM01 (sample SAMEA103939774, study PRJEB20133) | metagenome | reverse complement strand
CATCGACAGTGTAAAGGTATGATTCGGCCAGCACATACGCCCCGCCCGATAGCGCGGCCAGGTTATCCAGACCGATACCCTGAATGATGTCATACTGCTCGGTGGTGCGGCTGAGGAAGCTGCGCCCCTCGGCGACGATCAGTTCGGTTGAAGGGTGATGGGCGATCTGCCCGGTATAATCGGCGTAGCGCCTGTTGAGCAAATCGACGATCGTTGGATTGAGTTCAATCGCGGTGATCTTTTCGGCCTGGTAGAGGCGGGCGAGCAGAATATCCAGCCCGCCGCCCACCCCGATCAGCAGCGCGCGCGGTCGTTCCTTCCCCAGATGGTATACCGCGCTGATCACCGCATGATCGAGGAAGCGAAACCGTTCGAGATCAGCGTCGCTGCCGTCAAACTGGTACATGCCGGTCATTGAGGTGCCGTCAATCGTTACCAGCTTGAGCGGCAACTCCGGTCGGTTCTCTTGCGGGTAGCGCGAACTGACTGCGCCCACAATCATCGGTTCGGTGACCACCATCTCAGGCATCACATCGACCCGCCCAACTGCATCCCAGCGGGTAAATTCCGGTGTCGTTCCCTGCGCCTGCATCGCCCAGCCCAGCTCTTTCGAGCCGGGCACCGCCAGCGCAGGCGGGCGCGCGATGAGCGCGATCAGGACGATGACTTCGATGACCATCAGTGTCGGCAAGAACCAGCGCCGCTTTGTGTTGGCTTCGTATCCAAGCAAGATACCGGCTATTACGCCGATCAATCCGATCAACGCAATCACGGCTGGCCCGCCAATCGCCTCAATCACGAACAAAACAGTTATGGTAGCGATACCGGCGCCAAACAGGTCGGCAAAATAGAGCCGGTGAGCTGCGCTGGCCCAGCGTCCGAAGATGGCGGCAATCACCAGTCCGCCGGTAAAGAAAGCGCTAAACAGACAGATGAAATATATCCCCAGACCGACAATCGCCCAGCCGAGCTGCGCCGCGCGGAGCGGATCAATGGCGATAGTGGTAATGGCTGCCAGATTGCTGAGACTGGCCAGACTGAACCAGATCGCCAGCGTGCCGAGTCGACGCTGGAGTTTTTCAGCATTCCAGCGTCGCACAGCGAGAAACGTGCCAGCGCCGCCGCCGCCGAGCAGCGCGATGCCGATGACCATGTACGTGAAGTGGTGCCAGATCATCAGCGAAAAGATGCGCGTAAAGGTAATCTGGAGCGCGAGAATGCTGCCGCTCAACAGCGTAAGACCGAGATACTTGCCGACGGATTGGAGCGATGGAAGCGTCATGCGAAGCCCTTTTCACTTATGCGTATCTGACCGTGAAGGTATGTTGCCCGCTTTCAATCTGATAGGCGTGGTATGAGCGCCCGCCGATGGTGCGCTGGTTCACTGGCGGCTCGCTTCCATCCACCAGTGCCTGGCGTAGCCGGATCTGGCGGTGGTGCGCTGGAAAGAGGATGGTCAGCGGCAATGGCAGCGTCGCCGGTATGATCACGGTACCCTGGAGTTGCCGATCGTTCCACGTCAATTCACTCACGTCACTGCGCGCGCGCGCTTCAACAAAAGCCAGCCAGCGCGCTGCCGCCAGAATCGGCACAGCAGCATCGGCAGCCCAGGCCAGTGTCTGATCGAGCCAGTGGGCAACGGCAGCGGCAATTGCGCCGCCCATCAAGAATGGATCGACATGGCATTGCAGCCCAAATGCTGCCGGGTAATGCTTGCTGCTGGCTGTCAAAAAGTTCACCGTCTGCGCTGCTGCCGCTTCGCCATCTAACCCGACTTCATGGCCGGTCTGGAACACCGGCATCAGATGCTCATCAACCAGATGAGTGGCCTGCTGATAGACCGGTATGATCTGGCCGGTTTCATCGACGAAGCGCAGCGGCAGACCGCTGCCGTTCAAAAATCCTAGCGTCCATGTGCCATCCGGTTTCCGCACTGCTGGTCCGCTATGGTAGTGATCGAGGTTCATGCGAATGCCATACCTCGCCTGGACTACCGCATTCTCAACCCAGCCGTGCCACAAGATGCGATGGGTGCGCACCGTGGGCGAAAGCGGGCCGTAGCCTAATTTGAGAAACTCGCTCCAGTAGCGGTAATAACCTTCCTCCAGCCCCTCTTCGACATAGGGATGCATGCCAAACTCGTGGCCGCGTTCGCGCCAGTCGGCAACGTGATGGGGCGCCGGCAATGGATCATCGCCGCCAATGATCGGGCCAACCAGCGGTGTTCGGCTCAGCGTCCAACGCAGCTTGCGGGTGAGCCGGCCTGTTGCGCTGGCGGCTGGCGGCGTATAGTAGATCGAAGCCGTGCCGCCGTGCCGTTCGACGATGCGCACCATCTGCTCGATATGGCTAACCCGGCTACCGTGCGCGTCACCGGTTGCGATCAGCGCAGCCGATGCATTGGCCGGCAGATACCAGAGGCGTGGCAGAGGGATGGGGCTAACCTCTTCGACCACCAGACTCAACAGGCGTTGATGTTCATCAGCCTGTGGGATGGCGATCCGATCCAGATTAATCCAGTCAACAAACATGTCGCTGGCTCTGATGCCTGCCATCAGATCGCGTTCCTGATCGGCCCAGGCCGGATTCCCCTGCCGAATCAACGCCACTGCGCGCGCCAGATCGAATGTCCACAGCGCAGCCATCCCCTGGCCGAACCGATGCATCGTCACCAGCGGATCGCCGCTGCTGCTCACGGCCAGCGCCTCGGCGCCGCGCAGCGTGACTCGGTCATAGAGGGTGTGCAATTGCAATGGGCCGGCAATGGCGAGGGTTGACAGCGGGTAGAGCGCATCGTCTAGCCGCGCGCTGCCGGCATACGTCACCCCAAACAGATCGGCCAGCGCTGGATCGGGTCGGATCCCGATCACGCCGCCGCCAGCGTTGACAAATTGGCGCAACCATGCCCGGCCATCAGCCGTGGTAGGCGTCGCGCCGAGGATAATCACCGCTCCGCTGATCGCAGGATCGAACTGCCGTAAACTGATGCCGCGCAGACCGAGAAATCCTTCAGCGCGCAGGATCTCGCTCAGATATGCCGTGAAATCGGGATGCGGCGCCGGATCCGTCACCAGCAAGAGCGGGGCGAATCCGGTTGCGATTGCCGAGAGAGAGCTTGCGGCTGGTGTGAGCGCTGGCGCTGGATACGTCCACTGTTCGAGACCGTAGGCGATCGCGCCGCCCAGCCCCATTGCCGCAGCAAGCGCACTGCCAAGAAACGCGCGTCGGCTGATTGGTTGCTGCAAATGGTTCATCATGAGCGGGTATGGTTGGCGCTGTTATCCCTTGCGACGCCGACCGGCCACCGGACGACGGCGTAGTGTTCGTGTTGCCGAGGATGGTGGGCGCGTTCCGTTCGTCTGGCGCTGGCCATTCGTGCTGGCGTAATTGTGCGCTGGCTGAACAGGCCGTTCCCCAATCGCCCGTTCAAGCAGAATCGGCTGACTCGGTTGCGGATCTGATTCAGCATCACTCGCGCGCTCATCGCGCCTGGCAGGGACGATGATCACGGCGTGAGGCGTTCCTTCAATTACGGGTTCGATCTCCAGATCGGTAATCGATGGTGTGATGATGACCCGATGGGCGCCGTCCTGATAAGCATTGCGCTCAGCCTGAGCGCTGCCTGGCTGCGGCGGCGCGGATCGCGCTGTTTCCTCGCTTGCTGTTTCCGTTGCCCGATCACTCCCTTTGCCGGGACGGAGCAGGCGCAGGGGTGTGTCGGTCAACAGGCGATGCAGATTGGGGAGCGGTAGCCGCAATCGCTCGGCCTGGGAGGGCATCGCAAACGTGTCGGTGAGCATAACGGCGCCCAGAACGCTGTCAGCGCGTTTCAATGTGAGCCGTTTCAGACTCTGCTGAATATCGCGGCTGCTATCTGCTTCGGGTTTCAGCGCCAGCACGACGCCATCGACAACCGGCGCCAGCAATGCGGCTTCAACGCTGCTGAGCGTGGATGGCCCATCGAAGATCAGCACATCTGCCGCGCGCTGAAGCCCATCGACCAGCGCTGGCCATGGTTGCGATGGCGGCAATGGACGGCCTGACTCATCGGTATTGCGCGCCAGCAAGAGCACATTCTTCAGCGGTGTAACCCGCAAACTCGACCAGACCTGCGCTTCGCCGTCGATGGTGATCGGCTGCAGCACAGCGGCGGGATCGTTGAAGAGATTACTCAATAGTGCCTGTTCTGTTTCGGCATCAACCATCAAGACGCGATAGCCGGCGAGCGTGTAGAAATGCGCCAGATCGACGACCAGCGCGCTACGCTCAGCCGAGGGACGCGGGCCGCTGATCATCAGGATGCGGGCATTGCGCGGCAATCCCGCGAGCACGATCTGCGTGTGGGCTTCCTTGACCGCGCTGTTGCGGAGACGCGCCTCTTCATCGGGCAGATTGATGAGGGGTTGCTTGCCGGGCACCGTGCCCAGAAAATTGAGGCCGAATCGGCTGCGCAGATCGTTATGATTGCGCCAGCGCGTGTCAATCGCTTCAAGCGCGAACGAGGCCATCAGGCCGAGCAGCAGACCGGCAACGCCGGCAATCGCAATGGTCAGTTTCCGCTGGTTGGGTAGCGGCACGGTCGGCACTTTGGGCGCCTCAAACACCGACAGGCTGTTGACCACACTGGTCGTTTGCAGGCGGAGCAGTTGCGCATAAGCGTTTTGGGCGTTATCGCGCAAAAGCTCCAGTTCTTGCAACCGGTTCCGCGCTTCCCGCAAATCGGTGGCGCTGGTGGCCTGCTCGATCAGGTTCCGGGTTTGCTCGATCTGCCGTTCCAGGGTCGCTAATTCAGCCTGCGCGCGGGCGATCTGCTCATTCAGCACATTGCGTTGCGCTGCAACCTGTTCGGGCGAATTGGGACTGAACCGAACCAGTTCGTCGGCGATGGCGGCAGCGATTGCCGCAGCGCGTTGCGGATTGGTGTCGGTAATCGTAATATCGAGCAGACTGGTTTGCGGATTGACGCTGGTAGCGAGCATGTAAGCGCTGATGGCCTGCCACGAGAACGGCAGGGCCAGCTTCTCAACTACTGGCGCCAGAATGATCTCGCGACGGGCCATTTCCGCATAGAACCGGGCCATCGTGTTGCTCAGGCCAAGCATCTGTGGATCAGGGGTGGGCGTTGCCAGCGTGTCGCCCACTCGCAGGGTTACCCGGCTGATGTAGTAATCGGGCTGGCGCAGGGCAAAGATGGTTGCTGCGCTGGCGGCGAGCGCAGCCGCTAAAAGCGCAACCCACCACCAGCGCAGCATAATGCGAATGTATGACCAGATGTCGCTCCACGTGAGCATGATTGGTATCTCCTTCTTAGCCGGAGGAAGGCAAGATCACGAAATCGCCCACGTCCAACCCGCTGACAATTTCAACTTTTCCGTCTTCAACCAGCCCAAGCTGCACATCAACCCGTTGTGGGCCGTTTGCGGTCGGCACGAGCACGTGCGGTCCGCCCTCACGCCGAATGGCTGCCGCAGGCAGCCAGCGCACACCCTCGCGCGGTCCCAGATCGATGGTGACCAGCGCCGGATCGCCCGCCACGACTGCCAGATCGCCGGGATCGAAGCTAATGTGCAATGCTGGCGCCTGTAACGGATTGGCCATTGTCGTCGCTTTTTGCACAATTCCGGTCAGGGTGCGCCCGGGATAGCGCACAAAGGCAATGGTGACAGACGTGCCATTCGGGATGCGCGCAACCTCTTCTGCCGTGAGCGAACTGACGACGATCTGCAACCCAGAGTCATCCATCAGTCGGATGACAGGGATCTCGGCCTGCACTGGAAAGCCGGTGAGCGCATCGATAGCGGTGATGGTGCCATCGAATGGCGCGTAGATTCGGCGCGCTTCAATCTGGCGCTCGATCTCTTTGATTGCCAGTTCCGAAGCGGCCAGGCTCTTCACCAGCAACGGGTCAGGCGTAGCGCGCTGGCGCGCGGCATCGAGCTGGATTTGCGCCTGTTGGACGGCGCGGCGCGCTGCCGCTATTTCAAAGGCGTCAGGTCCCTTGATCAACCGGTCGAGACGGGCGCGGGCCAGCGCGACATCTGCTTCGGCAGCCTGCACAGCGGCAATTTCATTCCCGCGCGCTGTGTCGAGTTCGATCTGGGCCAGCGCGACAGCGCTCTCGGCGGCGCGCATCTCATGTGCCAGCCGGTCGACCAGTGCGCGCATTTCGGGCGTGTCTTCAACCTCAAGGCGGGCGCGGGCATTGCCATACGCTTCCTGCGCTCGTTGCAGCTCAGCTACACGGTCGGTCAACGCGCGTTCGGCGCGCGTCTTGATCGCCGAGGCATCGTTGCGGGTGCGGGCCAGCGCTGCTTCGGCGCGTTGCACCGCGGCCTGGGCTTCGGCAATCGCAACCGGTGAAGCCGGCGCAGTCAATTCGGCCAGCCGGTCGTTCGCGGCAGCCAGCGCAACTTCCGCGGCGCGAATCTCAATCGTTGCGCGCGCAGTGGCCTGTTCGATGGCGCGCCGATCCTGTTCGGCATTGATTCGAGCCTGTCGCAGTTGATCTTCGAGGGTACCCAGATCGATTTCCGCCAGCAGTTGGTTGCTCTGCACGCGCGCCCCTACTTCGATGTAGAGATTGCGCAATACGCCGCTCTGGCGAAAGGCGAGATCGCGTTCCAATATCGGGGTCACCTGTCCGCTCAGTTCGCGCCGGTCATTGAAGGTTCCCAGCGCGACGGCCACCGTCTGCAAAGCTGGCGCGATCGCCGTAGCCGCTGGCTCGGCAGCTACCACAGTTGGTTCGGGCGTTGGCGGCGGCGTCCAGGGTTCGGGCGTTGGTGCCCCGACCAGCCCGCCAATGCTACATCCGCTCAGGCTGGCGATCAGGCCAAACGTGAGCAGTCCGTGAAGCGCAAACTGGCGAACGTATCTCATAGCTTCCCCACTTTAGCGCGGTGCGATCAGTGTGCTTGCCAGCGGCAGAGTGGCCGGCACAGGCGTCGGCGCGGCTTCAGCGGTCATGATCCATCTGACGGCGCCCAGCAGATCGGCGGCCACGTGATCGGGCTGATAACGCCGAACTTCGGGTTTGGTCAACTCGCTTGCGCCGCGCCCGGTCTTCACCAGCACCGTCTGACATCCCATCCGTTGCCCGGCAGCGATGTCGCTGAGCGCATCACCAACCAGATACGCCTGATGGCAGTTGATGTTGTGCGCAGCAGCCAGCTCCTGCAACATTCCCGGCTGTGGCTTGCGACAACCGCACCGCTCTTCTGGCGTGTGCGGGCAGTAACGAATATCGCTGATCTGAGCGCCGTGGTGGTGAGCAATGGCGCGCATGCGGGCATGGATCTGCTCGAGTTCTGCCACTGACATCAAGCCGCGACCGACCGCCGCCTGGTTGGTGATGATAAAAATCCGAAAGCCTGCATTGGTCAACATCCGCAGTGCCGTCAGCGCTCCTGGCAGAAAGTGAAATTCTGCCCAGCTCTTCACATGGTCGGGCCGGTTCTCATTGATGACGCCATCGCGGTCGAGAAAAACAGCGCGCATGGTACCCCTCCCCTAGCGCTGTAAGCGGATTGTGAACTGGAGCTGGTTGCAGATTGGAACGCTAGGAGTACAGTACACGGGCAGGCTGAATATACCCTAACAGGATTAGTAGTCATTTCTGACAAATATGTCATACTGGTCTGCTATTGTGAGCATAGTCTTGCAACAGCAGTTCAGAGTTATCAATCAGGGAGTATGCCATGATTATTTCGCGCACTCCGTTGCGGATCAGCTTTGCCGGCGGCGGCACCGATCTGCCGGCGTTTTATCGCCACGAACCGGGAGCAGTGGTGAGCACGACGATCAATAAGTACATCTACATCACGGTCAATGAAAAGTTCGATCATCAGATTCGGGCCAGTTATTCGATCACAGAAATTGTTGACCGGCTCGACGATTTGAAACATCAGTTGATCCGTGAGGCGTTGCGATTGGTCGAACGCGAGCATTCAATCGAGATTACTTCCATCTCTGATATTCCTTCGCAGGGCACCGGTTTGGGTTCTTCTAGCACCTACACCGTGGGTTTGCTCAATGCGCTATATGCGTTTACGGGTCGTTTCGCCGGCGCCGAGCGACTTGCGCGTGAGGCGTGCTATATTGAAATTGAGCGTTGCGGCGCGCCAATTGGCAAACAAGATCAGTATATTGCCGCCTTCGGCGGATTGCAGTTCATTCAGTTCAACCCCGATGAGACAGTGTTTGTCGATCCTATCATCTGTCGCGCCGAGACGAAGCAACGCCTCCAGCGCCGCTTGATGATGCTCTATACTGGCATGACCCGCAAGACGAACGACGTGCTGAAGGAACAGCGCGAAAATACCGAGCGTGATGCGGGTCGGCGCGCTCATCTGCGCCGGATGGCAGCGCTGGCCCACGATCTGCGTCTGGCGTTACAGCAAGATGATCTCGATGCGTTCGGCGAGATTTTGCACGAGGGATGGCTGCGCAAGCGCGAACTGGCCAGCGGGATTACCAATCCGTTGATCGATGAGTGGTATGAGCGCGCGCGCGCAGCGGGCGCTGTGGGCGGCAAGATTCTCGGTGCCGGCGGCGGCGGTTTCCTGCTGCTTTATGCGCCGGAAGAGCGTCACGATGCGATTCGGGCCGCGTTGCCTGCGTTGCGACACGTTCCCATGCAATTTGAACCGCAAGGGAGTAAAATTATCTACGTTGAAGAGCGATAGCGGTAATCCGCCGGTTGCGATGCAGAGGGGGCAGCAGTCGTCATAGTTGCTGCGCGACCGGCTTCACGAGGAGGAAAAGCTCTTGACCCGACACCCCGTTCGCAGAGGTGTGCTACTTACGCTGGCCTTCATCCTGATTATTCCCCTGTCACTCGATACCGCTGCCAATCCACCCTATCGTCAGTGGCTGCCGGCTATCTTCGGCCCGCCAGCCGAACCGCAGTATCTGGTCAATGTGCCCTACTTTGCTGACGCCAGCCTGAGCAATCGTTTCGACGAGCTGGCTATCTTCTGGTTCGGTCGCCTTAGTCGCTCTACAAACTATGCCGATGTGCGGATTGGCTACAACGATAGCGAACTGTATCTCTACCTGGCGAGCTTTGATCGCCAGCTCTGGTATGATACGACGCCCTCAGGCGCCGATCTCACCGCCTGGGATGCGGCGACGCTGCTGATCGATACGGGCGACGCTCGCGCGCTCAGCGCCAGCAGTTATCGCTTCGTCGCCCAGTTTCGCGCTGAGCCGGAACCGAACCCGGCCTATCAGCTCAGTCAACGCGGCGCCGGCGGTAGCTGGGCGTCGGCCAGCATCCCATTTACCTCGATCCCCGGCTGGCGTGGCGATCGGCTGAACGACAACAGCGACTCCGAAGATCGCGGGTGGGCGATGACCTTCCGCCTCCCCTTTGCCAGCCTTGGCCTGAGCCAGCGCCCGCCTGACGGTACCCGCTGGCGCATGGCGCTCATCCTGCACGATCGCGATGATCGGGACGGCACGCCAATCCCCGATCAGGTGTGGCCGCCGGCGTTGAACCCTAACGCGCCAATCACCTGGGCCGCAATCAATTTCGGCCTGCCGACCTATACCCCGCCGGCAGTGCGCACCACGCAGCAGTTCCAGATCCGCCACAAGCTCAACGGCGTCACCGTCACCGATGCCGGGATTGGCGGGCAGCAGGAAAGCATGTGTAACGACAGCGGCAATTTCTGGGATGAATGGGGCAACCGGCCTCGACCGGCGGGACAGGCTGACGTGAGCATTCAGAATCAAGCTGATCTGGCCGACTGGCCGTGTTTTGCCAAATATTACATCACCATTCCGCTTGACACTCTGCCGCGCGGGCGTGTGGTCGTCTCGGCCCGCCTGATTCTGAGCCAGATGGGGAATGCCCAGCCTCAAGATGCGAAGCGCTCGTTGATCCAGGCGTTGCTGGTCGGCGAAGACTGGTTGCCGGCGACGCTGACATGGAACAATGCGCCGCTGGCGCGTGAGAATATCGGCGCGGGCTGGGTCGATCCAATACCCGGCTTTCCCGGTGACTGGACGCAGTTGCCGAAGCGTGAGATCGATGTGACGCGCGGTGTGGCGCAGGCGTATAACAACGGGCAGCCGCTGCGTCTGGCGCTCTATTCTGCTGATGGCGCTTACCACAGCGGCAAATATTTCGTCTCCAGCGAGACCGGCGACTGGAACGCGAACAATCGACCAACGCTGGTGGTGGTGTTGGGGCAACCATAGCGACTCCAGCAATAATGCCTGAACGTAGGGGCACAGCGCTGTGTCCCTACGGAATGCCCCGGCGTTAGAGACGATCCATCAGCTTGACCTTGATGATGCAATCATCCCCGGATTGCCTGGTGTCGCGTTTAAGCGTTCTTGCCCTTCGCCGCCGCGTTGCCCGGCATGCCATCTGCGCTCCGCTCAATTGCTATTGCGCAGCACCAGCCGCTCACCCTCGATCTCGCCGCTGAACCGCATCGGCAGATCTTCGCCGCGCTGCCATCGTTCCAGCAGATTGCTGTACTGACTGCTCAGCGCATTCCCCGACTGACCGGTCGTGTGCATGAAGCGGGAGTTGTTGAAATCACTCAGATCGATGATCTGGCGGTAAGAGGGCGCGTTGTATTGCAGGTATGGCTCGGTGAGCCGGATCGGCGCGACATTGATGGTAAAGCTGTCGCCGCCGTTGGGCACCCGTCGCTCGAACAGACCGCGCAGCGCGCTCACCTGACTGAATGGGTTGTGCGGAAAGACAGCCTGGTGAACGCGATCCCAGCGCCAGCGCGTCGGATCGGCTTCGCCCTGCGCTGCGGCCATTGCGTCTAACCCCTTCACCAGCGCTTGCGCCAGGATCGTGGCGCAATCTTCGCGCGTGTCGATCGTGGTGACATCATCACACCACTCGCTGCGTCCGTCGAGCAGCACCGCGCGCAGCGCCATGGCCGGCATATCCCGCCGATTGCGGTAGATAGTGGTGAAGAAGTCGCGCAGTTCGTCGCCAAAGATCGCTTCGATGGCCGCGAAGTAGTAGCCCTGATACACCGCTGCCGCCGCGCTCTCGCCGTTCATCGCGCCGTTCCAGTTGCGCAATAGCTCAAGCGCCGTTGCTTCGCGCGGCCCGGCTGGCGTCACATTGCGGAAGATTGGCAGCAACTCGCGAGCCTGCACCGAAACCACATCGCTGAGCATGGCGCGCATATCATCGACCGTGAACCGGTTGCCCTGCTCGATCAGCTCAATGATGCGCTGGGCGCGGAATGGTGCGGCCCACGAAGTGCTGATCAGGTAAGGATAGTCATCGCCCACGACGCGATTATTGGCGGTAGCGACATAATCTTTCGGCGGATTGTAGATGTGAGGCAGCTCCTCGAACGGAATGTAGCCGATCCATTCGTATTCGTCCGTCCAGCCCGGCACTGGCAGACGCCCATCGCCGTTGCGGCGGATTGGCACGGCTGCCGGTGCGTAGTAGCCGATGTTGCCATCAATATCGGCGTAGACGAAGTTCTGCATCGGCGCTTTGTAATCGCGGAGGGCTGCCACGAACTCGGCCCAATTCTGCGCTCGATTGATGTTGAGGAAGGCGCGTATAGTCATATCATCGTCATCGAGCGCTGTCCAGCGAAAGGCGAGATTGTCGGGCAGATCACTCTGCACGTCGCTGATGATCGGGCCGTGGCGGGTAATGCGCACGGTCAGAGTGATTGGATCAGCGCCTTTCACCTTGATGACTTCGTTGATCAGAGTCACCGGTTCGCGCTGACCATTATACTCGACATAATTTTGAGCGTCGATCCGCTCGATGAAGAGATCCTGCACATCAGGCGCAGTGTTGGTGACGCCCCAGGCAATCCGTTCGTTGTGGCCGATCACGACTGCTGGCAGGCCGGGAAACGTGGCGCCGATGGCATTGATACGTCCTCCCTGGACGTGGGCCAGATACCAGATCGAGGGAATCCGATTGCCCAGATGCGGATCGTTGACGAGCAACGGTTTGCCGCTGGCGGTGCGCGATCCGCCGATGACCCAGTTGTTCGATCCCGAGAGGAGATCGCCAAGGCCGATTGTCTGCCGGGTTTCCGCCCAGAGATCGAGCATGGCCTGCGCAGTGACCGGCTGGATGGGTGAGTCGTGGCGTCCGGCGGGTATGGTTGTGGCGACTCCTTCAGGCACGATGAGCGGCCCGTCGTCCGTATACGCCGGCATCAACAGATCGGCGTCTTCCCAGCCGACTCTGGCGATCAAGAGCGCACGCGCCACCTCATCGCTCCAGTTCCCGCCGAGATCCCAGGCCATCATTTTGGCCCAGACCAGCGAGTCGATCGGCTGCCATGGTTCCGGTTGCACGCCGAGAATCAAGAACTCAGGCGGCAACAGGGGATTGGTTGCCAGAAAGGCATTGACTCCGGCAGCGTAGGCTTCGAGGATTGCCTTCGTTTCGCTATCAAGCCTGTCCAGCGCGCTGCGCGCTGCCCGCGCTACGCCAAGAGTGCGCAGAAACCGATCGGTGCGCAACGTTGTCTCGCCGAACACCTCTGACAAGCGCGCATGCCCGATCCGGCGCTGCACTTCCATTTGCCAGAGCCGTTCCTGCGCATGAACAAACCCCAGCCCGAACATCGCATCGGTTTCGGTGGCGCCGCTGATATGAGCGACGCCATCGCGATCGCGGGTAATCGTTACCGGCGCACTGATCCCGCGCACCGTGATTTCGCCGCTGCTCTGTGGCAATGACCGGCGCAACCAGAGATAACCGCCGCCGCCAGCGAGCGCAAGCGCGATGACAATAAACAGCAATCCCCAGCCGACAAGGCGTGTAAGCAACCGCATTGTTGCCTCTCATTCAGTTCAACTCCTGCTTTGCGGTTGCGATTATAGCACACGCCAGTGCGCATACGGTCAGGAAACGGTTACACCTCTCTTGTCTACTGCGCCCAGAGCGGCCAGCGATCCTGGGCGGTGTTCTGGGTTACCTGCTGCGTGATGATGCCGTCGCTGACGTTGAGGATGTAGATCTCAAAATCGCCGTCGCGGTCGCTGGCAAAAGCCAGTTGCGTGCCATCGGGCGACCAGGTCGGTGCCTCGTCTACCGCCGGGTGATTGGTCAATCGCCGCGCGTTGCTGCCGTCGCTGTTCATCACGTAGATCTCCCAGTTGCCGTCGCGGTCGCTGGCGAAGGCGATCAGGCGACCATCGGGCGACACGCGGGCGAAGCGGTCGTTGGCGGCGTTGTTGCTCAGGTTGCGAATGTTGGTCAGCTCAGCGTAGACGTAAATATCGAAGGAATAGTACCGCAGGTCACCCCGATAGATCTCGAAGTTCCCGTCACAGTTCGTCACCCAGTAGATCGCGCGTCCGTCAGGCGCCCAGGTCGGCGTCTCCACGTTGCACCGTTGCGTATACCCGGTTAGAGGATGCGCATACCCCTGCAATGGCGATAAGGTCAGCCGGCGCAGATAGAGTTGGGGAATGCCCTGCCGCTCGGAGACGAACACCAGCATGTTGCCGTCCGGCGAGATGGATGCGTTGTACTCGCTGCCGGGAATGGATGAGTAATCGTTGTCTGGTGGCGGGAAGGCGCCATCGTTATTGCTGTAACTGATGCGAATCGCTCCTGCGCCCGACGCCTGCTCGCCTGCTTCAGCAGCAATTGCATTGAGCAGATAGATCTGGCGATACTCCGGGCTGTTCCGCCGCGAGTCGACCACCAGATACGATTGTGCCGGACTCCAACTGCGCAGGCGCGAGAAGGCGACCGTCTCACCGTTGTTGAAGGTCAGGCGCTGACCGCCGCCGTTAAAGGTGGCGCGATACAGCTCCCAATGACTGCCCGTATCGATGTTCGAGGCATAAATCAGGGGTGTGGCGGGGTCAGGCGCCGCCCACGGCATGCCCAGATGCGGATAGCGCCATTGAAAGTAATGCTGGCCGACGTTGCCCATCTCGACCTGATAGGCTGGCGGATTGTCGGGCGTGTAGGTCAGCACCCGCCGCTCGAAGAGCTGCACCAGCACATCGCGCTCGCTATCGCCGACCACCGCCCGCGTCCAGTAAGGGTCGGTAATCGGATAGCCTATTGCGAACAGCCAATCGACGATCGGACCGGTTGTCACTCGACCATCGACCACAATCCGCCCGCGCTGGTTCATAAACTCCCAGAAGACGCGCGGGATGTTATGACCGGTGACAGAGTTGTACTGAACGATGGTCGTCTCCGGGCGCGCCAGATCCGAGCGCGAGCTGAGATTGCCGCCACGCGCCAGCACAGTGCTGACCCGCTCGTTCAGCCGTGACGGATCACGGTAGCCGTTGTCGAGCGTGGCAATCCCGGCGAAGTCGCGATAGCCGGGGGCAATCGTATTCGCCGCGCGCGGATTGCCGGCTACCGGCACGTCTGACGCCTCCGTGTACCATGCATCGTAGGGATCGTCACCGAGCTGTATGCGACCGCTGATCAATTCTTTGACCAGCAAGCCATTGGTCACGATCCCGTCCGCCGGGTTGTTGATCTCCATGCGCGCCTTGTCGAGATACTGAACCGTGCGCAAACTATTCGGACTCTGCCGATAAAACTCGGCATAATCGAACCACGGTCCCGGTCCCCAGTACCAGGTGCGCCCACCGCGCACCACCTCGTCGTCAGTGCGCGTCCAGACGGCGGCAAAGCGCGGATCGGCGAACGTGGTTCGGTTGGCGAAGGGCGCTGCGGCGAGTGGTGCAGCGCTACTCGCCATGAGGGCCACGACGAGGATCGTCACCCCCCAGATCACTCGTAGCCGTTTCATAGTCAACCTCCTTGACGAAAACTGCTGCTGCACTCAGGTAACGATCATGGTAAGGATGAAGTTCCAAAGTGTTTATGATAATATCGTAGAGTATTCGTGATAGAAGAGTGATGTTGGTATCATCAAGGCGTTGATAAGATAACTTAAAAGATAAAAATTGTATATTTTAGGGGTTTTTAATCTTCTTGTTCATCGTTTATTGCAAGGTTAGTCACAAAGATTAACGTTTCTGTGAAGTTGTCGTCTCTGCATCACCACATCGTTTGTGAGCAACAAAATAGTTTGATTGTCAACAATTCACGGCGCAATGTTCCTTCCTCGCGGTCGCAAACAGAGGATGGGCATTGCGCGGGCACGAGGTCATCCAATGTGATCCAACGCCTGAGCCGGGGAATGCTACGCCGCGCGGCGCGCAATGACCTGAGCGGCGCAAGGATGATCCTTTGCGCCTGCTTGTTAACATCCCGTCCCTTCTGTTCAGGCGCTCGTGGTGATATGCGCATAGATTGGGCTGGCTGGAGGACTGATGCGGGTTATACCGACTTTAGATAGATGGTCACGTATCGGGCAGCCGCGTCAACGCTGCCGAAGTGCGCAGGATGCGGCGGGAGCGCTCCGCAGAGCGGTTGCTGGGGCAGCACCGATCGCGCGCCGAACGTTAGGAGGACCGGGATGGCGGCGGCGTGGCCATCTCCTGCTCGCCCTCACTCCCGCCCCGCTTCCGCTGGGAGAGCGGAGACCCTCACCCCCGTCCCCTCTCCCGCTGTGAGAGGGGAGAGCAGCAGCGGGCGCTGAGAAGCGTTTCCCGCTGACGCGGGGGATTGCTTCGGGCGCTCCGCGCCCTCGCAATGACATGGATCGGGACGGCGCCACACGCTCCTGACCAGACAGCAGGATGGCACGGGCGCGCGGGAAGCGCCGCGCGCTGATCTGAAGATGATTAAACACCTAAGGCAGGCGCAGCGGTTCGTCATAACCAAACCGGATACGGAGCTGCCATTGCGCAAAGGGATTGGCGCGGTAGATGGAAAGGAGCAGATCAAGCGTTTCTTTCGTCGGAACATCTTTGCCTTGCTCAATCCGCGAGAGGTGACCAGGATCGCCGCCAGATCCCTTCAGCGCTGAGTACTGTGCGGCAACTTCACCCAGCGAAAGGCCGCAACGCAGGCGCAGTTCTCGCAATTGGCCGCCAGGCGTCGCGGGATCGATCGGTTTGGGGTTGCGCGGCATAGGCGTGCTCCAACTGGAGCTTTGTAGCGCGAGCCATATTGTATCGGCGCGACGACGGTATACTCACAGCAATAAACCACGTCTCAGCCCACACTGCTTAGCAGAACTTCACGATACGCCACCAGCGCCTGACCGCGCGGTCAGCGCTCGCTCGCCCGATCAACGTCTGACGGCGACGGGATCGGAATGTCCAGCAGGCGCAATGGGCGTGAACTCGCCTCATCGACCGGCACCCAGACCACGATCAGCGGGTAATCAGGACTGGAATACGTCAGACGGCACGGACGGAACCTGACCGGCGTCGTCGACGCAATATCCAGCTCGATCACGTAATCGGCGAACGACATACGATCGCCGAGAGACACATCGGTCTGTTGCCAGATGCAGTCAAAATCATCGTAGCGCCGCAAATCGTTCTCAAGACTCTGATACCACTCATCGTATCGACAATGGATGTTCATCACCTTAAACAAATAGACATTTCGGATCGCAACGTCTTCCCACGAGCCGTCCGGCGCGCGGATGCGATCGCGCAGGCCCCATTCCCGGTCGAAGAGGAGATGGAGCACATTGAGGCGACCGGCCAAGCGCAACTGTCTGACCCTGATATCGTCCCAACCGAGCGTGACCTGCATCGAGCGATTCCACCCGCATACATCCCAATTGCGTGTCATCAGGTAAGCCGGGAACGGCAGATACCGCATCACTTCCAGCGCCGTCTCGATCAGTCGGTTCAGCTCCTCGTCCGGCAACTCGAAGCTGACCGGTTCATAGCGCGCGGTCAGCAACACATCGTTGCGTTCCTGCGACGTGCATTCAAGGTAATCATACCAACTTTAGGTGTATACTAAGGCATGGCACAAAAACCGATCCCTCTCCATCCCCACCTGAGTGTGGCGGAACTCGAACAACGGTACC
>FWWM01010157.1_pt1 | contig 16904 bp, 16 predicted proteins | sample 2228351 | NCBI WGS metagenome assembly FWWM01 (sample SAMEA103939774, study PRJEB20133) | metagenome | reverse complement strand
CAGGGTCGCCAGCAGCTACAACCCTTCTCGCAACTTCATTTGTTTTCAGATGCTGCGGCTTATCCATCTTGACCACGCTATATCTTCCCTCTCCGGCCGATGTCGAGAATATAACGCTGCTTTAAAAACATTTTTCAACAGGAGAGGTGGGTTCGGCATCAATTGAACCCTTGGGATTCACCGGCCTCAGCCCCCTCCGGGTTCATCGGGGGCTTATCATAGGCCTCCTCCCCAGTCAGGGGCCTCTCTCCCCAGCACCGGAGTGCTGAGGAATAGCTCCCTCCATCCACAGTGAGGAGGCCTTTGCCCCCTTCTCCCTTTGGAGGCTGAGTGGAGGTTGTTGTTATCTTCAGCACATCGTTGAGTTCTCTAGACTTCCATTCGTTGGTCCGTTTATCAAAGAAGATCTCTGTGACCTTTAGATCTCTTGTTATTTTTTCAAATGTTGCCGGCTCCGTGTAAGCCTGCATGTTGAGGTAAAGGTTGATTGCTGCATTTAGCTGCCTGTCAATGTATAGTCCGCAGGAGGGGCATTGGTAGTAATCTCCGTAATGGTTATTTAATGCCCCGCATCTACTGCATCTCTTTGAGGTATCTTTCGGATCCAATGGAATAGGCCTTTCCGAGGCCTGTAGGGGCCTCAACGACTATATTTCTCTCACCGTCTACAAGTAGGGCATATACGTTGTTGGCTAGGTCTGCTTGGAACTTCCTCGCCTCCGTGTGTGGGAAATGTTCCCTAATTTCCTCCAGCAACTCGGCATCTGGTTTTAAATCTATTACCTTTATCAGATAACCTCTAAAAACTTTAGCAGCATAGGGATCATAACAGATGCGAAGAGCGTCAATGAAATGCCCATGTAGAGCCTTAGATCCTTCTTCAAGTCATCGATACGCTTGTTAGTGTCATCAATCCTCTTATTAAGGTCGTCTATACGTTTATCCATCTGCTCTAAGATTCCTTCTATTCTTGATAGCCGTTGTTCAAGCAGTGTTACCCTTGCTTCGATGACCATCAGCTGTTCTAAAGTTACATATATTGGCCTTTATTATTGTTTTCCAACTTCTTCATCCTCTACCTTCTATGGGTACTGTTGTGTCTCCGTAGGTCTTCCTCTGATTGGAGGAACAATCCGCAGATTGGGCAGAAGAACCCTTGCCATGTAGCTGTTACCTCTCCAACGTCCTTGACATATACCTTCTCCCATCCAACCTTCCCCAGATGTGTCTTTTGGAAGTGTCTGATTACGTCGGCCAGCCTGTAAAACTTTTCCGTACATGCTGGACATGGCCATATACCACCGTCTTCGATGAACCATGTCATAAGCCAGCCTACCCATGCATACCTTCTCCCACCAACATCACATTGACCAGTAACAACCTTCCTCGTTAAGGACCTCAACAGAGGTCTGCAGTAGAGATAGAACTCCTCATATCTTTCAAGACATTTGTTGCACAACCAGACATCCGTCGGTCCACCTACATCCTCAAGAGGGTATTTGCCAATGGCCCTTGCCCCACAGAAGTAGGTGGGCATAAGGCAACTCTTCTTCGATAGTGAGTTTATTAACTACCCCTAACTCGCCCTTCATTTTATGTCCTGAAGCTGTTGTAATGATAAGTGTACGTTTAACATAGGTTATGCCGACCTTATCAGCTATATCTTTGTCGATTACAGTTACTGAAGCCCCATTATCAACAAGCGCGATGCCTTCTAAACGTTCTTTTGACCCTTCCAATCTTAGATTTGCCTTTAGCAACAGTTTCATGTTAGATAGATAAGTTGTAATATAAAATGGAGAAACTCTACACGCTTAAGGAGACCAAGAAGGCCCTAGAGGTCACCACCAAGATTTGAGAAACATGTTGATGGGAAGTTGGAGCTACTCCAAGCATTATATCGATTCATCAATAAAGCTTATTCCATACTAAAATTATAGTGTAGAAACTACCTTAGAGGGTCTTTCTCCATCCACAAATCTCTTTAAAGAGTTAAGGAGGCTGATGAGGAGCTCTATGAACTCGAGAGGGCCTCAAAGCTGGCGAGTCCCAAGAGTTATATGTCTATTAAAGACTATAATAACTCAGAACCCTTAACGATGGTCAACTACAGCCTAACATTAAAAACTTATCTACACATAAAAGTGTTGTAATCAGTACTGTTCATCCTCTGGACTATCAAAAGCTAACCTCAAAGCATAGACCGTTAAAGTCTACAACGTCAATTTTTTACGCCCACACTAGGCCCTCCTAAACGACTAAAAGGAAACATCTCTAATCCATGACCCCTGGGGTTTATGATCGAACACGATAGAGGGTCTCTCCCAATTATTGCCAGCTTAAGAGCTTAGTAGCTTATGTTATTCCTATCTACTTCGCTAAGAATCTTATTGGGTTGAGAAGCTCTTGGAGAAATATCTGGTGAAGATCTATGATAAGCCTCTGATGAACCCAGAGATGGCTGAAGGCCTGTGAACACAAAGGGCTCTGTTGAATGGATGTACACATATACATAACCAATTTTAATAAGGTTCTAAAACATGTTAAAGGGTTGTGAAAGAATACCTGTTAAAAGCAATCCCTGTTTTACTGACTTTAGCGATGGCGTGGTTTTTCCAAAACGCTGTAATGGGGATAAGGCTTCCACAACCCCTTATCATACCTATACCTGAGGAGGGAGGGCAGGACGCTTCCCAGCTGTTAACACCAACCCCATACTTAAATTCTCTAACCGTCGTAGCAGCAATGTTTCTCGGAAGCGTGGTGATTATAACTCTGCTAAGATATAAAAGAGTTGTACGCTACATTATTTTGACCATTTTCTTCACGACCTCCATTGCCGCCACCACATTTTATTTGTTGATACTTACTGACTTGGAGATCGAAACGATTTTAGTCCTTTCGACCATGGTTGCATCTTTAACCGTTGCAGCAATATCAACACGTTCAGAGGTTGCCGGTATTCTGGCGGCATCGTATCTATCCTCGTCCTCTGGTGTTATCATAGGCCGATCAATACCTTTCTGGACATCCCTCGTCTTATTGATGGCTATCTCAATTTATGACTTGTTGGCTGTGTTTAAGGGCCACCTCAAGACTTTTGGACAATTTGACATAGAAGCCATCAAGGGGTTGGTCGTAGAGTTTCGCGGAGTTAGCATAGGGTTTGGCGACCTCTTCTTCTATACAGTTCTTTACTCATTTGTAGCTTCAAACTTCGGAGCCATACCGTCTGTGGCTGCTCTCGTAGGGCTTTTGACAGGGTACATTCTGACTTTGAGGCTTGCAAAGAAGAAGACGATTTTTCCAGGCCTTCCGATAACAATTCTTACGGCGTTAGCCTTCTCCGCAACGGTCTACCTAATACTATGAGATCAAGATACACTTCCGACGACGTTGCACGTTGTTGTACTATGGGGCTGTTGCTAGAGTTAGCCGTTACACCAAAACCAGGCCTCGTAGACCGTTTATCAGACCCAAAGATCTATGTACAGTTCTTAGCTTCATCAACAGCACTCTATAAACATTTTCGTGCTGCGGCCTCCGCAAAATCTGTTGGAAAGGTTATACGTGAGGCTTGCAAAGATATGCTCTCGTGGCAGCATGGAGGCAACACACATCTCGGATCTTTGCTACTTCTAACTCCGTTAGCTGCTGCAGCCACTCGATGCAAAACCTTTAGTGACATCAGGCCTGCTTTGAGGGATGTTTTAGAAAAAATGGGTTACATTGATACTTTGAACATTTTTAAAGCAATCCGTGATGTTAACCCAGGTCATTTGGGCCATGTCGCATACCTCGACGTCTACAGCGATAAAACATACAGAACTATAGTCAGAAGACGTTTAGGGGTGCTGGAGGCCCTCAAGCCATACAGCGGCTATGAGGTCGTGGCAACAGAATATTCGACATGCTACCACAACAGCTTCGTCCATGGATATCAATACCTCAGAAAACAACTGGACAAAACCGACTTTAACACAGCAGGGGTCAATACCTTTCTCAATATATTGAAACATCTTCCCGACAGCCATGTTTCACGGATGTATGGACGCTCTGCTGCAAGGATGTTGTCGAGAATGGCTGCCGACGTTCTAGAGGCAGGTGGGTTGTTGACAGTTGATGGGCGGAGGTTATTTGGGGAGATGGCTGAAAAAATCAAGGTGGCCGGGTTTAAACCAGCTGCCACTGCCGACATACTGGCTACATCTTATAGCTTGCTGTTGTTGAACGGCTGGAGACCCTAAAAAAGATCAACCCCTTAAGAGTAAATAGTTTTTTATACCAAAGAGCGTTCCGAGGAAATCTCCGAAAATATATGCCGCTAAAGCCGTCCCCATTATCAAAGCTAGGCTAACTACGAACTCTTTCAGAAACATTTTTTCTGAGACGACTGCACCATAAAATGTGAAGATAGCCATAGTTACAATTGCTAAGGTTATGGATAATGCGAAAGCTATCATGATGTCGGTTATGAGAAAGTAGGGCAGCGCTAAAACCGTTACTGTGAAGAGATAAGCTATACCTGTGACAAGGGCCGACCCGATAGGATGTCGTGAGCCGCCGTGTTTAACCTGCAAATATGCTGCAGAAGCCATAGAGATAGCTGCTGCGAAGCCGACAACTAGGCCAGCGATACCAGCTATAAACGTTGAGCTGGTAACTCCTAAAAACCCTGCGTGTACACCGGTTATCTCAATTATCGCATCTGCTAATCCTAATGCGACGAAACCGAGGTACCTAACAACAGCCTCATCGATCTGTGCTAGAAGGGCCTTCTCATGCTCCAGCTCCTCCTGTATTATTTTCTCTAACCTAGTCCTTTCTTCACCCACCAGTTTTTGGGCAAGCTCCTTGTAGGAGCTTATTGTTTTTGCCTCATGACGTTCGAGTAGCTTTACGGTGAATGTTAGTCCTAAAAAGAGCCTCATGAGGATGAGGAGCTTCACCTTGATAGTCGATGCTCCGTGGACATCTTTGGTTACGTATCGTCGCCAAAAAAGATAGTGCTGATATTCCGTCGAAGCCAGCTCTTCTAGAATTCTTTTTCTATCGCTGTTCCTCTCCTTCTCAGCAAGCCTTTTATAGCTTATATAGTCATTATATTCATCCTTCAAGTATTTGACATAATCAACCATAACCAATAACGCTTAACATTTGTTTATTAAGGTTCACATCCTAAGGCAGTTGTAACCGCTGTCTTTAGCTGCTCTGTCGTATAGGCTCAAATATTATTTTTAGCAGTTGTATTCAGGGTTTGGCTCAGACAAAAAGCTGGAAAGTCTTCTGGTCTTCAAACGTTTCGAAGGCCGGAGTCTTTCTTCTTGCTGTACAGGTGATGGCCTCGATCTATGTTGTCGCCACGTATCCGCTGGACTTCGGCACCCGTTTCTGGAACAACCCATCATATTGGGCTGATAACCCGAAGGAGGTGCCCCCCGAATGGACAAACCTGTTCACGACAAAACCTGCCCCAAAACACATAGTAATAACTTTGGAGAAGCTAAAGGATAATGCCCAAAAGGCATTTAGATTCTATTATGATGACTTCCCAAGCTTTGTCTCAATATCGGTGGCAAACGTCGTTTACCATAAGAGGCCGCCAGCACTTTTGTTTGAACTACGCAGGCCGGACGGTAGCAATGTACTGTTTTATACTTTGACAGTGTCAACACCTCTGCCTGGGGAGGAACCACCTTACAGACGGCACTTTGAAACACCGCAACGCGTTTACCTGAGCGGTGACAGCTTGGCTGCCCAGTACCTGAGCAGGTTCTTCGCAACCCAATACTCGGTCTCGTTTTCACCTGAAGAGGTAGTTAGAAGAGGTGTTGAGAAGTTATTGTTCGGCTCTCCAGAAGACGACGCGCTCAAACCCATATCTGGAGACTACGTTTTAACAGTTAACTTGTTTAAAGATGACCCCGATGACGAGGTCGGGCTTGTTACGTTTGTTGTTGGAGGGAAGGTGTATGGTCTTATTGGAACTGATAGGCTTGGAAGGGACCTTGCAACAGGCCTTTTGTTCGGGTTCCCAGTGGCCCTCTTGATAGGTGTCGTGACGGCTGTCTTGACGACCTCTATCGGCTCATCGATTGGGATGGTCAGCGGCTATGTCGGTGGAAGAATAGACGAGCTGATCCAAAGGGTCTGTGATATACTAAATAACATACCGCTCCTCCCACTTCTAATATTTTTCACGTTCGTCTTAAAACCAAGCATCTGGATAGTAGTCTTCATACTTGTGGCTTTCGGCTGGTCTGGGCTGGCTATAGTAGTGCGCTCCATCGTTCTCCAAGCAAGAACAGCCCAATACGTCGAGTCTGCTGAATCCATCGGGATCGGTCGCAAAAGAATACTTTTGAAACATATCATGCCTCAGATAGCTCCTTTCCTAATTTCTCAGATGATATTCTCAGTCCCCTCGGCAATCCTCGCCGAAGCTGCCCTAAGCTTCCTCGGGCTTGGTGATACATCGCTCCCCAGCTGGGGCCAGATCCTTGAATACGCTTTCAGAAGCGGCGGCATGAACCTCGGCCTCTGGTGGTGGATCCTGCCCCCAGGTGCTTTAATAGCTTTGGCCTCCTTCACGTTTGTCCTTTTGTCCCTAGGTTTGGAGCCGGTTGTCAACCCAAGGTTAAGGAGGCTGGTCTAATTGCTGGATGTCGAAGGATTGATGGTTTACTATGGATTGGATGGGCAGACCATCAAGGCCGTTGACGGTGTAGGGTTCAGGGTCAAGGAGGCTGAGACATTGGGTCTGGTTGGCGAATCAGGCTGCGGTAAAACAAGCATAGGCCTCGCGCTCATGCGCCTGCTACCCGGTAACGTCGTCCACTTCGCTGGAAAAGCTTTCCTAAACGGCATCGATATATTCTCGATGGATTTGAAGAGGTTTGCATCGGAAATCAGATGGAATAAAATCTCTATGGTCTTCCAAGCCGCGTTAAACAGCTTCAACCCTGTTTTGAAGGTAGGGTTTCAGGTTGCTGAGCCCCTGATCGTCAAGATGGGATACGGCGTTGAAGAAGCCTTCAAAGCTGTGAAGAAGCTGTTTAAACAGGTCGGCCTTCCCGAAGAGGTTGCCGAGAGATATCCCCATGAGCTGAGCGGTGGGATGAAGCAAAGGGCCCTTATAGCGATGGCTCTTGTTCTCAACCCAAGCTTAGTCATACTAGACGAGCCAACCTCAGCCCTTGATGTATCTATCCAAACACAGATAATGAACCTGCTTAAACGGTTAAAGAAAGAGCTGGGCCTCTCGATGATATTCATCACCCATGACCTAGCGTTGGTAAGCGACATAGCTGATACAATAGCTGTAATGTATGCTGGCGAGGTTGTGGAGTATGGAGGAGCTGACGAGGTCTTAACAACACCGCTCCACCCATATACTCAAAAGCTACTGAAATCAACGCCTAGGATAAGAGGGCCGCGCATTCTTGAATACATTCCAGGGGCGCCGCCAAACCTTTCATCCCCTCCGCCAGGCTGCCGTTTCCATCCACGCTGTCAATACGTTTTTGAACGGTGTATAAGGGAAAGGCCTTCTATGATAAAGATGGACAACGTCGCTGTTAGATGCTGGCTCTATGCATGGGAAAGATAGACGAAGATGCTGAACCCAGCCAGACCAAGAAGATTAAGCAATAGAAGCTGGTAGGCAACCTCTTTTTTACCCCATGAGAGCCTATAGAACATTAGGCCGCGTATACGTCTGCACAAGAAAAATAACGGTCAACGCCACGAGGGTGCTTGTCCTAGCCACCCTCCTAGTAAGAAGATAATTTCTAAGCTGGGTACAGAAGATCCAAAGGAATCATCAAGGAGATTAGTATGTTTGTCAGCAAGAGCTGTCCCATCGTGTTCGCCTAGCTGTCTTCCGTAAAAACCTCATCAACTATCGACCCTAATTCATCTATATTTTCAACGACGATAGATGCAAGTTTATACCTTAGCCTCAACAAGCCCATCTTCTAGAAGGATTTCCAGATGGTGTTAAATGGTTTTACGGTGTAGATAATGGGTTGGCAGACCACTCATGTAAACGCATAAGGATTAACAGAGGTATAGGTCAACCCTTCATACTAAAGCCACCAAAATAACCTTTTGATTAGCTTGTATCCAACTCTGATGAGGTTTGGATGGTTATTACTTAGCTTTTTCCCTATATGCCAACGCTATCGGTCTTATAAGCGAGCCTGTCCCACCGACTATTTTCAAAGGAGCTACGATAACAACTGAAACATAGACCCTATCCCGTGAAAGCTCCTCGAGATAAAGGCTTTTCATTACATGTATCCCTGCATCGACGAGAAACATAAGATGGGCAGTAAATGGTTTAGGAACAGCCATGGCTAGGTTATCTATACCGAGTAAAGAGATCTTTCTGTCTATTAGCCATTGGGCGGCCTCCTCCGTTATGCCTGCGAAGTCGTGGAGATACTTATCCTTATCGGTTGTGAAGTAGCGGGAATAGCCTGTCCTAACCAAAGCAACGTCCCCTTCCTTCAAATCCACACCCTCGAACTTGAGGGATCTCTCAAGGTCTTCCGCCGTTATACCATAACGTTGAGGGAGTATGTCAAGGCCCTTTGAGGCTGGAACATCAAGCAACACCCCTCTCCTGACATATATCGGTATCTCCTCGCTGCCATATTTTGTATAGCCTGTATGCCTAACGATCTCGTCGGCTTTGACGCCGTTGTGTAGAATACCTTCCCTAGCCATATGGCATTTCGCATCTATATGGGTCCCTGAATGCATACTTGTTATCACTAGCTCCATCGAGTCGGAAAATCCTGGGGCAACCTTTTCAAACAGCTGCCTCGTATACTGGTGGTATCTGTAAATCACCATGCTGTAAGGCGGATCCTCTGGATGTACAGGCATGCCGTTAAAGTATGGCTGGCCCAAATCGTATATCTTCGCCGAGAGGAGCTTTTCAACAAAATCTTCCATACAGGTCACATACAGACACCATTCAGGGCCAATATATTGTTATTTTCACATCCTTTGGCTTCTGGCCAAAAATAAATCGTAAGAGTTTCTAAAGGTAAACATGAGCAGCGGCAAAGCATTGTTTTTAGTAAAGGTTTGTTAACTTTATCGATTCTAGTTTGTTGGTTATCCTTGCCTTTGATGGTCTGCTCTGGCTCGACAACCAGCTGAACGGCCACACCACAGCTTTACAATTTTTATGGCTATCCAAGTTCTCATAATGGCTCTGTTGTTTGCCGGACCAAGTTTTGTGCTGAAATGCTTTTCTACTGGTCTTTGCTGTATCTTGTCACCCTCCTACTTAACCCATTGACTGGATCTGCGATAGGGATATCTTCCAGGATCTCGCCCTATATCTTTTCGGCATAGTTCCAGTATCCACAGCTCAGCTGCCCGTTTCTCTGTCCTCCGTTCACGGTTTCATACTACCGCTTCCGATAGTTCAGGTTATAATTGTAGGGGCTCTTTTCCAAGCACGGAGGAGAATCACCTAAGAGTCTTAACAACACCTAACCCTTCTAATTTCTCGATTTCCTCTTCGCTGTACCCCAAGCTCTTAAGAATTTCGACTGTGTGTTCGCCATGTAATGGTGATGGTTTGAAGAAGGGTTTTTCAACTTTTTCGAAAAACGGCGCTGTGCGTACGGCGACCATCTCACCCAGCAAGGGATGGTTGACTTTAGCCAAAATGTTACGGGCTTGGACCTGCGGATCGCTTAAGAGGTCTTTAACGGTGTTTATAGGTCCTGAAGGTATCCCGTGCCTCTGTAGTAGGTCGACCCATTCGCTGACACTTCTTTGAGAAAGTGTCTTCTCCAACTCCTTCGTCAAAATCTCTCTGTGCAAGGGAACCGTCCTGCTTTGGTTGTCCCTAAACCTTGGGTCATTGTATAGATCCTCTCGGTCCAAAGCCAAACATAGACGTTGCCATTGTTCTTCGTTGCCCACAGCTATTATCAACCAACCGTCGGATGCCTTAAAAGGCTCGTAGGGAGCTAACGGGGGATATTTGTTTCCGAACCTTAAGGGAAGCTGGCCGCTGCCCACGTAAGTGCTTATCCACTGACCCATCGCTGCCACAGCAGACTCGAAAAGGGAAACATCGATGTACGTCCCCCGCCCTGTCTTCTCCCGGAAATAGAGAGCCGCACATATTGCGGCAGCAGCGTTTATAGCCGCCAAGATATCTGTCACAGGTATCCCAACCCTTAGAGGTTCACCATCAGGTGAGCCGGTCACCGACATAATGCCGGCCATCCCTTGGATGACAACGTCGTATCCACCCAACTTCGAATACGGACCTGTTTGGCCAAACCCAGAGATCGAGCAGTAGACCAGTCTACCGTTAACTTTTTTCAAATCATCGTAGGAGAGGCTGAGCCTAGCCATGACATTCGGTCTAAAGTTCTCAACCAAAACATCTGCTTCCTCAACAAGCTTCAGAAATATCTCCCGCCCTTTTTCGCTTTTTAGGTTGAGGGCAATGCTTCTCTTGTTTTTGTTGTAGTGAAAGAAGTACAGGCTTTCACCTTTAACCCGGACACCCATGTATCTGGCATCATCCCCTTTGTCCACGTCTTCGACCTTTATAACATCCGCACCCATCTCAGACAAAATCATCCCACATAGGGGGGCTGCTATGGCTGAACCAACCTCCAAAACCTTAATTCCGTTGAGAGGCGTCATAGTAGCTAATAATCTAAAAAAACAGAGATTTTAAAGATTAGTTCAACAAAACTTTAAAGGATTGGCGTTGTTTGCCTTTTTTCCACAAACCTGAGCTAGTGTCCAGATAACGCTTTAAATAACCTGAGCCTAGGGCTGGAGGCCTCGCAGGAGATAAAAAGATCGTACAACCTTCAAACACCTCCTTATCCCGACACTACCTTGAGTGTAAAAGTAAGGTAAGGTATATATCGCTTCTGTAGTAGAGTTATTTTGTTATGTAACATGAAAGAGGTTAGAGCCTCTTTTATTGGTCTGCCGTTGAGAAGGAATGAAGATGTTAAGCTTGTTACTGGCCGTGGATTCTACGTTGGGGATGTGAACCTTCCTGGGATGCTTTATGGAGCTGTTTTCAGAAGTCCTCTACCACATATTCGAATCAAGTCAATTGACACAAGCAAGGCGGAGCGTTTACCGGGTGTCGTGGCGGTTTACACGGCCTCCTCGCTTGGGGGGTTAGCAGGCCCCCTTCCGCCTAGCGTCTCTCCTTTACCAACCTATCCTATTAAATACAAAACCCACTACGCTCTGGTCGTAGATAAGGCAAGATACGTAGGCGAGCCAATAGCCTTCGTTGTAGCTGAATCACCATACATAGCTAAAGACGCTCTGGAATACATTGAGATAGAATATGAGCAGCTTGATCCCGTAGTTGATGTTGAGGAGGCGATAAAATCAACGGCTCCTCTTGTGCATGATGACATGGCTAATAACATAGCTGCTGAGAAAGTTGTTGAGGTTGGTGATTACGAGTCCAGCGCTTCCCATGCAGCATTGGTGGTGCGTGAGAGACTCGTATATAATAGGGGGGGTGGACAAAGTATAGAAACAAGGGGTGTAGTGGCTAGTTTTGATGATAGAACAGGAACCCTTACAGTGTGGGACTCTACCCAGGCACCCATCCCTATTAGAAACGGGTTGGCCAACCTCTTCAACCTCCCCGACGCTAACATAAGGGTGATAGCGCCCGATGTAGGCGGTGGATTCGGCCCTAAGATACTGCTCTTCTACCCCGAGGAGATTCTAGTACCCTTCGCCGCCATAAACCTGAAAAGACCTGTTAAATGGGTTGAAGACAGACGGGAGTACAGCATAGCGGCAAACCAAGAGAGGATTCAAATTCACTACGCCGAAGCGGCTTTCGACTCCGAAGGAAGGATACTAGGGTTGAAGGATGACTTTCTAGTAGATACAGGAGCCTACACGCCGTATGGGATTATGATACCCATAATCACAATGTGCACAATGCCGGGGCCTTATAGAATTAGAAATATGTGGTTTAGGTTCAGGTCGGTTTTTACAACAAAGAGCATAGTTAGCCCTGTCAGAGGAGCCGGAAGGCCGCAGGCGGTCTTTGTAATGGAGCGGCTCATGGATTTAGCAGCGAGAAAACTCGGTATTGGGAGAGCAGCAATAAGAAGAATAAACCTAATAAAACCTGATGAAATGCCTTGGGATACAGGGTTGATCTATCAAGATGGCGCACCTAACGAGTATGACAGCGGCGATTATCCAACGCTACTAGAGAAGCTCCTTTCGTTCTCAGGTTTTAGCGACGATGTAAAGGCAGGGAGTAGAGATGGTAAAAGACTAGGCCGTGGAATAGCGATTTACGTAGAGGGCTCAGGAGTTGGGCCTTATGAGATGGCGAAGGTGAAAATCGACTTCGGGGGAAGAGTTTCGGTAACCACGGGTGTAGGCTCGCAGGGACAGGGGCATTTCACAGCCTTGGCACAGATAGCTGCTGAGGTGCTGGGCGTAGACCCAGCTACAGTCTCGGTTAGTGTAGGAGATACCGCTAAGATGGAGTGGGGTATAGGAACATTCGCCAGCAGGTCAGCCGTAGTAGCGGCGTCGGCAGTCTATAACGCTGCCGTGAAAGTTCGGGAGAAGGCGATTAGAATAGCAGCTAAGCTGCTTGAAATAAAACCGGAAGACCTTGAAATGAAAGAAGGCCGGGTTTACGTAAAAGGAAACCCCGCTATAGGCATTGGGTTGGACGAGCTTTCGCGGAAGGCGGCACCTCTGCGTGGAACGATCGAGGAAGACCCAGGCTTGGAGGCTACGGCTTTCTTCAGCCCTAGAGGCTCGGTCTTCAGCTCCGGCGCATGCGTGGTTGACGTTGCTGTGGATATGGAGAGTGGTAGGGTTGAACTTGAGAGGATCTGGATAATCCACGACTGCGGCCGGGTGATAAATCCCATGATAGTGAAGGGGCAGCTTCATGGAGGAATAAGCATGGGCATAGGCTCTACACTGCTTGAGGAGATAATATACGATCAGTCAGGCCAGCCGTTGACTACAACGTTCATGGACTACCTAATCCCATCCGCCACCGATATGCCAGCTGAAATACATATAGAACATCTAGAGACACCATCGCCCAAAAACCCGTTAGGCACCAAAGGAGTAGGAGAAGCAGGGGTTATACCAATAGCAGCCGCAGTAGCCTCAGCCATAGATGACGCTCTTTCAAACTATGGTATATTCGTAAAAGAAATCCCGATAAAAGCCGAGATGCTGTGGAGGCAGATCAAAACAAACAAGCAAAGCTAAAACTGTTGATCTATCCCTAATCTCCCTAAAACCCGCTTTAATACGCTATCCCTCTCCTCGACTTCAACCAACATAGACGCAGCTACCAAAACACCAAGCGAAGTATCAACCCCCGATGTATGCCCAGACTTTATCATAGAAAGTAACGAGTCAAACAGCTCCTCCTCGCGTGCTAAGGAGTTCAAAACGCTGGATAGATTCTCACTGTAGTAACCAAGCTGAGAAGAATACAAAAGCATACCACTGGCCCATCTAGTAAACTTAAATATATCACGCCGGGGGAGAATAACAGTATAAGGGCTGTATATGTTTAGAGTCGATAAGAAGCCCGTCAGAAAATCATCTCCAGAAGGGGTGAAACCCCCTCCAAGCCCTATCAGAGAGGTAAAATATCTGGTCTCGAAAATTACGTTAGTATAGCCGAAGGAATAAGGAATAACAACATTCTTAATAAAAGATCTTAGCTGAGGTGTTTTAATAAAGTTGTTATCTAAAAATTGGTAGAAGCTGGAGATTATGAAAGAGCATTTCAAGAGGGTTTCTGAAGAAACTAGTATACGGCGTTGAGTAGGGCTGTAACAGAAGTACTTCTCCGCATGGGTTAAATCCACTTCAAGCTCACCAACACGTAGCGTGTTGGAGACTTCGAAACTGGTGTTTAAACCGTTTTTGATCAGGCTTTTCAGGGGGCAGCCATCTGGAGTTTTTATGTTGATGGTTAGGGGTGAGCGTTCCTGTCTACATGTTAGTATAACTGGATTTCCGGCTACGTCTATGTAGATGCTACTGTTTAAAAGAATTCTAACTCTGCCTACATTGCCGTGTTTTTTGAGGAAGACCTCAGCTAGCTCTCCTACGGTATCGGCTTTGGCTTTATACACCATACCTCTCCACGAATGCCCTGAAGGCATCTTTAAACATTTGGATAGGCAGCTGGACTATCCCAGCGCCTATCTGCCCTACGCCAGCTTCCCTATGAGCTATTCCAGTGTTGATTATCGGAGACAAACCCGTTTTGAGAACCTTCCTCAAATCTATACCAGTTGGCGCCCCTTTGAGGTTAAGGTATGGTATCTGGAAATATTTATGTGTGGTGTAAGTTATTTCGTACATCTTCTGCGTTATCTCTACCGCTAGTTTAACGCTCCCCCCAACCCATGATACTATGGCGGGGGCCGTTGCCATAGCAAACGCGCCGTAACCTGCGGTCTCTGTTATCGAGCTATCTCCTAAATCGCCGCTGGCATCGCTCTCGCTATAGCCTGGAAAGAACACACCCCTCGGAACTGGAGCGGGGGCTGAAAACCACTTTCCACCCAGCGAGCTTACCCAAATACCGCTCTCAGTACCGTTCCTAGCCATCACAGTAACTATAGTAGAATACTCTATGTTATGGGCGGCCAGCGTCATCGCCTTACCAGCAGCCATAACTAGGTTAAGCGACGTAAAGGGGTTAGAAGCCATAAACCCGTAGGCTTCTCGAGCGGTTCTCCTGCCCACGTCCGACTCCAGCAGATATGGTGTAATCTCCTTAAGGAATAGGTTGGTTGCGGCTATGCATCTGTTGTGACAGTCATCACCCATCTGAAGGGCTTGTGCTATGAGTGGCTTAAGCTGTAACCCCTCCCTCTCAGCCCTTAACTGGTCAATCACATGCTTTAACGTTGGGTACAGAACGTCTGCCATCCATTTAAGACGGCCTAAAACCTCCATGCCGTATGCTCCATACCGCAGAACCTTTCCTATACCCTCATTCATGTTACTATATGCTTTATTACCCCATTTCCTGTCGTAGACCTCGTAAACGGGCATAGATGGTGATATGACCCCAGCCATAGGACCTACGGCGTTACGGCTGTGTGTAGGCTCTATCTTTACATGGCCTGAGGAGAGTAGTTTCTCAGCTTCATCAGGAGTAGAGGCCCAGCCTTCGTAGATAACAGCCCCTATCAACGCCCCCTTAACCGGGCCTGAAGCCTTCTCCCACGTAAGCGGAGGGCCAGCGTGTAGAAGAGTGTAATCTCTTAGGTTTAGCTTATCCCTAGCCAATCCTATATCAACCCACAGCGGCTCAGCCTCAATCATACGCTCCACAGCAAGTCTGTTGGCTTCCTCTACCTCTTCCCTCACGCTACCGCCAGAGCTCCACAATCTAAGTTCACCAAATCACTGACCTACTTATTATTTTAAACTTTCCAACTGTGCAGGGAAAGATATTTAACAGCTTCATGCTACCTAACTTTAACGTGAGACGAGTAGCAATAATAGGCGTTGGCATGACTAAGTTTGGAAAACTGGAAAATAAGAGTCTGATGGATCTTCTTGCTGAGGCGTCGCTTAAAGCCATGGATGACGCAGGCATAGGTGATGGGAACGTAGATGCAGTATACGTAGGTAATGTGCTGTGTAGCGTGGTTGAGAGGCAAACAGCCATAGCCAGCTCGCTTGCCGACCGTCTTTCACTATTTCCAGCGGCGGCTGAGACGATTGAAAACGGCCCAGCCTCAGGCGCCTCGGCTATTAAGAACGGTTTCCAAGCAGTAGCCTCAGGATTAGCTGACCTTGTTCTAGTGGTCGGAGGCGAGAAAATGACGAGCGTTAACACCTCAATGATTACCGATTATGTAGCAACAATGCTCCATCCAACAGCAGAATACATACATGGCGCAACATTAACATCCCTTGCCGCCCTACTCATGCAGCTTTACGAGCAGAGATACGGTGTAACAGAAAGGCACGTAGCAATGGTGGCTGTTAAGAATCATAGAAACGCTGTTAAGAACCCCTACGCACATCTGAGGAAAGAAATCACGCTCGACGAGGCGTTACAATCTAGAATCGTGGCAGAACCCCTTAGGGTATATTATTCCTGTCCTATAAGCGACGGGGCGGCGGCTGTTGTGTTATGCCCATTAGAGAAAGCAGGAAGATTTACTGAGAAGCCAGTAGAGATAAAAGGCATAGGCCATGCTACCGATTATCAAGCCTTACAGGAAAGGGAGGATTTAATAGTTTTAAACTCCTGCGTCAAAGCGGCTGAGAAAGCCTACAGGATGGCTGGCTTATCGCCTAAGGATATTGATGTGGCTGAACTGCACGACGCCTTTACAATACTAGAGATAGTTGAAAGCGAGGATGTAGGTTTCTTCGAGAAAGGCAAGGGCCATTTAGCTGTAGAGAATGGAGCTACCGAGCTGAATGGCGATCTACCCATCAACCCTTCAGGTGGTTTGAAGGCACGTGGCCATCCTTTAGGAGCAACGGGTGTAGCTCAGATAGTTGAACTAGTATGGCAGCTCAGAGGGGAGGCAGCCGAGAGGCAGATAGCGAAAAACGCCAAAAGAGGGTTGGCCTGCAACCTCGGCGGCTTCGGAAATAACGCGCTAGTGCATATACTGGAGGCAAGTTGGAAGTGAGCAACCAAACACCTATGTTCCCTATAGCCTACAGATGTACAAAATGCGGCAGAGTCTCCTATCCTAAGCATGATAGATGCCCTCGCTGTAAAGGACGTGAATTCGAAGAGCTAGAGATAAAACGAGAAGGTATACTAATAGCGTATACTAGAGTATACATACCTCCCGCAGGTGTTGAGAAATCCCCATTAATCCTAGGTATAGTGG
>FWWM01010155.1_pt1 | contig 16907 bp, 20 predicted proteins | sample 2228351 | NCBI WGS metagenome assembly FWWM01 (sample SAMEA103939774, study PRJEB20133) | metagenome | reverse complement strand
GGAAGCGTTCCCGCACCATGGCCGCAGAGCCATCGGTCGAGGCGTTATCAACGACGAACGTTTCAACGTTTAAACGTTCAAACGTTCGAACGTTTGAACGTTCCACCGCTTCCAGGCACCGCGCCAGCAGGTCGCGCGTGTTCCAGGAGACGATGATGATGGAGAGCACCGGAGAGGGGGTGCACGGGAGAGAGGGAGCGTCTGTCATCGCGGGACGGCCCATTGTTCCGGCTGGTTGCTCAGTGAGTAGTTGACATGATCCCTGGCTCACCCCCAGGGACGAAAATCGCCAGTTTGTAGGGCAACTGCTCGCAGTTGCCCTACTCGAACGCCAGCCGATACACCTCCAGCTCCGTATGCACCCTGATCCGCGCCATCACCACGCCTACTGTCTCCCCCTCACTCCATCTCCCCATCTCCCTGTCTCCTTCTCCACCACCACCAGCCCGCCCAGGAAAATCCACCCCAACACGCTGGCCCGGAAGCCGGTCAGGCCGATATTGTACACAAACGGCAACACCCAATCGGCCAGCATCCCTGCCGCCAGGGTTCCGGCCAGCCCGCCCAGCGCGCCATAGACATAGGCCCGGGGGAACCCTTCCGGCGCCTGCGCCCGCAGCCGCCAGCCCAGCCGGCCAGCCTCCCAGGCGAACCAGAGGAAGCAGAAGAGCCCCAGCAGTCCCGTTTGGGCCACGATATCCACGTACTGATTGTGCGAGTTGAACTGCACGTACCAGCCCAGGATGGGAAACAGAGGGGTGTAGTGATAGTAGTTGGCCGGGCCCAGGCCCAGCAGCGGATTGACCTTGACGATCTCGAGCACGATGCGCCACGCCTCCAGGCGGGTGATCCAACTGTACATGTCGTTGGTCATGACGAAAGCGACGATCGTCTGCCACTTCAGGGCGATGGCTATGCCGGCGCCCAGCACGATGGGTATTCCCAGCCGCGGCGCGCCGGCCGCCAGGGCGACGATGACCGCTGCCAGCGGCGGCAGCCACCCCGAAGCCCATCCCTGTCCCTGGAACCAACCGCTGTAGAGTGTCGCCAGCGTCAGCCCGGCCAGCGCCAGCCGCCAGCCGGGGCGCAGGCGACAGTTGAAGGCCGCCTGGCTGAAGGCCAGCGCCACCAGCCAAACCCAGAAGAGGCTGCCCGTGGACCCATGCTGGAAAAGGGCGCCGGTGAAACGCCCCAGCCCCGGCGCCAGCCGGCCGGCGATGTACAGTCCGCCCAGGGCCAGGAAGAGCCAGGTCAGCCGCTCGAGCCAGCGCAGGTCCTGCACCTGGTGGGCAACGAGCAAAAAGGCGCCGGCCGATAGCAGATACACAGCCAGGCCGCCGAGCTGGGCTCGCAGGGGCGCGGTTTGGGCGAAAGTCAGCCAGGGCAGGTAACCGGCCACGAAGGCCAGGACTGCCACGACGCTGAGCGCCAGCACGGGCGGGATGGGCCGCGAGGGGAGCAGGCGCAGCTCCTTGCGGCGCACCATGTCCAGCAGCCACAGGCCGATGAGCACGGGCAGGAGCAACACGGTGGCGTTGAGGCTGGTCTGGGTGCCCGTGCCGATGGCGAAGGGGACGACCAGGCTGGCGACGATGAGAGCCGCCAGGCCCAGCGGCGGCCAGCGCAGGAAGGCCACGGCCATGCCGGCGCCCACGAGCAGGATGAGGTAACGCTGCGAGGCCCGGGGCCCCAGATAGGCGCTGGCCAGCAGCACGCCAGCAACGACCAGCAAGCGCAGCCAGAGCTGAGGATTTTCCTCAAGCCAACGATGTGGCAGGCGAAGAGGTGATAAGCGTGTTGTCATGGCCGTTACGTGAGAGGGTGACGACGGACGACAGACGGTGGACGACCGACATGTTCTATCGTCCGTGGTCTATCGTCTGTGGTCCATTGTCCATTTTCTTCTGTCTAACCGAAGCGTATTCCCGCAACCCCTCCCGATAGCCCCGGAAAATGTACCCGCCGATGATCCAGCGGTAGAGGGGGCGGAGGAGGCTGGGTGATGGGTAACGCTGTTCCAGGATGTGAGCGAGTTGCTCCAGAGCCCACATGGCCGGCCGCGACGAGGCGACCTGCCGGGCCAGTTTGCGCAGGATGAGCGCCGGCGGATCCTGTCGCCAGGCAATGGGGCCTTTGTCGCGGAACATGGGGATATGGGCTTGCAGATCCGGGTATTTGCTGAACAGCAGCACCGCTTGTTGGCTGGCCTTTTGTTGCACGCGACAGTAAGTAGCCAGGTCGTGTATCGCCCGGTCATCGTGATAGCCGATGGCGTCCACCGCGCGGCGGAAACGATAGCCCAGGCGGTGGGCGCGACAGCCGAAATCTACATCGCCCCAGGCGGTGCGGCCATCGCCTGCGACATCTTGCATTGCGCCGATGCGGTGAAAGTCCTCCCGCTTCACAGCGAAGATACCGCTGAGGCAGTCGGCAAAGCTGATATCAGGCTGATCTCCTGTCGCAGTGATCTGGGCGTACAGGTCTCGAAAAATCCGTTTGTCCGGCCATGCCGGTGGCCGCAAGGCACCCACAGCTACTGTCGGCGCAGTCTGCGTCAGCTCCGCTTGAAAAGCGCCGATGAAGCCGGGCACCACCGTGATGTCATCGTCCAGAAAAATGAAGATCTCGCCGCGAGCTTCTGCTGCGCCCCGGTTGCGCGCTGCGGCAGCGCCCTGGTTCTTTTGACGGATGTAACGCAGCGCAAAGGGGAAAGACTGCTGCGCAACCGCCTCGGTTCCATCGCTCCCTCCGTCGTCCACCACGATCACCTCGAAACGGTCGGCCGGGTAGGTCTGGCGGGCCAGGCTGTCGAGGGTGCGCAGGAGCGACTCCTTGCGGTTGTAGGTGGGGATGATGACGCTGACGAAGGGAAGGCTTGCCTCGGCATGGATCATGGCCGCGCCTCCACAACCCCCTGCAGATACGTTTCGATCTTGCCGATGGTCTGGTCAATGCGGAATTCCCCGCGCACGCGCGCCTGGCCGGCCGCCGCCAGCCGCGCGGCCAGGGCCGGCTCCTCGACCACACGCACCAGTTGCTGGGCCAGCGACGCCGGGTCGCCCGCCGCGAAAGCAAGGCCGGTCTCCTCGTGGACCAGGAGCTCGCCGCTGCCGCCGGTGGTGGTGCCGATCGCCAGGAGGCCCATGGCCATAGCCTCTTGCATGGAGCGGGCGATGGGCTCGGCGTATTCCGAAGGCAGCAGCAACACATCGTATTGATCCAGGATCTGCGGCATTTCGTGGCGCGGCACAGGCGGCTGAAAGCGCACCATATCCTGCAGGTCGCCGGCTTGCACTTTGGCCCGCAATTCCGCCACGTACTGCTGGGGGCCGTCACCGAGGATCGTCAACCGAAAGAGATCGGACCGGTCGCGCAGTTGAGCAAAAGCGTCAATCACGGTGTGGATGCCTTTTTCCGGCACGATGCGGCCGGCCACCAGGCACGAGACCGTAGCGGCCTCGCAGAACGTCCGGGCCGGGCGTGAGGGCGAGAACACCGATAGATCAACGCCGTTGTGGATCACCACTGCATCGGCCGGGATCAGCCCCTGCTCCACCAGCCGTCGGCGCACATAGTCGCTGACGCAGATGACGTGCTCGTACCGGAGGGGCACCGCCTTGCCCTCCCGCTGGAGCATGGCCAGCGCGATCCTGGCCAGCGGGCGCTTGAGCAGCCGCGCGGACCGGCGCACCGGCTGGGCCTGCCAGTAGGCGATGTATTCGTCCGGCAGCTCCGGCAGGTAGCCGGCCAGGTAGTAAACGGTGGGCGCAAGCTGCTCGGCGGCCTGGAGCAGGACCCTGGGCAGGCCGATGGCGTGCCAGACGAAGATGGCCTGCGGCCGATGGCGTGCCACCAGGCGCTGCAGGTGGGCGGCCGCCTGCCGTTCCCGCTGCCGGCGGCCGACGAAGAACTGCCAGGCGGCCGAGCGCCGGCCGTGCCAGTCCGGCTCGATGGTGAGCAGGCGATACACCGGATAGGGGCGGGGCAGCTCGGGGCCGTCGCGATAGGTGCTGGTCAGCACCGCGATCTCGTGCCCCCGGGCCGCCAGCCCGTCGGCCACCTCCTCGCAGAGCTGCATGTAGCCCCAGCCGTAGCGAGAGGGAGGGTAGTAGTTGGTGATGAATAGAAGACGCATGTTGTCAACGCTGTGCAAATATTGCAGTCGCGAAGCGCAGCCATGCTGCCGTGGCAACCACGGCATAACGTGTGCCACTTGCGATTTGCCCTTGGCGCATTTTCCAGCGAGCCATTTGCACTGCGTGGCTACTCAGTGTCTTGTACGCACTTGTAACCGCGGGCAAGACTTCAAGGGGCAAGGCCCTCGATCGGACGATGTCCAGGGCCCTCAGTACATCGGAATAGTCTCGACCTGTGCCCTGAAAACGAGCTGTTGCTTGTGCTGAGTGCACGCGTTGGTAAATCAGAGGCTTCGCAAGATAAAGCACGTCATAGTGGGCAGCGATTCGCATCCACATTTCGAGATCGGCAGTAAATGGCAACCTTGCGTCAAAAAGGCCAAGATGCTGATAACATTCTTGACGAACAACAACGGATGGACAGGAAATAGGATTGCCGGAAGCGGCGATCATTCCATACATTTGTTTACCGGAGAACACACTATCCGTGTTCGGCTGGGTGATCCAGTGCCCGCCAATGATTTTCCCCGTATCGTCAATGCGCCAGATATCGCTGTACACAAAACCAGCGCCGGGATTAGCATCCAGAGCCTCGACCTTTGTCCGGAGATTGTCCGGGTGCATGATATCGTCTTGATGAAAAATGGCAATATATCGACCTTGTGCTAGTTGTACGCAACAGTTCCAATTGCCCACAAGGCCCAGGTTGCGTCTGTTCTTCTTGAATCGCAGTCTCGAATCGGTGAAGCCTGCTATCAGAGGTTCGACAGGCTGCGTTGAACCATCGTCAACCACCCATAGCTCAAACTCCTCAAAAGACTGCGCGAGCACGCTTCCAATCGCGTCTACCAGGAACGGGCCTGGATTGTACACCGGAATACAAACGCTGACTTTAGGTTGTGCAGACATTCCCGTGTCCTCAGGTGGACGACCCGTCGCTGGAGCCGTTGTCGTAGACCGTGACCCGGAAGTCGGGATAGCGGGTGGCCAGCAAGCTGGGCAGGCATTCAGCCAGATGCTGGCGGCCGTTCCAGTTGACGATGATGACCTGCACCCGCGGCGGGCGGGCGATCTGGCTCATGCCGCGCCCCCCATCCCGGCTGCCGCGGCCAAATGCGCCTCCAGGCAATCCACAGTCGCGGCCCAGGTGAACTGGCTGGCCGCGCGGGCTGCGCCGCCAGCGCCCAGGCGCGCGGCCAGCGCCGGATCGGCCAGCACGCGGGCCAGCGCGGCCGCAAAGGCGTCGGGGTCCCGGCCGGCCAGCAGGCCGGTTTCGCCGTCGGCCACCGACTCGGCCACGCCCCCTTCGGCCACGGCCACTACCGGCGTACCACAGGCCATGGCCTCGACCGCGGCCAGGCCCCACGGCTCGCGCACGGGCGCATAGACGAAGGCCGCAGCCCGGTTGTACAGCTCGGCCATTTCGGCCGCATCGGCCACACGACGCACGGCAAGTTCCACGCTCACTTCGGCCGCCAATCTCTGGAGCACATCCAGTTCGGCTGGCTCAACGCTGTTGGCGGCAATGACCAGCGGAGGACGCTCTCTCTGTGGCAACCGCCCCAAAGCTTCGATCAGAAAGCGATAACCCTTGTGGTAGTGCACTGCGCCGACGCTGAGCACGAACCGTTCGCGCGGCAGGCCCAACGGCCGGAAGGTGAGTGTGTCTACCCCTAGATAGCATACCTGGGCCGCTACGCCGAAGGCGTCGGCCAGCTCGGCCGCGGCGAAGCGGGAGTTGGCCAGCACGCGGCCAGCGGCGCGCAAGTTGCGCCCTGCCTGATGGAAACGCAGGCGGGGAAATGCCTGGCGGGCCGGAAGATAGTAAAGACGTTTGACCTGTTGCCTCATTCCGGCGCGTAAGTCGCTCTGCTCATCAGAGCGCATGCTGGCGGTGGTTGCGGCGTGGCAGTAGTGTACGCTAGGCCGTTGGGAGAAGCGCAGTACGTCGGGAACCAGCACAATCTGGCAGTCGTGGCTGAAGACCACGTCGTAGCCCTGCCGGTCGATGCGTTGGGCAGCCTCCGCTCCTAATGCGGCCATGGCGCGCAGGTCGCCAGCCAGCCGGGCCGCCGTGATGTAGGGCGTCAACAGGGGCACGCGCGTCCTGGCCACGCCGCGCGGCCGGAAGGGCAGCACCACCGTGCGGCGCACGATCCCGTCCAGCGGCAGGAAGGTCAGGTCGGCTGTCTCCGGGCAGTACTCATCCACCGTGTGGCCGCGCGCCGCAAGGCCTTTGGCCATCTCGACCATGGCCCGCCGCGCGCCGCCGGAGGGGAGGTTGTGGTAGAGGGCGATGTTCATCGCTTGCCGCCATATATGGCCAGTGTTCCCACAGCCAGATCCTGCCATGTGGCGGCATCGACCCGCTGCTTGGCAGCCGCGCCCATGGCAGCCAGGTCGGCGTGGGAAGCTTGTTGGATGGCCGTCGCCAGACCCGCAACGTCGCCCGCTTCGTAGATAAACCCGGCCTCTGTCCCCACCAGTTCCGGCAGGCAGCCCAACCGCGGCGCAATGATCGGTCGGCCGAAGGACATGGCCAGGATGACCGAACCAGAGGTCATCACCTGGCGAAACGGAAAGGCCAGCACGTCGGCCGCGTTGAGGTAGAGCTGCATCTCGTCATCAGGGATTTCCTGCGCCGCCAGCGCGATGCGCGGATGGGCCGCGGCCTGCTGGCGCACCTGCTCCACATAGCTCTGCGGCGGCCACGGCCGGCCGGCGATCAATAGCCAGGCGTCGGGCACATCGGCCTGGACAAAGGCCGCGATCAGGTCCTCCAGCCCCTTGTTGGGGCGGATGCCGCCGACGAAGCCGATCACGCGGCACTCCTGGGGCAGGCCCAAGCGTGCGCGCGCCTCGGCCTGGGTGATGTTGTTGGAATAAGTGTCGGCATAACTGGGATGTGGCAGCACGTGCACTCGCCATGAGCGGCCAAAGGCCTGGCGCAACAGCCGCCGCGCTTCCTGGCAGTGGACGACCACATCATGGGCCAGCCAGGCGATGACGTAGCGCGCCAGCCGCTCGACCCAAGCCGGCTCCTTGGGCCAGGTGGGCATCAGGTCGTGCATGGTCCAGACGATGCGGTAGCCCAGCAGCCACGCCAGCAGCAGATCGGAGGTGAACTTGAGCAGCCGGCGCAGCGAGGCGCGCTCGCCCGGCCCCATGTACTGCGGCTGGATGAAGTGGAAGTGCAGCACGTCGACGCTACGCCTGTGATGCAGTAGCCAGCGCCGGGCTGTCCAATAACTGGCATGGGAGGTCTCGAACTCGACGCCCAGCGCCACCAACTCCGCTTGCAGCCGCGGCCAGTAGGGGTTGCCGGCCAGATCTTCAGCCTTAGGGAACCAGGCGACACGCATCAGGCAACCACTCGTCAGGCGCTCCTGTGCAGCAGCACATCCCGCACCAGGATTGACCAAACCCCGCGATTCGCCAGCCAGCGGGGATAGCGATAGACCCCCAACAACCAGTCGTTGAGGAGCGGTCGCCGGTGGGCGGCATGAGCCGCAAAGACCCGCTGCATGGGCAGCGCACTGAGCGCGTAGCGGCGATACGAACGCAGGTGCACCAACGGTGGCGGCAGATGCCTGAATACGACCTCAATCAACCCGACCGGGTCCGCGATACCTTCGCTACCGGCGACGCCGATTACCGAGGAAACGATGCGCGGCGGCTGCCCCGTCAGGATCTCAGGCGCTGCCATCACGGCCTGCTGCAGCCTCTCCTGACCTACGTTGATCTGGCCGGCTGCATAGGCGTAGCACGCGCCCACCACGTGATAGTGGGCATAGAGCCTGGAGCGCTCGGCTTGAACAGCCGGCGGCAGCTCGGCGCGGGCATACAGCTTGTCCAGCAGCCGCAGGTAGCCGCGCTGATAGCGCATGGCGTCACCCTGGGAGCTGGCCGGATGCTGGCGATAGGCGCTGACGATGTGTGGAGTCCAAGCCATGGCGCAGCCGGCGACCAGCAGCCTGATCCAAAAGTCGGTGTCTTCGGCGCGATCCATCTGGGGATCGAACCAATGATCCAATGCGGCCAGCCAACGACGGCGCAACAAGACGCTGCATGTGAGCAGGGGACAGGCATAGAGGCAGTCCGGCAGCGAGAGCTGCGGCCGGTCGTGCCAGGCCTCCCAGGTGCGCAGCAGCGCTCCGTCCAGGGCGATGATCTGAGCGCCGCCCGCCGCCAGGCCGATTTCGGCATGGGCGTCCAAGTAGGCCGCCTGCACGGCCAGCTTTTCCGGCAGATAGAGATCGTCGTCGTCGAGAAAGGCCAGGTATTCCCCGCGCGCTTGTTTCAGCCCGGCGTTACACGCCATGCTGCGGCCGGCGTTGTCCTGGCGCAGGTAGACCACGCGCGGGTCATCGAACGAGGCCACAACGGCAGCCGTATCGTCGGTCGAGCCATCGTCCACCACCACGATCTCGAAGTCCTCGAAGGTCTGCGCCAACACGCTCTTGATGGCCTGGCGCAGATAGCCGGAGCGATTATAGGTGGGGATGATGACGCTGACGCGGGGTGTGTGCCTTTCACTCATGGTCCGGCTGATCCTGGGGCCAAGGCGATTCTCACCTTCTGCGCCGTGCGTTATGAGCCACCACAACGATGCCGATCAGGACAACGACCGGCAAGACGCTGACCAAAAGCGGCAGATAAGTCGAACTGCCTGCGCCGGGCGGAGCCTGCGTCGCCACAGGGAGCATCGGCGTCGAGGTTGGGACGATGGCTGTCGGTGCAATAGGTTGGGCTGTGGGCATAGCTATAGCCTCCGTTCTTGGTGGAGGCAGCGGTTGCGGTGGCAGGTAAGGCGCGTCTATAGTGGCACCGGTATACCAAATTCGCTCGAAGCCATCGTGAAAGACGACATGCAGGCGGTTGCCTTCGCTCAGGGCGATGGAAGGTTGCTCGATGGACTCTGCGGTATTCGTTACCCCGCCGCCAAGAACCCCCGGTGAAATCAACAGGGGCGGGCTCCATACGCCAGCTTGCCACCGGAAGTAGTACTGGCCCCTACCGGTGGCAGAGACCAGATGCAATGACCCTATAGCGTCGGTGACCAGCGCAGGGAAACCGGTTAAACCGCCCGTACCGATGGGGTTAAGCGGCGCCGGGGCCAACACTTCGATCACATCGCTCCAGGTTCTGCCGCCATCTGGCGACCACCGGTGGTAACGACCGTCGCGTCCGGCACGGCCGTTCCAGACCAGATGAACCATATCCTCGCCATAGGTCGCCACAGCGATCTCGCCAAAGCGTGGTTCCGGCACAACGAGCCACGGCTCTGTCCAAGTCTCTCCATTGTCGTCCGATCGCATGTAGTACAAATACATGGGGTTGCGCACGTGAATATCAGAATTGCCCGGATCGGCATCTTCGACAGCGTAAGTGAAGACAATGTGCAGGCGTCCTCTCTCATCTACCGCAATGCGCCCCGATGCTGCGAGTTCCTTGGGGCCGCCTGCTTCATAGATCGCGCGCGGTTCACTCCAGCTCTGACCGCTATCAATGGAGCGGACAAACATCAACCCGCTTCCCCCCTGGCTCCAGAGCACGTAGAGTTCATTTTGCTGCGAAATGGCAATGGCTGGAGCAAGGCTGGTAGCCCCAGTGATCAGCGCCCTCGGCGCTGTCCAGGCGCGGCTGTCCCCCGCCTTTGCGGCATGAGCCTGGCTGTAAAAGATCGAGTCGCCACCTGACCAGACAATATGGAGATAACCTTGCGCATCGCTGACCACTGCGTGCATGCGCGCAACCCGACCGCCGGGGGAGATCAGTACGTCCACCGGCTCAGACCAAACACCGTCTTTGTATCGAGAATAGTAGATCGCCTGGGCTGACCCGTTTTCCTCAGCTCCTGGCGCCCCGAATGCCCAAAAGACATGCACAACACCGGACAAATCAGTGACGACTTCGGCCTCAGAGGCGCGACCTTCGGTCTCGAACAGGTTGACGGGCGGCGTCCATTGCCTTGACGGGGCGCCGATGTCTAATGACCACACCCTATCCGGCGCACATAGATGCAGAAACATCATCAAAGCGGCCAGCAGCAGACCTTTTCTCACAAGCGTTTTCTCCACTGATTGTGCAGAGTTCGCAAGCTTTCAACCGTTGCGCGGCCGAGCACTGTCTCCAACAGGACCCACACGGCACCGCGGTTGGAGAGGAGATCGGGCTGATACCAAAACGCGCGCAACAGGCTGTTGCGCGTCTGTCCCCATCTGCCCTGTTGGCGATCCATATAGGCCAGTTCCAAAGAAGCTCGACCCACAAATCGGCGCGCAAAGTCGCGCTGAGTGCGTGTCGCAGTCGGCAAACCGGTACAAACGTCGGCGAGATACATCACAGGATCAGTTGTGACGAGGGGATTGTGCCCAGCCTCAAGGAACATCTGGAAAGCCTGTTCGAAGAGTTGGGCATGTTGTCTGAAATCCGGATCTGCCTCGATAGCCTGCGCCAAAAGCTCTTGAGCTGCCACTTTCCGCCCCCTACCGAAGGCGATAGCGGCAAGGTACATGTTATGTTCGCCGGAAGTCGCTGGCACATAGAGCAACGGTTGGCTCAGGTGGACGATGGCGTCCGCTGCGGGAAAGTCGCGGGCAACTCCCTGCGTCGAAACTTGCCAGAGCGTTCCCGCCAAGCGACGTCGCGTCAAGAACGAGGGGCCCCACCGGAAGTCTCGGACATGCGCCGATGGACGCAACGAGACCGTGCGCTCAATGTTGCCGTCATGGGTTACAAAGTAGTCGCTGTAGACCAGATCAGCCTGAGGGCGCGTCTCAAGTTTCTTGACCAGCAAAGCCAGCGCATCTTCAGCGAACCAGGCACCAGCAGTCACCCAGGTTACGTAATCGCCGACCTCATCTAACACGTTCTTGCCGTTTTGATCGCTGCTAACGAACGAAGTCGGTCTCGCAGCAGCCTGGCCGTTTGAAATTACTGCGGTCATTTGGGCATCACCAGGGCAGTCAACAAGCACGGTCTCGACCAGAGGATAGGTCTGGCCTCGGATGGAGGCTGCCGTTCGGGCGATCTCCTCTTGCGAGGCTCCTCGGCACAACAGCAGCACGGTGACTCGTGGCACTGTACCAGTCAATATCTCATATCCCGAACCGGCAGACGCTCGTGCTTCGATGGTTGAACGAACTTCGGCCAAGAGCGAGGCCAACGTCGCCTGCGCGCGGTCGGTATATGCAAACATGCGCTCTCGGATGGCCTCTCGCTGTGCCAGTGCCTCCTCAAAACACGGCCGTAGTCGCTCAGGTTCATCCCATTCCAGTACGAATTCGCCAAGCCCCACCTCTTCCATCAAACGTCGTACCTTAGGATGGTAGTTGATAGCGATTACGGGAACACCGGCCTGGATAGCCAACACGACAGCATGGAAGGCTGTGCCGATCACTATATCCAGATCCTGGTACATGGCCGGGGACACTTGCGCTGGCCAGCTACCTACCAGTTGCGCTAACGGTTCGCGGTCATCATAACTGGGCACCAGAGAGAATGGCAAGGCACGCAAGCGGCACGACAGATCGGAAATCGCCTCGATCCAGGCTTCTACTCCCCGATGTAGGGGGCGCAGATTGACACCACAAAGGATGTGTGTGGCCTCTGAATGGCTCCACGCTCTTGGCAATGGCTGATAGAATGTCAGGTCGGGCGCTACCCGCACTTTGGGGTGACCGATCAACCTCTGGCTTTCCACATCGCGCACAACGAAGTAATCTGTCCTCTGCACAAAGTGATGTATCGCTGGCAGGAATTGCGGATCAAGGCGTTCCACGCCGAGCCCAAGCACCGAAATCGGTGTTTTCAAGTGAGCGGCCCACTGATCGAAGGTATCAAAGGGGGGAGTAGGAGTGCGATTGAACAGTCCGCCGCCACCCAGCACCAGATAATGGAAGCTATTGAGGCGGTCCAAAGCATCTTCGTTCGGCACAAAAGCGGCAGGAAAGGCGATTACGCGATGCGGCGCCAGAAAACTCCGCATCACCTTGAGCAACATTTCGTCGCCAAGGTTCCCAAAGCCATAGTAGCCCATGACACCTATCCGCAAGGATGACATGCTCGTGTGACCCCTTCTTTGAATGAGGCTAAACGATAGCCGGGCTTACGAGTATTGTGGCGTCCACTCACATGGGGTGTAGATCAACTCGCCGCGTCGAAACGAGGAATAAGTGCTGGTGTCATACAGGGCCCTGGGCGTAATCTCAAACGCCAACGCGTTCTCTATGAGATCCAACGTTTGGTATCCATCGGTCAGCCCAAGAGCAAAATGATAAACCCCTGGAAGCAGATTCAGGTTGCGAATGTGAAGGCGCAGCAACCCGCCCGTCTTGGCCAGCGGCATCTGGCCGTAGGTTTCTTGAGTTCGCCATGCTGCAATATCTTGTCCCATGGGGGTATGAAGTCGCACGCTAAAAGCAGGATGCGCAATGGGCTGGGAGTTACGGAAACGAAGCTCGAGTATCACGCTGCCCCCCATCGGAACCGAACTTATCGGTTTTCCGGCCTCATCGAGTATTCTTGCAGCAACATATTGGGCTGCGCCGGTTCCTTGTCGCGGGGTTGACCCATCGAATGTGGTCTCGCCGGCCCCAGTACCGGTTGCCAGATAGGCATAGATCACCTGTTCACTCAAGCCGCGCGCGGCGATTACGCCCTGGTCAAGCAGAACGCTGGTCTTACACAACGTCTGCACCGCCGCCATATTATGACTCACGAACAACACCGTCCGCCCTTCCCGCGCCACATCCCCCATCTTCCCCAGGCACTTTTTCTGGAACGCCGCGTCCCCCACCGCCAGCACCTCATCCACCAGCAAGATCTCCGGCTCCAGGTGGGCGGCCACGGCGAAGGCCAGGCGCACGTACATGCCGCTGCTGTAGCGCTTCACCGGCGTGTCCAGGAACCGCTCGATCTCGGCAAAGGCCACGATCTCGTCGAACTTGCGCTCGATCTCGCGGCGCTTCATCCCCAGGATCGCGCCGTTGAGGTAGATGTTCTCCCGCCCGGTCAGCTCGGGGTGGAAGCCGGTGCCCACCTCCAGCAGCGAGCCGACCCGGCCGTGGATCTCGGCCCGGCCGCTGGTGGGCTCGGTGATGCGGCTCAGGATCTTTAACAGCGTGCTCTTGCCCGCGCCGTTGCGGCCGATGATGCCGACGACCTCCCCGCGCTGCACCTCGAAGGAGACGTCGCGCAGGGCCCAGAGTTCGTCGGAACGTTGAACGTTAGAACGTTGAACGTTAGAACGTTGAACGTTGAAACGTTGGAACGTTGAGACGAGCGCGTCGCGCAGGGTGTCGTGGCGTTGTTGCGCGCGGCCGATGCGGTAGAGTTTGCTCAGGTTCTCGACGCGGATGGCGATGTCGGACATGGGTGAACGTTGAACGTTGGAACGTTGAACGTTAGAACGTTGAACGTTGGGACGTTGGAACGTTGGAACGTTTGAACGTTTGAACGTTGAACGCTAGTCGTTGATGTCGTATTCGGCGCGGGACTCGCGCACGCGCAGGGTGTTCGGCTGCGACTGAAGGTAGGCCATCAGCCGACTGATCTGGCGGCTACACTTGTCGGCCTGTTCCATGAGCTGCTCGAACTCGGCCTGGCTCAGGTAGCCAGCGTCCAGCGCCACGTAGGTCTGCGCCCGGAGCTCGCCTGCGGAGCCCTTGGGTTGGCCCGACAGCTCGATGAACAGCCCTCAACAGCGGCCCCGCAAAAGCGCCCTGCAACCCTGTCACAGAGCCAGATGCAATGGGTGTCACAGGAGCCTTGTGAACTCATCTACGCTAAGTCCAGCCTGGCGGATGATAGCCCGCAAAGTACCCCGGTCGAGTTCCTTGTGATCAGGGACAACCAGTTGGGCCAAGGGGTCGTCTCGACGCAGAATCAGATGGCTGCCCTCTTGTCGGCGTACGTAGAAGCCAACTTTGCTCAATGCCCTGATACACTCCCGGCCAGAAATCCTCGGCAGTCCGCTCATACGGCCACAAGCAAGGTGTCGAAATGCTCTTGCGGAACCGGCAGGCTATCCTCCTCCAGTGCGCTGATATACCCGCGAATTGCCTCCCGGATATTTGCGATCGCGTCTTCTTTGGATTTTCCCTGGCTGATGCAACCGGGCAGTGTTGGGCATTCCGCCACCCAATAGCCGTCCTCACCGGGATAAATAATCACTTGTCTCATTTATCTACACCCCTTCGATTGATTGACCCTTCCGCCATGCCCATTCTACCCCGTACATACCCTGACGTCAACTGACTTATGCAGGTCTCGACCCGGCCGCCCGTCGGCTCGGTGATGCGGGAGAGGACTTTCGGTCGTTGAAACGTTTGAACGTTGAAACGAGCGCGTCGCGCAGGGTGTCGTGGCGTTGCTGCGCGCGGCCGATGTGGTAGCGTTTGCTCAGTCCTTCGACTCGGCTCAGGATGCAGTTCTCGACGCGGATGGCGATGTCGGACATGGTTGAACGTTGGAACGTTGGAACGTTGGAACGTTGAACGTTGAACGTTGAACGTTGGAACGTTGAACGTTGGAACGTTAGTCGTTGATGTCGTATTCGGCGCGGGATTCGCGCACGCGCAGGGTGTTCGGCTGCGACTGAAGGTAGGCCATGTTTTCTGGCCACGAATTACACGAATTAGTCGAATTTTTCTCTGTGAATTCGTGAAATTCGTGCAATTCGTGGCAAAGAATTCATCAGCGCGTCGCGCAGGGTTTAGAACTCAGTTGTCTCCCTCGCGCAGCCATTCCTCTTGAGAGACACCGGCCTGGCCCTCAAAGCCCAACTGGCGCAGTCGCTCCACAAACTCACGCCAGGAGACCGGTTTCAAACGCGTCATTGGGGTCTCAAATTCCACAATGACAAGGTCAGACCCGCTGTTTATTCTCCCGCGGACTGCAGCGCCTGGCGGTACAACCCATCTTCGATCCAGAAACCGCCTGGACCACGCAGGCGATCCAGCTCCGTCTTGAGCGACTCGATTTTCCCCTCGTGCTTGGCACGAATGAGTACTCCGATCGCGCCCGTCTTGCGTAGATTGTAGACGGCAGCGATTCGACGCGCGTCACTCTCATCCAGTAAGACCAGCGCATCCGGCTGCTCGATGGCGAGCGCAATCGTCTGCGCTTCACCTGCGTCCAACTCATGTTCCAATAGGCGAAGCAAAGTGAAGTTGGTTGCCGACTGAATCTCAATCCATCCATCCTGTTTGCCCTGTGCGACTTCCGCGGCGCCAGCCCGTTCGCGTCCCTGCACAACCACTTCTTCCCACACTGCCGGGGGAATGACAATCCGACCATAGAACGCGCGAAGCAAACCGAGGCGTCCGATCGCGGCGAGATGGATCAACGTAGACGAGTCGCTAATCACCACCGGCATAGCGAATATCCTCGGCCAGGTCTGCCGCTGTGTAATGACGAACGATGCGACGTCGCCCTAATAATTCCTCAAATTCCCACCGAGTCATTCCTGCCAGCATTCGCGCCTTGCCTAACGCAAGCGCGCCGCGTTCGTACAATGCTAAGGCTAATTCCCGGCGCATCTCTTCTTCAATTTCAGGACGAGGCAGTTTCACCGCATCCAAGACATCGCTCGGCACCTCAATCACGATGCGTGTCACTTCCATGTTCACCCTCCTTATCGGCTTCACACCAACAACTTCACTCATCTGCCCTATGCCGATCCTTTTGCCTTCAAGCCTACTGCAGAACAAGAGATTGCGCAAGTCATGTGACCCTGCATAACTCCGCAGTCGGCCCTTTGGCGATGTGCAGAAACCGGATCAACTCCAACCGGCTGTCTCGCTCTGCTCCCTCGGCGCTGTTCGAGGCGACGGAGGCCGCCCCCAGGACATCGGATCCCGCCGGCCGGTCACAGGCGCAGCTACGTCGTCAGAGCCAGGTCAGGAACAGATAGCCTCACCGGCTGGCCGGTGACGATGGCATACAGCACGTCGGGGTCGAGGAACGGACGCCGAGGCAATAGTCTTCCAAAACTCGTCCTCAATCTCTAAAGATTTGCTCGGGGTTCTTGAAAACAATCCTATCTTTGGCTTCAATCTGCGCCATCAGTCCTCGTACCTGTTCCTTCGTGAGAAGATTCATTCGCCACAATGCCCGAAGCACACCCGGCAAATCCCAGTATCCGATGCCTGCGCGTTTGCACCAATTCTTCACGCGGGTCTCGTTCGAAAGAATGTTCGTGTCGCAGAGGATCACGTCACTCCTTTCCAAGGAGCGTTTCCACCTGACGTTCTAGATCTTCTCGCGAGTCACTCTCGACGACGCGCCTGATTCCACGATCCGCCAAAATCTCTTCCAATTCCCAGCGCGTCAACCCGGCGATCTCCGCCGCGCGTCCCAACGTCACCGCTCCATCTTTGAACAGTTGAATTGCCGCCTCTACTCGCAACTGCGGTCGGGTGACAAAGAGTATCCGGAACGCCTCCTCGACCGCTTCGCTCTTGCTACGGAATATCCCTGCTTTGAGCAGCGCTTCCAACTCCAGTGCTTGAACTGCCATACGTCTCCTTTTTTAGATCCGGCGCCAATCGGCTTTGCGATCCAACCGAAATGATACCGTACTTCCTGGCTCAGTGCAAGTCACCATTGTGACTGTGACTCACAAACAACACCCTCCACCCTTCCTTCGCCACATCCCCCATCTTCCCCAGACACTAACCTGAAAATAGGGAGCGGTACAGGGCTACGACCCGGTGAGGGACGGCGGGCGAGGTGTTTGCGGGGGATAGTGCGCCGTATGGGGCGTGG
>FWWM01010151.1_pt1 | contig 16912 bp, 19 predicted proteins | sample 2228351 | NCBI WGS metagenome assembly FWWM01 (sample SAMEA103939774, study PRJEB20133) | metagenome | reverse complement strand
TGGGGGTGGCGGAGGGCGGCTCCTGGGCCAGGGCCAGGCCCTGCCCGGCCCAGGCGTGGGACAGGCCGAGCAGCGCGACAAGCAGGGGCAGGATGAAGAAGGCGCGTTTCATAGACGTAGCATGTCCGAAAAGTGCGGCCCTGTCAACGGGTTGGGGCGGAGGGGCGTTCCAGGCCGGGGGCTTGCCGTCCCCGCCTGCGGCGGCGATTTGTGCCGGTTGCCCAAACGGTTTGGGCCAGCCTTAACCGGGCCTTCACCCGGCCTTAAAGCGGCCCGGCTACACTGCAAGCTGTAACGGACTTCTGGTGTTGCATACGGATAACAGAGAGGCAACTGATGCATCGGCTGACCATCACCATCACCGCGCCCAACGACCTGGATCGCCGGGAGGCCCTGGCGGCCTTTGCCACCCAACTGGAAGACATCGCGGCGGACATGGCGGCGCTCCCCCCGCAGGACAGCGCCTTCGGGGCGTTTGGGGAGCAGGGCTGCAAGATCCACTACCGCCTGGAGATCGACACGCCCCAGGAGCAGCGGTCCGCGCTGCTGCCGGCGCGCTGAGCGGGGGCCGGGGCGGGGGGGCCGCGCCCGTGGCCGTTGAAAACGGGTTGCCCGCCGCCCACGGCCTGTGTTAGAATTGGGGCACGTAGCAATACATGGGGTGAGCCAACTGAACAGCTTTTGAACGCGATCGTCGATCCTGAGGACCCACCCAGTCGTTTAGAACCCACGTTTCTGCTGCTCAACTTATCGCACCTGCAAGAAGCCGGGGCGGCACGATGCCGTGTTGCCCACGGCCTTTGCTGATCCCATCTTATCTTATCCCGCCCTTGATCGGTAAGGAAGCGCTTATGACCACTCTCGCCACTGTGATCCTGGCTGCGGGCCAGGGAACCCGGATGAAGTCCAGGCTGGCCAAGGTGCTGCATCCCCTGGGCGGGCGGCCCATGGTCGATTATGCCGTGGAGGCCGCCTGGCAGCTCAGCGGGCGCGCGCCGGTGCTGGTGGTGGGCCGGCAGAGCGAGGCCGTGCGCGAGCACGTGGGCCAGCGCGCCATCTGCGTGGAGCAGGCCGAGCAGCGCGGCACCGCCCACGCCACCCTGATGGCCGCCGAGGCCCTGCGCGGGCAGGCTGACCTGGTGCTGGTCTACTACGCGGACATGCCCCTGTTGCAAGCCGAGACGCTGCAACGGCTGGTGGCGGCGCACACGGCCAGCGCGGCCCGCCCGGCCCTGACCATGCTGACCATCACCGTGGACGACCCGCGCGGCTTCGGGCGCATCGTCCGCCACGCGGACGGCACGGTGGCGGCCATCGTGGAGGAGGCGGCGGCCACTCCGGAACAGCGGCAGATCCGCGAGCTGAACGTGGGCGTCTATGTCTTTGACGCCGCCTGGCTGTGGGAGGCCCTGCCCCGCATCCAGCCCACGCCGCCCAAGCAGGAGTACTACCTGACCGACGTGGTGGCGCTGGCCAACGCGGAGGGGCGGGCCGTGCTGGCGCTGGAGGGCGACGACCCCGACGAGCTGATCGGCATCAACACGCGGGTGCACCTGGCGGAGGCGGAGGCCGCCCTGCGGCGGCGAATCAACGAGGGGCACATGCTCAACGGCGTGACCATCGTGGACCCGGCCAGCACCTACATCGAGCCGGGCGTGACCATCGGGCAGGACACGGTGATCCTGCCCAACACCCACCTGCGCGGCGCGACCACCATCGGCGCGGGGTGCAGCATCGGCCCCAACGCCATCCTGCGCAACGCCACGGTGGGCGACGGCTGCACCGTGCTGGCCTCCGTGATCGAGGATTCGACGCTGGAGGATGGCGTGGACATGGGGCCATTCTCCCGCATCCGCAACGGGGCCTACCTGGCCGCCGGGGTGCACATGGGCAACTTTGGGGAGGTCAAGAAGTCGCGGCTGGGGCCGGGGGTCAAGATGGGGCACTTCAGCTACGTGGGGGACGCCGAGGTGGGGGCCGGGGCCAACATCGGCGCGGGGACCATCACCTGCAACTACGACGGCGTCCGCAAGCACAAGACCGTCATCGGCGAAGGGGCGTTCATCGGCAGCGACACCATGCTGGTGGCGCCGGTGACCATCGGCGCGGGGGCGCAGACGGGCGCGGGGGCGGTGGTCCGCGAGTCTGTGCCGCCGGGCAAGCTGGCAGTGGGGGTTCCGGCGCGCGTCATCGGGGAGAGCCGGATCGCGGCGGCCAAAGCCAGCCAGCAGGCCTCGCCGGGGGAGCAGGATGGCCACGAGTCGCCTGGCGCTGGCCCTTGAAATCGTGCGCTCTGATGGGTTTGATAAGATTAACTGGGTAGGAAAGACAACAAACTGTGGACGAAGGCAGTATATCCAACCTCGGCGTGCTGCTGGCGCTGCTCATCGCCAACGGCATCCTCACCATCGGGCACCACGCGCTGGTCAACGCCCAGAAGAGCCGCCTGCTGGCTCTGGCCGAGGAGGGCAACCGGCGGGCTGCGCTGGCCCTCTCGCTGAGCCTGGACGCCACGAACCTGCTGACCAGCCACCAACTGCTGGCCGACCTGCTGGCCTTTCTGGCCGCCGGGATCGCGGCCATCGGCGTCGCGCCGCCTTTTGCGCTGGGGCTGGCCGGGCTGGGGCTGAGCGGCCCGGCGGCCCTGGCCCTGGGCGAAGTGATCGTGCTGCTGCTGGCCGCCGTGCTGTGGCTGGTGCTGGGCCAGACGATCCCGGCGGCCATCGGCAAGGCCAACGCCGACCGCCTGGCGCTGCTCTTCGCCCATCCCACCCGCTGGCTGATCGGCCTGCTGGCCCCGCTGTCGTGGGCGGTGCGGCTGACCAGCGAGGCGCTGGGCCGGCTGCTGGGGGTGGAGGGGCAGGTGCGCTACGTGACGGAGGAGGAGATCAAGACGCTGGTGGACGCCGGGCAGGAGGAGGGGGTGATCGAGGACGAGGAGAAGGAGATGATCTACTCCATCTTCCAGTTCGGCGATACCTCCGTGCGGGAGGTGATGGTCCCGCGCCTGGACATGGTGGCGCTGCGCATCGACACGCCGCTGGGCGAGGCGGTGGAGACCGTGCTGGCGGCGGGGCACTCCCGCATCCCGGTCTACGAGGACAACATCGACCACGTGCGCGGGCTGCTCTACGCCAAGGACCTGCTCAAGCTGTGGGGCAGGGGCGGCAACGGCGACGCCCTGCGCGGCCTGCTGCGCGAGGCCTACTTTGTGCCGGAGGGCAAGAGCGCCCTGGACCTGCTGCGGGAGATGCAGCAGAAGCGGGTGCACATGGCCATCGTGGTGGACGAGTACGGCGGCACAGCGGGGCTGGTGACGCTGGAGGACCTGATCGAGGAGATCATCGGCGAGGTGCAGGACGAGTACGACATCGGCGAGGTGGCGGCCTACCAGCAGGTGAGCGAGGACGAGTACATCTGCAACGCCCGCCTGGACCTGGACGACCTGAACTACCTGCTGGGCGTCAACCTGCCCACCGACGAGGGCGATACGCTGGGCGGCTTCATCTTCAGCCGGGTGGGGGAAGTGCCCACGCCGGGCACGGTGATCGAGACCGACGAGGTGCGGCTGGAGGTGCTCTCTGTGGAGGAGCGACGCATCGGCCAGGTGCGCGTGACGCGCCTGCGCCGCGAGCCACAGCTCGACGAGGCGGCCACGGAGTGAGGGACAGGTTGCTGGGGGCAGGGGGGAGCTTGATCGGCGGGGAAGACGCATGAACGATTTTGCCGGTATCCTGCTGGCGGTGGGGCTGGTGCTGCTCAACGCCTTCTTCGTGGCGGCGGAGTTCGCGCTGGTCAGCGTGCGCCGCTCGCGCATCCAGGAGCTGATCGAGGCGGGCAACACCACCGCCCAGGTCGTGCAGACAGCCGTCCATGACCTGGACCGCTACATTGCCGCCACCCAGTTGGGCATCACCATTGCCAGCCTGGGGCTGGGCTGGGTGGGCGAGCCGGCGCTCGGCCACCTGATCGAGCCGCTGGTGGAGGCGATGCTGGAGCCGGTGGCGCACCTGCTGCCCGCCGGCACGGTGGAGGCCGCCAGCGGCGCGGCCATCGGGGGGGCCATCGCCTTCCTGATCATCACCTTCATGCACGTGGTGGTGGGGGAGCTGATGCCCAAGTCCATCGCCCTGCAGGACCCGGAACAGACCGCGTTGTTTGTGGCGCGGCCCATCGTGTGGGCGGCCCGGCTCTTTCACCTGCCGATCCGCGCCCTCAACGGCACCGGCAACGCCCTGCTGCGCCTGATGGGCGTGCAACCGGCCAGCGGCCACCAGCTCGTCCATACGGTGGAGGAGCTGAAGATTCTGGTCCGCTCCAGCGCGGAGAGCGGCCTGTTGGCCGGCGGGGAGGACGACATCGTGGAGGCCGTCTTCGAGATGGGGGAGACGCGCGCCCGGCAGTTGATGGTCCCCCGCACGGAGGTCGTGGCCTTCCAGGCCGACACCCCCCTGGACGAGGTGATCGAGCAGGTGGCGGAGAGCGCCCTGACCAAGTTCCCGGTCTACGAGGAGAACCTGGACCAGATCATCGGCATCCTGCACGTCAAGGACCTGCTGCGCGCCCTGCGTCGACAGAACGGGGAGGTTTCCCTGCGCACCCTGATGCGCCCGGCGCTGTTCGTCTCGGAGGCCATCCCCATCAGCGACCTGCTGCGCCGCTTCCGCCAGGAGCGGCAACACCTGGCCATTCTGCTGGACGAATACGGGGGCACGGCGGGGCTGATCACGCTGGAGGACCTGCTGGAGGAGCTGGTGGGCGACGTGCAGGATGTCTTCGAGCAGGAGGAGCCGGAGGTGCAGCGGCTGCCGGACGGCTCGGCGCTGATCAGCGGGCTGATGTCCATCGACGAGGTCAACGAGCGCTTTGGCCTGAGCCTGCAAGACCCCAACTACGAGACCATCGCCGGGTACATCCTGGGCCGCCTGGACCGCATGGCCGAGGAGGGCGACGAGGTGGAGGCGGGGCCGGTCCTGCTGCGGGTGGCGCAGATGGACGGCCTGCGCATCGACCGCGTGCACCTCATCCCGCGCAGCGCGTCCTCGCCTGCCGCCGACGGGGACGGCCCGACGGCCCTCCCGGCCCCGCCGGACGCTGAGGACCTGGTGGAGGCCCCCTCAGCGGAGTAGGGGCGCTTGGTGGGCGATGGGGCCGGGGCCGGTGGCACGTATGCCGCCGTCGATCAATGACGCTCAGTATCGTTGTGTTCTGAGAGATTTGACAGGGAAACGTTTGTTCGGTATGATATAGCTAAATTATCCAATTTAGACATTAGATTAGCCAGGGAGAGGTGTATGGCAACGAAAAGCATCAGTTCGACGGAAGCCCAAAACAACTTTGGGAAAGTCCTGGACGACGTTACGCAAAATCATGCGCGTTACATTGTGGAGCGACGCGGTGTTCCCCAGGCCGTCATCCTTGGCGTTGACGATTTTGCCGATGTCCTGAACAACGAACGCGAGCGTGAGCGAATATACGCCGTTTTGAGGGCGCTTCGTCCGAAGTACCAGTTGGGACACGTTCTGGAATCGCCATCGGATTAGCCTGAGGCCTGACAGCCGATGCCCCGACCCAAGCAGTTATCTCTGTTCCCAGATATACCGTCGTCATCGGACAACGGCAGTGCCTCCTTCAGCGATCCCTCTTTCGCCGCCAACAAAACACTGCCCATCCACAGATGGGTGCCCTGGATTGCCGGGTTTTCCAGCAGCTTTGTCAGGGGCGTTCTTGACTCTTTCCTCAGCGGTACAGGGACGGTGCTGGACCCATTCTGTGGTGTGGGAACGACGCTAGTAGAGGCTATGCAGCTTGGGCACAGGGCCATTGGCTTTGAAATCAACCCCTATGCTGCGCTTGCCTGTCGTGTTAAAGCGAACGCTCACAGAATTTCTGTAGAAGCGTTGCGCGCCGAGGTTGGGAGGCTGCTGAATTACTGTAGAGTTCTAGTCTCAAATGGATATGAGCCTAAGAGCACGCCGCCGCAGGGGTTTAGAACACGGGCAGAATTCTACAGCCCCAGAGTTTTATATAAGGTCCTGGTCTTGCAGGATTTCATCAACACCATTGCCGATTCCGACCTGCGGGAACTGTTCAGGCTGGCCTTTGCGTCCACCATGGTTCGCTATTCCAATTACTCATACGAACCGAGCCTGGGCAGGCGAGTCAGTGCAGGCAAATCGGAGATTCACGATTTTCCGGTGGTTCAAACCGTGGCGGGTAAGCTGCTGGAGATGGCCGAAGACATCGCCTGGTTCCAGGATAACCTGCCAGGGAGTCCACCCAAGGTGGAAGTTCATAATGCTTCCTTCTTTGACTACCAGGAGTACCTGGCCCCGTCCTCGGTTGACCTGGTGGTTACCTCCCCGCCTTATTTGAACAACTACCACTATAACAGGAATACGCGCCCGCAGTTATACTGGCTGGGTTATGCGCAGCGTCCTCAGGATTTCAAGGCGCTTGAACAGGCAAACTTTGGTAAATACTGGCAAACTGTGCGCGGGGAGGACCGTATCGAGTTGAAGTTTTCTCTGCCGGATACAGACCTGGCGGAGCGCGTGCAGGCCCTCAGAGAGAGCAATCCAGGCAAGGGGGTATACGGCGGCGCGGGATGGGCCAATTATGCCGCAGCGTACTTCAACGATTGCCATGATTTTCTGAAGGCCCTCAAATGTGTGTTGAAGCCTCAGGGATCGGCGGTGATCGTCATCGGAAACAGCATATTGCAGGGCGTCATGATACCAACCGACCAGTATTTGGGTGGAATCGCCGGGCTGGTTGGCCTCGATCTGATCCGGATCGAGATCCCCAGAGCAGAGCGGGTTGGTAACAGCATCATTCAATCAGACGTTCGCGTGGTAAAGGCCCAAGAGTCGCATCAACTCTATGAAGCCGTGGTGGAATTACGAAACGCCACCTAAAAACCCTCGAACTTTGCTGATCACCTCGTCCAGGTCTGGCGATTTACCGGTCAACTTTTCGGCCCAGGGCCTGCCGGGGTGCAGCACGTCCCACTCCGATTTTGCCTGGTTATAGCGCCCGCTGCCAGGATCATGGTTGCCAAAACCATCAATGACCGAGTTCCAGAGAGGACTGTACCTTCTAATCAATGCTGCCTCTACAGGAACAATCAGGTCACTTTCAATGCTGCCGAGAATCATGAATCGACATCGGAAATCGTCGCTCTCCAGATTGGCGGCCTGTTGGATGCTCCTGGCATGCTCTCGCAACCTCCGATATACAATCGACGCCTCGCTTTCCTGCAATCTTGCACTCCGCCACCCAGGAGGCACTGCTTTGCCAACATAAATTGGTCGGCCTTGCGCCTCTCGATTCAATCTGGCGATTGCGGCATACAGCTCAAAAGTGCCCAGGTAGTAAAGCGCATAGACGCCGGTCCCGGCAAAACTGCCGGGGGGCGGCAGCCTGTGGGCAGGCGTCTCATTGAAGAACGCGATTGCCTCGTCAACCACGCTTCGAAACTGGGGGGAGTGAAAAACATGCAGGCGATAGTCAAAGCTCACACAGCCCTCCAACCGAGGGTATATCTGAACGGCTCCTTATCCCGCGAGAAGCGTAGCACAGGCCTATTTTCTGAGTCAATGAGCACAAGCGCCGCTTCTTTGGGAAACGGCATGGTGGATGGCGCAGCCAGCTACTCCATGCGAAGAGCGGCAGCGGCTGGGGCCAAGCTGGCGGCGCGCAGGTCGAGCTAACGGCGGCATACATCCCGCCGCTACCGCCGAATCTCCCCTTGCGTACTGCCGTCACACGACCCGGTCCTCGATCTCCCAGGCGTGGTCGAGCACATGCCAGGCGATCCGCCGCACGAAATAGCGCGGCGGCCAGATGGTGCCCCCGCGTGGGCCTTGGGCGGGCAGCCCTTCGTTTACGGCGGCCTCCAGCGCGCTGAGGATGGCCTGCCGCGTCTGCCGCAGCGCTTCCGCCACATCCGCTTGGTCTGCGCCCTTCTGTCGCCAGGCCAGACTCCTCAGGTATCCCTGGTCGGCCTGGATCACGTGGTGCACGATCCGCTCCAGGTCCCTGCCGCCGCCGCGCGGGCCTTTCCGCAGCTCCCGGCCTGTGGCGCGCTGCACGGCGCTGTCGAAGGCCTGCCAGCAGGCCTGCAACAGAGTCCGGGAGCGCTCAAGCTCCGTGTGGTCCATCGGCCTGCCGTCAGCCTCCGGCACGATGGCGGGCGCTCCGAAATCGGTGGTGGCGTTCCCCTCCAGCCGTTCGGTCACCACGAACGCAAAAGTATCTCCGGGGGCCTGGAATTCAATTTCCGAGCCTTGCAGGACCTGCGCATAGCGCGGCCCACAGGCAAGCAGGGCTTGCAGGGCCGTTTCTTCGTCGCGCCCGCTCCGACTCCAACCGGGCCAGTCCACCGCGCTGGCGAAGGCGCGTTTCCTGCCGATCTCAAGGTACACGTGAATCGCGTCCATAAGATTCCCTCATTTGTCAACTTTCTTCCTCGCAAAGCTGCTGCTATTCCTTTTCCTCAGGAGTGGGTCTTCGGGCGAGGCCCTCCTCGCTTCGACATGTACAGCCAGACGCTGTGATCGAGGAGACTCCGCTCCACGCCCATGGCGTCCGCCGCGAAGTTGAGGATCTCCTTTGCCTCTTGATAACTCCCTGCGGCTACACCGGCTTCTGCGAGGAGCCTGAAGACGTAGCGGTCAACGGCGACGGTTTGAAGTCCTACGAGAATCTTCAGATAGTCGACGGTCTTGGGGCCGATACCCCTCAGTTCGAGCAGGCGGGGTATGTTCGCCTCCTCCCGGAGCCATGCCGCGAGGTCGGTCTCGGTCTCGACGCCTTCGTTGAGCAGGAACCGGGTCAGCGCGACGACTCGATTGGGCTTCTCGTCATCCTGCCAGCGCAGGACTCGCTTGACCCCCTCTTTTTCCAGCAGATTCCAGAAATCCGAAGTAGTGGCAGCTTCAGGGTGGGCTTCCTTGACCTCACGGACTCTGGGCCAGACGACGGTGGCATACCGGGTCCCGGCCTGGAGAATCGCGTCGGTGATTGTTGCGCCCATGTGCCCGTAGCTACCCCCGATGGAGCTGATGACGCTGAAGGCTTCCAGTCCACGGAGGTAGTCAACCAGGCGACGGGCCTTTTCGCGTGCTTCCATGACGGGTATCCTTAGCAGCCCAGCATTGTCCCTGGCTATCTCAGGAAGTCGGGAGATGCTTCACGCCGGCCCGTCCCGCCCGCTCCACCAGCGGTAGAGCAGCCCGCTGGCGAACAGCAGCGGCACGAGGACGTAAATCGCCACGCTCAGCGCCGTGTGCAGGAACGACAGCCCGATGGCCGCCAGGTACAGGATGGGCGGCGTCAGGGAGAGGCGCGTGCCCATGCCCACCACGCCCGGTTCGAGGTCGGCCTCCACCAGCCGGTGGCCGTCCGTGGCGTACTGCCACATGGCGTAGTGGGCCAGCGACACGGCGATGAGGTGCACCCCGTAGAGGATCACCGCGATCTGCTCCTCGCCGTGCCGCCCCAGCATCCCGGCGGAGAAGGGGACCAGCGCGACGCACAGCAGAAAGAGGATGTTCAGCCACAGCAGGGTGCGGTCCGCGCGCCGGATGTGCTGGAACTGGCTGTGGTGGCCCACCCAGTAGACGCCCAGCAGCACGAAGCTGACGACATAGCTGAGGAAGCTGGGGGCCAGGGCCAGCAGGGCCTCCGGCAGCGTCGCCCCGGCCTCCGGCACGCGCAGCTCGAAGACCAGCAGGGTCATGACGATGGCGAACACGCCGTCGGCCAGCGTCTCCAGGCGTTGCGTGCTCATGCGGGCGTGGCGTCAGCCCCGGCGCTCGGCCAGGTCCTCCGGGCCGAAGCCCAGCGGCAGCAGCCCGCGCAGCGATCCCTCATAGTGAACGTTCCCCCCTTCGTCTACCGTGATCACCAGCAGGTCGGGGGCGAACTCGTGCAACACCTGGCGGCAGATGCCGCACGGGGAACCCCCGTTGGCCGTGGCGACGGCGATGGCCTGGAAGGCCCGCTCCCCCTCGCTCACCGCCTTGACCACCGCCGTCCGCTCCGCGCAGATCGTTGCGCCGTAGGTGGCGTTCTCCACGTTGCAGCCGGTCAGGATGTCGCCGGAGGCGGTCAGCAGGGCGGCCCCCACCCGGTAGCCGGAATAGGGGGCATAGGCCCGCTGGCGGGCCTGCTGGGCGGCGGCGATCAGCCGCTGGCGGATGTCGTCGGTCAGTGGCATGGGCGGTCAGTCCTTCGTCTGTAGCAGGCTCGCTCTGTTTGGGCCGGCGGGCTGGGTATCCCTAAGCAGGGGGCTGGGCCGGGGGGTGGGGCGGGGTTGTGCCCTGCGGCGCGCCCCCCATGGGGGCGAACAGGCGCTCCTGGGCGCGCAGGACGCGCTCCTCCACCGCGCTGCCCGCCGAAGGGGGCACCACCTCCCCGAAGAACTTGGCCAGCTCCTCCCGCTTCAGCTCGTTCATGCGCTCGTTGAAGATGTGGAAGGCCTCTTTGTGCGTCTTGTCCGTGTATTCCGGGTCGGAGCGCGTGACGAAGCTCCAGAACTCGATCTGGTAGCGCTCCGTGAGCATGCGGTAGTGCCGCCAGCGATCTTCCGGGCGGCGGAACTGGTGCACGGCAGTGATGACGGCCACGAACACGCCGCTGAGGCTGGCCAGGTCGGCGAGGCCGATCTGGATGAGCACGGGGATGAGCACGCCGAGGATGATCTGCCACCAGCGGATCAGCTCGTTGGCGTCGCGCTCGCGGTTGGCCCGTTTGGAGACCCAGTCGATCTGGTTGATCCAGTTCTCCACCAGCACTTCCTTCTGGATGGGGTCCAGGTCCATTTCCTGGCTGACCCTGGTCAACTGGTCGATCAGCCAGCGGTTGTACCTTTCGTCGGCGAGGGTGGTGTGCACCACAGAGGGCAGCAGCACCGATGGCGTGTTGACGAAGAGAAAGATGGCCGCCCGTATGGTGATGGCGATGTTCTGGATGATCCCCCAGAAAAAGCCCACCACCGCCTTGATCTGGGTCCAGAGCCAGTCGAGTGCGCGTCGGTACCACGGTTGGGGTTCCCCGCCCGCCTGTCCCGCGTCCCCCGGCGCGGCCTGCCCGGAACCGGAGGCCGCAGCCTGTTGTGCTTCCTCTGAAGCAGGTGTCTGGTCCGCCATGGTCTATCCCCTGTTGCGCTAATCAATGCCCCGCGCGGAAAAGCGAGAAAAATGGATTGGTGCAGTCTACAATGAGTGAGCAGGCCCCGCAAACGGCCCCGGCGGGCGTCAGCGGCCCAGATCGAGCAGCAGCTCCCCCTGCCGCATGGCCAGGCCGCGCCGCAGGGCGCTGCTCTGCGCCAGCGCGGCCTCCACGCCCTGCGCGGCGACCAGGGTGATGAAGGGCCAGGCGGCGTTGAGGAAGGCGTGGGTGGCCGTGCGCCCCACCACGCCCGGCACGTTGGTCACGCAGTAGTGAATCACGCCCTCGGCCACGAAGGTCGGCTGGTCGTGGCGGGTGGGGCGGCTGGTCTCCACGCACCCCCCCTGGTCGATGCTCATGTCGATGATCAGGGAGCCGGGCCGCATGGTGCGCACCATCTCCCGCGTGATGATGACCGGCGCGCGCTGGCCGGGGACGTGCACCGCGCCCACCAGCACGTCGGCAAAGGTGCACACCCGCGCCAGGTTGAAGTCGTGTGTCACCATGGTGGTGACGTGCCCCTGGAAGCGGTCGTGCGCCGCGTGCAGCTTGCGCAGGTCGCGGTCCATGAGGATGACGCGCGCGCCGGAGCGCAGGAAGGCGTCCGCCGCGTTGGTCCCCACCACACCGGCCCCGATGATCACCACGTCGGCAGGCGGGACGCCGCCCGCCCCGCTGAGCAAGATGCCCTTGCCGCCCTGCGGGTTTTGCAGGTATTGGGCGGCGATCTGGGCGGTCATGCGCCCCCCGATCCAGCTCAGGGGGTAGAGCACAGGCAGGAAGCCGTCGTCCTCCTGGATCAGCTCGTAGGCGATGACGGTGACGCCCTTCTCGCTGAGCGCCCGCAGGTAGCTCTCGTGGGCGCTGACCAGCATCATCATGGCCATGATCGTCTGGCCGGGGTTCATCCAGCCGACCTCGGCATCAGTGGGGCGCTGGAGCTTGAGCAGCAGGTCGGCCCGGCGGAAGACCTCCTCTGCCGAATAGGTGATGCGCGCCCCGGCCAGCTCGTACTCTGCGTCGGTAAAGCCGCCGCCCACCCCTGCGCCGGTTTCCACGTAGCACTGGTGCCCCTGGGCGGTGAGGATGGACACCCCGGCGGGGGTCATCCCCACGCGGTACTCAAAGGGATGATGCTCTTTGGGAATGCCGATAACCAGACCCATCGGTTTGTGCCTCCTGACGGGGCCATGGGCCGCCCCGCACGGCGCGGCACGCCTCCGCGCCACCGCTAGGTGTATGCCCAATCATACACCTTTTGGCGGGCGCTGGCACTTTCGGCCCCGCTCAGGCGTAGAGGACCTCATCGGCGGCGCGGGCGTAGTAGCGCGCCTGGCGGGCCGGGATGGGGTAGCGGCGCGGGATGCCCGCAGTGGGGCCGTCCGGGCGGCGCGCGGCGCGGCGGCCCCACCACCACAGGCGGAGGGACGCCAGCCAGGGCAGGCGGCGGGAGAGGGTTGCCAGCATGGCACACTCCTTATGCATTACAGAACGGAATAGAACTTATGTTCTATATCATAACAGACAAAGCCCCCTCCGTCCAGTGGAGAAGGCTTGAGATTCGGTTGGAATCGGGTTAGCGTCGCCCGGCCAGGGCCGCCGGGCGCGGGCCTATTGGGGGAAGTAAGCCTGCCCCAGCCCCTAGGCGCTGCCCGCCGGGACCAGGATGACGGGCAGGCGGGCGTCGGCGGCCCAGGTGAGCACCGTGGCATCCTCCGGGGAGACGGCCAGCGTGATGGTGGGCGTTGGGCCGATGCGCACCACGAGCGCATCCTGCACCACGCGCTGGAAGCTCTGCCAGGCTCCGGAGGCGGGCGGTCCCTCCAGTGGGGGTGGGATCAGCGTAGGTGCGTGGGAGGGCAGGGCCGTGGCCTGGGACGGCACGGGAGCCTGGAAGGTCCCATCCACCTCAACGAACAGCAAGGAGAGGATCACGTCCACCCGGTCGCCTTCCGCAAGCCCAGGAGGAATCGCCTGCGGGGCCAGGGAGACGGCCACCGTGCCCGGCGGCAGGGCCAGGCCGGAGCCGGGGATGGGGGTCGGGGTGGGGGGCCAGGGGACTACCGTCAGCGGCCCGATGGGCGTCGCCGTGACGGTCACGACAATCGGCGTGGGCATGAGCGCGCCAGGGCCGGGGGTGAGCCAGGGAGATACCTCGGTCATCCATCCCAAAGGTGTGGATGTGAGGGGCACGACGAACGGCGCGGCCTCCCCCTCGCCGGCGGCAGGGGTGGCAGGGGTGGCGGGCCAGGGGGCCACCTCCGTCGCCGGCACAGGCGTCGGTGTGGGCAGCAGGGGGGCGACCGTGGGCGGCAGGGAGACGGTCGGGGGGTGCTCCAGCGAAACGAATACCTGCACCGCGTCCTCGCCCGCCGTCTCCTCCCCGGCCAGGCGCAGCGCCAGCAGGGCGCGGCCACCACGGGCCGGGCTGAAATCCACGGCCACCTCGGAGACGCGGGCCGGGTTGAAGGAGAGCAGATCCACGTCCACGTCGTCGCCGATGCCCTCCAGCCGCACCACGATGTCCGGCGCTGCCTCCCCCGCCCCCGCCACCTCGACGCGCAGGCGCAGCCACTCGCCCGCCTGCGCCTGGAAGGGAAGGGTGTAGTCCGCGCCCCGGCGCAGGACGACGGGGGACGGCCCCTCGCCCGGCGGCCCCGCCGGGAGGGCGGTCGGGCTGGGTGGGGGCGGGGCAGACGGGGTCGGCGTGGCCGCCTGGAAGCCGGCGGCGTACTGGCCGGGCGCGCCGTTGAGCATGGGGGCCAGCAGCAGCGCCCCGCCCAGCAGCACGGCCAGCATGGCGGCGGCCAGGGTCAGCGCGCCGCGCCAGCGGGAGGGGGTCCGCCCGGCCCGCAGCCGCGCGCGCACGGCGGGCCACAGGTCCAGCTCCTCCGGGACCGCCTGTTCCGCGTGGGCCTGCAACAGTTCCCTCAGTCGGCGTGAGTCGTTCATGGTGGGTCTCCTCGTGGCTTGGTGTTCACCCGTCGTGGCTGGCCCCGGACCGCGCCGGTCGGTGGGGGGCCAGCAGGGCGCGCAGCCTTCGGCGCGCCGAATGCAGCCGCCACTTGACCGTGCCCTGCGGCCAGGCCAGATGGTCTGCGATCTCGGCCTCCTTGAAGCCCAGGTAGTAGCGCAGCACGACCGCCGCCCGCTCCGGCGGGGGCAGCCGGTCCAGCGCCTCGGCCACCGCCAGCGCGGTGTCGGCCTGCTCCAGGAGGGCTTCCGGCCTGGGGGGCGGCTCGGCGAGCAGGGCGGCGGGGTCCAGGTCGGCGGCCTCCAGGGAAAGCTGCGGCCTGCGCCGGGTGACGGCCTTGACGGCGTCGTTGACCACGATGCGCAGGAACCAGGGCGCAAAGGGCCGCGCGGGGTCGAACTGGTCGATGCGCTCGTAGACGCGCAGAAAAGCGCTCTGCACCACGTCCTCGGCCAGCGGGCGGTCGCGCGTCACCAGGTAGGCGGCCCGCACCGCCCGCACCTGGTACAGCCGCACCAGCGCCTCCAGGCCGTCGATGTCCCCCTGCTTAAGGCGGGCGATGGCCTCGCGTTCGTCCACGATCTCTCCCTTTCGTCGCGCTCTGCGCCCTGCACACGCTCATAGATCAATATCCCGCAGCAGGGCAAAAGGTTGGCCGAATCCGGGAGAAAACGGGAAAATCAGGCCCGGTCGGGCGGCAACCGCGCCGGTTGCCGCAGAATGCCTTGAGGAGGTGACGGAAAGATGGAACGGACTTTTGTGGGGGTGGCCGCCGGGCTGGCCTTTGTGGCCGTGGCGCTGGGGGCGTTTGGGGCGCACGGCCTGGCCCGCGTCTTCCAGGCCGACCCGGAGCTGGAAACCACCTACCGCACGGCGGTGCAGTACCACATGGTCCACGCGCTGGGGCTGCTGGCCGTGGCCTGGGCCATGACCCGCTGGCCGGACTCGCTGCTGAGCTGGGCGGGCTATTGCTTCATCGCCGGGATCGCGCTCTTCTCCGGCAGCCTGTACCTGCTGGCGGTGACGGGGCTGCGCTGGCTGGGGGCGGTCACGCCGCTGGGGGGCGTGGCCTTTCTGGCGGGGTGGGCGCTGCTGGCGGTCGGCGTGCTGCGCTCCTGAGGAGCGGCGATCTAAAAATTTCATAAAAAATCAGTTAAGGATGCGCGCCCTGCGTTATAATTTCTTTACAGCAGGTTTGTGCAACAGGACTTCGACCATGGGCGGTATCCGGGTAAGCCAGAATGGTGACGGCCAGGCGGTCATGCACTGGGCCTTTGAGCCGGGCTGGACCTGGGACGACTACGAGACGGCCCTGCAACAGTCCCTCCAGGCGGCGCAGCGGCTCAACCAGCCGGTCACCCTGGTCTTCGACCTGCGCGCCATCGACCTGCTCCCCCAGGACACCTACTGGCACCTGCGCAGCTCGCTGCGCCTGCCGCCGGAGCAGCTCCGCGCTGTGGTGGTGGTGAGCAGCCACCCCTTCGTCCGCCAGTTGCTCACCGTCTTCCGCCGAATCTACCCCCACTTCGGGACCAGGCTCCTGCTGGCCGATTCGCTGGACCAGGCCAGCTGCATGACCGTTTGAAGCCGGGGGCCGGGCGTCCGCTCTTTGATGCGGGCCGGGTCCGCCAGGTATTCCTCCACCGTCAGCCCGTCATCCTCGTGATACCACTCCTCGTGGTCGGACCACAGCGCGCAGGCCAGGCATTGCGTCTCCCGCCAGGCCTTGCCGCAGGCCGGGCACACGCCGCGCGTCTGGAAGGTGTTCCACACGTGACCACAGGTACACTGCCAGCGGTCGCTCGCGTCGGGGCGCCAGTCGCATTTGGGGCAGGCGATGTACACGGCAGCACCTCCAGGCTCACCCTGTTCCTGCCGCCAATAGTAGCCCATTCCGCGCCGGCGAGAAACCGGCGCGGCGGGCGCGGGCTGCTATAATCCGGGGGAGCGGCGGCCATCCACCAGGGCCGACCGGCCCTGCCGCGAGACAGGCGAGCCGCCGCCAGAAGGGTCTCCCATGCGCAACCTCAGCGCTTCTGAGCGCGTCCTCCTGCCCCTCATCCTGCTGGCCTACGCCCTCCTGGCGGTGCTCTACGCCGTCAGGACGCCCGCCTGGCAGGTCCCCGACGAACCGGCGCACTACAACTACGTCCGCCAGGTGGCGGAGGGCGGCTGCTGCCCGGTGCTGACGGCGGGGGACTGGGACGCGGACGCCCTGGAGCGGCTCAAGGCCAGCGGCTTCGACCCGCAACTGCTGGGCGACCTGCCCGCCATCCAGTACGAGGATCACCAGCCGCCGCTGTACTACCTGCTGGCCGCGCCGGTCTATGCGATCTCCGGCGGCAGCCTGACGGCGCTGCGGCTGTTCTCGGCGGCGCTGGGGGCGGGCGTGATCCTGTGCATCTACGGGATCGCCAGGCTGGCCTCCGGCGGCGTGGGGGTGGTGGCCCTGGGCGCGGCGGCCTTCGCCGCCTTCGTCCCGCAGCACATCGCCATCCTGGCCGGGGCGGGCAACGACGCCCTGGCGGAGCTGGTCGTCGGGCTGGGGCTGCTGCTGGCCGTGTGGACCGTGACGCCGGGCGCGGCGGGCCGACCGGCGGCGCTCCCTGCCGTGGGCATGGGCCTGGTGATGGGCCTGGGCTTCCTCACCAAGGCCTCCACCTTCCTGCTGGCCCCGGTCCTGCTGCTGGCGCTGGCCCTGCGCTGGCGGCGGAAGCCGGATCGCCGCTGGGGGGCGCTGCTGCGGGCCGGGGCGCTGTTCCA
>FWWM01009124.1_pt1 | contig 16916 bp, 15 predicted proteins | sample 2228351 | NCBI WGS metagenome assembly FWWM01 (sample SAMEA103939774, study PRJEB20133) | metagenome | reverse complement strand
CCAGACAGCCCCCTCCGGTAAAAAGATTTTTATCTTTGCCACCCTGCATTACTGGATTGAACACGCCGCACTGGTGGGCATGGCACTGGCCGCTCAGGGGCATAAGGTGACCTTTGGTTACCTGCCCTATGCAGACTGGCAGAATGACATCAACCGCTTTGACCTGCGCCGGCAGAATGCCTACGCTCGTAAAGTATTGGAAGAAGCCCGTCCCTTGATGGAGTCGGTTTCGTTCATTTCAGTGCGCGCTCCTTACACACCCCTGCCCGCCGATGTGGCTGCCGCCGTGCAGGAGGTCAGCACCTACGATGCGCAGTACACCCTGCAAATGGAAGAGATTGACCCGCAATCCGAAATTTATAAACTGCGTTTCAACCGCAACCGCGAGATTGCTCAAGGCGTTTTAGCGTATTTGCGTCAGAACCGCCCGGATGTGGTCATTGTCCCCAACGGCACCATTCAGGAATTGGGCGTGGTCTATCGGGTTGCCCGCCATCTGAAACTGCCGGTGGTTACTTATGAGTTCAGCGATCAGCGTCAGCGTATCTGGCTCGCCTATAACAGCGAGGTGATGCGTCAGGATACGGCAAAATTGTGGGAAGCCAGCAAAGACCAGCCGCTCCGCGAGGATCAACTGGAGCGGATGCGCAGCCTGATGATGGCGCGTCAGCGTGCCGCCATGTGGGAAAACTTTGCCCGCCTGTGGCAGGGTAAACCCGCCGAAGGCGGGGAGCAGGCCCGCCGCAAATTGGGGCTGGATGAGCGTCCGGTGGTGTTGTTAGCGACCAACGTCCTGGGTGACAGCCTGACACTGGGACGGCAGGTCTTTTCCAAATCCATGGCAGAGTGGATCAGCCGCACGGTCCAGTACTTCATCGGCCGCCCGGATGTGCAACTGGTCATCCGCATCCATCCCGGCGAAGTATTGACCCATGGGCAGTCCATGGCAGATGTGGTACAGCAGGTGCTGCCGCGCCTGCCGGAAAATATCCGACTGATTCGCGCCAGTGATGAGATCAATACCTACGACTTGATCGAGGTGGCCGATGTGGGGCTGGTGTATACCACCACCGTCGGTCTTGAAATGGCGATGATGGGATTGCCGGTGGTGGTGGCCGGGCAAACTCATTATCGTGAGCGCGGCTTTACCTATGACCCCGATTCGTGGGTGACTTACTTCAAATTATTGGGTCATATTCTCGAAAACCCGGCCGAATACCGCTTGAGCCGCGAACAGGTCAATCTGGCATGGCAATATGCCTACCGATTCTTCTTTGACTACCCTCAGCCCTTCCCGTGGCATCTGGTGCGTTTGTGGGAAGATTACCGGAACACCGATTTGAAAACAGCCCTGACCGGCAGCGAGAGCGAAGGCTATCGCCGTTCGTTCCGTTTTCTGGCGGGTGAGCCGGTCAACTGGGATTACATCAAAAATAACGGCGGTAAATCCTGAAAAAAGCGTGGTTAGATGAGCGAAGCGCAGGTTAAGCAACAAGTGCGAGAATTTTACGATCAGGTCGGCTGGCAAACCGTCAGCGATGGCCTGTATCAAAACGCGCGTTATGAAGACCTGCGGCCCGTATCCCGTGAGTACATTCACCGCTGCCATCTGAGGGTCAACCGACATCTCGCACCGCGGGGCAATCTTTTACTGGATGCCGGCTCCGGCCCGGTGCAATACCCCGAATACCTGACGTACTCGCAGGGCTATCGTTACCGTGTGTGTGCCGATCTTTCGATCCTTGCCTTGCGGGAGGCTCGCAAGCGCCTGGGCGAGCATGGATTGTTTGTAGTTGCGGATGTTGCCAACCTGCCCTTCCGCCCGGATGTGTTTGATGGGGTAGTGTCGCTGCACACCCTCCATCACCTGCCTTTGAAGGAGCAAAAACAAGCCTACCGTGAGTTATACCGCGTCTTAACTCCCGGAGGCAGTCTGGCAGTGGTCAACGGTTGGACGGATTCGCCGCTGATGCGCCGGTTGGGTTGGTTGGTAAGCCTGATGGAGACCACGGGCAAGTGGGTTGCCCGCTTACGCGGTAAAGAAAAATCAACAAACCCCAACGAGGGGAAAGCCCCTGGCAAGGCAGCCCCAACCGGCACCTTTGTGGAGAAGCTGGACGCAGCCTGGTTGCGCCGTGAATTGACCGAGTTGCAGCCCCAAATCTGGGTCTGGCGGAGCGTTAGCGTACGCTTTTTGCGCGCCGTCATTCACCGCCTTCTGGCCGGGCGTCTGTGGCTGCGGCTGTTGTACGCGCTGGAAGAACGCTTTCCGCATTATTTTGGTGAAAAGGGGCAGTATCCCCTGATTGTGATTCATAAACCGAAAGGATGATAACCTGCCCCATTGGGCGGAGTTGGAGGAAGCCTGCATGGATTGGAGCGATAAAGTTGTTCTGGTAACCGGAGGTACCGGTTCATTTGGAAAGAAATTCATCCGCATTTTGCTGGATGAGTACCGCCCGCTGAAGGTGATTGTCTTAAGACGCGACGAATTAAAGCAGCATGAGATACGCCAGGCTGGTTTCGATGACAAACGGCTGCGTTATTTCATCGGCGATGTGCGCGACAAAGACCGACTGCACCGCGCCTTCAACGGTGTGGATGTGGTCGTTCATGCCGCGGCGCTCAAGCAGGTGCCGGCCTGCGAATACAACCCGATGGAAGCGATCAAAACCAACATTCTCGGCAGCAGCAATGTGATTGATGCCGCTCTGGATGCCGGCGTCAGCCGGGTGATTGCCCTCAGCACCGATAAAGCGGTCAACCCGGTCAACCTGTATGGTGCCACCAAACTGGCTGCCGAAAAGTTGTTCATTCAGTCCAACAGTTACGCAGGCGGCATGGCAACCCGTTTTGCGTGTGTGCGCTACGGGAACGTGGTTGGCAGCCGCGGCAGTGTCGTGCCGGTTTTTCTCAAACAACGCGAAAACGGCATCATCACGATCACCGACAAGCGCATGACCCGTTTCTGGATTTCGCTGGAACAGGGAGTGCGGTTTGTGCTGCGCTGTGCCGAGCAGATGCTGGGCGGCGAGGTGTTTGTGCCGAAAATTCCCAGCATGAAAGTGGTGGATCTGGCAAAGGCGGTCGCACCGCGTGCCGAAATTGAAACCATTGGCATCCGCCCCGGTGAAAAACTTCACGAAGTGCTGATTTCGGAGGACGAAGCCCGTACCACCGTGGAATTAGAGGACATGTATGTTGTGCAGCCGGCTGAATCGCTCTGGTTCGGACGGGAATGGGAAAAGCGCGGTAAATCCCTGCCAGACGGTTTTCGTTATGCCAGCAACACCAACACCGACTGGCTGACCATTGAAAAAATCCGCGAGATCATTCGCCCCATCGAAGAGGCATATAAACAGGGAACGTTGGAATGATGCGCATTCTGGTTACGGGTGCCAGCGGATTGCTGGGCTTGAACTTTGCTCTGCGTTACCACACCGACCATCAGGTCAGCGGGGTAGTTCACCGCCACCCGCTGCGCAACCCGCCTTTTCGGCAAATTGTCGCCGATTTGAGCGATTCGCAATTGCTCGAAGCAGTGCTGGAACAAACTCAACCGGAAGTGGTGCTGCATTGTGCAGCACTCGCCAATTTGGACGAATGCGAGCGCAATCCGCAGCGGGCATTTCAGGTGAATGTGGAACTGCCGGAGATGCTGGCGCGCTGCGCTGTGCGGGATGGCTTCCGGCTGGTGCATCTTTCCACCGATGCGGTTTTCGATGGTCAGCGCGGCGAATACACCGAAGAAGACACTCCCAATCCGTTGAGTGTGTATGCCCGCACCAAATGGCAGGCTGAACAGCGTGTGCTGGAAACCTGCCCGCAAGCGTTGGTGGCACGCGTCAATTTCTACGGCTGGAGCCTTTCCGGTCAGCGCAGTTTGGGGGAGTTTTTCTTCTACAATCTAAAAGAGGGCAGGCCGGTTAAGGGCTTTACCGATGTGATTTTCTGCCCATTGGAAGCCACCCAACTGGCTGATCTTTTACTGCGATTGGTTGAAAAAGAAGCAGCGGGTTTGTTCCATGTAGTCAGCCGTGAATGCCAGTCCAAGTATCAATTTGGGGTAAACCTTGCACGCCGGTTTGGGCTGGATGAGCGTCTGATCGAACCGGTTTCGGTGATGGAGGGCGGGCTGGTTGCGCGCCGTTCACCCAATTTGAGCCTGCGCACCGATAAACTGCGTACCGCACTTGGAGAAGAACCGCCCGGCCAGGCGGCTGCGTTGGATCGTTTTTATCAATTGTATGTATCCGGCTATCCGCGGCAAGTACGCTCGCTGGCGGATGGCCGTTCATCCCAAGCGGTCTAATTTCTGAAAAGAAGGAGACAGTCCGATGTCCGTAGAAATCAAAATTGGCAATCGAATTATCAGTGACAATCACCCCACCTATTTTGTGGCCGACATAGCCGCCAATCATGACGGCAGTCTGGAACGCGCCAAGTACCTCATCCGTCTGGCCAAACAAGCCGGCGCCGATGCGGCCAAGTTTCAAAACTTTGCTGCCCCCAAAATCGTCTCGGATTACGGCTTCAAGGCACTGGGTTCGCAGCAATCTCATCAAGCCAGCTGGAAGCGCTCGGTTTTTGAAGTCTATCAATCGGCATCCATTCCCTTTGAGTGGACGCAAGAACTCAAGGAAACCTGTGATAAAGTCGGCATTGACTACTTCTCCGCGCCGTACGACTTCGAAGCGATAGACTTTCTCGATGAGTACATGCCGGTTTACAAAATTGGCTCCGGCGATATTGACTGGCTGGAAGCCATCGAACGGATTGCCCGCAAGGGTAAACCGGTCTTTCTGGCCACCGGCGCTTCCACAATCGGCGATGTGCAGCGCGCTGTGCATACCGTGCTGGCGCATAACTCCCAATTGGTGCTGATGCAGTGCAACACCAATTACACCGGCAGTATCGAAAATTTCAAACACGTTCACCTGAATGTGCTGAAAACCTACCGGGCAATGTTCCCAAATGTGGTGCTGGGTCTTTCGGATCATACCCCCGGCCATGCGGCGGTTTTAGGCGCGGTGGCGCTGGGTGCAAGGGTGATTGAAAAACACTTCACCGATGATAACACCCGCGAAGGGCCCGACCACGCCTTTGCCCTTGACCCGATTGCGTGGGAAGAGATGGTCAGCCGCACCCGCGAATTGGAAATGGCACTGGGTGATGGTGACAAACGAGTGGCCGACAATGAACGAGAAACCGTCATTTTACAGCGGCGCTGCTTGCGAGCGGCACGCGACATCCGTGCCGGGGAGATCATCACCCGTGAGATGATTGATGTGCTGCGGCCGGCTACCCCTGGTGCCATTTTACCGCCGGACATTGATCGCGTGATCGGCACCAAAGCCCTGCGCGACTTGCCGTACGGCAAAGAAATTCGCTGGACGGACCTGGGCGATTGAAGGTTCTGTACTTTTCGCGTGACTACACTCCCCACGACCACCGCTTCTTAAGTGCGCTGGCGCAGTCGCCGCATACCATCTATTACCTGCGGCTGGAGCGGCAATCCCGCCAATTGGAAGACCGTCCGCTGCCGCCGCAGGTGGAGCAGGTGGTCTGGCGTGGCGGACGTCGTCCGGTTGGATGGCGGGATTATCCCGCTCTGCTGAGGGACTTGAATCGCGTCATTCGTCAAATTCAGCCCGATGTCATCCATGCCGGACCGATTCAATCGGCTGCTTTTCTAACGGCGTTGAGCGGTTTTCGACCGCTGGTGAGCATGTCGTGGGGCTCGGATTTGCTGTTAGATGCCGGGCGTTCGGCGTGGATGCGCTGGGTGACCCGCTTCACATTACGCCGCACCACCGTACTGGCCGCCGACTGCCGTACCGTTCAGGAAAAAGCCGTCCACTTTGGTTTTCCGCGCGAGCGGGTTGTTCTGTTTCCGTGGGGAGTGGATTTGAGTCATTTCCATCCCGGCCGGGCGGAGGAGTTTCGCGCCCGGCGCGGCTGGCAGGATGCCTTTGTGGTGCTTTCTCTGCGCACCTGGGAACCGCTTTACGGGGTGGATGTGGTGGCGCGCGGCTTTGCACGGGCTGCCGGCCAGAATCCGCATCTGCGTTTGCTTTTATTGGGCGGCGGTTCACAGGCCGGTTTGATTCGCACCATTTTCCAGCAGGCGGGTGTGCTGGATCGGGTCTTTTTCGGCGGACAGGTCAGCGGCAATGATCTTCCCCAATACTATCAAGCCGCCGATTTGTACGTCAGTGCCTCACACAGCGATGGTTCCTCCGTTTCGTTGATGGAAGCACTGGCCAGCGGTCTGCCGGTGCTGGTTTCGGACATTCCATCCAATTGCGAATGGGTGACCCGTGGTCAGGAAGGCTGGCTCTTCCCGGATGGCGATGAAGTGGCATTGAGCGAGGGGATTTTGCGTGCCGCCAATCAGCCTGAAACGCTGGCACGGATGCGGCAGGCTGCCCGAAGACTGGCGGAGGAACGCGCAAACTGGCCGGCTAATTTTCAGCGGTTGCTGGAAGCCTATCAACTGGCGGTGGACTTAAATCGTTCTTCGCTCGCACCGATTTCCACACCCTTGAAGGAGCAGAAATAATGACAGCGATTTCTCCCCGTGTCGTCGCAATCGTGCAGGGCAGGATGACTTCCAGCCGTCTGCCGGGTAAAATTCTGGCGGATTTGGGTGGCAAGCCCATGCTGGCACACGTGGTTGAGCGCGTGCGTCTGGCAAAAACCGTCCACCAGGTGGTGGTCGCTACGACGGTGGATCCCAGCGATGATCCCGTTGCTGAATTTTGTCAACAGCAGGGGTATGATTGTTTTCGCGGCAGTTTGTTTGATGTGTTGGATCGCTTCTACGAGTCGGCTCGGGCTTACCATGCGGATGTGATTGTGCGCATCACTGCCGATTGCCCGCTGATTGATCCGCTGGTGATTGACCAGACGGTGGAAACTTTCTTTGCCTACAAGGTGGATTTTGCCGCCAATCGCCTGCCGCCGCCGTGGAAACGGACTTTTCCGATTGGTCTGGATACGGAAGTGTGCAGTTTTGCTGCGCTGGAACGCGCCTGGCGCGAAGCGGATAAGCCGCATGAGCGCGAGCATGTCATGCCATATCTCTACGAGGAGGAGGGGCGTTTCAGGGTGCATGTCATCCATGCCGGGCAGGATTACGGCGGGCTGCGCTGGACGGTGGATACTCCCGAGGATTTGACTGCCATGAGGGCGTTGTTTGCCCTCTTTCAGAATCAACCGCCGCTTTCGTGGTTGGAGGTGCTGCCGGTCTGGCTTCAGCACCCGGAGGTACAGTCACTCAATGCCGGCGTGCAGCACCACTGGTTTAATGAATATGATGAACGATTTGGCAAACGGGAGGCGTAGACGATGCCGCTTTTGACCATCTTCACCGCGCCAAAGCCATTCACCAACCCGCACATTGCCATGATTCAGCGCAATGCGCTGCGATCTTGGCTGGCGCTGGGAGATGAGGTGGAGTTGCTGTTGATTGGTGAGGAGGAGGGCATCGCCGAAACGGCGGCGGAACTGGGCGTTCGTCACCTGCCGCAGGTGGAACGCAATGCCTACGGCACGCCGCTGATTCGCTCGATTTTCGACCTGGCACGGCGGCACGGCAGCGGCCGGCTTCTGGCTTATGTCAATGCCGATATTCTTTTGCTGCCGGATTTTATAACTGCGGCGCAACGGGCTGCCGAGCGGTTTCCGCGCTTCCTCATGGTTGGGCAGCGTTGGGATGTGGATGTGCGTCAGCCGCTTGATTTTGAGGACGGCTGGGCTGCGCGTTTGCGGCAGATGGCTCTCCAGGAAGGACGCCTGCATCCACCGGGCGGCAGCGACTATTTCATCTTCCCGCGCCAGTGCTTTGAGGATGTTCCGCCGATGGCGGTTGGGCGTGCCGGCTGGGATAACTGGATGATTTACGCCGCGCGGGCAGCCGGTTTTCCGGTGATTGATGCCAGCCAGGGTGTGATGATTTTGCACCAGAGCCATGATTACTCACACCTGCCGGGCGGTCAGCCGCATTACCGCCTGCCCGAAACGGAGGAAAATGTGCGGCTGGGAGGTGGCAAGTTGACCATCTTCAAACTGGCGGATGCCACCCACTGTCTGACCAGCGAGGGAGTTTTCCGCCTGCCGCTGAAAGGCGAAAAACTACGCCGCGAAGTGGAGATTTTCCCACTGGTGCGCCTGCATTCACCAGGGCTGGCGTGGTTGTTTTTCGCCATCTTCCACCCCTATCAGGCCTATGCCGAGGCGCGCAAACGGCTGGCTGCTAACCGCAACCGAAAGGAAGGATGAACGATGCGCGTAGGACAAAACCCGGCTAAATTTGTCAAAGATGTTGCCAGACCGGAACGCATTACGGTTGCGGTGCTGAGTTACATCCCGTTTCTGAGCGGTTTTTATGCCGAAACGCTGGATGTGTTAAAGGTGTGCCTTGCCTCGGCGCGCAAAGATGCCGGCCTGCCGTTTGATTTGCTGGTATTCGACAATGGCTCGTGTGCAGAGGTGCAGGACTGGCTGATGAACGAGCAGCGCGCCGGCAACATCCAGTATTTGATCCTTTCCGAGAAAAACCTGGGCAAAGGCGGGGCGTGGAATATCATTCTCAGCGGCGCACCCGGTGAAATCATCGCCTATGCCGATAGTGATGTGCTGTTTTACCCGGGCTGGCTCAAACACAGCGTTGAACTTTTGGAAACTTTCCCGAATGTGGGCATGGTCACGGCGCGGCCTTATCGCACCAACCCCCAGTTTTACAGCAGTACCGTGGCGTGGGCAGAGTCTCAAGCGGAGGTGCAGGTCGAGCGCGGGCAGTTCATCCCGTGGGACGTGTTTCGGGAGTTTGACCTGAGTCTGGGGCAGAGTGAGGAGGAAATCCGCCAGCGTTATGAAACGACCGAAGATGTGCGCATTTGCTACAAGGGGTTGCAGGCGATTGCCGGGGCTTCCCACTGGCAGTTTACGGCTTACAAGTCCACCCTGGCACAATTTTTACCGTTTCAAATGGACCGTCCGATGGGGCAGGTCAAACAACTGGATCAACGCGTCAACGACGCCGGCCTGCTGCGGTTGATGCCCACCCAGCCTTATGCCATGAATCTGAGCAATACGCTGCGCGGTCTCAAACCCGATTCAAACCAGTCCGACCGTCCGCCTGCCAAACGCCGCAATGTGCTGCTGGATTTTCCGCCGTTGCGGGCGTTTTTGTTGAAGTTGTACGATTCGATTTTCCGCTGGTATTACGACCGGCAGGGATGATGGGAGAGATAACCGCAAGTCCTATGACGAATAAACGCATTTTCATCAGTGCAGACCATGGTTTAGCGGTGGTTTACTTCTTACAGACGGATGTGCTGCCCACCCTGTTGAAAAGCGGGGTTGAGGTGGTGCTGCTGACCGATGACGGGCTGGTGGAGCAGATTCAGCGCCGCTTTGGCCAGCCGGGCCTGATTGTGGAGGGGCTGCGTCTTAAACAGGCGCGCCATTACTTTGAAACCCACGATCACAGTGTGCAGTACTGGCTGCACTTTTTGCGCTGGATGGGCGGTTCACGGCGTGTCAACACCAACGCCATGGACGGTCACATGCGCCAGATGCAGTACGAGACTTCCCGTCGCGGGAAGATGCTGATGCCCTTCATCCGGGCTGCGACGGCGGTACTGCGTCGTTCGGCAACGGCGCGGCGGGCACTGGTCAATTTTCAAATGCGCTACACGCCCCAGATTTACACAGACCTGTTCCAAAAGTACCATCCGGCGCTGGTGGTGGCCAGCACTCCCGGTTGGCGCTTTGACCGCTACCTGCTGCGCGAGGCACACAGGCAGGGCATTCCCACCGCCACAGCGATCATCGGCTGGGATAACCCCAGCAGTTACCGGCTGCCGGGCGCACCGGTGGACTATGCCACATGCTGGTCGGAAATTCAAAAGGAAGAACTGGTGTTGGGTTCGGACTGGCGGGCAGAGCAGGTCCACATTGGCGGCATTCCGACGTATGACGGTTATTTCCGCAAGCAGTGGCAGATGAGCCGTGAGGAGTATTTTGCCTTGCACGGTCTTGATCCGCAGCGCAAATTGCTCGCGTATGCTTCCAGTTTTGTTACCTTTGCGCCGAATTACCCCAATATCGAAGCGCTGGCGAGGCTGGTTGCCGAAGACCGCCTGGCCTACCCCGCTCAACTCCTCATTCGTTTGCACCCCAATCACTTCATCCCCGGTTCGCTGTATGAAAAAGAAGCGCAGCGCGTTCGTCAGCTGGTTAACGAACTGCCCCACGTTCATCTGGTGGAGCCGGTGCCGCTGGGCGGTGAATTGGGCTATTACTCCGGTGAGGATATGCCGGAAAAATCCTCGATGATGGCGCATGCGGATGTCTTTCTGACGGTCTATTCCACCATGGTGGTGGAAACCGCCATCCACGACCGCCCGATTGTGAGTGTGTGCATAGATACACCCGGTGGGTGGAATGCACCCGGCAAGTTTTCGCTGGCGCTTTCGGAAATTGCCGAGTGGCCGACTCATCTACGTTTTCGGCAGGCCGGTGCCGGGCGGGTTGCCCTGAATGCCGAGCAGGCGCGCGAAGCCATCCACTATTACCTGACCCAACCGGATGCCGACCGCGAGGCTCGCCGCCGCTTTGTGGAGCGTGAGGTCACTTTTACGGATGGCAGTGCCGGCAGGCGTACCGCCGAATATCTGCTTTCTCTGGTGTGAGGAAATCCGATGAAATTCTTAATTGCCGGTTTTGGTTCAATAGGCCGCAGGCACATGCGAAATTTGCTGGCGTTGGGGGAGCGCGACATTCTCCTGTACCGTACACATCGCTCCACCCTGCCGACCGATGAAATTGAGCCGTTTCCCACCGAAACCTCTTTGGAAGCCGCACTCGCTCATCATCCCGATGCGGTCATCATCTCCAACCCCACCGCGCTGCACCTTTCGGTGGCCATCCCGGCTGCCCGTCAGGGATGCCACATCCTCATGGAAAAGCCGATTTCTCACTCTATGGAAGGACTGGATGAGCTGCGCCGTGCCTTGGAGCAGGGCGGTGGACAACTGTTGATGGGTTTTCAGTTTCGTTTTCATCCCACCCTGCGCACGGCAGCGGCGGTGATTGCCGCCGGTGAGATTGGCCGGCCGCTGGCAGTGCGGGCGCATTGGGGCGAGTATCTGCCCAACTGGCATCCGTGGGAAGATTACCGCAAGAGTTACGCCGCCCGCCCGGAACTGGGTGGCGGGGTCATCCTGACCCTGTGCCATCCGCTGGACTACCTGCGGATGATGGTTGGGGAAATTCGTTCGGTCGGCGCAATGACGGCTGCCATTCCCGAACTGGACTTGAACCTGGATGCGGTGGCGGAGATCCTGTTGGGTTTTGAAAATCAGGCAATCGGCAGTGTTCATCTGGATTATATCCAGCAGCCAGCTCAACACACCGTACAGGTGATTGGCAGTGAAGGTGTACTGAATTGGGATAATGCCAATGGACGGCTTACCTGGCAGCGGGTGGGGGAACCTCAGCCGCATCATGCTCATCCACCGGCTGACTTTGAACGCAACTGGATGTTCCTGGAGCAAATGCGCCACTTTTTGGCAGTGGTGCGCGGAGAGGCCCGGCCGCTTTGTACACTGGAAGATGGCGAACGCGCTTTGCAAATTGCTCTGGCAGCACTCGATTCGGCACGGCAGGGACGAACCTTTGTACTATGAGGAAAAGAACCATGCAACCCACTTACCGTTGGAACCTGAAAGGAATGATCGTGGTGATGATGGCTGCACTGGGAGTGGCTGCCTGTCAACCGCAGCAAAACGCCACTCCAACGGCTGATATTCAGCAAACGGCGCTTTCAATGGCTGAAACAGCGCTCTTCCCGACGATCAGCCCCAGCCCGGCGCACACAGCTACACCCTCACCCACCCCAACCCTCACTTTGACCACCACCCCCACGTCGCCACCAACCGAAACACCCACTCCCGCGCCGTCATTTTCCGAACTTCGGTTCATCGGTGTGACGGCTCGTTATGACGGAGCCAGCATTATTGTGGAGATTCCCAATCTGCAAAGGGTGTATAACCTGACTGTCAATGGGGTCAACTACCTCTGTCAACTCGCCGAGAGCGCTCCAAACCGGCTGTTTTGCAACGGTCTCGCCAAACCGCCGGTGGATGAGCCGGTGCGGCTGCTATTACGCGACCCCGAAACCAACGATGTGGTATTCGAGACGGTGACCTCGATTCCGGCAGTTCTGGTGGTTACCCCCATGCCGCGCGGTTATTATGACCCGAATTGCCCCCAGCGCGGCCTGGATGTGAAATGCGAGATGGAATGCCGCATTCCGCCCGGCGGTGAACCGTGTGTGGTGGCCAGTTGCTATGATTCGTGCGGATTGTATTTTTCGGTTCACACCTGCCCGGAAAATGTGGATGTTTATCCGGCGCTTTGCACCGATGAACAGTGGGCGGAGATGAAAGCCCGCTATAATATCCCTTGATCTTAAGATGAGGAAATGAAAAATTTTCGGTTCACATTCTTTTCAACTATTGTGATTTTGATCCTGGCTGCCTGCACTCCTCAGGTGGTTTCGCCAACTCAGGCGGTCAGCCCTGGCGTGGCGGAAAGCCCCGTTGCCGCAGGGGTGAGTGCCACTACAACTTCGCTGCCACCCACGCCGACAGTGGTAGAACCTTCTGCTACAATTCCGGCAACGGCAACACTGTTGCCCAGTCCGACGATTACGCTCACCCCCACGCCGATGGCAGATTTTTCTCTCCTCAGGGTGATTACACTGGAAAGCAACACGTTTGGCTGGATGATTCAAATCAACCTGCCGGGGGTTTCTCAATCGCTGCTTCTTCGATTGGACGGGAAGGAATATCGCTGTTCGCTGGATGAGCGCTACCCCGAACGATTATTTTGCCAGGGTCTGGCAAAACCGCCAATTGATCAAGCCATGCAACTGGTGTTTGTAAATCCTGAAAATGGTGAGGAAATCTACCGGGGCAGTCTGATCATTCCGCTGGCTTTTGTGGTTCCGCCAACACCGGTCGGTTACCTGCACACAGCCTGTGAGGAGCGCGGTAAAAATGTTTCTTGCGAAACAGAGTGCCGGATTGACCCAAACGGCAATCCCTGCATTGTGGCAACCTGCACAGATGCCTGCGGACCGTACTTTGCTGTGCATTCCTGCCCGGATGATATGCCGCTGCCCTCCCCTTCTTGCTCGGCGGACCAGTGGGCGATGATGAAAAAACGCTATCAAATTCCTTGAGAGAGAGGTGCGATGAGTCCGGTAATGGATAAGTTTCGGATGGATGGACAGGTTGCGGTAGTGACCGGCGGAGCCGGTTTGCTGGGACGCCAGTTCTGCCGCACATTAGCTGAAGCGGGCGCCGCCGTGGTGGTTGCGGATTTGAACCGCATGACGGCCATCACGCTGGCGGAAAACCTGCAAAAAGATGGCTATCAGGCGATTGGCACGGGGGTGGATGTGACCGATCCCGATTCAGTGGAGGACATGGTTGCGGCGGCGGTCAATCACTTTGGGCGGTTGGATGTGCTGGTGTGCAGCGCTGCCATGGATCCCAAATTCGATGCCGAACATGCTGCGCAACAGCAGGGGAATGCCTTTGAAACTTACCCGCTGGAAGCCTGGCGGCAGGCGCTGGACGTCAACCTGACGGGTATGTTCCTGAGCGCTCAGGCGGCGGTCAAGCCGATGCTGGCCCAAAACCACGGGGTGATCATCAATATCTGTTCCACCTACGGATTGGTCGGCCCGGATCAACGCATTTATCAACGCCCTGGACAGCCGCCGCAGTACAAGCCGGTCTTCTACTCGGTCACCAAAGCCGGCGTGCTCGGGTTGACGCGCTATCTGGCCACTTACTACGCCGGCAGGAAAATCCGCGTCAATGCACTCACCCCCGGCGGGGTTTATAATCAGCATGACCCGATTTTTGTCGAAAATTACAGTTACCGAACGGTGATGGGAAGGATGGCCGAACAAGATGAGATGAACGGCGCACTGCTCTTTCTGGCTTCGGACGCTTCCAGTTACATGACGGGTGCCAATCTGGTAGTGGATGGAGGCTGGACAGCATGGTAAACCCTATTGAAGTACTGGCGATCATCCCGGCGCGCGGCGGCTCGAAGGGCATACCGCGCAAGAATATCCGTAATTTTGCCGGTCATCCGCTGATTGCGTATAGCATAGCGGCTGCCTTGCAGGCACGCCGGGTTACCCGTGTGATTGTCTCCACCGATGACCCGGAAATTGCCGAAGTGGCTCGTTCCTACGGGGCTGAGGTGCCCTTCCTGCGCCCGGCTGAACTGGCACAGGACTCCACCCTCGATTTGCCGGTGTTTCAGCACGCTCTGGCATGGTTGACGGCCAACGAGGCCTATGCTCCCGATGTGGTCGTGCAGCTGCGCCCCACTTCTCCAATCCGTCCGGTGGGGCTGGTGGACGAAGCCGTGCGGATTCTGCTGGAACACCCCGAAGCGGACTCGGTGCGCGGGGTGGTGCCCGCCGGACAAAACCCCCACAAGATGTGGCGGATTGATCTGCAAACCGGACAGATGAAAAATTTGCTGGATGTGCCGGGTGTGCCCGAGCCGTACAATGCTCCCCGCCAGATTCTGCCGCCAGTATACTGGCAGACCGGCCATATTGATGCCATCCGTCCTGCCACAATTCTGGAAAAGAATTCGATGAGCGGAGAGGTGATTTTACCGGTGATGATTGACCCGCGCTACACGGTAGATATTGACTCGCTTTCGGATTGGGCGCGGGCCGAATGGCTGGTGTACCACGGCGGGCTGGAGATGGTGCATCCCGGACGGATGCGCCGCCCCTTGCCAGCCGAGGTGAATCTGGTGGTCTTCGATTTTGACGGAGTGATGACCGATAACCGCGTGTGGGTGGACTCCGAGGGCCATGAATTTGTAGCCGCCTTTCGCTCGGACAGCCTTGGCATTCAAGCGCTGCACAAAGCCGGTATCCGAACGCTGGTGCTTTCGACCGAAAAAGACGGAGCGGTTTCTGCCCGTTGCCGTAAAATGGGTGTGCCGGTGCTGCAAGGCGTGGAAGATAAAGCCGCTCGTTTGACAGAGTACCTTAAAGAGCATGATCTGGACGCCCGCTCGGTCATCTTCGTGGGGAACGATGTCAATGATCTGGCGTGTTTTGATCTGGTTGGCTGTGCGGTGGCGGTCGCGGATGCCCAGCCGGAAGTCCTGCGTCAGGCCGACCTGATTTTGACCCGTCCGGGGGGACACGGCGCAGTGCGCGAATTGTGCGATCTGCTGCTGGGCAGGCTGGATTAAAATTGAACGGGAAACTTGATTCTTAAGGAGTGAACCAATGGCAAAGGCAGTTAAAATAGGGGATCGTTGGGTGGGAGATGGTCACCCCACTTATGTGGTAGCCGAAATCGGTATCAATCATAATGGCGATATTGAAATTGCCAAGCGCTTGATGGATGCTGCCAAACATGCAGGAGTGGATGCGGTCAAGTTCCAAAAACGCACACCCGAATTATGCACCCCTCCCGATCAGCGCAATGTCATGCGCGAGACACCGTGGGGCTACATCACCTACCTGGAATACCGCCATAAAATTGAATTTGGCGAAGAGGAGTACCGTGAAGTAGACCGCTACGCCAAAGAAATTGGAATCACATGGTTTGTTTCGGTATGGGACGAGCCATCGGTGGACTTCATCGAGGCTTTCAATCCGGTGGCCTATAAGGTGCCTTCTGCGGCGCTGACCGACCATGGCTTGCTGCGTAAATTGCGTTCGACTGGCAGGCCGGTGATCCTTTCAACCGGCATGTCCACCATTGATCAGATCAAGGCGGCTGTGGAACTGCTGGACATGGAAAACCTGATCATCTGCCACACTACCAGTGCGTATCCCTGCCCGCCGGAAGAACTCAACCTGCGCATGGTGCAAACCCTCAAAGAGACCTACCCCTGTCCGATTGGTTATTCCGGCCATGAAGTTGGCCTGATTCCATCGGTGGTAGCGGTAGCACTGGGGGCGTGTCTGGTGGAACGCCACATTACCCTGGACCGCGCCATGTGGGGGTCGGATCAGGCGGCATCGGTAGAACCGGGCGGCTTTGAACGGCTGGTCAAGTACATCCGTGTCACCGAACTTTCGCTGGGTGACGGCGTGAAACGGGTGTACGACAGCGAATTGCCTTCTTTGAAAAAATTACGCCGGGTGTTCAATTAGTCCGGGATGAACTGGACGGTGGAGCGCATCCAAAAGGGCGTGCAACGGCGCTGGCTGCAAGCGCAGAATAACCGGCGCATTGCTCAACTGGCAGCGCAAATTGAACGGTTTGCGCCGCCGATGGCCGATTCGCGCCCGGTGGTGCTGTTTAATGCGTCCAGCCGGCTGGCGTGGATGAGCCTGAACGCGGCGTTTACCCTGTTGAGCGGTTGGGGGCTGCGTCTGGCGGGGGTGCCGGTGGTGCATTTTGTCTGCCGGGCGGGGATGAGCCGTTGTCAACTCGGCAGCGCGCTGACGCCGGTTGAACAGCCGCCGCCGTGTACGGCTTGCATCCGCCAATCGGAGCATCTCTATCGCCATGGGAGGGTACGCTGGTTTGATTACCGCCCGATTGAGGAGATTGAACGGGCCACAGCCGATTTGCACCTGGCTGATTTGATGCGCTTCGAGTGGGAGGGTTTGCCGCTGGGCGAACGGGTACTGCCCTCGCTGCGTTGGGCGCTGCGCCGCCATGATTTGGAAGAGGACGAGCCAACCCGTTTTTTGATGAGGCAGTTCATCCTATCGGCCGGGCGGGTGGCTCGCGAATTTTCTCGCTTTATTGAGGAAAACCAGCCCCGTGCGGTGGTGCTGTTCAACGGTGTTTCCTACCCGGAGGCGGTAGCACGACAGATCAGCGTGGCGCACGGTT